>Ga0194127_10000060_pt1 | contig 153129 bp, 140 predicted proteins | sample TA2KigC100mmetaG_FD_148624 | JGI IMG/M metagenome (GOLD analysis project Ga0194127, IMG submission 148624) | Freshwater microbial communities from Lake Tanganyika, Tanzania - TA2015036 Kigoma Deep Cast 100m | ecosystem: Environmental > Aquatic > Freshwater > Lake | place: Tanzania: Lake...
CGCCGCCTGCTACACGGCGTATTGCAGTCAGAAAGACATGCCGCTCTGGAAGGTCGCAGCCGTCCGTCGCGAGTTCTTTTATGGACATGAATGCACGGAGATGGATCCTAAGATCCACGATCCCTCCAACTTCACTTACTGCAAGAATGCGCCATCGATGTTTTTCCAAACACCGCTCATCGCGTGGCTCGTGAAGCAAAACGTCGATACCGTTTTCGTGACCGGATGCACGACGAGTGGCTGTGTTCGAGCGACGATCGTCGATGCGTTTTCGTTCGGCTTTCGCGTTCAAGTCGTCGAAGACTGCTGTGGCGATGCGGAGCAAGGTCCTCACGACGACACGATGCGTGACGTCGGACGCCGCTACGCCGACATCGTCGACCGCACGACGGCAGAGCGCTGGATGCGCGCCCAGGCCCAGACCGTTCGCTGAGCCTCGGGGCATGTCGAGTCATCCCGCCGGCCGTTGGACGCCTCTCCTCGAGATCGGTCTCGCGGTGATCACCGTTGGCGCCTTCGTGGCGACGCGTGGGGGCAACCTCGACCAAGACTCCGCGGTCGGTGCGCTGGTGCTCGTGCCCTCGATCATGTGGCGATGAGTGTTCGAATCGTCGAAGCATCCTCGTCCAATGTGGTAACAATCTACCGGGCCGCGAATACCCTCGCGTTGGTCGCGCTCGCGGTACCCGTGGTGGCGGGCGAGGTGCATTGGGGCATCGTGGTCCTGCCGTTTGCGCTCTTTCGCATCGCGATGAATGCCGCCTCGCACCTTGCCGGGGCGAGGTGGTGACCCGCCGTATCCAATGGTTCGGCGGCGCGTGGGTGGCAGGCTGGGCGGGAGTGCTTCCCTAGTCGAACTCGCAGGCGAGCCACTCGCGGAGCATCGCCGTGGCGCAGTCCCCCGAGCGCCGAGCCAGTGCAAACACCTCGGCTGGGGCCAGGGACTCATCGGCGCGATCCGAGATCATCCGAACGCACGCAAAAGGCACGTCGAACTCATGGCAAACCTGTGCGACAGCTGCGCCCTCCATCTCGACACACGCAGCCTGTGGTACGGCTGAGAGGACCTGAGCGCGTTGCACAGGGCGTCCGATCACCTGATCGCCCGTCGCGATGTCCGCGATCCAGGTTCTGGGGGCCCGCTCGCCGTGTGCCCTGAGGAGCGCCGCCCGTAACCCCTCGGTCATGGATTGATCTGCCGGCAGTCCTGAGCGGTCGAGAAGCGGGATATGGGTGGGCGGGAAGAAAGGCGAGGCGTCGAGATCGTGCTGGAAGAGTTCGCGTGCAAAGACCACATCGCCGATGGATAAATCGTCCCGAAGGGCGCCGGCGATGCCTGTGAAGACCACATGGGTGGGACGAAGCGCGGTGATGAGGTGAGCCGCCGTCGAGGCCGCAGCCACCTTGCCCCAGCGGGAGAACGCCAGACTGACCGGTTGACCGGAAATCAGCCCCTGGACGACCTCACGGCTTCCTGAACGATGAGTAGCGGGGCGCTGAACGGAGGTTGAGATGGCCGAGAGTTCCTCGGGCATCGCCGATAAGATCAGGATCATTCGTTAACTTTACATAATATACATTATGCGCACTCAAGGATGTCCCCAATGGCGAAATCCCGGCGCTAAAGCACCGTATCACGGTCTGCCGAATACTCCACCAGCGCCTCGGCATGGTCTCGGCCATAGGCCACCATCTGCAGCGTTCCGAACACGCAATGACTCCGCGTTCATCGCTGAGCCGGATCCGGCGGGTTCGTCCGCGAGAGGACTTCGCGTGACTTCGGATTCACGAGGGATCGCCACGGCCACCCGCGGCGCGACCCAGGTGGACTGCTCGATCGTACCCGGGATCGCGGCGCGAGACGCGCCGATCAGACCCGTGGGTCTCGACTCTAGGGCCCGCGCCAACGCGATCGTCAGGGTCGTTGAAAGCTGTGCATCCATAGCGAGCGATCGTACGGGCGACACGTCGCTTGACCAGTCTGACGTTTCGTAACCGTGACGCCGATCACAGGTTCATGGGCGTAATCCCGGGTGCGCCGGCTTCGCGTAAACTGACGTTCGTAGGGCTCGGACGCCCGGAGCTTCCATTGCGACTGCTCGTCTACAACATCCGATACGCCACTGGGACGGGACCGGCGTTCCACTTGCCGTTGCCTGGCGCGGGTTATCTGCGCAGCAGTCGACGCATTCTCAACGACATCACGGAGTTCATTCGTGCTGAAGACCCGGAGCTCGTTGGCTTGATCGAAGTCGACACGGGCTCGGTTCGCAGCGCGCTCGTCAATCAGGCCGAGTACATCGCTAAGCACCTCGGTCATTACACCGTTTATGAGTGCAAGTACGGCGCTGCATCCTTCAATAATCAGCTCCCGATCGTGCGTAAACAAGGGAATGCGATTCTGGCGGCCCCGCGAGTCACGGGAGAGAGATTCCATTACTTTCCCACCGGCATCAAGCGATTGATCATAGAAATGGAACTCGATGACGTCTGCGTATTTCTCGTGCACTTGTCGCTCAAATATCGACATCGTCAGGAGCAGCTGCGACATCTTCACGACCTGGTGCTCACCGCTCAGAAGCCTGTGGTCGTCGCCGGCGACTTCAATACTTTTTCGGGTACGAACGAGTTGTATCTCTTCATGCGAGCGACGGGGCTTCGTAGCGCCAACCTCAAAGGTCTCGCCTCTTTCCCCGCGCGTATCCCGCGATTCGAACTCGATTTTGTCTTGGTGAGTCGAGAGATCGAGCTCATCGATTTTCGCGTGCCGAATGTTCAGCATTCGGATCATCGCCCTGTCATCTGTGATTTTAGAGTGTTGACCCCGACGGAGATTGCACCACGTGACGATCAGACAAGAACCCCGATGCTGGCGTGAAGAGACGGATGCCGAGGGCATCGTTTGGTTGACGCTCGACAAACCTGAGGCATCGGTGAATACGTTATCGTCGCCGGTGCTCGAAGAGCTCGGTGGAATGATCGCCACCGTCGCTAAACGATCCCCGCGCGGCGTTGTCCTTCGATCGGGCAAAACATCTGGGTTCGTGCTGGGCGCCGACGTCAAGGAATTCACGACACTCAAAAGTGTCGACGAGGCACGGGCGCTCGTCGAGCGTGGGCATCGGGTGCTTGCGGAGCTCGAGTCTCTACCCTGCCCGACGGTCGCTCTCATCGAAGGGTTTGCGCTGGGCGGCGGACTCGAGCTTGCCCTCGCCTGTCGATACCGCGTCGGCGTGAATGACGATCGGCTGACGCTCGGGCTACCAGAGGTCATGCTCGGCATTCACCCCGGGTTCGGCGGCACGGTGCGTACGGTCAAAACGATCGGGTCGCTGGCCGCACTCGATCTCATGCTCACCGGGCGGAACATCAAAGGCAGCAAGACCCTCCAGGTCGGTCTCGTCGACCGTCTCGCCGACAGCCACGAGTCGGCGCTCGCTGCGTGTCGTGATCTCATTCGAGAGAATCCGGGCGCTCACAAACCTCCTTTGCTGCAGCGTCTGGCGGGGTTGGGTGTCGTTCGTCCGTTGCTGCGCTCAAAACTCGAATCGCAGGTCGCCAAAAAGGTACGCAAGGCCCACTACCCCGCCCCGTACGCCCTCATCGACCTCTGGGTTCGTCACGGTGGAACAGGTCTCAAGGCGTACTCAGCCGAGGCCGATTCCATAGCTGCCCTCGCGGCAACGCCGACCGCACGTAACCTCATTCGCGTGTTCATGCTGCAGGATGCGCTCAAGTCACAGGGCAAGGGCGCGGGCGGTACCCCGAAAAAAATTCATGTCATCGGCGCGGGGGTCATGGGCGCGGATATTGCCGCGTGGTGCGCGTTCCGCGGTCTCGAGGTGACGTTGCAAGATCGCGAGCAGCGTTTCGTCGACGCCGGTATGACGCGTGCGAACGAATTCTTTGAAAAACGCGTGAAGGATGCGACGAAACGTGCGGCCGTCGTCGCGCGACTACGCGGTGATCTGCAGGGCGCTGGGGTGGCTGAGGCGGACGTTGTCCTCGAGGCGATCATCGAAAACGTAGAGGCCAAGCGGGCGCTCTATGCGTCGATCGAACCGCGCATGAAAGCCGGCGCGATTCTCGCTACCAACACCTCCTCGATCCCGCTCGCTCAACTCGCCTCGAGCCTCGCCGAGCCCGGCCGACTCGTTGGACTGCATTTTTTCAACCCCGTGGCCTTGATGCCCTTGGTTGAGGTCATTCACACCCCGGTGACCACCCCCGATTCAATCGCGGTGGCGACGGCCGTCGCTCGCAAAATCGACAAGCTTCCACTGCCTTGCCGCAGCGCTCCGGGCTTTCTCGTCAATCGTGTACTGGCGCCGTACATGCAGGAAGCCATGTACGCCGCCCAAGATGGATTCAGCTTCGACGAGATCGATCGAGCCGCGACCGACTACGGGATGCCCGTTGGGCCCGTCGAACTCTCCGACATGGTAGGGCTCGACGTCTGTCGACACGTCGGCAGCATCGTCGGCCATGCGCTCGGTCGACCTGTCGCCGATACCTCGGCGCTTGATGCTCGGATCGCTGAGAAAAAGCTGGGTCGTAAAACCGGCGAAGGTTTTTATCGATGGGAGAAAGGTCGAGCGGTTCGTGATAAGACGTCGGCCGCACCGGTCCCCGGGGTCACCAAGCGCCCCGATTCGATCTCGCGAGCAGACCTGCAAGATCGCCTGATGCTGTCGCTGCTCAACGAGTGCGTGGCCGTTTTGCGCGAGGGTCTCGTCGAGTCGCAAGAGATGATCGATGCAGGTGTGATCTTCGGGTGCGGTTTCGCGCCGTTCCGTGGCGGCCCGCTGCAGGATGCGACGACGCGTGGCGTCTCCCCCTGCGTCGCGCGACTCGAAGAACTCTCGACTCGCTACGGCGATCGTTTCAAGCCGGGCGCCGGCTGGTCGCGATTGCGTTAAGCCGCCAGAGTAATCGCTCAAGTGCGAGCGGTTTGTTGACCGGGGTCTCGGTCCACTGACGCGCTTCTCGCGCCTCGTCGAGCGCAGCGAACAACGCTTCTGTATTCGCCGGACGTTGCCCGGTCGCCCAGTCGTGTATCCGAGTGACGAGCCAGTGTTCGATGCAACGGATACGCAGCGCAAAGAATTCTTTTCCCCAACTCTCGGCCGTCTCGACCGGATCGAGCGTACCGGCCACGACTTGATCGAGCGCCCTGACCGTCTCGCGCTGCAAGTCAGCGATCGTCTCGGCGTCCGACTGCAACGCAAGCAAGGGTTGCGGTCCGATCGCGCTCATCACCGCTTTCCAGTCTGTTGCGGTGCCCCCGTGAGCGCGCAGCCAAGCTTCAAGTTCTGCGATGGGCGGTACGGGCACACCGACCCGGGTGCAACGGCTCTGAACGGTCGCGGGCAACCTCGACGGCTCTCCCGTGACGAGCAACAGCAGTGAACTCCCTTGTGGTTCTTCCAAAGTCTTGAGTAAGGCGTTTGCAGCGTTGCGATTAAGACGCTCGGCTGGCGTGATCACGGCCACCTTACGACCACGACCATGACTGGTCAGCGTCAATTCAGAGGCCATCTCACGAACTTGATCAATTCGAATTTCTTTGGAGTCCTCGATGGGACTGAGTCGGATCAGATCGGGTTGCTCGCCCGATACGACACGCCGACACTCGAGACAGTGACCACAAGGCTGGATCGACTGATCGGTCGAGCAGAAGAGCCGGGCGGCGAGCCATGTCGCGAGCCACTCTCCCCCGAGGCCCGGATCGACCTGGATCAGGACCGCATGCCCGAGCCGATCGTTCTCGATCGCATCACCTAACGAACGCTGAAGCCCTGCGAGCCAGGGGATGTTGGCGTCGAGGGGAAGGAGCGCTCGTTTGACTGTGTCGCTGTCGCGCTCCGTCATCCTGGGAGCCCCTGAAGTGCAACGAGCGCGGCCGACTTGACGGTATCGGGGTCCGCTGACGCATCGATGACGCGACAACGCTGCGGTTCACGTCGAGCAATCTCAAGATACGACTTACTCACGCGCTCAAAAAATTGCACGGTCTCGCTTTCAAAGCGATCTGTCACCACTTCTCCGTTCGATTGACGGCGCGATCTCGCTCGGTTGAGGCCGATGGTGACCGGTACATCCAGTAGCAACGTCAGATCGGGCTCGAGACCAAGATGCACAGAGAGGGCGAGCTGTTCGATCAATACTGCGTCAACGCCTCGCCCACCGCCTTGATAGGCCCGCGTCGCGTCAGTGAATCGATCACAGATCACCCACTCTCCGCGCTCGAGTGCTGGACGAACCAGATTATCGAGATGAATGGCGCGCGCCGCGAACATCAACAGCGTTTCGGCTTCGGCGGAGAGCGACTCCTCACCCCGTTCAAGCACCAGTTGACGCAGACGCTCCGCCAGAGGGGTACCCCCCGGTTCGCGTGTCAAACGAACACGGAGCCCGCGCGCTCGAAGCGTGTCAGCGATCGCCAGCGCGACCGTGGACTTCCCCGCCCCTTCGATTCCCTCCAGCGTGATGAATTTGCCTCGGGTCATGATGACGGTCCGGCCACCGGCGCATTCTGATCAGATCGCTTGCGTTGCAGCATCTTCCGGACGGCTTTTCGGTGGTCGTCGTAGGTGCGGGAAAAGGTGTGCGAACCGTCCCCCAAACCTGTCGCCACGAAGAACAGCTCACCCGTTTCGAGCGGTCGTGTCGCGGCGCGTAGCGCTTCTTCGCCCGGCAGTGCGATGGGCGTCGGCGGTAGGCCCTTGCGGGTGTACGAGTTGTACGGCGTATCGGCCCGCAGATCCCGAGTTCGGATATCCCCGTCGTACTGGTCGCCGAGGCCATAGATGACCGTTGGATCGGATTGCAGTCGCATTCCTTTGCGTAATCTTTGAACGAAGACGCCGGCGACCCGTGGGCGCTCCTCGGACAACGCCGATTCCTTCTCAACGATCGACGCCAAGATCAAGGCCTCCGCGGGCTGCGATAACGGCAGATCCCCTGCCCGACTGGCCCACGCAGCCTCGAGACGCTCTTGCAGTCGTCCATGGGCAAGTTTCAAGACCTCAAAATCGGACGTTCCCCATGCGAACCGATAAGTGTCGGGGAAAAATCGACCTTCTGGATGAACACCGGGTTGACCGAGACGCGTCATGAGCTCCGCGTCGGAGACGCCCGCGAGCGTTTGTTGCACGCCGGGGTACCCGGCAAGCAGACGACGCAGATCCGAGTAGCGAGTTCCCTCGATCACGACCAGCGACTCAAGAAGGACCCGCCCCTCATCGAGTTGTCGCAGGATTTCTTTGGCTGAGGCTCTCGGCGCAATGCCGTAGCGACCCACCCTCACGCGCGGGACGTCTCCGAGCGTGCGGGCCCACCACTCGACGATCACCGCATCCTCGATCGCGCCGACGCGTTCGAGGTCGGCGAGGACGGCCCTCACCGTTTCTCCCTTACGAACATCGATCTGAACCGGCGCGAGATGTGGCCCCGGTTGGCTGACGGCCATCGAGAGCCACCACGCCCCGCCCGCCAGAGCGGCCAGCACGAACCCGACTAGGAGAATGATTTTTCTCAACGCGCGCACGTGGAAAGTCTAACCCTTTGAGGGGGTCATCGCCGTAGCCGCCCGGTCGAACGGCCCTCAGCCGTTGAAGCGTCGGAACACCAAGGTCCCGTTGGTGCCGCCGAACCCGAAGCTATTGGATAACGCGACGTCGAGGGTCATCTGCCGAGCGGTGTGCGGCACGTAGTCGAGGTCGCACTCTGGATCGGGATTGTCCAAATTGATGGTGGGCGGCGCGACCTGGTCACGAAGAGCGAGCACACTAAGGACGCCTTCGACCACACCGGCTGCGCCGAGCAAATGCCCGGTCATGGACTTAGTCGAGCTGACCGCCAGACGCGACGCGTGGGCGCCGAAGGTTTGTTTGATGGCCACAGTCTCGGCACGGTCGCCCAGCATCGTGGAGGTCGCATGGGCGTTTAAATACTGCACGGCAGAGGGGTCGAGCTTCGCATCCCGCAGGGCATTACGCATCGCGAGAGCCGCCCCCGCGCCGTTCTCCGGCGGTGCCGTGATGTGATACGCATCACCGCTCATCCCAAAACCGACGAGTTCGGCATAGATCCGCGCCCCGCGCGCCTTGGCATGCTCAAGCTCTTCCAGCAGCATCGCCCCACCGCCGTCGGCGGCGACGAAACCGTCTCGGTCTCTGTCCCACGGTCGAGAGGCCTCCGTCGGACGATCGTTTCTCTGGGAGAGCGCCTTGGCTTGCGAAAACCCCCCAATACCAAGTCGCGTGGTCGACATCTCGCCGCCCCCCGCGATGACAAGATCCGCATCGCCATATTGAATGGCACGCATCGCAAGCCCCACCGCATGGGTAGAGGTCGTGCAGGCGGTGACAACCCCGAGGTTCGGGCCCTTGAGCCCATACCGGATCGACAGATGTCCCGCGATCATGTTGATGATCGTTGCGGGAATGAAAAACGGTGAAATCTTTCGAGGGCTATTAGCCTCCAGCATCGAGTCATACTCAGACTCAATGGTCGCCAGGCCGCCAATTCCGGCGCCCATGATCACGCCACAGCGTTCGGTGTCGAGCGCGTTGAAATCGACGCCCGCGTCGTTGACCGACTGGATACCCGAGGCCATGCCGTAATGCATGAACTCGTCCATTCGTCTGGCCTCTTTCGGCGTGATGTACTCGTTCACGTCGAACCCGCGCACGGCGCCGCCGATCTTGGTGGCATAGGCGCTGGTATCGAAACGGGTGATCAGACCAATACCGCTCTGTCCACGGAGAACAGCGTCCCACGCACTCTGAACAGTGCTGCCAACTGGGGACACGATGCCGAGTCCAGTGACGACGACGCGACGCTTGCTCACGGGAGCCTCACGCGATGCGATTCGGGGAACTTAAAAAAACCTAAGGCCGGCACCGCGCCGGCCTCGGTGTAGTCTGACGTCGAGATCAGGATTTGCGACGCGCAGAGACGTAATCGATGGCCTGCTGGACCGTCGTGATCTTCTCGGCGTCTTCGTCCGGGATCTCGGTTTCGAACTCTTCTTCCAGAGCCATGACCAACTCGACGGTATCGAGCGAGTCTGCACCGAGGTCGTCTACGAACGAGGCATTGCTGGTGACTTGCTCCAGCTTGACGCCCAGTTGCTCGGCGATAATGGCTTTGACCTGTTGTTCGACAGTGCTCATCGGTGGAATGTCCTCTTAACGACCTGTAGGTTCGGTCCTGCCATCGGGCAAGGCCGGGCGCGCATTTTAGGCCAAGCAGGGGGTGAGCGCCATGCATCTCCCCTTAACCCAATGTTTTGTCAGGTAAAACCGACAAGTCTCAAAAAACCAACGGCTCCAAAACGGAGGGAACTCGTTACCCGAGGTACATCCCGCCATTGACGTGCAAGGTATGGCCCGTGATGTACGCCCCGCTCGGCGCGGCGAGAAAGAGCACCGCCGCAGCGATGTCCTCCGTCGCGCCCAACCGCCCCAACGGGATCGTGTTCGTCAAGGCCTCGCGCTGCGCTTCGTCAAGCGCCCGAGTCATGTCGGTATCGATGAACCCAGGTGCCACCGCATTCACGGTGATATTCCGACTACCCACCTCTCGGGCGAGCGAGCGAGTGAAACCCACGATACCCGCCTTGGCGGCTGCGTAATTGGTTTGACCCGGGTTTCCCAGCGCGCCGACGACCGAGGTGATGTTGATGATCCGGCCAAAGCGCGCCTTCATCATCGACCGCAGGCACCCTCGGCTGAGGGAGAAGACCGAGGTCAGGTCTGCGGCGATGACCTGATCCCACTCCTCCGGCTTCATTCGAATGAGCAGGTTGTCCCGGGTGATGCCCGCGTTGTTGACAAGAATACTCGGCTGTTCGTTCTTGGCCTCAAGATCCTCCAGAAGCGCGGCGACCGACTCGGATCGAGAGACATCGACCACGGCTCCGCGGCTACCCGGTGACAGCGGGCCGATCCAGTCGCGGATGGCAGCGGCTCCCACGTCGGTGGTGGCCGTCCCGATCACCTTGGCACCCGCGGCGGCGAGAGCCTCGGCAATCGCGCGACCAATGCCGCGCGATGCGCCGGTCACGAGAGCGGTCTGGCCGGTCAGATCAAAGTGAGTGGGCATCGATCACTCCGCAGCAGGAGAAAGAGCATGGTCGAGGGTCGCGACGTCCTCGAGCGCGAGGCAAGCCAGCGAGGGAGATTTATCGATCCGGCGATTGAGTCCCGTCAATACCTTGCCCGGGCCGCACTCGATGAGTCGATGGACGCCAAGTCCGACAAGGGCTTGGACGGTGGCCACCCATCGTACGGGGCTCGCGAGTTGGCGATACAGCAAATCGGCAATCGTCACCGGATCAGAGTACTCGGTGGCGTCGACCGAACTTAGAAATCGGATCTGCGGTGCCGCCAAAGCCATGGATCGCACCCGTTCGCGGAGTTTTTCTGCGGCTGGACGCATCAGAGAACTGTGACATGGGACGCTGATGGGTAACGGCAATGCGCGCTTGGCGCCTTTGGCTTTCGCGGTCTCGATCGCCCGGTGCAGTGCGCTCGCGTGTCCGGCGATCACGACCTGACCGGGTCCGTTGTAGTTAACGGCTTCGGCCATCTCTCCCTGCGAGGCTTCGGCACAGGCGGCCTCGACGTCGGCGTCGGATAGTCCGAGGATGGCAGCCATGCCTCCCTGCCCGCTCGGCATGGCGTCACGCATGACCTCGCCGCGGAAGCGCACCAAGGCCACTGCGTCTTCGAAGCGAAGTACCCCGGCCGCAACGAGTGCGGTGAATTCGCCGAGGGAGTGACCTGCAACCCACTGCGGTCGCGCTCCGCCACGGTTTTGCCACACCCGCCACGTGGCCACACCCGCCACCAGCATCACCGGCTGGGTGATCTCCGTCAGCGCGAGCTGCTCAGCCGGTCCGTTCTGGGCGAGCGCCCAGAGGTCGAATCCGAGAACACTCGAGGCGGAATCGAAGGTCGCGCGAACCACGGGATCGGCCTCGCCGAGCCCGCCCAACATTCCGACCGACTGCGATCCCTGACCGGGAAAGACAAACGCCACGGACATCCCTGCACTCCCCTGTTCAGCCGACATTATACGTCTAGGCTCTGTCACAGCCCCTGAACAGGCCTTTGTTATGATCGAACGGCAGTGTACGGGAGGATCCGTTTTGCGCCGACACAAGATTCGAGGCTTCACCCTCATCGAGATCATGGTGGTGGTCGTCATCATGGGCTTGCTGGCCGCGTTCATCGTTCCGCGGGTCATGGATCGTGTCGACGAGGCGCGGGTGACTAAGGTTCGCGCCGACCTCCAGGCGATCGAGACGGCTCTGGCCATGTACCGTCTCGATACGGCTCGACTTCCGTCCACCAGCCAAGGCCTCGGTGCGCTGGTTCAGAAGCCCGAGGATCCCACGCTGCGCAATTGGCGATCAGGCGGATACATGGCTCGGGTCTCTGCCGATCCTTGGGGAAACCCTTATCGCTATCGTCAGCCCGGAACGCGGGGATCCGAGTTCGATGTCTACTCTGTGGGTCCGGACGGGCTCGAGGGCAGTCCCGAGACTGATCAGGACAATATCGGTAACTGGTCGCTCAGCAATTGATCGTGCGGGCCCGGCGCTCCTCAGGTTTTACGCTCATCGAAGTGCTCGTGGTGCTGGCGATCATCGCGATCGTCATGGGCGGAGCCCTGTTGTCGCTCGGTCTAATGGGCCGGCGAGATGCCGCTCCCCCGGAGCTTGAACGGTTGAGCGTGCTGTTGGTCGATATCCGCGAGCGCGCTGAGTTGGAAAATCGGGCCTACGGCGTTCGACTCGACAGTTCCGGTTATCAGTTTCTCGTCCACGATTCGCAAACGATGCGATGGCTCGAACTGGATGACCGTCGTTTTGCGCAAGGACGCTGGGCGACGGGGACCGCGCTCGAGCTCGATGTGGAGGGCCGCCGAATCATTCTCGGCCGTCTTGCCTCGTCCGCGCGCGAGGAGACTCCAGACATCGGTGTCGACAGTACGGGGGAATTCACCCCGTTCGAGTTGCGCGTTGGATCGGTGGACTCGCTGGGTCGCTGGCGCCTCGGCCCAGACGACAACGGCGATCTTGCTTTACGGAGGCTAGAGCGATGAGTCCGCGGACGTCCTCAGCCGCTCCACGCGGATTTACCTTGGTCGAAGTCCTGGTGGCCTTGGTGGTGGTCGCACTCGGCGTATCGGCGGTGATGTCGTCGATGTTGTCCGCCGCGACGAGCACCGATCGCTTGCGTGAGCGGGCGTACGCCGAGTGGGTGGCATTGAACCAAGTCACCGAGGCGCGTGTCGCCACGCCGTTCCCCGCGCTCGGACGAACGGAAGGTGTTGCACGGATGGCGGATCGCGAATGGGATTGGCGGCAGGATGTGCAGCCGACGGCGATCACCGGTGTCGTGCAGATCGTCGTCGAGGTCCGTGCGAGCGGCAGCGAAGACTGGCTCGTGACGATGAGCGGCGCGCGCGGACGAAACCTCGTGCTCGAGGGGAACGCCGACCCACTTTGGGACACCGCGGAGCGAACGCTCCCATGACGCGTCGCTCGACACGCGGATTTACCTTGATCGAATTGTTGGTCGGACTCTTCGTGACGGCCGTGATGTTTGCGATCGGCTATGGCGCCTTGACCGAAGTGGCGCGAAACCGCCTCGAAATCCAAAACACTCAGACCAGTCTGAGCGAGCTACGACGGGCTGTTCGCGTGCTCGCGGATGATCTTGGCCAATTACACCCGCGTCCGATTCGCGACGAACTTGGGCGGATTTACGCACCGGCGCTGGTGGCCGAGCCCGGCACGCTTTCGCCAATCGGTCTGACTCGCGGCGGTCGCACGACCACCTCGTCGCATTCGCGTAGCAGCCTGCAGCGAGTCGAATATCTCATCGAGGGCGGTCGTCTCGTGCGCTTCGTGTGGCCCGTCCTCGATCGGGTCCAGTCCTCGAATGCCTCGCGTCGCGTTTTGATGCGCGACGTGAGATCACTCGAGTTCCGGTATCTCGATGATCGAGGTGATTGGCGAACGGACTGGCCGCCGCCTCCGTCTTCGGGCGAGAGCGAGATCTCCCAGCAACGCATTCGTCCGCGCGCCATCGAGTTCACGCTGATCACAGAGAGCCAGGGAGCCATTCGGCGGGTGATCGAGGTGCCTCGATGAAGGGCCGCGGCGTCGCATTGCTGACTGCCTTGATCGTGGTCGCGATCGCCACCGCGATTGCGATGGCTATTTTCTTTGATACGGGGCTATTACTTCGACGCTCGGAAGGCGGTCTCGCTCGTGATCGGGCAATGTTGTTGGCCGGCGCCGCCGAGGCGGCCGCCGCACGTGTGCTGACGGAGGACCTTGATACCGGCGCGTCCGCGATTCACCCTGCCCAGCGTTGGTCGACGCGTCTCGGCCCCGTCGAAATCGACCACGCGGGAATCGTGACCGGACAGCTCGTCGATCTTCAGGGACGGTTCAACCTCAATTCACTTCGCGATCCGAACGGTCAGATCGATCCTGTCGCGCTGGAATTGTTTGAGCGATTACTCGTCACGTTGGAGCTCGAGCCAAGCTGGGCGCCGAAGATCGCCGATTGGATTGATGCCGATGATGTCCCGACGAGTGGGGGTGCGGAAGACGACCTCTACAGCACCTTGTCCCCCGGATACCGCCCGCCTAATCGCCCGCTGACCACGGTATCTGAACTGATGTTGTTGCCGGCGTTCGATCTTGCTCGATACACGCGACTCGCGCCTCACGTCTCGGCACTGCCGCGCGATGCGTCGATCAATTTATGCTCAGCGACTGCGGCGTTGTTGGATGCGCTGAGTAACGAACGTCAGTGGGTCGGGGCGGAAGATGCGCTCGCCCGCAATCGGGAACGCGAGTGCTTTCCTCGGGCGGAAGTGTTTCGCTCGGGATTGTCTGACGCGGCCGGCTACGCCCGGTTGGAGCGTGCAGTCGGTCTCGGCGAGCGGAGTCGATACTTTCAACTCCGGACTGAGACTGTCATTGGCACGACGCAATTCTCCTTGTACAGTCTGCTCCGCTATGAAAGCACGCCGCCCTCGCCCCCCGGTATCCGGGTGCTCTGGCGACACACGGCGGAGTGACGAGTAGCGATCATGACCGACACGCTCTTCATCCATCTGTCCTCGCCCGATCCTGCGCAGCCGGTGATGGCAGCGCTTCTTTCCTCGGACGGATCATCACTACGCGCAGCATTCCCCAGCACACTCGAGGCGCTGTCCGCCGCGAATTCGGCCGTCACGGTCGTAGCACTGGTTCCCGGTTCTTCAGCGCTCAGCACCGTCGCGGTGTTGCCGAAGGTGAGCTCGGGGCAAGTCAGGACAATGCTCCCCTTTGCGTTGGAAGAGCAGATTGCGGGCGACCTCGATCAGCAACACTTCGCCATGGGTCGTCCCATCTCGACCTCAGGGTCTTCGTCACGCGCGGGTCTACACGTTCCGGTCGTCGTCATCCGGCGTGAGACGCTCGACCAGTATCTCGAGGTGTTGCGATCCGTAGGCCTCGACCCTTCCGCGCTGTATCTCGATGAATCTTTGATTGCGGCGAAGCCAGGCGACGTCATTGCCTGGGTGCAGGGCGAGGAGGTGTTTTTGCGCTCGCCTGTCGGAGTCGGACTACGTTGTCGCGCCAAGGACATGCCGATGAGCCTCGATTTTCTTCAGTCGGACCCTCCGTTTTCGACCTTAGGGCTACAACTCGTCGGTCTGTCCGATCAGTCCTCGATCGACCTCGATATCGAGGCCTTGGAGGCACGTTTCGCTCGAGTTCAGGTGACCCGGTCCGACGGTCCCGTACTCGACTGGCTCGTGGCTCAGAGATCGATCGCAGAGCCCATCAATCTCTTGCAAGGTGAACGAAAGCCCCGACCGCGAACGGAGGCGCTTGTCTCGCGTTGGCGGTGGGCGGCGGCGCTCGCGGCGATCTTATTCGCGCTGGTGCTCATCGATTACGGCAATACCTGGCGTTCTGCGGCGATCGAGGAATCGGCGCTCGATCAGACACTTGCTCAAGCGGGGGATCTATCGGCCTCGAATGGTTCGATCAAGCCCTCGCGACTCCGTCGAGCCCTGGTGGATCTCGCACAGGTTGGCGTGCGTGATGGGGCGATCGTATCGATCGCTAACCAAGAGAATGTGGTGCGGGTGACACTTCGCAACGCGAACGCCGTTGAAACAAGCGCTAGAGCGCTTGAAGCATTAGGGTGGCGCGTCGACTCCAGCGTCGATGACCAGGGACGCGCACAGTGGACGCTCATCGAGCTGGAGGTGTCGCCGTGACGTCGCTCCGCGAGCAACTCGCAGATCGTCTCGAGGCGATGTCTGACCGGGATCGGCGGGCGCTTCGTCTCGGTACGATCGTCTTGGCCCCCCTCCTCGTGATCTCGGGCGTCGCGACCGTGGTGAGCGAAAACCAGGCGACGCTTCAGCGTGTCGAGGCGAAACGGCGGCTGCTTGCCGATCTACCGGCCGCACGAGACCTCAGCCAACGCGCGCAACGAATGGGATCCGAGATGTCGCTTTCGCTCGAAATGCGAGTGAAGCGCATCCTCGAGCGGCACGGTGTCCAAGCGACCGTCGACCTTCAGCCTGACTCTTCCGTTCGCGTCCGTGCGGACGCGGCGGCATTTGACGCGTTGATCGAGTGCCTCGGAGATTTCGAGGCGGCCTCGGTCTCAATCCGACGCGGTACGTTGACCTCGGTTGACTCCGGACGGGTCGATGTCGAGTGGAATCTTCAGTCCTCATCACCGTGATCCGTCGTCGATTGCTGATGGCCCTGCTGACGCTGGGCCTCGTCTTCGGATCCCTCCTCTGGTTGCCGGCGCGAATCATTGAACCGCTTTTGCCGCCCTCTGCAGAGTGCGGCGTGTTGAGGGGTACGGTTTGGCGCGGTCAATGCGACGACCTACGCATTCGAGGTAGTCGATCGGGATCGATCGCTTGGGCGCTGGGCCTCTCCATCCAGCGTCCGTTGACGTTCCCCGTACGTCTAAGATGGACCAAAGATTCGTCCGTCGCCGAGGGGACGTTGCAGGCTGCGTTGTTCGAGCCCACCTCGCTTGAACTCGAATCGGTTTCGATCGAATTGGAATCGCTACGTAATGCGCTGCCCGCAGACGTCTTCCTCGGACCGCTCGCCGGTGTAGACGGACAGCTTGACGCCTCGGGGTTACGCCTTCAATTCGATACAGGACGACTTTCGGCCCTTCACGGTGAGGCCACGCTCACTCGGGCCACCTTGCTGAAGTCCGGCGCGCACTTTGGGCCGATCTTCGGTCGTTTCGATGGCCGCTCGGGCACCGTGCGCGATCGTGGGGGACCGCTCGAGTTCAACGCCTCAGTTGTCCTGGTTGCGCCTGGGGCCTTCACTGCCCAAGTTCGGGTGCTCCCGCGGGTCGCTGGCGTGCTGCCTGGGCTCCCCGCCGGAATCCCGATCGAGGCCGATGTCGAGGGTCGGCTTTAGGCGCGCGCGCCGGCATTCGCCCGATAGTCGTCCAACAACTCGCCCATTCGATTGAATACGGTGCGTAGCGTTGAGGCATCCGGAAGATTCGTGATGCGGAAGTGCGTGTTGTAGGGGACGTTGAAGCTTACGCCGGGTGCGACTAGCACATGCTTCTTCTCGAGCAGATCGAGTGCGAACGTTTGATCGTCGAAGCCGGGAAGATCGTCTCCTACCCCGACAAATGCATACAGCGCGCCCGCCGGCGCGCGAAGTCGAAGCGACGGATTGCGCTCGACTGAGTCGACGATCGCTTTTCGCGATTCGTAGAGGCGGCCACCCGGTGACGTGAGTTCGCGAATACTTTGATAGCCGCCCAAGGCCGTTTGAACGGCCCACTGCCCCGGAACGTTGCTGCAGAGACGTAAAGACGCCAAGAGCTCCATGGCGCTGATGAAGTCTTTGGCGGCAGCGACGTCTCCGGAGACGATCGCCCACCCAACTCGATAACCGCACGCACGATAGACCTTCGACAGCCCGGACATCGTGACGCAGACCGTATCGTGAGCCAGTGTGGCCATCGGTACGAACTCCGCGCCGTCATAGGTGATCTGGTCATAGATCTCGTCGCATAGAAGAACGAGTCCTCGACGCTCCGCGAGTCGCGCGATCGCGGTCAGCACCTCCCGTGGGTAAACGGCGCCCGTCGGGTTATTGGGATTCACGATCACGATCGCCCGAGTACGAGGCGTGATCAGAGACTCGATCTCTTGCGGATCGGGCACGAAGTCCCTCTCGGGACGACACGGGTAATGAACTGCCTTGCCGCGATTCAGATTGACCGCTGCCGTCCAGAGCGGATAGTCAGGGCTCGGTACCAAGACTTCATCGCCTTCATTGAGCAGCGCGCGTAACGCGATGTCGATGAGCTCTGACACGCCGTTGCCGATGAACACATCCTCCGCCGTGACGCCCGACACGCCTCGCCCCTGTTGCTGCATCACGATCGCCTCCCGCGCTGGAAAGATGCCCTTCTGGTGGCAATAACCTTCACTGTCGGGAAAGTTTTCGATCATGGCGAGGCGCATCGTCTCCGGCGTTCGGAACCCAAAGAGCGCAGGATTACCAATGTTCAAAGAAATGATCTCGTAGCCCTTTCGGGACAGCTCGAGAGCGCGTCGAGCGAGATTGCCCCGAATCTCATACTTGACGTTGGCGAGGCTCTCGCTGGTACGCACGGGCTTGGAGGCAGGCATGAGATTCCGGACCCGCTTTAAGCGGAAAGGTCAAAAAGGGCGCGCAGAATACCGTTTACTTGCCCTTCAGACCAAGCACCCCGGGGTTCATCAGTCCCTCTGGGTCAAGCGCGCGCTTGACCGCCCGCGCGAGGTCGGCGGACTCTGGCCGCAGTGCGTCAAGGTAGGGATAGGTCTTGCCCAACTGATTAGAGGCCGCACCGAACTCCGCAAACATCGCAACAAGCTTTTGTCTTAGTTCCTCCACCAGCGCCCTCGCCTGCGGGTTGGCATCGGGCGGGGTCAGTCGAGCCCTCGCAGCCTCGGACAAGGATCGGGCGTGCACCGGAAGCCACTCGTCTTTCCAATGAAAGACTGGCTCAAAGCTAAAAGCCGACTGTCCGATGGCGATGAGCAGATGGCTCATCCAGACCCCCGCCTCCCTCATGCGTGACTGATACGGCGCCAGCGTGGCTTCAGCGGCCGCCATGATGCGCGACGCATCCGAATGAGCAACCTTCGCGTTGAGTGCGACCCAACGGTCTCCATCGGGATCCAGTACCGCGTCCGGCGCGGGAAACAGATCCGCTCGAACGGCACGAGGGATGGACTCCGCGATCTGCGTTCCGCCCTGGGCGTGACAGATCGATCGACAGAGAGCGAGGTCGGCCTCAAGAGCCGCCTTCGATCGTGCCGCGCAGGTCATATGCAACGAAAAGGCATTCGGCGGCAGAAACGAACGTCCCGCGAACGCGAGGGTGAGACCCGCAGCGAGACCCTTGAAGAGGTTTCGCTCCCCTCTCACGACCTTCCAAAACACCCCGACATCATGGCGTACGCCTTTGGACAAGAGGTTCTTACGCGTGGATTCAGGATCGAACACATACGCCTCTTCAACGGCCCCGGAGCGCGCGACCGCCGACAGCGCGGCCCCGGCGGCTGCCATTCCGTCGAACACGAACGAGGCATGCCCGGTGAACCCCGGTGCCTGAATGACTCTGAAGGTCGCTTCGACTTTGACCCCGAAGCTCCCCGAATCGTGGGTCAGAAGTCCCGTGAAATCTGGGCCGCAAGTTCGATAAAACGGTTTCGCGGCGTTGGCGAATGCCCGCTGCCCCGTTCTGAGTTCCCGACCGTCGGCAAGCACCACCGCAAGACCGAGCACATGATCGGCCGCCGTGCCGTATCGGGCCGTCCCGAAAAACAGCGCACCATTCGAGAGCCCTCCTCCGATCGTCGCTTGCGCCCCCGAAAACGTTCCAAAGAAAGGAAGCCTCAATCCGAGCGGCGTCAATGTGTCGTGAATTTGCTTCCAGGTCACACCCGCTTCGACGGTGATGTACATGTCTTCGACATTCACTTCGAGGATTCGATTGAGCCTCGACGTATCGAGGATCACGCTCTTTTCGACGAGTGGGCGGTATCCGCCGGTGTAGGATAGTCCGCCTCCGCGCGGGATGACGGCGTACCCGCCTCGCGAGGCAGCGGCCACCATGGCCGCACACGTCGGTCGATCTTTGGGACACAGTACGGCCGCCGCGGTCACCCCCAGCGAATAGACGTCTCCAGAGTACGCCTGACGCTCTTCCTGAGACAGAAGGATCTGGTCGGACGGGAATCCTGCAAACGGAGAGGTGTTGAACTCCAATTGAGCGGCCAAGGTCGATACCTCCTGCGATCCCGCCAATGATACGTGAACGTACGGATCCGCTCTCGACACACCTCGCGGAAACTTGTACCTATGACCTTCGCCTCATCGGGTACCCGGAAACTCCATGCAGCCCCTTAAGAAAATCCTCGTCGCCATCAAAGACCTTGACGCCCAATCGATGCCTGCCGTCCGTAAGGCGGCTCAACTTGCCAAGGCGAGTGCGGCGACTCTCGAGCGCTTCCATTCGCTCTCCGATACGATCCTCGTCGAAGCGCTGGACGCTCGTCGGGTGAGCCTCAAGGATTTCGAAACCCAACGTCTCGCCCAAACGCTCAATCGGCTTGAGGTGATCGCCAAGCGCCTGCGGCAACACGATATTGAAGTCACCTGCGCGGCCGAGTGGGACTATCCGCCGGCGGAGGCGATCGTGCGGCGCGCACTTCGATCAAAAGCCGACCTCATCGTCGCCGAGCGCCACGCGACCAAGCATGTGGCCAAGTGGATGTTGACGTACACCGACTGGGAGCTTTTGCGCCAAGCGCCCTGTCCCGTGCTTCTCGTGAAACTGCCTAAGCCGTATCACCGTCCCGTCGTTCTGACCGCCATCGATCCCTTCCATGAAAACGCCAAGCCGGCCCGACTCGATGCGGCGCTGCTGAAAGGGGGCGGTCAGGTAGCCTCCTTGCTTCGCGGTCGCCTACACATCATGCACTGCGTCGCCCCGGCCACGTTGATCGCCGCGAACTGGACCGCCTCTCCCGTCATCGTCGACACCGAGCAGACATCGATGGCCGTGAAGCGAGCGCGCAAAGCCTTGGTCTCTGAAGTGGCGCGTCATCCCCTACCGTCGCATCGGCTGTCTGTCGTACAAGGTTCCCCGCGCGAGGCCATACCGGCCGCCGCGAAGTCAGAGAGGGCAAGTCTCGTAGTGATGGGCGCGATGTCGCGCTCGGGATTCAAGCGCCTCCTCGTCGGAAACACCGCCGAGGCCGTCCTCGACTCGTTGACGTGCGACGTTCTCGTGATCAAACCCGGACGATTTCAGACCAAAATTCCGCGCCGCAGTCGGGGCGCGCAACTCATGGCGTTCCCATCGACGATGACAGGGTAAGCGTGACTGCTGCGACGGCCCACATCAAAATCAAGCTCGGGGCCAGTCGGAGGACAAAACCGCGCCCTCCCGTCACGCCCGCCATGACGATTTTTCCAATCGTGTTGGTGCCGAGCGCTCCCAGAATGGCGAGCGCACCCGCAGATTTTCCAAACTCTGCAGACTCGACGAGGCTGGCTGCGCCCACGACGGCCGAGTGAGCATCGACAAAACCGCCGAGCATCAAACCCGTGACCGCTCCGTCTGAGCCGATGGTTCGAGCCGACCACGATGCGCTCCAAAGCATGGCTGTGACCGTCACGCTAAAAACGATCGCCTGCAGCGGCTGAAACGCTCGCCCCTTGAACGACTCGAGGGCGTCGTCCGCCGCGGCACCGTCTCGGCGCAATAAGAACAGCGTGGTGCCGCCCGCGACCATGATCGTCGTCAGGGCGGGCAACAGCCACATCATGAACAACGCTGGGTCAACGGCCGCGAGCAGGATCAACAACTGCAGCGGCGTCGCGACCGATGAAGCCATCGCGGCGCCCGCCGTCAGCAACGATTTATCGGGTTCGGCGGCCGCCCGAGCACCGAGTACGCCGATCGTGGCGCTACTTGAGATGAATCCACCGAAAAAAGCGGCCAGAGGTAAACCGCGCGCCGGGCCCAAAGTTCGAAGAGCGAGGTATCCCACGGCGTTCATCACGAGTACCAGCAGCGTCAACGTCCAAATTCTTTGAGGATTGATAAATCCGGCTTCGTCCACCGCGCGATCGGGCATCAAAGGCAAAATCACGAGACCCGAGGCAGCAAGCAGCAGGAGATCGAGCACCTCGCGATCTGACATCGCTTTACTCGCCAATTTGTGCAATGCAGGTCGCAGTGCAAGAACCAAGGCGATGACGGCGCCAATGGCGCCCGCGAGCTCCGGGAACTGAGGCGCTAATGCGCCCAGCAGATACGTCGTAAACAGCGTCACTTCGCTGGTGAGCCCGGGGTCAACGCTTCGGTTACGCCACTACGCCATCACCACGAGCGCGCCGATGAATACGGCACCGGCCACGACAATCCAAACCCCGGGAAACTGCACGGCGAGTGCCCCCGCCAGGGCAACAATGACGTGTGTGCGGAGGCCGCCCGATGAACCGACGGATGGATCGGTTTTCCGACGCTCTCGTTCGACCCCAATGAGCAGGCCGACGGCAAACGCCACCACGAATCCGGCGGCGGGTGATCCCCAGAACGGCTCGAGGAACGTCATCGCCCGATCAGTGCGGGGTCAGATCGAGCTCGAGGCGCAACCCCAACGCGAGCGCGTCGTCTAACCCCGGAGCACTTCCAGGGTTGAGGATGTATTGGATATCTGGCTGCAGCACGATGCGCGGCGTGACCGGGACCCGCCACGTGAGCTCCACCACGGTCTCCTCGCGCAATAGCGCGTCACCGTCTGCCGAGGCGAGTCGTTGAGCGGGACGCCCATTTCGGGCGTAGGCGACACCGAACGCCACATGCTCCCCCTCCCGGTTCAACCACGGTCGCTCGAGCACGAGCGCCGCTTGAAGAGTGGACTCGACGCGATTGAACCGCGGCTCTGCGACGCCGACCCGCAGCATCGCCAACAACCGCCTTTCACCCGACTGCCAAACCGGACCCTCGACGAATCCGTACGCGCCAGAATTATTGTGAGCAGCGCGAGGCGTCCCGTCCGTCAGCCCATCCAAGGTGTCGAAGGCCGCCGAATACCGCCAATGGCCGACGACCGTCCGCCACCGCCCGGTCCGGTGCTCCAGCTCGCCGACCCACAGCTCGCCTTCGTCAGCATCGAGCCTGAGGGACGCAAACTGGCGAGGAGAGTCGAGATCGTTGGGGACACCGTCGATGACAACCCCTTGCAGCAGCCATCTCTCGTCGAATCGCCAACGCCCCCGAAGCGCGAGGCCCGTGTACGGGAATATCGAGGGACCGACGACGCCAGACTGGGCCGCATCGAGTCCGATCCCGAACGTCGAGTTGATCAACGCCCCGCCCACCTCACTGGCATCGAATTCCGTGTTGAGGTCGTAGAGACCGACCTTGAGACTGCGGTCGTCGCTGAACGGTGCGTATTCCATCCAGGCTTCAAGAAGGCGACTCGCTCGATCGGCCTCGATGTTACTGACGACGTGCGTATCGCCCACGAGTTCGCTGAAGCTCTTGCCGTTGTTGTAGATCGCATGGATCCGCGAACGGAAACCGCCCGGACTGCCCTCGACAACGAGAATCATCTCAGCATTCCCGATAAAAGCGCTTCCCGTCGCGAGACCCCCTTCGACATTACGCCAGAAGTCTGAGGTATAGCCGAGCGTGAGATTCCAGGACCGTGCGGTATCGCCCTCCGCCGATTTAGACCACCCTTCCGCCGCGATCCCGCTCACCGCGGAGGCCACGACTGCAGCAAAGGAAAGTCGGCTTATGATGGGTGATCTCGCGTGACTTTTTAAAATGCGTTGAGACCCGTCAACGCCCGCGCGAGCGACAGTTGATGCACCGTCTCGGTCCCTTCGTACGTGATGACGCTTTCGAGGTTCAGGGCATGGCGAATGGGGGCGTACTCGGCAAGGATGCCGGCACCGCCCAGTAGGTCGCGGGCGTCTCGGGCAACGTCGATCGCCGCACGGCAGTTGTTCCATTTGGCGAGCGATACTTGGACGGGCGTCAGAATCCCACGATCTTTTCGACGCGCAAGTTGCAGCGACAACGTCTGTCCAACGGCGATCTTGCGAGCCATTTCGGCGAGACGAATTTGTACAGCCTGGGTCGCGGCGAGCGATCGTCCGAACATCACGCGTTCTTTGGTGTAACGCAGCGCCTCGTCGAGACAGGCCTGAGCAGCACCGAGAACACCCCACGAGATGCCAAATCGAGCTTGGGTCAGACAGGACAGCGGTGCCTTGAGCCCGACTGATGAGCCCGGTAGCAAATTCGCCTCCGGCACGACGACGTTGTCGAAGAACAGCGCGCCGGTCGCGGACGCACGCAACGAAAACTTTCGCTCGATTTCTTGCGTAGTGAATCCCGGCATTCCACGCTCCAACAAAAACCCGCGGACTCCCTCCTCGGTGAGCGCCCAGACGATCGCCACATCCGCAATCGGCGCATTGGTGATCCACATCTTGGATCCGTTGATCACCCAATCGCCCCCGCGTCGCCGAGCGGTCGTATTCATGTTGAGTGGATCGGAACCACCGTGAGACTCAGTGAGACCAAAACACCCGATGAGCTCGCCCTTCGCCATGCCCGGAAGCCATTGCAGTTTTTGGGCCTCCGATCCGTAGGTAAAGATCGGATACATGCAAAGCGAGGACTGAACGGAAACGAAGCTACGGATGGCGGAATCCCCGCGTTCGAGCTCCTGGCAAATGAGCCCGTAACTCACCGCGTTGAGACCAGCACACCCATAGCCGTCGATCGATGAGCCGAGTAACCCGAGCCGCGCCATCGGCGCGATCAAGTCTTTAGGGAAACTATGATCGGCAAAATGCCGTCCGATGACGGGCAACACCTCGGCATCGACAAAACGTGCGACCGAATCGCGAACAAGACGTTCTTCGTCTTGAAGCTCGTCGTTGATTCCGACGATGTCCAGCCCCTCATTCGTCATGCCGTACTCTCCGTGATGTGAACGTTGAGGTCAGCCGACAACGTGACGCGACCGCAGATCGCGAATGTGTTCGACGGAAAACCCCACTGCCGAGAGCACCTCGTCGGTGTGTTCGCCCGGCCGGGCAAGTGTACCGCCCTGACTCGGTCGATGCCCATCCATCTCGATCGGCAGTATCGGCAACCGAGTGGCGCGCCCATCAGGCAGCACCGTCGGACCGAGCCCTCCGCTCGCGGCAAGATGCGGATCGTCGAACATGTCTTCCGGCTTACCGATGGGTGCAAAGGGTAACCCTGTCCGCTCGAGGATCGGGATGAGGTCCGACTTCGTGTATTGCTTGATGAGATCGCGAACTCGCGGCAACAAGGCCTCGCGTTGAGCGACACGCTGCGCGTTAGTTTTAAGAGAGTCATCCGCCGCCCATTCGGTCAATGAAAATGCGTAACAGAATTTTTGCCAAAGACCATCGGAGACGACGCCAATGAATACCTGCTCTGTATCACGCGTCTCGAAGACGTCGTAGATCGCCCAGGCCGAGATACGCACCGGCATAGGTTTGGCGGGCTGCCCGGTCATGGCCATCTGCGCCATATGTTGACCCACGAGGTAAACCGTCGTCTCAAACAACGCACTGCTCACCTTCTGCCCGCGACCGGTGACGTGACGATGCTGAAGAGCCGCCAAGATCGCGATGGCACCGAACATGCCACCCGTTACATCGATCACCGACGTCCCGGCGCGAAGCGGGCGACCCGGCGGACCCGTCATATAGGCGAGGCCACCCATCATCTGAGTGACTTCATCGAGTGCCGTTCTGTTTTCGTATGGCCCCGATAGAAAACCTTTTTCAGAGCAGTAGATCAGGCGTCCGTTGGTCTTCACCAAATCGTCGTAGCCGAGCCCGAGCTTTTCCATCGCCCCGTTGCGGAAGTTCTCGACTACGACATCCACTGCGTCGCAGAGTCGTCTCGCGATCGCAAGACCCTCTGTCGACTTGAGATCAAGACAAATGCTTTTCTTGTTGCGGTTGTACATTGGGAAGTAACCCGCACCGGAGCCGACGAGTTTCCGAGTGGAGTCACCCCCGATCGGCTCGATGCGAATCACCTCGGCACCAAGCTCGACCAGGATCGCGCCGACGGCAGGCCCCATGACCATGTGCGTAAACTCGACGATCTTGATGCCTCGCAGAGACTGCGCCGCCGAATTGACCTTGGGGCTCATGGGGCGGCCTCCTGTGAGAACCCGAGCGGCAGTCCCGCATCGGGCGTGAATCCGTAGAGATCTTCAGAGGGCAGTGCCTCTCGAAGCACCTGTCGAACCGCCATGAGTTGTTGCAGATCGATTCCGGTCCAAAGCCCCATCGCTTCCAGCATGAACACCAAGTCCTCGGTCACGATGTTTCCGGAGGCGCCCGGAGCAAAGGGACATCCACCGAGTCCACCGAGAGAGCTGTCGAAGGTGGTGATACCGACCTCAAGTCCCGCAAGCACGTTGGCAAGCCCGAGCCCTCTCGTGTTGTGCAGATGCAAACCCGACAGTGCATGTTCGCCCACTGCCGACTTCACCCGCCGCACGAGGTCACGCACCTGGGCAGGGTTCGCGTAGCCCGTGGTGTCGGACAAACCGACCTCGTCGCAGCCTGCCGACATCAGCGCGTCGGCGAGTGCCACGACGGTATCGGCTGGAACAACGCCCTCGAGCGTGCAACCGAAGGCCGTGGACAATCCCCCCTCGAATTTGGGTCGTCGATCGGCGGGTACGTCCTTCAGGAGCGTAACGATCCCCTTCACCTCATCGAGCATTTGAGCATGCGTGCGACGAACATTTTTGAGGCTGTGGCTCTCTGAAGCGGAAATGGGGATCGTGATTTTATGGGCACCCGCTTCGACAGCCGCCTCGGCACCCTTGAGGTTTGGCACCAGCACCGCCACCGTCAGACCCGGAATCCTTCTTGCGAATCGAACCAACTCTGCGGTGTCGGCGAGCTGCGGAAGGAGTTTAGCCGAAACGAAACTGCCCACTTCGATCTCTGTAACGCCCGCCGCGGCCTCAGCGGTCACCCACTTTTTCTTAGCGTCGAGCGGCATGATGGACTGAATACTTTGGAGTCCATCGCGAGGCCCCACCTCACTCACCAGAATTTTCATGTGTGCTCCGAAAGACGGTAGATCCACGGGCGTACGATGCGGTCTCGTTCGAGGAACGCGTCGATGTCAGGTTTGTTCCTGAGCGTAAGATCGATCGCATCCAGCCCTTCAAGCAGCATCTCTCGCGATTCGGTATCGAGCTCGAAACGCCAATTCACGCCCTCGCCCGCGGCAACCTGCAGCGCCTCGACGTCGACCTTCACGCGATGAGCTTGCGGATCGATGCCGACCCACGATGCGATGTCTTGAATCGCTGCGGCAGCCAGTCGTACGGGCACAATGCCATTGCGCACGCAGTTTCCGAAAAAAATTGGCGCAAAGGACGGCGCAATCACGGTGCGAATGCCAAACTCGTGTAACGCCCACACGGCATGCTCTCGACTCGAGCCGCACCCAAAGTTCTCACCACCTAACAAGATTTGAGCCTTCGCGTAAGCGATTTGATTGAGAACAAAACTCGGATTCGGCTCTCGACTCCCGATCGCTGTATAGCGCCAACCGGCAAACAGACCGTCAGCCAGGCCAGTCTTCGAAACGGTTTTCATTTCTCTCGAAGGAATGATCGCATCCGTATCGACATTGGCTCGGATGAGGGGCGCCGCGACCGCGATCAGTTGTCGAACCGGCTCGGTCATGATGCGCGAACCTGAGCAGGCAGCTGATCGGCCCCTGCGATACGACCCATCACCGCACTCGCTGCAACCGTCTCGGGGCTCGCAATGTGGGTTCGGGTTTCAGGACCTTGACGACTTTCGAAATTCCGGTTTGTCGAAGAAATCACACGCTGCTTCGCACCGATGCTCTCACCACCAGCGAAGAAACACATCGAACAGCCCGACTCGCGCCATTCGAAGCCCGCATCTAGGAAGACTTTGTCGAGACCCTCCGATTCGGCGGCTCGCTTGACCGACATTGACCCGGGCACACAAATCGCGCGAACGCCCGACGCGACGCGTCGCCCGCGCAGCACCTCGGCGGCGCGTCGCAAGTCTGATAAGCGACTGTTCGTACAAGAGCCGATGAAGGCTGCGCCAATCTCGAGATCGCGCAGGGGGATACCCGATGACAACCCCATGTAATGGAGCGCCCGTTGATACGACTCGGCGGAGGTGCCGCTCTCCGACTCTGCCGGGACGACGCCTGATACGGGTACGGCATGCTGAGGACTCGTACCCCAGGTCACCATGGGTGCGAGCGCTGAGACGTCAATGACGATCTCTCGGTCGAACACTGCGCCCGCGTCGCTGCGAAGCGCTCTCCACGCGTGCAGCGCGCGCTCCCAGTCCGACCCACGGGGTGCGTAGGGCCTGCCGATCAAATAGTCGAACGTCTTGTCGTCCGGGGCGATGAATCCCGTGACCGCCGAGAACTCAGTCGCCATGTTGCAGAGCGTCAGGCGTTCTTCAATATCCAGCGCTTCCACCGCCGCACCTGCAAACTCGACGGCATAACCGTTGCCACCGACTGAGCCAAAACGGGCGATCAAAGCGATCGCGAGATCCTTTGCCGTCACGAAAGACGAACGAACACCCTCGAAGCGCACCCGCATCGTCTTCGGCTTTTTGACTCGCAGCGTGCCGGTGGCGAGCGCATGCTCGGCTTCCGTCGAGCCGATTCCCCACGCGAATGCGCCCAGAGCGCCCTGGGTGCAGGTATGACTATCGGGGCACACCACCGTCGCCCCGGGCAGCACGATGCCAAGCTCTGGCGAGATGACATGGACGATGCCTTGCAACGGATCGTTCACATCAAAAAGACGGATCCCCACCGCTCTCGCGGCCGCGCGAGTTTCCGAGACGAAGGCTCTCCCGCCGGGCAGCAACGTGTCGTCCCCGCGTCCGGGACGGGTATCGACGATGTGATCCATCGTGCAAAAGACACGACTGGGGTCAACGAGGCGACGGGCCGACTGCGCGAGGCTCTTGAGCGCAACCGACCCGGTACGCTCGTGGAGGAAGACCCGATCAACGGCGATGAGCGCGGAGTCCCCGTCGAGCTCACGAACGAGGTGCGCAGACCAAAGTTTTTCGAAAAGCGTTCGAGCGGTCATGTATTCCCGACTCCGGAGCAGGGATTATGCCCGGACGCCTGTGCCCGCAGGGTCCTCAGACTGGTCGATCGCCGAAAGACAAGTACACCTCGGTGCCCGAATTCTGCGCTCGCCGACGAATCTCGAATGTTCCGCCGAGCTCACGCGCTCGGCGTCGCATATTCGATACCCCGCGTCCTGGAGCGACATCGTCGGCGATCCCCGCCCCGTCATCCTCGACCTTGATGACATACTCGCGATCACCCATATACCGGACCGTGACGATGATTTCCCGGGCGCCCGCATGCCGAATGGCATTGTTGATCGCTTCTTGGATGACTCGAAGAACCTGGAGCATTCGCCTCGGCGCCATCGAGGGCGCACCGCCCAGCTGCACGGTCCACGACAGCCCGATGCCATGCTCGATGATTCGTCTTTCAATACGCGTTTTGTAGTCGACGAGCGCAGCTTCTAGGCTGTCGTTTTGCTCGCGTAAGGTATCGACCATCAGATGAAGATCCGAGGAGCATTCGCGCAATAGATGCGCCACCTCGGCCTGGCTCATCTCGCCGCGCTCCACGCGTAAACGAGCTGTGGCGATCTGAGAACCGAGCCCATCATGAATATCGGCCAACAGCATCTCGCGTTCGTGAGCTCGCGACCGAGACACCTCGAGAACGACCCTCTCTCGTTGGGCGAGATCTCGTTCACGAATACTGATATCGAGAACGAGCGCGATGAATAGCGCAAAGTTAACTAGGCCGATAACGAGCGTGAACGAAAAAGAAACGGCGGACTGCGACGCCAGAGGCAAACTCAAGAGGTGGGTACCGGTGCTGAGCGCCGCAAGGAGACTCACGAACACCCCGAACAACTGAAGGCCAATCAGGGTCACAAAGAGCTTTGCCGCCAGCGAGTGGATTCGCGTGCCGATGCGGTAGGCCAACATGATGGCTCGCGCCAAGATTCCGACGACGGAAAGACCGAGGATCAACGAGAACGCTGCCGGGTCGGGAAACAAAAACGGAATCGACAGCATCCCGACGAGGATGAGCGCGCTGCCTTTGAGGTAGCCCGATATCGGAAAGCTTGGACTCTCGAGCAGGCCAAGCGAGACATTTTTCAACCACGCACCACCGATCGCGCCAATTGAAACGCCCAGCGAACCGATCAGCCCAAATCCCGCCTCACCGGCCTCGGCAACTAGAAATGCCGCGTAGTACAGCGTGGCGAACAGCCCGCTCGACAAATACAGGTAGACCGCAGTCCCGCGCGCGCTCCAAAGAATGCCGAGCGAAACCACAGCGAGAACCGCCGATTGAATGGCAAAAATGAGATAGGCGTCTGAGCCGGCGATTGAGCCCATATCGTCACCTAAAAATGGTCGGGACGCCGAGATTTGAACTCGGGACCCCTTGCACCCCATGCAAGTGCGCTACCAGGCTGCGCCACGTCCCGACCGACCGTTGACTGTGGGTTGGACACCCGTTGTCTGGTGGCACCCATCATACCCTGCTCTGGCTGCGGATCTCGCTCAACGCCGCAAGATACGGAGAATTTCCTCGAGCTCCAGCCTCATCTGCCGCACGATTTGCTGGCTCTGCGTCACATCCACTCGCGCCTCTTCGCCCTGGAGCTTGTTTCGAGCGCCGCCGATCGTGAACCCTTGGTCGTAGAGCAGCGCCCGAATTTGACGGATGACGATGACGTCTTGTCGTTGATAGTAACGACGGTTACCTCGACGCTTGACGGGTTTGAGCTGCGGGAATTCTTGTTCCCAATAACGAAGCACGTGAGGTTTGACCCCACACAGTTCGGCTACCTCGCCGATGGCGAAATACCGCTTCCCCGGGATCGCCGGCAGTTCGTCGTTATTCTTGGCTTCCAACATACGCTTCGACCCGCGCCTTCAACTTTTGCCCCGGCCGAAAAGTGACCACACGCCTCGCGCTGATCGGAATCTCTTCGCCAGTCTTCGGATTTCGTCCGGGACGCTGATTTTTATCGCGAAGATCGAAGTTGCCGAAACCGGAAAGTTTGACCTGAGCACCCGAGGACAGCGCCGCTCGCACTTCCTCGAAAAACAGGTCCACGAGCTCACGAGCTTCACGCTTGTTGAGGCCGAGCTGGTCGAACAGTGCTTCAGCCATCTCCGCCTTAGTCAAAGCCATGTTGGTACGCCCTGAAATCTCGTTGTTCTGGTTGCGGTACTCGTCCGCGACCCCTGTCACGGAAGACTACTCGCGGAATCCCGCACCCAGCCCCTGACTGAGCGCTTTACGCACCGACGCGATGACGCGATCAGTGTCTTCGTCCGTCAGGGTGCGTTCTTTGTTCTGCAAAATCAAGCCCAAAGCCACGCTTTTTCGCCCTGATTCGATTCCTGGACCCCGGTAGACGTCAAAGACCACCACCTCGCGCAAAAGACTTGACGCGGCAGTTTTGACTTGTTCACAGAGTTGGTCGGCCGACACGGACTCATCGACCAGAACGGCCAAGTCACGTCGTACGTGTGGGAATCGAGACACCTCGAGGTACGGCGCGTAGCTGACCGCCAACGCACTCATTTCGAGCTCAAACACGACCGGCGCTGACACAAACCCGAGCTCTCTGACGAGTCGCGGGTGTAACTCGCCGATCCATCCCGCTGAGTTTCCGTGACGAAGGACTCGAGCCGAACGCCCAGGATGCAAGGCCGAGTGTGTCGCCGCCTCGAACGTGAACGTGCCCGGCGCATCGCAGAAGGACAATACTGCCTCGACATCCGCCCGAACATCGAAGAAGTCCGTCGATTCACCGCCCCCGTTCCATTGCTCTGGCCATCGCGAACCCATTGCAAGTCCCGCCAGGCAATCTCGCTCCGATCCCCCGACTGGAAAGACAACGCCATGCTCGACAAGGCGAACCCGCGATTGTTGGCGACGTTGATTCTCCAGCGCCGCTTTAAGCAGGCCCGGCCACAACGAGAGGCGCATGACCGCTAGATCGCTTGAGATCGGATTCGCAAGCGTATGCGTCGGCACCCCTGGAAAGACGACCCCCTGAAGTTTTGGGTCGACGAATGCGAAATGAATCCCCTCGTGGTAACCCCTCGCAGCGAGCACATCTAGGACTCGTTGCTCGTCGAGAATTGCCGACGGGTGCGGCAAAATCGATTGGCGCGCGTGGGCAGGCGCCGTGGGTAGTTGGTCATACCCCGCCAGTCGCGCGACTTCTTCGATGAGATCCCGCTCAATTTGAATATCGAACCGGCTGCTTGGAGCGCGCACCTTGAGTACACCAACTCCAGCGGTCTCCGTGCTCATTCCCAAGCGGCTCAAGAAAGAGGCCGCGTCGTGCTCGGAGAACGATCGTCCCAGCAGTCGCTCGATCTGAGCAATTCTGAGTGCGACCGTCTGAGGCATCCGAACTTTCGTGCGATCTTCGACGGTGACCACGCGACCGGCGCGCCCACCCGCGACCTGAATCAACAAAGAAGTGGCCCGCTCGATCGCTGCCGCACCTATTTCGGGGTCGACGCCACGCTCGAAGCGCTGGCTCGCATCGGTGGTCAAACCGTAACGACGCCCACGACCGGCGATCGCCGACGGTGCGAACCATGCGACTTCGAACAAGACGCGAGTCGTGTCCGAAGAGACGGCCGTGCGCTGCCCTCCCATGACCCCTGCGAGTGCGACCGGACCCGCCCCGTCCGCGATGACGAGGACGTCCGAGGCGAGCTCGACGGCACGTCCGTCTAGAAGTTCGCAACGCTCCCCCTCACTCGCCTGCCGAACCGTGAGCGAACCCTCGACTTTGTCGAGATCGTACGCATGCATGGGCTGACCGAGCTCGAGTACGACGTAGTTAGTGATATCGACGATAGGAGAAATGCTGCGTAAACCCGCTCGACGCAGCCGCTCGACCAGCCACGTCGGCGATCGTCGGGAGTTATCGACCTCGACCAACACCCTCCCGTGAAAACGCGGACAAGCCTCGGGCGCAGCAAGCGTCGCCTTCGCGCGAGCATCGAGGGCGGGGTCGATCGCCGTGGGCGATACGGCCGAGCAGTCAGGCGTGGTCAGTGTGACGCCGGTGAGCGCTGCGACCTCGCGGGCAATACCGCGTACGGACATCGCATCGCCGCGATTCGGGGTAATCGACAGTTCGAGGATCTCGTCATCGAGCGAGAGAAATTCTCGTACGGATGTGCCAAGCGGCGCATCGAGAGGAAACTCGACGATGCCGTCCGAGGTGTCCGCGAGCCCCAATTCTTTAGCCGAGCAAAGCATGCCGATCGACTCCACGCCTCGCAATTTCGCCGCTTTGATCTTGAGATCGCCAGGAAGGTTGGCGCCGACCGTGGCGAGCGCCGTACGAAGACCCGCCCGAGCATTCGCCGCACCGCACACGATCTGAAGTGGGTTCGATCTCGACTCCGGGCTCTCACCGGTGATGACGGTGCAGACCTGCAACTTGTCGGCCTGCGGATGTCGAACCGCCGCGACGATCTCGGCCACGATGACGCCTTCGAAGGCAGGGGCTGCAGGCGTGATGGACTCGAGTTCGAATCCGGCCATGGTGAGCCGATCGCCGAGCTCACGGGCCGACAGGTTGCTCGGCACCCACTCCGCCAGCCACGAGGACGATATCTTCATGCGGCACCGAATTGCTTGAGGAACCGCAGATCGCTCTCGAAGAACAGCCGTAAATCATTGACGCCGTATTTGAGCATTGCGAGGCGCTCAATACCCATGCCGAAGGCGTAACCCGTCCAGCGCTCACCCTCGACACCAGCTGCCGCAAACACATTCGGATGCACCATGCCGCACCCGGCGATCTCCAACCATCCGGTGTGCTTACACACCCGACATCCCGCGCCGTCACAAAACACACAGGACATATCGACTTCTGCGGACGGCTCGGTGAACGGGAAATAAGACGGGCGAAGGCGCATCTTCAGATCTTTTTCGAAGAATGCCTCTAAGAAGCCCTGCAAGGTCGCCTTCAGGTTAGAAAAGCTGACGTTCTCGTCGACGACGAGCCCCTCCACCTGATGAAACATCGGTGAGTGCGTCATGTCATAGTCACATCGAAAAACACGACCCGGCATGATCATCGCAAGCGGAAGTCGCCCTTTCTTGAGCTCGCGGATTTGTACCGGCGACGTATGGGTGCGCAGCAAGCGTCCATCCGGAAAGTAAAACGTATCGTGCATCGCACGCGCGGGATGATCCGCGGGGATGTTGAGCGCTTCGAAATTGTGAAAGTCGTCCTCGATTTCAGGGCCCGAGGCCACTTCAAAGCCCGAACGGCGGAAAATCTGCTCGATTCGAAGCCGGGCTCGGGTGACCGGATGCACCGATCCTCGTCCCTCGCCGCGACCCGGGAGGGTGACGTCGATGCGACCGGCTGCGAGCTCTGCATTGATGGCGGCCGACTCGAGTGTCGTCTGAGCGGCATCAATCGCCGCCTGAACCTGGGCTTTGGCTTCGTTGATCCGAGCACCCGCAGCGGGACGATCGGCCGCCGGCAGCGAGCCAAGCGACTTCAATTGCTCCGTGAGAACGCCCTTCTTTCCGAGCCAGCGAACACGCACCTCATCGAGGGCGGCGAGCGTCGTGCTCGCCGCCACCTCGTCGAGAGCCTGTCGCGTCAGGGTCGCGAGATCACTCACGACCGCACCTCAAGCGTTGCCGAGGGCTGCCTTGACCTTGGTAGCGATCGCCTCGAACGCCGGCGCATCGTGAACCGCGATGTCAGCCAGCATCTTGCGATCGATCTCGATATTCGCGAGTTTGAGGCCGTTCATCATACGGCTGTACGACAAGCCAAACTGACGCGCCGCTGCGTTGATGCGCTGGATCCAGAGCGCACGATAGTCACGCTTCTTGAGGCGACGACCCTTATACGCATACTGACCGGCCTTGATGACTGCCTGCTTGGCTGTGCGATACACCTTGCGACGGGCGTTGTAATAACCCTTGGCTTTTCCAAGAACCTTTTTATGGCGACGACCCGCGGTCACGCCACGCTTTACTCTTGCCATGTTCGTTTACCTCGGTGGATTACTTGGCGTGCGGGAGCAGTTGGTCGAGACGACCGACATCACTCTCATGCACGAGACTCGACCCGCCCGAACGAAGCTGACGCTTGGTTTTGCGGGGTTTGTGTCCGAGGTTGTGTCGACGGCCAGCGGAATAGGACTTATAGCCCTTCGCCGTTTTGCGAAAACGCTTCGCTGCCGCCCGGTTGGTCTTCAACTTGGGCATTGTCAGATACTCCTTTTTCTAGCGTCGCGCGCAAGGTCTTTGCAGACCCGCTCACGTGCGGATGTTCACGCTGCCGTTCGACCCACCATGGATCGAATCGGCCGTCCAAACATCACTTCTTCTTCGGCGCAAACACCATGACCACCTGTCGACCTTCCATCAGTGGGTTCTGTTCGACGATCGCCTGCGCGGCGAGGTCTTGAACCAACCGATCGAGAAGTCGACGTCCGACCTCTTGATGCGCCATCTCTCGGCCGCGGAAACGCAGGGTTACCTTGGCCTTGTCACCTTCGGTCAGGAAGCGGATGAGATTACGCAATTTGACTTGGTAATCTGCCTCTTCCGTACCAGGGCGAAACTTCACTTCCTTGACCTGCTGCTGCTTCTGCTTCTTTTGCGCGGAGTGGGTTTTCTTCTTCTGTTCGAAGAGAAACTTCCCGAAGTCCATGATCCGGACCACCGGCGGCTCAGCCATCGGTGACACTTCGACGAGGTCGAGCTCACCGCTCTGCGCCATCTGAAGGGCTTCGAATCGGGTCATGATGCCGGCCTGAGCCCCATCTGCCGCGATCACCCGCACCTGCGGCGCCGTGATTTCCTCATTGCGCCGGATGCGCTTTGTTGCAGTCGAGATACGTCAATCCTCCAAAGTTCGGCGACCGCGGCTTTCTAGCTCGACGCGCAACCGCTCGACAAACGTCTGCGGAGACATCTGACCCAGATCCTTGCCGCTGCGGGTACGCACGGACAGAAGCTGCGCTGCTACTTCCTTGTCGCCTGCCACCAATAGGTAGGGCACGCGCTGCAGCGTGTGTTCACGAATCTTAAAGCCGATTTTCTCGTTGCGCAAGTCGATGTCGACCCGAAGCCCCTGATTTTTAAGGAATTCGGCAACCTCCCGGAGGTAGGCATCCTGGCGATCCGTGATCCCGAGCAGGACCACCTGCGCGGGCGCGAGCCAGGTGGGCAGTCGACCGGCATGGTGTTCGATCAAAATGCCCAAGAAACGCTCCAGCGAGCCGAAAATGGCGCGGTGGAGCATCACGGGGATCTGCTTATGGCTGCCCTCATCGATGTAGTGCGCCCCGAGCCTGCCGGGCAGATTCAGGTCCACCTGCAGGGTGCCGCACTGCCAATCCCGACCAATGGCGTCCCGGAGCACGAATTCGAGTTTCGGACCGTAGAACGCGCCCTCCCCCGGGTTGAGGGTGAACTCGATACCCGCGACCGTCGCCGCCTCCTTGAGCGCCGCCTCGGCCTTGTCCCAGATGTCATCCGAGCCGACCCGCTTGGCCGGTCGGTCAGAGAACTTGATCCGCACGTCATCGAACCCGAAGTCTCGATAGATCTCGAGGATCAGTCGGGTCACCGCGACCGACTCCTCAGTGATCTGATCGGGACTCACGAAAAGATGCGCGTCGTCCTGCGTGAAGGCGCGGACCCGCATCAAACCGTGCAGCGCTCCAGAGGGTTCGTAGCGATGAACCTTGCCGAACTCGGCATAGCGAATCGGCAGGTCGCGGTAGCTGCGAAGACCCTGCTTGAAGATCTGGACATGTCCCGGACAGTTCATCGGCTTGATGGCGTAGACGCGTTCGTCGGGCGTCTGCGTCGTGAACATGTTCTCGCCGAACTTCTCCCAGTGACCGGAGGCCTCCCAGAGGCTCCGGTCCATGAGCTCGGGACCGTTCACTTCCTGGAATCCGGCGACCCGCTGCTTATCGCGCATGTAGCCGATCAGGGATTGGAACACGCTCCAGCCCTTCGGATGCCAAAATACGGCGCCCGGGGCTTCTTCCTGCATGTGGAAGAGATCGAGCTCGCGGCCGATCTTGCGATGATCACGCTTCTCAGCGTCTTCGAGGCGGGTTAGATAATCTTTGAGATCTTTGTCGTGAGTCCAAGCCGTGCCGTAGATGCGCTGCAGCATCTCGTTGCGCGAGTCGCCGCGCCAGTAGGCACCGGCCACTTTCATCAGCTTGAATACTTTGAGTTTGCCCGTCGACGGCACGTGCGGACCTCGGCACAGGTCGACCCACTTACCCTGCCCGTACAAACTGATCGGCTCGTTCGACGGAATACTCGCGATGATCTCAGCTTTGTAGTGCTCGCCTAAATTTTTGAAGAAGCTCACGGCGTCATCGCGAGCCATTTCGCGACGCGTGACCTCGAGATTTTCTGACGACAGCTCGCGCATCTTGTCTTCGATGGCTGCGAGATCCTCGGGCGTGAAGGGACGCTTGTACGCGAAGTCGTAGTAAAACCCATCTTCGATGACCGGCCCGATCGTGACCTGCGCATCGGGGAAGAGCGACTGCACCGCCTGCGCCAACAAGTGAGCCGTCGAATGCCGAATCACCTCGAGGGCATCAGGGTGTTTATCGGTGACGATTTCGAGCCGCGCGTCTTGCGCGATCTTGAAGGACGTATCGACGAGCGCTCCGGACACCTTGCCCGCCAAAGCGGCTTTCGCGAGTCCCGCGCCGATACTGGCGGCGACCTCAGCGACCGTCACCGCCTGATCGTAGGTTCTTTGACTGCCATCGGGCAGGGTTATCACGGGCATGGTTGCCGGTCTCCATCTCGTCGCAGCGCCACCACGGCGCCATGGCAAAAGGGGCGCTTCCGCGATGCGAAAACGCCCCAGCCGAATTGGTAGGCGCGAGTGGGATCGAACCACCGACCACCACCATGTCAAGGTGATGCTCTACCACTGAGCTACGCGCCTGCAGAAAGGCCGCGAACGATACCTTAGGCACCGACCAGCGGCAACCGGCGGACCCGTCGCCCAGTCAGTGCGGCCAAGGCGCTCGCCACCGCCGGGGCGACCGGTGGGACACCCGGCTCCCCGACCCCGCCTGGAGGCGCCTCGCTCGGAACGATCCACGTTTCGATAGCGGGCGACTCCGCAAAACGAACCACGGGATATACGTCGAAGTTGCCCTGCTCGACGCTGCCGTCTTTGAAGCTAATCCGCCCATAAAGCGTGGCGGAGAGCCCGTAGATGATCGAACTTTCGAGCTGCTGCGCGACGAGGTTGGGATTCACGGCAACGCCGCAGTCGATCGCCGCCACCATCCGGTGCACTCGCGGAACGCCGTTTTCACCCTCGGACACGTCAGCAACGAGACCGACGATGCTGCCGAAGCTCTCGTGGAGGGCCACGCCGCGCGCCACGGGACGGCCATCCGGCGTGGTCCCGACCGAACGACCCCAATCCGCTTTCTCCGCAACCAACTTGAGCACCGCGGCGTGACGCGGTCGATCGGTGAGATGACTGAGTCGGAACTCGACCGGGTCACGCTTGGCGAGCACCGCAAGTTCGTCGATGAACGATTCATTGAAGAACCCTTGCTGGGAATGACCGACCGAGCGCCAAAACCCGACGCCGACCGGCAGTTCGACGGTCGAGTGAGTGATCTTGTAATGCTCAAAGACGTAGACCTGATCGGCCGTACCCTCGACGTTGCTCGCGTCGCTGCCAGGCGATGGCATGCCGAGCTGACGCGGTATCGCCTGTGCGGCGATCGACTGACCGGCGGTGTGACATTGATAGGCCGTGACCTTCCCCGTCGCCGGATCGAGCGCCGCCGAAAGCTGCGCTCGTACCGCGGGACGATAGAAGTCGTGACGCGTGTCTTGCTCGCGCCGCCATTGCAGCTGGACAAGTTTGCCGGGCACGGCGCGACCCAGCGCCGCCGCGAGCGCGATGAAATCAGAATCAAGTCGTCGACCGAAAGCGCCTCCCAGCAAGAGGGGCACGAGCGTGACCTGCTCGGGATCGAGCTCGAATACTTTGGCCGCCACATCACGCGATACGTTTTGGACCTGAACGCCTGCCCAAACCGTCGCGCGAGTCGTTTCGTATTTGACCGCACAGCACAAGGGCTCCATCGCGGCGTGCGCGAGGTACGGCACCTCGTACTCGGCTCGGAGCATCGACGAGGCGCCCTGAATGATCTTCTCCGCCTCCCCTTTCTCACGGTAGACATCGCGAGACGAGTGAGCGCGGACACCCTCAGCGAGCGCATCGGCGATCAGGGACTGATCGAACGCACCCGCGGCTCCCGGACTCCAGGTCGCTTTAAGAGACTCTACGGCACGTCGTGCTCGCCATCTTTGATCGGCTATCACACCGATCGCTGCAGGCGCGCCGGCCGCCGGCGGAATCACCACAACCTCCACGACCCCGGGCGAGGCTCGCGCCGCCGTCTCATCGAAACTCACTAACGATCCGCCGACCACCGGGCAAAGCTCGAGTTCGGCATACAGCATCCCCGGCTCGTGGACGTCCGCCGCAAATACGGCGGAGCCCGTGACTTTGTCGATGGCCTCCAAGCGTTTGGCCGGAGTCCCGATCAAGGTCCACTCGCGAGGCGACTTCAATGAAAAATCGGAGACGGTCTCGATCGCCTCGTCACCGAGCGACACGATGGCACCAAACGTCATGGCCTGGCCGTCGCGGCGGACGACCCGCCCCGCGTTCACTGAGCAGTCGGACGCAGGAATGTTCCAGTGTCGTGCCGCCGATGCTCTGAGCGATTCGCGCGCCATCGCGCCCGCCTCGCGCAGGACGATCCATAGGTCGGGAATGCTGGTCGACCCGCCGGTGACCATAAATCCGATCTCACGCACCAACTTGGCTGTGAAGTGCGTCGCCAATCGAGTTGAGATCGGCGGGTTCGTATCGCTCAGCGCAGGGTTGCCGCCGGCCACCTTCACGTTGTTATAAACGCTCGCGATCGGCGCCGCGGCGATTTGGATCGAATCGAGTGCACATCCGAGCTCCTCGGCGAGCAACATCGCGAGTCCGGTATGGGTGCCCTGTCCCATCTCCGCGCGAGGCATGAAGAGTGTGATCGAGTCATCACGGCCAATGCGCACCCAAGCATTCGGCGCGAAAGAGTCAGCGTCCTCCAGAAGATCTGCACCGCCTGTCATTCGTTGACGCGGAGGTAGCACGCCCCACCCCACTGCGAGCGCGCCGAGCGAGCCAAGACCCAACCAGAGAACGGTACGACGTTTCATCCTGCCTTCACCTCCGGCAAGCCGAATCCGGCGCGCCGCAACACTTCGATTTCATCGCGCAAACGCGCGGCCTCTTCAAACTCGAGATTGCGTGCATGCTTGAACATCTCAGATTCGATCTGCTTCATGCGACGTAGCGCCTGCTCGGGTCGCAACCCGTGGACCGACGGCGTCTGTGTAGCGCCCGTCGGTTTCTTTGCCCCCTTCCCAAGCCGTGCGCCAAGCTTGCCTTTCGGTAGCGGAGCACCGCCCTCGGCCCGGGCACCCTCCATGACATCGACCACTTGCTTGACGATGCCACGGGGCGTGATGCCATGCGCCTTGTTGAAAGCAACTTGCTTCTGCCGTCGGCGCTCTGTCTCTTCGATCGCACGCTGCATCGAACCGGTCATTCGATCGGCATAGAGAATGGCTCGCCCATTGACGTTGCGAGCGGCACGACCAATCGTCTGGATCAACGAATTCGTCGATCGGAGGAAGCCTTCCTTGTCGGAGTCGAGGACCGCCACGAGCGCCACCTCGGGCATGTCGAGCCCCTCACGCAGAAGGTTGATGCCGACCAGCACGTCGAACACACCAAGACGCAAGTCACGAATGATTTCGCTGCGTTCAACGGTCTCGATATCGGAGTGAAGATACCGAACCTTGACGTCATGCTCATCGAGATACTCTGTAAGATCTTCGGCCATACGCTTTGTGAGCGTGGTGATCAGCACTCGTTCCTGCCGCGCCACGCACTGCAAGATCTCCGATAGGACGTCATCCACCTGGGTCCGAACGGGTCTCACCTCCACATTCGGATCGACGAGCCCGGTGGGTCGTACAACTTGCTCGACCACCTGAGAGGCATGACGGGCCTCGTAATCACTCGGGGTGGCCGACACGAAAATCATTTGAGGTGCAAGTCGCTCCCATTCCTCGAACTTCAACGGACGATTATCGAGTGCCGAGGGCAAGCGGAATCCATACTCAACCAGCGTCTCTTTACGTGACCGGTCGCCTTTGTACATCGCGCCGAGTTGGGGCAAGGTCTGATGGCTCTCATCGACCACCAGCAAAGAATTTGGCGGTAAGTAATCGTAGAGACACGGCGGTGGCTCGCCGGGTTCGCGTCCCGACAGGTACCTCGAGTAGTTCTCGATGCCGGCGCAGTACCCCACCTCTTTCATCATCTCCATGTCGAACATCGTTCGTTGTTCGAGACGCTGCGCTTCCACGAGCTTATCGGCTGAGCGAAGTTCGATGAGCCGCTCCCGGAGCTCCTCGCGAATGTGGTCGATCGCCTGGATCAATCGGTCTTTCGGGGTGACGAAGTGGGTACCCGGATAGACCGTGAAACGCGGGACCTTGCGGACGACGGATCCGGTCAAGGGGTCGAAGATTGAGAGACTGTCGATGGTGTCGTCAAAGAGTTCGACGCGAACCGCATCACGCCCCGATTCCGCAGGAAAGATGTCGATGATGTCACCACGAACCCGAAACGTGCCCTGAGAAAAATCGATCTCGTTGCGCGTGTACTGCATGTCCGCCAATCGTCGTAGCAACTTGCGCTGATCGAGGCGCTCGCCACGCACAAGGTGCAACACCATCGCCAAGTAGGTCTCGGGGTCACCGAGACCGTAAATCGAGGACACCGTGGCGACGATGATGCAATCGGGTCTTTCGAGCAGCGCCTTCGTCGCCGAAAGGCGCATTTGTTCGATGTGTTCGTTGATCGAAGCGTCTTTCTCGATATAGGTGTCACTCGCAGGCACATACGCTTCGGGTTGGTAGTAATCGTAGTACGATACGAAGTACTCGACGGCGTTATCAGGAAAGAACTCCCTGAACTCGCCGTAGAGCTGCGCCGCGAGTGTTTTGTTGTGGGCCAGAACCAAGGTCGGTCTCTGAACGGCCTGGATGACGTTCGCGACCGTGAACGTTTTGCCGCTACCGGTGACCCCGAGCAGGGTTTGGTGGGCGAGCCCATTTCGAAGCCCGTCGATCAGACCAGCGATGGCCGCCGGCTGATCCCCGGCGGGTTGGTAATCGGATTTGAGCCTGAATTCGGCCATATGGGGCTTACTATATCGACTCGAGGCGGCCGATGTTCTAGCTAGTTTTCGAGCGCTGTGCGGGGCCGCTTGACGGGCCGCAGCGCATTCCAGAGAATGCGCGCCTCTTTTCGCCTGCCGTTCCCCGGTAGCTCAGTCGGTAGAGCGTCGGACTGTTAATCCGCAGGTCGCTGGTTCGAGTCCAGCCCGGGGAGCCAATCTCTGGCCGGTGCAGATCACCCGCCCGAGCACCGATCGTCAAGGCAGCGCGGTCAATAATTCAGTTTGTCTGGCGACGCATTGAAGCGCTGGATCGAGTCCAGAACGATCTTCCGCGCCTGATCGGCGTCGCCCCACCCACTGATTTTGACCCACTTCCCTGGCTCAAGGTCCTTGTAGTGCTGGAAGAAATGCCCGATACGCTCGAGCCAGTGTTTCGACACCTGGGCGATGTCGTGGACATGTGAGTATCCGTTGAACACTTTGTCGACGGGCACTGCGAGGAGCTTTTCGTCGGAGCCCGCTTCATCCTGCATCATCATCACACCCACGGGACGGCAACGGATCACCGAGCCCGGAACGAGCGGTAACGGCAGAATGACCAGCACGTCCGCGGGGTCACCATCGCCGCACAGCGTGTGCGGGATGTAGCCGTAGTTACAGGGGTAACGCATGGGCGTCGACAAGATGCGGTCGACGAAGATTGCACCCGTGGCTTTATCCACTTCGTATTTGACCGGATCAGCGTCCTTCGGGATCTCGATAATGACGTTGACGTCGTTTGGGACATCCTTGCCCGTGGGTACCAAATCAAGTGCCATGCTTCCTTGCTCCTTGAGTTAAACCGATCGCGAGATCAGTTCCTTCATGATCTCGTTCGTACCGCCGTAGATACGCTGCACCCGCGAATCGGCAAACATGCGGCACACCAGATACTCGTTCATGTAGCCGTAGCCGCCATGGAGCTGCACGCACTCGTCGAGCACCTGCTGCTGCATGTCGGTGACCCAGTACTTCGCCATCGAAGCGGTTTCATTGTCGAGCTTGCCCGCCAACAACTTCTGGATGCAGTCATCCACGAACACCCTGGCGACGCGCGTGACGGTCGCGCACTCGGCCAGCTTGAACCGAAGATGCTGCATCTGACCAATGACCTGCCCGAAGGCCTTGCGTTCTTTGACGTATTTCGAGGTCTCGGCGACGGCACCCTCCATCGCGGCCACGCCGCAGAGTGCAATGATGAGCCGCTCGTATGGCAGATCGCCCATCAGCTGATACATGCCGAGTCCCTCTTCGGCACCGAGGCGGCAATCCACCGGGACACGAACGTCCTCAAAAAAGAGCTCGGCCGTGTCCTGCGCAGGCATGCCCATTTTGTCGAGCACCCGGCCCACCCGGTAACCCGGGAGATTTTCGGTCTCCACCATGATGAGCGAGAGCCCGCGCTTGCGATCCTCGGTGTTCGTGCGAGTGACCAGCATGAGTAGCGACGCCTGACCGCCGTTGGTGATGAAAATCTTTGAGCCGTTGATACGGTAGTGATCGCCTTCGAGCACTGCGCGGGTGCGAATCCCCTGCAGATCAGAACCTGCTCCGGGCTCGGTCATGGCAATGGCCCCGATGAGCTCGCCGCGGGCCATACGAGGCAACCAACGCTTCTTCTGGGCTTCCGTGCCATAGTTGTAGACGTAATGCGCACACATGCTGTGAACGCCTTGTCCAAAACCCGAGAGACCGCGTCGAGCCTGCTCTTCGTAGAACACCACTTCGTGACGGAAGTCACCACCCGCACAGCCATACTCCGCGGGTAGATCAAGACACAGCAGACCCATCTCACCGGCCTTGCGCCAAATATCCTTGCCGACAGTATGCTGACGACGCCACGCCGCATCGTTCGGCACCATCTCGGTTTCGACGAAGCGCGCGACGTTCTCTCGAAATAAACTCAAGTCATCGTCGGCCCAAGGGGACACATAAGGCAGCATTGAAAACTCCTGCGTGCCGGCGTCATGTCGCCGGAGATCGTTGATCAGCGTTTTTTGCGTGAGGTCGGCGGACTTTCGACGACCTTACGCAGATGCGCTCGAAAATCTTTTCCCAGGGCGGGATGCGCGAGTGCATAGGCGACCGTAGCCTGCAAATAGCCGAGCTTACTGCCGCAGTCGTAGCGGGTGCCTTCGAACTTATGCGCGTACACCGCCTCTTCCTGCAGGAGTCGCGCGATGCCGTCGGTCAATTGAATCTCGCCGCCCGCACCCGCCCCGATTCGAGCAAGATGATCGAAGATGGCGGGCGACAATAAATAACGCCCGACGACTGCAAGATTGGACGGCGCGACGGCCGGCTTCGGCTTTTCGACGATTCGGCGAATTCGCGCTGTTTGACCCGGAGCTTCGACCGCCACGATGCCGTATTTGTCGGTGTCTTTGCGCGGTACGGTTTCGCAGCCGATCACGCTTGCGCCCTTGGCAGCATACACCTCCGCCATTTGCGCAAGACAAGGCTTCTCCGCAGCGATCAAGTCGTCGGCGAGGTGAACAAAGAATGGTTCGTTTCCAACTGCGGGCCGCGCGCAGAGCACAGCATGACCGAGACCCAGAGGCGCCGGCTGACGGATATAGATACACGTGGCGTAACTCGGCAGCACACTGTGCAGTTGCTTGACGAGCTCGGACTTACCCTGCGACTTGAGCAAGCCCTCGAGTTCACGATCGGAATCGAAGTGATCTTCGATGGCGCGCTTGGACGCGCCGGTGATGAATACCAAACGTCTCGCGCCTGCGGCGAGCGCCTCTTCGACGGCGTATTGAATCAGTGGCTTATCGACCACCGGCAGCATTTCTTTGGGGCTCGCCTTGGTCGCCGGGAGGAATCGGGTGCCCCGCCCTGCGACCGGGAACACCGCTGTCTCGATAAGGGGACGCTTGGCCATCGACGACTCCGAAAGATCAGGACCGGAATGGTAAACCAAGCGCCCCTGAACGGGGCAGAGACGTTATCGGCCTCCGGCGCCGGGCTTCGGCGCGTTTTGCGCGGGGATACGCGTTCCAGGGCCGGCGGCGGCCGAACCGCTCGAGTGCCGACTCGATGCGCTGCCCGCCCCAACAGTCAGGCGCGCGCGATTGTTCTCGAGGGTCTTCGAGCCAATTCCTTTGACCAGCGCGAGCTCATCGACCGATCGAAAGGCGCCGTTCTTTTGTCGATGTTCGACGATCGCCCGGGCTTCGGACTCACCAATACCCTTCATTTCACGGGCTAAGGTCGTGGCATCTGCCGTGTTGATATTGATCAAGGCGCTGGTCGAACGAGTCGAGGGCGCCGATGGGGTCGATGTGGCCTGAGCGACAGCAAGCGGTGACCCCAGACAAACAAGGACGAGAGCAGTAACTCGAGTGATCATGGAAGGTCCTCCAGTTCGAATGCGTGGCGCCGACATGACGACACGCGCGGGAGGCTATTCCGGGTTCTCGGTCCATCACGAGAACCGAATCGACGCGGAGCGTCGACTAATGGGGTGCTTAGTCGCGGATCGGGCTCGAGATACTGTCGTTGACCCGCTCGCGCAGATCTTTGCCCGGCTTGAAATGCGGTACGTATTTTCCGGACAGCGCCACCGCCTCGCCGGTCTTCGGGTTACGACCCTGACGGGGCGGTCGGAAATGCAACGAGAAACTGCCGAAGCCTCGAATCTCAATCCGCTCGCCCGTCGCAAGCGCGTCGCTCATGATCTCGAGAATTTGCTTGAGAGCAAGCTCAATATCCTTCGCCGGCAGATGTTTCTGCTTGGCGGTAATGAGTTCGATGAGTTCCGACTTCGTCATGACAACCCCGTGACGTCGTCAGGAGAGTCGCGGACCCCGCACAGGATCCGCGACTCGCCCTAATTTCACGTTACACCCTCAACCGCGATCGCGGTCCGAGTTGATCTGCGCCTTGAGGAGTTCGCCGAGGCTGGTGCCCGCCGTCGGGCCCGTCTGCTCCGAACGATAGCTCTGCACGGCCTCTGCTTCCTCGGACACTTCCTTCGCTTTGACCGAGAGCGAGATCGAGCGTGTTTTGCGATCGACGCCCATGAACTTAGCCTCGATCTCGTCGCCTTCCTTCAGGAACTGACGCGCATCTTCGGCTCGATCGCGACCGAGCTCCGAGGCACGCAGCTGGCCTTCGATACCGTTGCCGAGATCGATGATCGCACCCCGCGCATCGACTTCTTTGACAACACCGCGAACGATGCTACCCTTCGGATTGTCGGCGATGTAACCCGCGAACGGATCCTTCGCCAACTGCTTGATGCCGAGGCTGATGCGTTCACGCTCCGGATCGATCGCGAGCACCATCGCTTCGATGGTCTGACCCTTCTGGAAGCTACGAACCGCCTCTTCACCCGGGATATCCCAGGAAATGTCGGAGAGGTGCACGAGGCCGTCGATGTTGCCCGAGAGGCCGATGAAGATGCCGAAGTCGGTGATCGACTTGATCTGGCCCGACACCTTGTCGCCACGGTTGAAATTCTCGGAGAACTCGCGCCACGGATTCGGGACGCACTGCTTGAGGCCGAGGCTGATGCGGCGACGCTCTTCGTCGCAATCGAGCACCATGACTTCGACTTCCTGCCCCGTCTGCACGACCTTGGCCGGGTTGACGTTTTTGTTGGTCCAATCCATTTCCGAGACGTGCACAAGACCTTCCACGCCGTCCTCGATTTCGACGAACGCACCGTAGTCGGCAATGTTCGTGACCTTGCCGAACACGCGAGTGTTGGGCGGGTAGCGGCGATTGATGCTCTCCCACGGATCGGCACCCAACTGTTTGAGCCCGAGGCTGACACGCGAACGCTCGCGGTCGAACTTGAGGATACGAACTTCCACTTCGTCACCGACCTTGACCACTTCAGACGGATGCTTGACGCGCTTCCACGCCATGTCGGTGATGTGGAGCAGACCGTCGATTCCGCCGAGGTCGACGAACGCACCGTAGTCGGTGAGGTTCTTGACCGAGCCCCGCACGACCGAACCTTCCTGCAAGTTGTCCATGAACGCCGTGCGCTCCGCCGAGAATTCCTGCTCGACGACGGCGCGGCGCGAGACCACGACGTTGTTGCGCTTCTGGTCGAGCTTGATGACCTTGAACTCGAGCGGCTTGTTTTCGAGATACGCCGTATCGCGAACCGGACGAACGTCGACGAGCGAGCCCGGCAGGAACGCGCGGACGTGTTCGATTTCGACCGTGAAACCGCCCTTCACGCGGCCCGTGATGATGCCCGTGACGATTTCACCCTTCGAGAAGGCGTCTTCGAGGCGTGTCCAAGTGCGAGCGCGTTTGGCTTTGTCGCGCGAGAGGCGTGTTTCGCCGGTTCCGTCTTCGACGGAGTCGAGAGCGACCTCGACCATTTCACCGACGGTGACTTCGATTTCTCCCCGCTCATTCTTGAACTGCTCGACGGGAATGACGGCCTCGGACTTGAGACCAACGTTGACGATGACCATGTCGCTGCCGACATCGACCACGAGACCCGAGAGGATCTGACCCGGGCGAATACGCTGGCTAGCCAGACTCTGTTCGAACAGTTGTGCAAAAGATTCAGTCATGTGTTTGCTCATGCGATGCAAAGGGCACCGCGCCTGTTGTCCCGATCGCCACATCAGTGGAGCCACGGGCGTTGACGACACAGTCGGACGATGAGCGCCCGACCACCCAAAAACCGATCGAATTCCGTGAGGGTCAGCGCCAGAGGGCGCGCGAGCGTCCGAGTTCGATCACCCGTTCGACGATCTCGTCGACCGTCACTCCGGTCGAGTCAATCACGAACGCGTCGGACGCAGGCCTGAGCGGTGCCACGCTGCGGGTTGAATCCCGCAGGTCGCGCTCGGCGATCTCCCGCGAAAGGGCGGCGAGACTAACACCAGAATCCTTGTCTTTCAACTGCTTATAGCGCCGTAAGGCCCTCTCTTCAGCGCTCGCGGTCAGGAAGATTTTGAGGGGGGCGTCGACGAAAATAACCGTCCCCATGTCCCGGCCGTCAGCGATCAATCCGGGCACCTCTGCAAACGCCCTCTGACGCTCCGTGAGGGCGGAACGAAGCTCTGGCCACGCCGCCACTCGAGAGGCCCCCTGACCCGTCTCCTCAGCCCGAACGAGGCGGGTGACATCCCGCCCGGAGAGCTCGATACGCTCCTCGCCGTCCTCGCCCACCCCAAAGACCACCTTCATGCAGCGTGCGAGCGCGACATGCCCGGCGACATCATCGGCGCTCAGAGCGGCCAATTGCCCGAATACCGCGACAAGTCGATAGAGAGCACCACTATCAAGCAGGTGCCAACCGAGTCGCTGGGCGAGCCGCCGGCAGACCGTCCCCTTCCCCGAACCGGACGGGCCGTCGATGGCGACGACAGGCGCGCGCACCGTTGACCCGATCGTCGTCATCCTGAAGTCCTCACGCCCGTCGCTCCATCACGGAGATTCAACCCGAGCTCGCGAGCACGGCCCGCGAAGCCGGGGAACGAGGTGGCCACGTTCGCCGTGTCGAGGATTTCGATTTCACCGCCGGCCTGCAATGACGCGACGGCGAAAGACATAGCGATCCGATGGTCGCCGTGACTGTCGATGCACCCCGCTTGAAACACGGACCCCGGACCGCCGCGACCCTCGAGCTGCATCCCATCAGTAAGCAGACGATGAGGAACACCCAGCGCAGAGAGACCTTCGGACATTGTCGCGAGACGATCGCTTTCTTTGACGCGAAGCTCCTCGGCGCCGCGAAGCAGCGACCGACCTTCCGCGCACGCTGCAGCAATAAAAAAAATCGGAAACTCGTCAATCGCCAAGGGCACGAGCTCGAGCGGGACGTCGATACCGCGCAGCTTCGAGGGTCGAATTAGCAAGTCCGCCGTCGGTTCCGGGCCGCGGGTCGCAAGGTTGGAGACAGCGATATCGGCGCCCATCAAACGAAGAATGTCGAGTAGTCCCGTACGGGTCGGGTTCATTCCCACGCCTCGAAGCGCGATTTCACCGGCTTCGGCAATACAACCCGCCACCAAGAAAAAAGCCGCCGAAGAAAAATCGCCGGGAACGTTCACGTGGGTACCGCGAAGGCGCTGACCGCCCTGCAGGCTGACCGTGGATCCCTCGCGCTGCAGTTCGACTCCAAAACACGCCAACATTCGCTCGGTGTGGTCACGAGTGGGCGCGGGCTCGGTGACCTGTGTCACGCCCGATCCTCGAAGTGCAGCAAGCATCACAGCCGATTTCACTTGAGCACTCGCCATCGGCATCTTGAAGTCGATGCCACGAAGCGCGGGCGTACCCCGAATCACAACGGGGGGCTTGCCGTCGCGGGTCTCGATACGCGCACCCATCAAGCGCAGGGGTGCGGCCGCACGCTCCATGGGTCGCCGCATCAAAGATTGATCGCCGACGAGAATCGAATCAAAGTTTTGACTGGCGAGTAGCCCCATAAAGAGGCGCATCGCCGTGCCCGCGTTTCCCATATCGAGCGGCTGATCGCTCCCTCGCAGACCTTCGATCCCGACACCCTGAATACGAACGCACGATGCAGATGGTTGATCGATCGACACGCCGAGCGCTCGTAAGGCTTCGAGCGTCGCAAGACAATCCTCGCTTTCGAGAAAGCCCTCGACGGAGGTCACACCATCGGCGATTCCCCCGAGCATCAGCGCACGGTGAGACACCGATTTGTCGCCCGGAACGCCCACTTGCCCCGCGAGGCTACGAACGGGTGACACGACCCAACGATCTGATGTCTGAGCGGTCACAACACCGCGCGCGGATAAGAGCCCAAAATCCGGAACAAGGAAGCCCGCGACTTGAGCCCCGCGAGGGCTCTCGCCAGCGCCGGATCGTCACTATGACCCTCGAGATCCATGAAAAACACGTAATCCCATTTTCGACGCTGCGAGGGTCGCGACTCGATACGCGTCAAGCTGACACGATTCTTGGCGAGCGGTTCGAGCAGTCGGTGCAGGGCTCCGGGCGACTCGGTGTGCCCAGTGGACACCAGGAGCGTCGTACGATCATTTCCACTTGAGCCGAACGTGCGTCGACCGATCACGAGAAAACGCGTGGTGTTATCGGGTCGATCTTCGATGTCCGCCGACAAAATAGTCAGTCCATACACCTCGGCTGCCGTTTCGCCGGCAATCGCTGCCGTTCCCTTTTCGTCACGGGCTCGACGCGCCGCCTCCGCATTACTCGACTCCGCGATCAACTCGACGTCAGGCACGGTTTCTTTGAGCCATTGGCGACACTGCGCGAGCGACTGCGGATGACTGCAGATGCGCTTGATCTCGCGCAAGCTCCGCATCGTACCCATGATGTTTTGACGAATGCGCATTTCTACTTCACCACAAATGTGTAACGGTGAAGTCAAGAAACGATCGAGCGTATGGTTGACGCTACCCTCCGTGGAATTTTCGATGGGAACGACGCCGAAGTCGGCATGACCGGCCTCCACCTCGTGAAACACCTCATCGATGGTCGACAGTGACAAGGCCCGCGCCGAATGACCGAAGTGTTTGTAGACCGCCGCCTGAGAGAAGGTTCCTTCGGGCCCCAGGAACCCCACCTTCAATGGTTCCTCCTGCGCAAGACAGGCCGACATGATCTCGCGGAAAAGCCTCACGACCTCGTCATCTCGAAGCGCCCCGCTCGAACGCGCCGCCGCATTGCGCTCGAGCGCCATGCGCAGCACCTGAGCCTCGCGCTCGGGACGATAAAAGTCGACGAGCCGTCCCTGTTTTCCTTTTGAAATACCGACCTGGCGCGCGAGCCGCGCGCGCTCGTTGAGCAAGTCATGCAACCGACGATCAACGTCGTCGATTTTCGATCGCAAGCCGGCGATCTCGCCTGGAGCTTGTCGCTTTAGGCGACTCTTTGAGACAGATGTCTTGCTGCGGCGGGCCATGATGGAATTCCGTAGAACTAAAGCACTCGGGCGGAGAGTACGCCGTCGATCGCCCGAATGCGACCGAGCAACGCGAGATCCACCGCACCCTCGACATCGATGAGGGTGTAGGCCACCTCACCCCGAGACTTATTGAGAAGCTCCGAAATATTGATCCCTGCACCGGCCAGTAACGTGGACATTTGACCCACCATGTTGGGGACGTTGCTGTTAGCAACGGCGATTCTCGCCGTCCCCGCAATGCGTGGAAGATGGGCGTCCGGGAAATTCACGCTGTGACGAATGTTTCCGTTCTCAAGGTAATCGCGCAGCGTGTCAGCCGCCATCACGGCGCAGTTTTCCTCAGCCTCTCCTGTCGACGCACCAAGATGGGGAAGCGTCACCACTTTTCGATGGCCTTTCAACGCATTCTTTGGAAAGTCGCAAATGTAGGCGTGAAGCTGACCCGTATCGAGCGCCGCGATGACTGCGGCGTCGTCCACGATGGGGGCTCGTGAGAAATTGAGCAGCACACCGCCCTTGGCCATCAGGGCGATCCGAGCGGCGTTGACGAGACCACGGGTTGCATCGATCAGCGGAACGTGCACCGACACAAACTGACTGCGCGCAAAAAGATCGTCGAGCGAAGCCGCCTGTTCGATGGATGACGACAATTGCCACGCTCGCTGCACCGTAATCTGTGGGTCGTAACCAATGACGCGCATCCCGAGGCGCTCAGCGACGTTGGCCACCTCAACGCCGATTGCACCCAATCCGATGACGCCCAAGGTGCGTCCCGGTAACTCGAAACCGGCGAAATCTTTCTTTCCTTTCTCGGTGGCTTCGTCGATCGATTTATCGTCTCCGGAGAGCGCACGAGCGAAATCCCAGGCCTGCACGATGTTACGAGCGGCGAGAAAAAGCCCTGCGACGACCAGCTCTTTGACGGCGTTGGCGTTCGCGCCCGGCGAGTTAAACACTGGAATGCCACGTTTCGTCAGCGCGGCCACCGGAACATTGTTGGTGCCCGCACCGGCTCGCGCGACCGCCAGCACGGAACTCGGAAGAGTCAGCGAATGCATGTCCGACGAACGAACCAGAATGGCATCCGGATCAAAGATGGCAGAGGCCACCTCGTATCGATCGCGAGGCAAACGCTCGAGACCGCGGAGACTAATATTGTTGAGGGTCTGGATACGGTACGACATGACCGACCTCACCCGTGTCGACGCTGGAACTCACCCATGAACGCGATGAGGGCGTCGACCCCTTCGATAGGCATCGCGTTGTAGATCGAGGCGCGCATACCTCCCACAGAGCGGTGTCCCTCGAGATTCGCGAGCCCTACTTTCCCCGCCTCGGCGCAGAACACTTTCTCAAGATCCGTGTTCGGGACGGTGAACGGTACATTCATCCAGGAACGGCATTCACGCGCCACCGGGCTGCGATAGAACCCTGACCCATCGATCGCGGCATAGAGCTTCTCGGCTTTCACTCGGTTGCGCTCACCGATTACCTCGATACCGCCCTGCCTTTTGAGCCAGGCGAATACGAGCCCCGCCATGTAGATGCCGAAAGTCGGCGGCGTGTTGAGCATGGAGCCTTCTTTGGCCATGGCGGCGTAGTCCCAAATCGGCGGCGTACCCGGTCTTGCTTTGCCGATGAGATCTTCACGAACAATCACGACGACGAGACCCGAGGGACCAATGTTCTTTTGGGCACCGGCGTAAATCAGACCGAATCGACTGACGTCGATGGGACGCGAGAGGATCGTCGAGGACATATCCGCCACCAATGGCGCGCCGCCGCTGTCCGGCACGTAGGGAAACTCGACTCCCCCGATGGTTTCGTTGGGCGTGTAATGTACATACGCCGCGCCGGGCGTCGGCTTGAGAGACGAGGCGACCGGAACAGTCGAATAATTGGACGCTGCCTCATCAGCCAGAACATTCACTTTGCAAAAGCGCTTCGCCTCCACGATGGCTTTCTTTGACCAAGTGCCGGTGTTGATGTAATCGACGACCGACTCGCTGGTGGTGAGATTCTGCGGGATGGCCGTGAACTGACCCGTCGCGCCGCCCTGCAAGAACAGGACTTTGTTTTGGGCTGGAATTCCCATCAGCTCGCGAAGGTCGCTCTCCGCCCGCTCCGCCACGGCGACGAACGCCTTGCTTCGATGGCTGACTTCCATGACCGACATGCCGCTACCTTGCCAGTCAAGCAGCTCGTTCTTCGCCTGCTCGAGCACCTCGAGCGGCAACGTGGCAGGGCCCGCAGCAAAATTAAATAGGCGCATCCCCCCTCCCGAAAAAAAAGAAATCAGTGAACGCTGGACGTGTCGGGCGGAGAGCCCCCGGCGCCCTCGCCTGGCGCAACAGCGCCCTCGGGCGGCGCGAGGTGATCGTCCTCACCCAACGACTCGATGCTTTCGACACTGACCAAGCGTTCGCCGTCATCGAGACGAATGAGCCGTACGCCCTGCGTGTTGCGCCCGACGATGGAAATCTCGGACACGCCGGTACGAACGAGAGTGCCGTTCGAGCTGATCATCATGATTTCCTGGTCGGTCTGTACCTGCAGTGCAGCGACCGTCGCGCCGTTTCGCTCAGTGGTCTGCAGCGCGATCACGCCCTGACCACCACGGCCATGGAGCGGGAAATCTTCAAGCGGCGTGAGCTTGCCGTAACCGTTTTCGCTCGCCGTGAGGATAAGCCCGTCACCCACGACCACCAGCGAAATGACTTCCTGACCTTCCGCGAGCTTGATACCGCGAACACCCGTGGCGTCTCGACCCATTGCGCGTACTTCTTCTTCCTTGAAGCGAATGGCCTTACCACCACTCGAGCAAAGAATAATGTCGCGCTTGCCGTCGGTGAGACCGACACCGACCAAGCGGTCGCCGTCGCGCAAGTCGACGGCGATAATGCCTGACGGGCGGGGCCGAGAGTATGCCGACAGCGGCGTCTTTTTGACTGTGCCGTGGCTCGTCGCCATGAATACGAAATGCTCGTCATCAAACTGCTTGATCGGCAGCACCGCATTGATCCTCTCGCCTTCCTCGAGCGGCATGAGATTGACCAATGGCTTGCCGCGAGCAACCCGACCGGCCTGGGGCAGCTCGAACACGCGGATCCAATACACCCGACCGCGATTTGAAAAACACAGCAGCGTGTCGTGGGTGTGCGCCACGAACAACTTTTCGACAAAGTCTTCGTCCTTGACCGCCGTCGCCGTCTTGCCACGGCCGCCGCGACGCTGCGCCTGATACTCGGTCAACGGTTGACTCTTGGCGTAGCCGGCGTGAGACAGCGTGACGACCACGTCCTGCGGCTCGATGAGATCTTCGGTGGCGAGGTCGATGTGATCGAGGTTGATTTCCGTACGACGGGTATCGCCGTAGTCGTCACGAATGGTGATCAATTCCCCGCGAACCACCTCAGTGAGTCGCTCGGGGCGCGCCAAAATATCGGTCAAATCGGTGATGAGTGACAGCAACTCAGCGTATTCGCCGACGATCTTGTCTTGCTCGAGCCCCGTGAGGCGATTGAGCCGCATGTCGAGAATGGCCTGGGCCTGAGCTTCGCTCAGGCGATAACCCGAGGCGTCAGATTGCAACCCGAGCTCCGCGGCCAAATCTTTGGGTCGGGTTGAGACGTTGTTCGTCCGAGCAAGCATCTCGGGGACGGCACCGGACGACCAACGGCGACCCAGGAGCGCGGCTTTCGCCTCGGCAGGACTCGGAGAGGCCTTGATGAGCGCGATCACCTCGTCGATGTTCGCGAGCGCCACTGCCAAACCCTCGAGGATATGGGCTCGGTCTCGCGCTTTGGCGAGATCGAATACCGTACGACGGGTAACGACCTCGCGACGATGGCGAATGAACGCCTCCAACATTTCTTTGAGCGACAACAGCCGAGGCTGCCCATCGACCAGCGCCACCATGTTGATGCCAAACACCGTTTCGAGCGGCGTCTGGGCAAACAGGTTGTTCAGGACGACCTCGGCGTTCTCACCGCGCCGAAGCTCAATCACGATGCGCATACCGTCCTTGTCGGACTCGTCGCGCAGACCGTCGTTGGCAATGCCTTCGATCAGCTTCTCGCGTACCAGATCGGCGATGCGTTCGATCAACCGCGCCTTGTTAACCTGATAGGGAAGCTCAGTGACGATGATGGCTTGACGATCCGCCTTGCCAACCTCTTCAAAATGCGTGCGCGCGCGAATGGATAAACGACCCCGTCCGGACTTGTACGCGCTGACGATTTCTTGGGCGCCGTTGATGATGCCCGCTGTCGGGAAGTCTGGGCCCGGAACGTGGGCCATCAGGCCCGCAAGAGAAATCTCCGGATCGTCGATTACTGCAAGGCACGCGTTGACGATTTCGGTGAGATTGTGCGGCGGGATATTCGTCGCCATACCGACGGCGATACCCGACGATCCGTTGACGAGCAGGTTCGGGATGCGGGAGGGCATCACTGCGGGTTCGCTCAACGACTCGTCATAGTTCGGAACGAAGTCGACGGTCTCGCGATCGATGTCGGCCAGCAACTCCCCTGCCATGCGCGACATGCGTACTTCGGTGTAACGCATGGCCGCCGGCATATCGCCGTCGACCGAACCGAAGTTGCCCTGTCCATCGACCAGCAGATATCGCATGGAGAACGGTTGGGCCATACGAACGATCGCGTCGTACACCGCCGAATCGCCGTGGGGGTGATATTTACCGATGACGTCACCGACGACGCGCGCGGACTTTTTATAAGGTTTGTTGTACTCGTTGCCAAGCTCGCGCATGGCAAACAAGACGCGGCGATGGACCGGTTTCAGGCCGTCGCGTACGTCAGGGAGTGCTCGCCCTACGATCACGCTCATGGCGTAATCGAGGTAAGACTGACGCATCTCGTCTTCGAGGTTGACGGGTAGAACTTCTCGGGCGATTTCGCTCATTCGACGGTCGCTAATTTCATTCGAAAACGAGTGAGAAATAGTAACATAGACCACCCATTGAATGTGGCTGAACCGGGCCTCCCATGAACCAACCCCAAGCTGCCCAATCCCCAGCCTCTCAGGTCGACGAGGCCGAGCTCGCAAAGTTCGAGGCGATTGCCCATCGCTTTTGGGATCCACAGGGAGAGTTCGGCACACTCCACACGCTCAATCCGGCGCGCCTCGCCTTTATCGGCGAGCGAACCTCATTACGCGGCGCTCGCGTGGCAGACGTCGGCTGCGGTGGCGGCCTACTTGCCGAAGCATTGACTCGCGCTGGCGCTTCGGTCACCGCAATCGATCTGGCCCCATCGATGATTGAGGTTGCCAAACTGCATGCAGCGGGCGAGCGACTGCAAATCAACTACCGCGTGCAATCGGTCGAGAGCCTCGCCACTGAAGCGACGGGTACCTTCGACGTCGTCACCTGTATGGAGATGCTCGAGCACCTTCCCGACGCTGCACAGGTCGTTAGCGAGTTGTCTCGATTGCTCAAACCCAACGGATCGCTCTTCGTCTCAACACTCAATCGAAATCTTCGATCGTTCATGTTGGCGATCGTGGGTGCCGAGTACGTCACGCAACTCGTGCCTCGCGGCACTCACGAGTACGAACGAATGATCCGACCCTCTGAGCTGGCGCGTTGGGCGCGTGATGCCCATCTCACCATCGATGAACTCGGCGGTCTCGAATACAACCCGATCACGCGCTCTGCGCGGCTCACGACCGATGTATCGGTCAATTATCTCGCCCACCTGCGACGAGCGGAAGCCGAGTGATCGATCGCGCCGAGGTGACCCTGGCCTCGTTCGGGGCGGATCGTGACTGGCTACTGCGTTTCTGTCTGCCTGAGACTCGATCCGCATTGACGGCATTATTCGAAATCGAGCACGGAGTCATGGACAGTTTGAGGCCCGGGCTCGAGCATTCCGTCGCTCACGCGCGTCTCGAGTGGTGGAGCGATGAACTCACCCGCCTTGCTCAAGGCACGCCGCGACATCCCGCGACAAGGCTTCTCGCGGCAAGCGCCCTCGATCGCGGAACTTCTCCGCCCGATCTCCACGCGCTCGTCGAACACGTCCGCGTCGATCTCGCCTGCGTCGCGTTCATCTCACGAGCTGAACTGGATCAACATCTCGACGCGTGGGGTCAAAGTCTCTTTCGGACCGCCGCCCGACTCAGCATCGATGCGGACCCCGACCCGAAGAGTCAGGCGCACGCTCGACTCGCCGCCGAGCGGCTCTCAGTCCAGGCCGGTCGGCTGGTCAGAGAAAGCGAGCTTCTGAGGCGCTTCTCCCGTCACGCGTTGAGCGGACGAATTTATGTGCCGCTGGGCGATCCCCCCGTGACCCCCTCGCACTGGACGGCCCGACCCCTCGGGCCGATCGAATCCGAGGCCCTCGCAGCGCGGCGCCGCGAAATCAGTCAAGCACTCAAACAAATGGCCGCCGCGACCTCGCCCGTTGAGCGTCCCGCGCTACGCGTTCCGATGCTTTGGATGGCGTTCGCAGTCACCCCTTCCGGTCTCGACTCTGCCCTTCTCTCGCCTCTGCGGCGTACCATCGCAACCTGGCGCGGCGCGGTCGCGCTGTCGCGAGGCCGCGTGCCCTCCGAGCTGATTTAAGGATCCAAGACGAATGCCTGATCAACAAACCGCTTTTGATCCTCGCCGACTCTCACTCAAAGGGGATGAACTGGCAGGGCGAGTCATCGCAATCACGGGACCTACGGCAGGCATCGGGCATGCCCTCGCGCTCGAGTGCGCAACGCGTGGCGCAGAAGTTATCTTGATCGGACGCAATGTCAAAAAGTTAGAAGCCGTACATGACGAAATCTCATCGCTCAAAGCGGTAGGCGGTGAAGCGGTGCCCGAACCGTGTATCGTACCGCTCGATCTCGAACGCGCTGTCGCAGGCGATTACGATGCGATCGCAAATGCCGTGATGCAACGCTGGGGACGACTCGATGGGCTAGTGCTGAACGCAGCCCTGCTCGGCGTGTTGGCGCCGATTGAAGATTACGACGTGCCGACATGGGTCAAGGTGATGCATGTCAACGTCACCGCGAATTTCGCGCTGGCCCAAGTCCTGCTGCCCTCGCTTCGCGCCTCAAAGGACGCCTCGATATTGTTCTTGTCGAGTAGCGTGGGAAGACGCGCTCGCGCCTACTGGGGAGCGTATGCCGTCTCGAAATTCGCCATCGAAGGACTGATGCAAACGTTAGCTGATGAGCTCGAAAAGACAGCAGTGCGCGTCAATTCGATCAATCCTGGCCGAGCTCGCACACACATGCGTCGACAAGCCTTTCCCTCCGAAAACATCGAATCTTTACCGATGCCTGAGTCGCTCACGGCACCGATGGTCGCGATGCTCGGGCCGCAATCACGAGGCGTTACAGGTCAGGCGCTGGACGCTCAGTAAGACGCTCCGGGGCCGCCTCGAGATATTGGGCTTCTTCTGCGGTCAAGGTTCTGAAGTGTCCGCGCGCGAGATCTCGCGTCAATGTTAAGGGCCCAAGACTGGTCCTCTGGATGCGACTGACCATCGCACCTTGCCGCTCGAACAACTGGCGAATGTCCTTGCCACTCGCGCCGATCGCGATGATTCGATACCAACGATTGAGTCCCTCGGGCTCTGTCTCAGACCCCTCAACCGAACTCACCTCGACCGTCCTTCCATCGTCGAGCTCTCCACGGGAGAGAGACTCGAGGCGAGCGGCATTCAGTTCACCCCGAACGCGTACGATGAACTCTGTCGGCCAGCGCCGGACGCGCCGCTGAAGACGCTCCGCGAGCGCACCATCCGTCGTGATGATCTCAAGACCACCGTCGACTCGAGGCATGGGCGAGACCGCCAAAAAGCGACGACCCGCTCGGCGAGGCAAACGGGTGTACAGCCCCTCGGTCAGAGATTCTCCGGTCGAACGATGACAAAGGAACACGGTGGTTTCCTTACTCAGCCGCGAGGCATCCCGACTGCGACGCACGACGCGGCCGTCCACTCGAAGCTCATCCCGGCCAATGACGCGCGATCCGAGTTCGGCGACGGTGCCATTGACCGTCACGCGGCCCGCGCGGATCCACTCTTCCGCCTCACGACGCGATGCAAGACCCGCCTGGGCCAACACTTTTTGAACTCGCTCCCCCGCTTGGGTCGCCTCGGACGCGCGAACGGACCGTCCGGACGGCACGGAGCCGCCCGACTTCGAGCGCTCACGCCGGGCCATCGTCCTCGCCAGTGTCCGCAGCAACCACGACTGCGTCCGTATCAGGGGCCTCGGCCACCGGCAGCGACAGCTGCGGATTCAGATCGATCATTTGTTTGATCACTGCGAGCGGCGGTAACTCGTCGATGGTGCGTAGTCCAAAGTAATCAAGGAAGCTTCGGGTCGTACCGAGAAGTTCGGGATGGCCCGGTACGTCACGGTGACCGACGACGCGTATCCATTCGCGCTCCATCAACGTCTTGACGATGTTTGGATTGACCGCGACGCCGCGAACCGACTCGATCTCGGCACGCGTGATGGGTTGTCGATAAGCGATCAGCGCCAGCGTTTCGAGCAAGGCACGCGAGTACTTCTGCGGTCTCTCCGGCCACAGACGACTGATCTCGCGCGCATAACTTTGACGTATCTGGATCCGCCAGCCGCTCGCCGTCTCCCGAAGTTCGATGCCGCGATCGCCATACTCCGACCCCAGCGCGTCGAGCGCCGTCTGGATCTGCGCCTTGTCGGGACGACCGTCTTCGTCGAAAAGTTCGCCGATCTCACTGATCGACATCGGCTTGCCTGCCGCAAGCAACGACGCCTCGATGACATTGCGGATGTGGTGGTCGCTCATCAACTGTCCTTTTCGGTTGAATTGTCTGCAGGCTCGCCCTCGACAAGTCGAAGATGCGGGGTCTGCGCAGCTCGCACATGGAGCGGTCCGTAGGGCTCGGTCTGCACGATTTCGATCAGCCCCTCGCGCATCAACTCGAGAATGGCGACAAAGGTGACCGTGACGCCCATTCGACCCTCTTCGGGCTTGAAGAGCTGCATGAAATCGAGGAACGCACCACCGTCGACTGCCGCGAGCACATCGGTCATGCGCGCACGAGCCGACAAGCGTTCGCGTTGAACATGGTGATGCTGGAACATCGCCGCACGCGAGACGACGTCGCGGAACGCGAGAATCATTTCTTGCAGCGCAACCTGAGGCAAGCTCGATTGCGGGCGCCGGAAGTCCGTCGCAGCACTCGCAGCCCAGGTGTCGCGTTCCTCGCGGGGTAACTGGTCGATGCTCTCTGCGGCCTGCTTGAAACGCTCGTACTCTTGCAGGCGACGCACGAGATCGGCTCGCGGATCCGCTTCCTCCGAAATCACGTCCCCGGAGCGCGGCAACAGCATGCGCGATTTGATCTCGGCGAGCGTTGCGGCCATCAGCATGTACTCGCCCGCCAGCTCGAGCTGAAGCTCCTGCATCAGCTCGATGTAGGTCATGTACTGCTTCGTGATATCCGCGAGCGGAATGTCGAGGATGTCGAGATTCTGTCGACGGATCAGATAGAGCAAAAGATCGAGAGGACCCTCAAACGCTTCGAGGAAGACTTCCAGCGCCTGCGGAGGGATATACAAATCACGCGGCAGCTGGGTCACGGGCTCGCCTTGCACAAGCGCGAAGGGCATCTCGCCCTGAGCGGGCGAGTCCGTCGACGGATCCGCATCACTCGGCGTGGGAACCAACTTGAGCTCCGGCTTGGCCATCTCAGGCTCCGCGGAGGCGCATCGCACTGCGCACCTCGTCCAGAGTTTCGCGGGCCGCTTCGCGAGCCTTTTCGCTCCCCTCATTGAGAATCGCCCGCACGAGATCCGGATTGTCCTCATACGGCGCCGCGCGTTCGCGCATCGTGGTGGTTTCAGCCATGATTCGATCGATCAACGGCTTCTTGCATTCGAGGCAGCCGATACCCGCACTCTTGCAGCCGTTTGCCGCCCAATGTCGAGTGGTCTCGTCGGAATACACTTGATGCAGCGACCAGACCGGGCATTTTTCCGGATCACCCGGATCAGACCGTCGCACTCGCGCAGGGTCGGTCTGCATGGTTTTCAACTTGCGAGCCACTGAGTCCGGCTCTTCCCGAAGTCCCAAGGTATTCCCGTAGGACTTCGACATTTTGCGTCCGTCGATACCCGGCAATTTGGGCGTCGGCGTCAGCAACACCTGTGGTTCAGGCAGGATCGCCACGCTCGAGCCTTCTAAGTATCCGAGCAGCCGTTCTCTATCGGCGACGGTGATTCGGGTATTGCTCTGAACGATCTCACGCGCTTTCTCCAATGCCGCCGCATCACCCGCCTCTTGAAACTTTCGACGCAGATCGCGATAGAGCTTGCTGTTGCGACTTCCGAGCTCTCCGATCGCTTTCTCTGCCTTGTCCTCAAAACCGGTTTCGCGACCAAAGAGATGATTGAAGCGCCTTGCGACCTCGCGCGTGATTTCGACGTGAGCGATCTGATCTTCACCGACGGGCACGTAGCCCGCTCGATACAACAAGATATCGGCCGACTGTAATAGCGGGTAACCCAAAAAGCCGTAGGTGGCCAAGTCCTTCTCCTGCAACTCGGCCTGCTGATCTTTGTAGGTCGGTGCCCGTTCGAGCCACGACAGGGGCGTAATCATCGAGAGCAGTAAGTGCAGCTCCGCATGCTCGGGCACGTGGGACTGCACGAACAGGGTCGACACCCCGGGGTTGAGCCCCGCGGCAAGCCAGTCGATCACCATCTCGCGGGTGTACTCAGGCAGCGTGCTGGTGTCTTCGTATCCGGTCGTAAGCGCATGCCAATCGGCCACAAAGAAAAAGCACGGAAACTGGTATTGAAGATCAACCCAATTGCGCAGGGCGCCGTGGTAGTTGCCGAGATGCAGTTGGCCGGTCGGCCTCATGCCGGACAGCACGCGATTGGCTTGGGGGTTACTGCCCACGATTCGCCAGCTTACTTGAAGAAGTAGTCATAAATCCTTAATAAGTAACGCATTTTTTATTCACGAGCGCGAAAACCGGCCCGAATCGTTCCATCGCGTCGGGGATTATAGCGATTGCTCGCTCCACGGCCCGTCAAAGTCCGAAGGACTCGAGGCTCCCCCGCCCTTTGCGGACGACCACCGGTGGTTTGGCCGCCAAGTCGATGACGGTGGTGGGTTCGATCCCGCATGCGCCGCCATCCAACAGCGCATCGAGCTGCGACCCGAGACGTGCCTCAATCTCGTCGGCATCGTTGAGCGGCAGACCGTCGCCGGGAAGTAAGAGTGTTGAGCTCATGATCGGCTCACCGAGCTCAGCAAGCAGCATCTGCGCCACGCGATGATCAGGTATCCGTATGCCGATGGTTCGCCGCTTTTCGTGCTGTAGGCGACGCGGCGTCTCCCGCGTGGCTTCTAACAGGAAGGTGTACGGCCCCGGCGTACAGGCCTTCAACAAACGGAACTGCCACGTATCCACTTTCGCAAAGCGCGCGATCTCGGTGAGATCTCGGCAAACCAGGGTGAAGTGGTGGTGTCGATCAGCCTCCCGAATTCGACGAACTCGTTCGAGCGCGTCTTTGTCGCCGATATGGCAGCCGAGGGCGTAACAGGAGTCGGTGGGATACGCGATCACACCGCCCTCGCGAACGAGGTCTGTAGCCTGCCGGACGAGACGTGACTGCGGATCTTTCGGATGGAGGCGAAAACGTTGCACAGCCGTATGATAGCGGTCTCGCGCACTGAGTCGATGTCATGAACAACCCGATACTCTCCCTTCTCGAAGAGCGTCTCACCCGCGCGCTCGCGCCAGACCTTCTGGAGCTCCGCGACGACAGCGCCATGCATGCCGGCCACGTCGGGGCGCAGGAGGGCGGGCACTTTCATCTAGTCATCCGGTCGAAGAAGTTCGTGGGTCTCGCACCCCTCGCCCGACATCGTTTGGTCTACGAGGCGTTGGGCGATTTAAAAGCCGTGGGGGTTCACGCTCTGTCCATCGATGCCCGGATACCGTCATAATTCCCCTCCCAACCGTTTTGATCGAGACATGCTCATGAAGATTCTGCGCCTGATGACCCTGACCACCGCCACCCTGCTGATTGCGGCGTGCCAGCCTAAAGCGGATGCCGCCAAGGACGCCGATGCAGCGGCAAAGAAGCCGGTGGCAACCCTCAATGGAAAAGCAATCACGCAGGGCGAGTTCGATAGCTTCGTGAAACAAGTATCGGGACGCCCAAGCGCCGATCTCGACGACGAACAGAAGAAGCGTGCTCTCGATTCTTTGATCAACCTGCGCATTCTCGCGGCCCAGGCAGAAAAAGATGGTCTGCACAAAGAGACTGACCTCGCTGCGCAGATTGAGCTCACCCGTCTCAACATCCTGCAGCAGGCGCTCGCTGAGAAGTACCTCGAAGGCAAAACGCCGACTGAGCAAGAGCTCAAGGCTGAGTACGACGCGCAGATCGCATTGATGTCGCGCAACGAATACCGCGCGCGTCACATCCTCGTTCCGACGGAGATCGCGGCCACCCAAATCCTCGAGCGCCTCAAAAAAGGCGATCGCTTCGAGACCCTGGCCAAAGACTCAATCGACTCCTCGCGCGATCGCGGCGGCGACCTGGGTTGGTTCAGCCCATCAAGCATGGTCAAGCCGTTCGCCGACGCAGTGATGGCCCTCAAGAAGGGCGAGACCATTGCCAAGCCGGTTCAGACACAGTTTGGCTGGCACGTGATCCGTCTTGACGACGTGCGCGAAGTGCAGCCACCTCCGTTCGAGGAAGTGAAGCAGCAACTCAATCAGGCAGTGTTGTCTAAGAAGTTCCGCGCCTACAGCGACGAACTGACCAAAGCCGCCAAGATCGAAAAGAAGATCTGACGATCCGTCTTCTCAGCGGCCGTCCGACGAGGGCGGCCGCTGCGTCGACAAAATGTTTTTCAGCGCGGTCTCGTCAAGGACCGGCACGCCGAGCTCCTCGGCTTTTTTTAGTTTCGACCCTGCATCGCGACCGGCCACCACATAGCTCGTTTTCTTTGACACGCTACCCGCAGCCTTTGCCCCAAGCGCCCTTAGGGCGTCCTCGGCCTCTTCGCGCTGCATCGACTCGAGGCTGCCCGTCAGTACGAACGTGAGTCCCGATAAGGGCTGTGCAGCGCTCTCAAGCGGTTTGCCAGAGGGCCAAGACACCCCGGCCTGCCGCAAGCGCTCAATGACGCGACGATTGGCTTCCTCGGCAAAGAACTCGACGACGTGCGCCGCAATCACGGGTCCGACATCCTGCACCTGCTGAGCGGCCTCGATGTCCGCCGCCATCAAGGCATCGATGTCGCCGAAATGCGAGGCCAGCGCCGTCGCGGTCGCCTCGCCCACATCGCGTATTCCCAATGCGAAAAGGAATCGCGCTAAGGTGGTGCTCTTTGATCGTTCAAGCGCATTGAGCACATTCTCGGCAGACTTCGGCCCCATCCGCTCGAGTGCCGACAACGCCTCCAGCGTCAGCCCATAGAGATCCGCGGGGGATTCGACGAGCCCTGCCTCGACCAACTGCTCCACCAGCTTCTCGCCCACCCCCTCGATATCGAGAGCTCGCCGGGATGCAAAATGTCGCAGTCTTTCTTTGCGCTGGGCGCTGCATCGATAACCGCCCGTACATCGAGCGACCGCCGCCTCCGCGTCACGCTCCACCGGTGACGCACACACCGGACACCACAACGGCATCACGATATCTTGCGAGTCTTGCGGACGTCGCTCGAGCATGACCCTCGCGACCTCCGGTATGACGTCCCCAGCGCGTCGCACCACCACGGTATCGCCAATGCGTACGCCCTTGCGAGCCACTTCGTCCATGTTGTGCAGCGTTGCGTTACTGACCGTCACGCCGCCCACGAACACGGGTTCGAGACGGGCGACCGGCGTCATCGCGCCCGTACGACCGACTTGAAACTCGACGTCTCGCACGACGGTGAGCGCCTCCTCCGCTGGAAACTTATGAGCGATCGCCCAGCGAGGCGCCCGAGACACGAAGCCCAACTCGCGTTGAGCGGCGATGCTGTCGACTTTATAGACCACACCATCGATTTGATACGCAAGCGAGGCTCGCCGTCGGTCGATGTCAGCGTAGTAATCGAGACAACCCGAGGCACCGCGAACTTTACGAATCTCAGGTGACACCCGTAATCCGAATTGCCGCAATAGTTCGAGCGTCGCCCCATGCGAGCTCGGCAGCTCGATTCCCTCAACCGCCCCGATCGAGTAAAAAAAGATGTCGAGAGGTCGCTGCGCGGTGATGCGCGGGTCGAGCTGCCGAAGGCTGCCGGCCGCAGCATTACGGGGATTCGCAAACACTTTTTCGCCTTTCTTTGACGCCTCGGCGTTCAATCGTTCGAATCCGGCGATGGGCATGAAGACCTCGCCCCGCGCCTCAAGCACGGCGGGCGCCTGGCCTCGTAGGTGTAACGGCAGCGACCGAATGGTTCGAACATTCACCGTGACGTCCTCGCCGGTGGTGCCATCACCGCGGGTGGCGGCCTGAACGAGCACACCGCGCTCGTAGGTTACCGACAGGGCAAGACCATCTAGCTTAGGTTCAGCGGAGTATTCGACGTCCGAGTCAACGCCCAATCGCTCCCTGACTCGACGATCAAAATGTCGTAACTCGTCTTCACTGAACGCATTATCGAGAGAGAGCATCGGGATACGATGGCGCACCTCGGCGAACTCATCTGTTGGCGCCGCACCGACGCGCTGCGTCGGCGAGTCAGCGGATACGAGAGAGGGGTACGTTTCCTCGAGCTTGCGCAGCTCTTGTAACAAGCGATCCCATTCGGCATCCGGAATCTCGGGATCATCGAGGATGTAGTACCGATAATTGTGGTACTCGATCTCGCGCCGCAGATCAGCGACGCGTTGACGGATCTCCGCGGAGGGTATCCCCGCCTTCCCCATGACTCAGTCGCCTCCAGCGCTGGCCGCTTCTCGACGCATCTCCGCGAGGCGCGTCTCGGTCAATGCCTGTCCGCGGGAGTCGAGCAGATTCGCTCGTAATCGCTGCGCGAGGGTGTGACCGACCGAGAGCAACTTGTCGACGGCGTCACGACCCGAGACGGGACCCGGCAACACCGCAAACAGGTTGATACCGAGGTAACGCATGGAATCCATTGTGGTGAGATCGAAACTTCCTGGCTTGGTCAGACTTGCCGCACTCATCAACACCCGACCATCGGCCAACGCACGGTGGAAGATCTCCATTTCACCGTGCACAAAGCCCTCTCCTTGTAGCGCTTGGCGCAGGGCCGCTCCCGTCAATCGCTCCCCCTCACGAGCGACCACCCGCAACGCGACAATGACCGGCTCGGTGTTTTTGGGTAATGACACCGTCGGCGCCGCCCGCTCGACAGGAGTGGCCGGCGGTTCCGGAGTAACGCTCTGCATGACGGGTATCGAATTTCCTCGATCCTCTGAGGTCATGGCCTGATCGAAGTCAACCAAGGGTGGCTCGGACAGCCGATCGCGGACGTGAATCTCAGGCAGCGTTAACGTCGGCTCAAGACGGTCGGTAGGGGCGTTCTCGGCGAGAGAGGGTTCAAGAGATTCACGCCGAACTGGATCGAGCAAAGGGTCGCCCGAGGCGAGATCATCGACCTTCGCACTGCGCACTTGCCCGAGTGGACCTCGAAGATGCGTGGCATCCGCGCGGGCGGCCTTGCGACGCTGGATGACTTCCCACAAAACGATGACGAGCAACAGCACACCGCCCACCAGCAACAACGCCACCCGTAGGTCGTTGGTCACGGTTTGTACGATCGCTTCCATGTTCTCAGCTCGCAGCAAGTCGAACGGCTTCGTCGACGTCGACGGCGACGAGTCGCGAGACGCCAGGCTCGTTCATCGTGACGCCGAGAAGCTGCGAAGCCAGTTCCATCGTCACTTTGTTATGCGTGATGAAAATGAACTGCACGCGGCTCGCCATCTCGCGCACGATGTCGCAAAACCGTCCGACGTTGTTCTCATCAAGCGGTGCGTCCACTTCGTCGAGCAGACAGAACGGCGCGGGATTAAGGTCGAAAATCGAGAAGACGAGCGCCACGGCTGTCAACGCCTTCTCACCGCCCGACAATTGCGAAATCGTGACGTTACGCTTGCCCGGAGGTCGCGCCATGATGGCGACACCCGCCGACAAAGGGTCGTCCCCAGCCAGCTCGAGGTAGGCGTGACCGCCACCAAACAACCTCGGAAACTTCTCCTGCAAACCGGCATTGATTCGATTGAACGTATCATCGAACCGAGAACGTGTTTCACCGTCGATCTTGCGCATAGCCTCTTCGAGCGTGGAGAGTGCTGAGGTGAGATCGGCGAACTGACGGTCGAGATATTCCTTGCGCTCAGTATTTTCTTTGAGCTCATCGATCGCAGCAAGATTAACCTGCCCGAGTTTTTCGATATCGGCTCGCGTCTCAAGGAGGGTGCTCTCCCAGGCAGCGACTTCCGCGCTGGCTGGTAGAGCCGCTTGCACCTGCTCAAGGTCAAACTGGGTCGCTACAAACTGCTCCGCAATGGTCTCGCGACGCACACGGGTTTCCTGGGCAGCGAGTCGCGCCGCCTCCATAGCGGACCGCGCGTCATTGACACGCCGCTCAGCCGACTGACGCCGCTCTTCGAGCGCCCGCAACTCCGAGTCGGCTTCATCGAGCGCACGCCGCGATTGGGCGAGCTCGGCCTCCACCTCCAGACGGCGGGACAACAACCCCTCGAGGGCGGAATCGAGTTCTCGAATAGGCGCCTCGCCCCCGGCGAGCTCCGACTCCAGTGTCGCACCCGTCTCGAACAGCTGCGTGCGCTGCTCCACGGCGCGTCCGAGGGCGACCTCGACACCCGACGAGGCGGTCCGTCGCCCTTCGGCACGGACCAACAAATCTCGGGCACCCAGCTGAGCGGTTTGCGCAGTCGCCCGCGCCGCCGCGAGCGCCTCGCGTGTGGCATCGCGCGAGCTCTCGAGAGACGGACGTTTCGCGTCGAGTTCCTGAACGCGAGCACGACCGCGCTCTAGTTCGATTCCCGCGCGAGCCAACGCGTCTTCGGTGACGCCGATTTCTCGAGCAACCTCAGCCGCCTCCACTTCGAGTCGCTCTCGCCGCAATGTCGACTCTTGGACACGCGCCCGCGAGGCCTCGAGCTGGCCGAGCAAATCGGCGTGTTCCCGGTGCGCGAGTTGAATCTGCCCTTGAATATCGTGGAGCCCGATCTCGGCAACGCCGAGGGAAGTCCTCGTCGACTGCAGGGACGTCTCGCAGGTTTTGACCCGCTCCTGCGCCGCGGCGAAGCTTGCACGCAAAGATTTGAGGCGAGGCTCGCGCTCGAGCACTCCCGCTCGCTCATCAGCGCTGCGGGCGATACGCAGCCATCCGCGACCGACCCACTCTCCCGACATCGTGATCACCGACTCGCCGGGTGACAAAGATCGACGTGCCGCAAGCGCGTCCGTCAGGCTTCCTGCCACGCGCACCGTATTCAACGCCTCAAGCACCGCGGCAGGGCCACGCACCTTTGACGACAATCGATCGGCGGACAGGGCGACATCGACTCCCGTCGCCTCGATGAGCGCGAGCGTTGAATCGCCGGCTTTTGACAACGCGTCGACCAAGGCGTCAAGTCCGTCCACACAGACGGCTTCGAGGTAGTCACCAAGCACCATCTCCACCGCTCGCTCGTAACCCCGTTCGACGCTCAGAGACTCCGCGACCCTCTTTTTGGAAGCGATTCCGGCGGAAGCCAACCACTCCGCCGCTTTGGCATCAGCCTGACCAAGCGCCGCACTTTGCAGCGCTTCCACCGACATGACCTCTGCGCGCGATCGCTCGCGCTCGCCACGAGCCGATTCGAGCTCCTCGTCGGCCGCCAGCTGTGCCGCTCGGTAGCGCTGAACGTCGTCCAATGCGGCGGTCAAGCTCCGCGCTAATCCGTCCGATGCCGCGCGAGCTTGTGACTCGCGCTCCCCGAGCTCGAATAACTGCCCCTGGCTTTCTTGACGTCGTAACTCATCGAGCTCGGTCGACAAACGATCACGCTGAGCACGTAGTCGCCGCAACTGGTTATCGAGTTGCTCGATTCGAGCTCGCTCGACCTGAATGGTCTGATTGGCCGTGCCGAACTCCTGGTTAAAGGACTCCCACTGACGCTGCCAATCGGCTTGAGCCTTCTCCGCGGCATCGAGTGCCACGACGGCTTCGTGCTCCGTTCGCTGGGCGCGCTCAATCTCTGGCGCAAGCCGGGTCAACTCTTCACGAATGACGACCAGCTCTCGCTCGTCGCGTTCGATTTGGACCGCAAGTGCCTCAAGAGTCGTTCGCGATTGGTCGAGTTCGCGTCGCTTGCGATCACGAGTCTCGCGTGCGTATTGAATCTGCTGCTCGGTGCGAGAGATGTCCGCCCCGACAGAATAGAAACGCGCCTGTACCTGGGACGCGATATCCGTTTGCTCGGTGTGAAAGGCGCGCTGGGTTTCGATCGCGGCCTCAGCCGAACGAAGATCAGCCAGTGCGGACTGCATGGACAGCTCTTTTTCACGAACCGCCGAGTCATGAATCTCCGCTCCGCTATCGAGATCCCGCAGACGCAGCGCCAAAAGTTCCGCCGTGAGCTTACGCTCACGCTCTTTGAGCTCTTGATATCGACGAGCCGTCGTGGCCTGTCGCTGCAGGTGACGGATCTGCTTGTCGATCTCGTCGCGAAGGTCTTGAAGCCGCTCGAGGTTTTCACGCGTGTCGGCAATCCGACTCTCGGTTTCCTTTCGACGCTCCTTGTACTTGGAGATACCCGCCGCCTCTTCGATAAACGCACGCATGTCGTCAGCCTTCGCTTCGATGACACGCGAAATCATCCCCTGCTCGATGATGGCGTAGCTCCGGGATCCAAGACCGGTCCCGAGAAACAGCTGCGTAATATCCTTTCTCCGGCATCGAGCGCCGTTAATGTAGTACGCGCTGGCACCCTCGCGAGTCACCTCGCGACGCAGTGAGACCTCGTTGAACGCCGCGTAAGCACCGCCGATCTTTCCGTCAGCATTGTCGAACACCAGCTCGACCGAGGCTTTGCCCACAGGTTTTCGCGAGCTCGAACCATTGAAAACGACGTCTGCCATTGAATCGCCGCGCAGGTGCTTGGCGGACAATTCGCCCATCACCCAACGCACGGCGTCGATGACATTTGATTTTCCGCAGCCGTTCGGCCCGACGACACCGGTGAGATTGCTGGGGAAGGAGACGCTGGTCGGATCGACGAAAGATTTGAAGCCAGCCAGCTTGATTTTAGTGAGACGCATCGCTTGTAAAAATCTCCACGGCGAATGAACGCCGATTGGCGACGTAGTGTAAATTAAACCTCTGTTCCACGCCCTCCCACGATACCCATGCCTTCACAACCTTCGACCCAACTCGACACCTTCCCGAACCCCAAGCCCGAGATCGACTACACCATCCGCATGTCGATTCCGGAGTTCACGTGTCTCTGCCCGAAAACCGGCCAGCCCGACTTCGCCACGCTCGACCTCGAATACGTTCCCGATCGCGCCTGCGTCGAACTCAAGTCCCTCAAGTCCTACATCTGGGCCTTCCGGGACCGGGGAGCCTTCCACGAGGCCGTCACGAACGAAATCGCCGACGCTTTGGCGGCCGTCACGGCGCCTCGATACATGAAATTAACCGCTCGATTTAACGTGCGGGGTGGCATCTACACCACCGTGGTGGCGACGCGACGCCAGCCGGGTTGGAACCCGGAACCGGCCGTGTCTCTTCCCTGAGCGTTTCACCCTTCCCTGACGGGTTTTTTGCCGGTATTCTCGCGCGTCCTGCAGAGCGCCTTTGAGGCTAAGGAGCGCCTGATGCCGGCGAAAAAACCCGCAGCTAAACCTGCTAAGACGAAGAAGACCGCACCCGCCCCCAAGGTGGTGGCGACGAAGACGAGCGCCCAAAAAGCGCCTTCCAAAACGCCCGCCCGCAAGGCGGAGCCAAGCGCTCCCAAGGCGACCAAAAAGGTCGCCGAGACCAAAGCAACGAAAAAATCCCCCATTAAGGCAGTGAGCGCCGGTACCAAATCTAAACCTGCCACAACGCCAGTCCTTGCCAAACCGGCTGCGGTTAAACCTGTTGCACCCGCCCCCGTCGCGGCCAAGAACCCCGCGGCGAAGGCTGATGGCGTCAAGTCACCGCCTCGCAAGAAAGAAGTCGTCGCGACGTTCGTACAACGCAACCCTCGACCGGTCGTGACGCCCGCCGATGGCGAAGACGGTGACGATGCGCTGCTCTCCGGGCCGCGCAACGTTCAGCCGTACATCGTCAAGCGCGGCGAACAGTACATGAATCGTGAGCAGCTCGAGCATTTCCGCATCATCCTCACGACCTGGAAACGAGATCTTATGCGCGAGGTCGACCGTACCGTCTCGCACATGAAAGACGAAGCGGCTAACTTCCCGGATCCGAACGATCGGGCGACTCAAGAAGAAGAGTTCAGCCTCGAACTTCGCACCCGCGATCGCGAGCGCAAACTCATCCGCAAGATCGAAGAGGCACTCGAGCGTATCGAAGACGGCTCGTACGGCTATTGCCTCGAGACCGGCGAAGAAATCGGTATCAAGCGTCTTGAAGCTCGACCGGTCGCGACGCTCAGCCTCGAGGCGCAAGAGCGTCGTGAGCGCCGTGAGAAGCAGTACGGCGATCGCGACGATCGTTACCGCTGAGTTTGTCGGCTCCATACGTCGGTCGTTTTGCCCCCACCCCATCGGGGTCCCTACACCTCGGATCGCTGCTCGCTGCCGTCGGAAGCTGGCTCGATGCGGGCGACGGTGTCTGCCTGTTGCGCATCGACGATCTCGATACCACCCGATGTCGCCCCGACTACGAACGCGCCGTATTGCGCACGCTCGATACGTTTGGCCTCCGCTATCCGGAGACGGTCATTCGTCAAAGCGCTCGAACGGCTACCTATGCGGCAGCGGTCACCCGTCTGGGTGCGAGCGTCGGCCTCTTCCACTGCGACTGCACTCGCCGCGAGCTTTCGGGTGAGGGTGAATCATGCTGCCTGAAGGACTGCCGTGATCGCCGATGCGATCCGACAACCTCCTCGCTTCGAGCGGACCTGCGAACGCTCTCACCGGTTACGGTGATCGATCGAAGTCTAGGTGAGCGCCATTTCGATCCGCTGACGCAACGCGATGTCATCGTGCGCCGCAGAGACGGCGTTCACACCTACGCGTTGGCGACGGTGATCGACGATGCCGAACAGGGCGTCACCGACGTCGTGCGCGGCGCCGACCTCCTGCCGAGTACCGCGTGGCAGGTCGCCTTGCAGCAAGCCCTGGGATTGCCGATACCTCGATACCTCCACCTGCCCGTCCTGGTCGAGCCCGATGGCAGCAAGCTCGCCAAATCGCGCCGATCGGCCGCACTCGAGTCCGCTCAATCGTTGCCGCAGCTGCGCCAGGTGCTGCGCTGGCTCGCCCAAGATGAACCACCCGCGGCGATCGACACCGCGAGTGAGTTATTGAGCTGGATGAAACCAAGATGGGACCCGGCGCGATTCGCCGGGTCGTCGGTGATCACGCTCGAGGCGTGACCGCGAGCCTTAGCGCGGCTCGACGTCCTTCATCGAGAGGCGCACGCGACCCTGACGGTCGACCTCGAGCACCTTGACCTGCACCACATCGCCTTCCTTCAATTTGTCGGAGACACGCTCGACGCGCTCGTTGGAAATCTGCGAAATGTGTACGAGGCCATCGCGTCCCGGCAGGATGGTGACGAAGGCGCCGAAATCCATGAGGCGCGCAACGCGCCCTTCGTAGATCCGCCCCACCTCGACATCCGCCGTGATCAGTTCGATGCGACGCTGGGCCTCGCGACCCGCCGTCCCATTGACCGAGGCAATCTTGACCGTGCCGTCATTCTCGATATCGATGGTCGTTCCTGTCTCTTCGGTGATCTGACGGATGACCGCACCACCCTTGCCGATGACGTCGCGGATTTTTTCCGGATCGATCTTGAGCGTGATGATCGAGGGCGCCCACTCGGACATCGTCTCGCGGGGCTTGGAGATGACCTTGTTCATCTCGCCGAGGATGTGAAGACGTCCCGTCTTCGCCTGCTCGAGCGCGACCTTCATGATCTCGGGCGTAATGCCCTCGACCTTGATGTCCATCTGCAGCGTGGTGACACCATCTTTGGTGCCCGCTACTTTGAAGTCCATGTCGCCGAGGTGGTCTTCATCACCCAGGATATCCGTCAGCACCTTGTAGCGCTTGCCCTCGAGCACGAGACCCATCGCAACACCGGCGACGGGTAACTTGAGCGGCACACCGGCGTCCATCATGGCGAGCGACGCGCCACACACGGAAGCCATCGAAGACGACCCGTTCGACTCGAGAATTTCCGACACGACGCGGATGACGTACGGGAATTTTTCCATGTCCGGCATCACCGCCGAGACACCACGACGCGCCAGGTTTCCGTGACCGATTTCGCGGCGCTTCGGACCGGACATCATGCCCGTCTCACCCACCGAGAACGGCGGGAAGTTGTAGTGCAGCATGAACGGCTCGCGATGCTCCCCTTCGGGCGCATCGATGATCTGCGAGTCGCGGCCCGTTCCGAGCGTCGTGACCACGAGGGCCTGGGTCTCACCGCGGGTGAACAATGCGGACCCATGCGTACGCGGCGTGACGCCCACTTTGATGGTGATGGGTCGCACGGTCACGGAATCGCGACCATCGATACGCGGCTCGCCGTTGAGAATACGTTCGCGAACGATGTGGCTCTCGAGGCGGAATAACTGATCGTCGACCTGCTCGGCGGTATAAGCCGGCGCCTCGCCCGCGGTCAGTTGCTCGATGACAGCCTTCTTGATTTCACCGACGCGCGAGTATCGCGCCTGCTTCTCGATGACCCGGTAGGCCTCGGAGAGCGGGCCATGCGCAGCTGTGCGGACGGCACTCTCGAGCTCTGCCGTGGCGGCGTTCGGCTTCCAGTCCCAACGCGGCTTGCCGCATTCGACGACCAGTTCATTGATCGCCTTGATGGCGACCTGCATCTGCTCGTGACCGAATACGACCGAACCGAGCATGACCTCTTCGGTGAGGCAGTTCGCTTCCGACTCCACCATCATCACGCCGTCCTTTGTGCCGGCAACGACGAGGTTGAGCTCAGAGGTTTTGATTTCTTTGGCGGTCGGATTGAGGAGGTACTGACCATCTTTGAACCCGACTCGAGCCGCACCGATCGGACCGTTGAACGGAACGCCCGACAACGCGAGCGCCGCAGAGGCACCGACCATCGCCGGAATGTCGGCATCGATCTCAGGATCGATCGAGATCACGGTGGTCACCACCTGAACTTCGTTGTAGAAGCCGTCCGGGAAGAGCGGCCGGATCGGACGGTCGATGAGGCGCGACGTCAGCGTCTCTTTTTCGGTGGGGCGACCTTCACGCTTGAAGAACCCGCCCGGGATGCGGCCCGCCGCGTAGAACTTCTCTTGGTAGTTCACGGTGAGCGGGAAGAAATCGCGACCCGGAGCCGCCTTTTTGGCAGCAACGGCCGTACACAACACAACCGTATCACCGAGCGATGCGACGACCGCGGCATCCGCCTGACGGGCCATCTCGCCCGTCTCGAGCGTCAACGTGTGGGAACCATACTGAAAAGTCTTCTTGAATACCGGCACGGGAAACCTCGTGAAAAAATGCTGTAAGCGAAAAGGCCGCGCTCAGTGAGAGGCGCGGCCTTTAAGGAGGGACTGCTTAGCGACGCAGCCCGAGACGCTCGACGACTTCCTGATACTTCTGGGGCTGGTTGGCCTTGAGGTAATCGAGGAGCTTTCGGCGCTGGTTGACCATCTTCACGAGACCGCGACGGGACGAGTGGTCCGAAGCGTGCGAGGAGAAGTGCTGGCCGAGGCCAGTAATCCGCTCGGAGAGCAGCGCGATCTGAACTTCAGGAGAGCCCGTGTCCTTGGGGTCCCGGCGGAACTGCGCAACGACTCCGCTCTTTTTCTCTGTGCTAAGAGGCATTCTGAAAAACCCTTTTAAATCTTGATAGTTACGGTCGTGTTGAAGGCCGCGGATTGTACTCGCTGGCCTTTTCGGCCACAAGTCGCTTGGGGGCGACCCGTCCCGGGGCTGCAATCCGCCCCAGACCCATGAAAATGGATCCGGGACCCTGCAGCCGAACGGTCTCTCCCAGCGCTAAGTGAAGCGCCTCAGGGGCCTCGACCACCTGTCCCTGAGCCATCCGTCTCGCCGTCTCCGGCGGCAACGAAACCAGCCTCAAGTGGCCCACCGCCTCGTCCAGGGTCACCCAGGGCAGTCCGATGCCCTGGGTGGATTCAATTTGCTCGAGGGTCACGAGTCGGTCCCGGCCAAATGGCTGAACGCTCTCCCGGCGCAGCGAGGTCACATGACCCACGGTACCCAAGCCGCGCGCGATGTCCTCGGCAAGCACCCGAATGTACGTGCCTTTACCGCAGATCGCCCGGCAGTCGAGGAGAGGCCCCTTAAGATCGATCGCCTCGATCGACTCGATCCGAATCTTGCGCGGCGGCCGATCGACGACTTCGCCGGCCCGAGCCCGACGATACAACGGGACCCCGCCCTGCTTGATGGCCGAGTACATCGGCGGGATTTGCAAGGTATCTCCCACGAAGTGCTTGAGCACCTCCTCGACAGCGCCAGGCGCGAGCGGCGGCACCGGCGCGTTCTCGACGACCTCGCCTTCGACGTCCCCCGTCGAGGTTCGCTGGCCGAGGGATATCTGGAAACGATAGACCTTGTCGCCTTCCAGGATTTCACTGGCGAGCTTCGTGCCCTCGCCGATGCAGATGGGGAGCATTCCCGTCGCGAGCGGATCAAGGCTACCGACATGACCTGCCTTGCTCGCGCCCACCAGACGCCGGACGCGCAGGCCTGCCGCAGTCGAGGACAAACCCAACGGCTTGTCGAGAAGCAAAATTCCGTCGGTCAACGGGAGTCGCCGCCGAGGTCCGGTTCGTCTTTTTCAGAGCGAACCGCGTCGTCGATCAGTCGAGTGAGTCGATCCGCCTGCGCGATGCTTTCGTCGTACTCGAAATCGAGTCGCGGGGCATGACGCAAGCCGAGCCGCCGACCCACCTCCCCGCGGAGAAATCCTGCCGCCCGACGAAGTCCTTCGGTCACTTCCGCTGGCGAATGTCGATCCCCGAAAGGAACGAACAGCACCCGCGCTGAACCCATATCGGGGGCGACCTGAACCGCCGTGATCGTCACCATCCCCACGCGAGGGTCTTTGACCTCACGCGACACGAGCTCAGCCACCACCCGCTGTAGTTCGGACTCGACGCGTTGTTGTCGGGCCTTGCTGGTCACGACATTTCGGTGGTGGAACGCCCGTCGATCACGCGATCGCGCGAGCGACCTCAACGCGCGAGTAGCACTCGATCTGATCGCCGACACGGACATCCTGGTAGTTCTTCACGCCGATACCGCACTCGGTACCCGCACGAACCTCACCGACGTCGTCCTTGAACCGTCGAAGAGACTCGAGAGCTCCCTCGAAGATGACGACGTTGTCGCGAAGCACACGAATCGGATTGTTGCGCTTGACTGCCCCTTCGATGACGAGACAACCCGCCACGACGCCAAACTTACTCGAGCGGAAGACATCGCGAACCTGCGCGGTACCGACGATCTGTTCTTTGATCTCGGGCGCGAGCAATCCGCTCATGCGCTGTTTGATGTCGTCGATGGCTTCGTAAATGATCGAGAAATAACGGATGTCGATTCCGGTTTCTTTGACCGCTTCACGAGCACCGGAATCGGCGCGAACGTTGAAGCCGAGCACCATGGCCTTCGACGCAGCCGCAAGCTGCACATCTGAGGCCGTGATGCCACCGACGCCGCTCGCGACCACCTTGACCTGCACCTCGTCGGTGGAGAGCTTGGTAAGAGAATCACGCAGCGCCTCGGCGCTGCCTTGAACGTCGGCTTTGATGACGACGCTGATAACGCCCGCCTTGTCCTCGGCCATTTGCGAGAACACATCGCCCACCGCAGCCGCTTGCTTGGCCAACTTGACGTCGCGAAACTTGCCTTGACGATAAAGTGCGACTTCGCGAGCTTTTCGCTCACTCTCGACCGCCAGCATTTCTTCGCCAGCATTCGGCGCACCCGACAACCCGAGCACAAGCACGGGCATCGAAGGCTTGGCTTCGTCGACGCTCTTGCCGGTCTCGTCGAACATGGCGCGCACGCGACCGAATACCTGACCTGCGATGATCGGATCGCCGAGCTTCAGCGTGCCTTTTTTCACGAGCACCGTCGCCACAGCGCCCCGCCCTTTCTCGACGCTGGCTTCGACGATGATGCCGGCAGCGAGCCCCGTGAGCGGCGCTTTGAGCTCAAGCACCTCAGACTGCAGCAAAATCGCATCCAGCAGCTGATCGATCCCTTGCCCCGTGTACGCCGATACGTTCACGAACATCGTATCTCCGCCCCACTCTTCAGGAATGACTTCCTGTTTGGAGAGCTCCGTTCTGACACGATCGGGATCCGCGGTGTTTTTGTCGATTTTATTGACTGCAACGACGATCGGTACACCCGCCGCGCGCGCGTGCTGGATGGCTTCGATCGTCTGCGGCATGACACCGTCGTCCGCAGCAACCACGAGGACCACCACGTCCGTCGCCTTGGCACCACGAGCACGCATCGCCGTGAAGGCTGCGTGACCCGGCGTGTCGAGAAACGTGACTCCGCCCTTGTCGGTCTGCACATGATACGCGCCGATATGCTGCGTAATTCCGCCGGCCTCGCCGGAGGCGACCTTGGTCTTTCGGATGTAATCGAGCAATGACGTCTTGCCGTGATCGACGTGGCCCATCACGGTGACTACAGGAGGCCGAGAAAGACTCTCGACCGTCTCTCCCCCCGCGCCCTGGATATCCGTCTCAAGCTGGTTTTCTTTGAGGAGCTTGGCGGTATGTCCCATCTCCTCGACCACAAGCACGGCAGTATCTTGGTCGATCGGCTGGTTGATCGTCGCCATCACACCCATGTTCATCATGGCTTTGATGACTTCGGTCGCCTTGACCGCCATTTTTTGAGCGAGCTCCTGCGGCGTGATCGTCTCGCCGATGATCACCTCGCGCACGACCGGCGCGGTCGGGAGCTCAAATCCGTGACGCTGCTCCATACCCACCGGAGCCTTGCGTTCGCGAATCTTCTTCTTTTTCTTTAGGCGCGAGCTGGCGTCTGTACTGACGTGCAACTCCTCGCGACCATAGCGCGTTCGCTTGTCACGCTCGGCGTCTCCACCCGCCGTTTTGCCGGGCCGCGTGTCGGCCGCGCGAGTCTCGGGCGCCGCGACAGGTGCTCTCGAGCGCCCACCTTTATCGGCATCCCCTTGGTCACGCTCACGCTGCTCGGCAGCACGACGCGCCTCCTCTGCCGCACGTCGCGCAGCCGCTTCCTCTTCAAGGCGACGACGGTTCTCAGCTTCGAGACGCTCCGCCTCACGACGCTCGTGCTCCTGGCGTTCACGCTCGACACGCGCAGCCTCCTCGACCTCACGTCGTTTGGATTCAGAGTCCTCACCCTGCGCCTTGGCTTGCTCCTCGAGCACGTCGCGCTTGACGTACGTGCGCTTGACACGCACCTCGACGTTGACGGTTCGAGCGCGTCCCGCGCCGCCCGCGAGCTTGATCTCGCTCTGTTGTTTGCGCTGCAGGGTAATTTTTCGGGGTGCCGCTACCGCGGGACCGGACTCCTCTGCCTGCCCATGACTTCGCCGGAGGTGCGTCAACAGCACGAGTTTCGCATCGTCACTGATGCGATCATTGGGCCCTGCGACCTCGATACCCGCTTGAGCGAGCTGAGCGATCAGCTTCTCGACCGGTACCTTGAGTACCTCAGCAAATTGGGCAACCGTTACATCAGCCATATCAGGTTCCTGTGGGGTCTACTCAACCGTGGCCCGGCGCAAACCAATGCTCGCGAGCCTTCATGATGAGCTTGCCAGCCTCGTCGGCCGTGAGCCCCTGAATATCCAAAAGATCATCGACAGCCTGCTCAGCCAGATCCTCGCGAGTTCGAACGCCCCGTCGGGCGAGCGCCAAGGCGAGATCAGGCTGCATGCCCTCGAGCAGCAGCAAATCGTCAGCGGGAATCTGCGAATCGAGGCTCTCTTCGCTCGCGATCGCCTGCGTCAGCAGCACATCTCGCGCGCGACTACGAAGCTCTTTGACGATATCTTCGTTGAACTCTTCTATTGCGTTGAGCTCTCCCTGGGGCACATACGCGATTTCTTCGACGGTCGAGAAACCCTCCTGTACGAGGATCGTTGCGACGTCTTCGTCCACGTCCAACTGCTTCATGAAGTTCTCGACCAACGCCCTCGCCTCGGACTCGCTCTTGGCCTCAGCGTCGGACTCGGTCATCACGTTGAGCTCCCAGCCCGTCAGTTGGCTGGCGAGTCGAATATTTTGACCGCCACGACCGATCGCCTGAGAAAGCTTTTCCTCGGACACTGCAATGTCCATGCTGTGCGAGTCTTCGTCGACGACGATGGAGATGACCTCCGCCGGCGACATCGCATTGATCACGAACTGAGCAGGGTTGTCGTCGAACGGAATGATGTCAACGCGCTCACCGGCGATCTCATTAGAGACGGCCTGTACTCGCGACCCTCTCATGCCGACGCACGCGCCGACCGGATCGATTCGCGGATCGTTGCTGCGGACGGCAATCTTGGCTCGAATGCCAGGATCACGAGCCGCGCCCAAAATCTGGATGAGACCCTGACCCACCTCAGGCACTTCAAGCTTGAAGAGTTCAATCAAGAACTCCGGCGCTGAGCGCGTCAGAAAAAGCTGTGGACCCCGCGGTTCCGAGCGCACTTCCTTGAGGAAGGCTTTGATTCGATCTTGAGGTTTGACCTGCTCACGCATGATCATGTCCGTGCGCGAAACAAAGCCTTCTGCATTGCCGCCGAGGTCTACAAAAATACCGTTACGATCGACTCGCTTGACGACACCGCTGACCAACTGGCCCACGCGATCTTTGTAGGCGTCGACCACCTGAGCACGCTCGGCTTCGCGCACTTTCTGCACGATGACTTGCTTGGCCTGCTGTGCCGCGATTCGACCGAAGGACACTGACTCCATCGGCTCTTCAACGAATCCGCCGACAAGAGCCTTCTTGTCGACGTCGAGCGCGTCCTCGAAACGCAATTCGCGGTCGGGGACCTCAAGCTCCTTGGAGTCATCTGCAAAGACTTTCCAACGACGGAACGTATCGTAGTCACCTGTCTTTCGATTGATCGCAACGCGCACGTCCCACTCTTCGCCGTGCTTTTTGCGAGTCGCCGAAGCGAGCGCCGCTTCAAGCGCTTCGAAGATGACTTCCTTGTCGACGCCCTTCTCGTTCGAGACGGCATCCACGACCATCATGATTTCCTTGCTCATCGTCTTCTGTCCCCTTTCACGCGAAACACCGACAAATCGTTCACGCCACCAGGCGCGCTTTACCGATTTCGGCGAATCCGATTCTCACGGGTTGCCCGTCAACCATGACGATGCAGCCCGACTCGTCCACCTCCGAAAGATCGCCCGTATAACGGCGACGTCCCTCTCGAGGCACCTTCAACTCAACCCAAACCCTAGCGCCCAAAAATCGGCCGAAGTGTGCTGGCTTGCGCAGCACCCGATCGAAACCCGGTGAGGAGACCTCGAGGTTGTAGGCTCCGCTGATCGGATCCTCCACATCGAGCAATGCCGACACCTCTCGGCTCACCGTCTCGCAATCTTCGACGCCGATGTGGCCACCCTTCGCGGGAGGCTGATCGATGAAGATCCGCAGCACGCCCGAGCGAGGCACCGACACCCATTCGATGTCGACCAGCTCGTAGCCGAGTCGCTCGATCAGGGGCTCTAGAAGCCCGATGAGCTTGTCGCGTATCGCTGCTGCAGTCGCCATCGTCCATCCTTCGCCAACCCCCAATCCAATGCGGGTAATGAAAAAGGGCCACGAAGGCCCCCCCTGATCAAACCCGCCCCGGCCAGGGGCCCAAAAAATAAAAGCCCCTCGGGGGGCTTTCAAATCAAGCACTCGGGACGCCTCCTTGACAGGAAACAGCCCTCCCTCACGACCCGAGGAACCGCGAGGGCCGCGAATCATAATGGAATTGGCCCCGAGGCGCCATGGGGCGCCCGGGGGCACCGATCAGGGCGCGAAACCCGTCTCCGGGCCCGGGGTCCGCAGCCAGCGAGCGAGCCAGTCGTGGATCTCTTGGTAAAAGAGACGACTGTTATCCCCTTTCAAGATCCAGTGGTTCTCGTCAGGAAACACCACGAGACGACTCGGGATCTGCTGCCGTTGCAGAACCGTCCAGTACTCGAGCGAGTTGTTGAGTGGGACGCGGAAGTCTCGCTCACCAATGGTGACCAACGTGGGCGTCTTGAACGAGGCGGCGTAGCGAATCGGGTTTTGCTCCCGCCAGACCGGACCCTGCTCCCAAACCGGGCCTCCGTTGTTCACCTCACGGCCATAGACCGTATCGCTCGTACCCCATTGAGACTCGAGGTTGATCAGACCCGCATGACTGACAAGGCAGCGGTAGCGAGTAGTCGTCGCCTGCAACCAGTTGGCGAGGTGCCCGCCATAGCTCGCACCTCCCGCACACTGCCGAGTGGCGTCAATGAATGGATAGTCGCGCAGGGCGACATCCGCCGCCTCGTTGATTTCGGCACCCGCCGAGCGCAACGGATTATTTTGAATGGTCTGAGCAAAGGCTTCACCGAAACCCGTCGATCCGCTGTAGTTCGTCAGCAAGACCACGTACCCAGGTTTGGCAAGCAGGTGATAGTTCCATCGCATCACCCACTGATCGCGCCACATGGTGTGCGGTCCACCATGAATCACGACAAAGAGCGGATATTTCTTTGAAGGATCGAAACCTGGGGGCACCACCAGCATGTTGTGGATACGCCGCCCTTGGCTGCTCGTGAACCAAAAGTGACGCGGCGGATCCAAATCTAGTGACGCAGCCTTGTCTTCGTTGAATCGGGTCAGCGCAACATGACCGCCCTTCGCGACATCGATCCGTACCACCTCCGGGGGGCGCGTCGCGCTCTCGAAATTCGCCACCAGCACCGGACGGCGCGCCCCGGTCGCGACCGACAGGTTGGTGTACACACCCGTCTTGATATCGAACGCGAGCCGCGGCTGACCGACCACCAAACTCGTCTCGAATAATTTTTCGTGGCCTGCCTCTTCAGCGAGGAAATAGACGGTTCTGGAGTCGGGGCTGATCGCGAACGAGGTGACAGATCGGTCGATACCTCGCGTGATCTCACGACCACGCTGTCGGGTCACACTACCTGCCCTCGGCCCACCCCAATCGAGCGCGACGAGTTCGCTTGGCATGTAGACCTTGTCGCTTTTTCGATCGATACCGACGAGCAAGGTCTTACCGTCGGGAGAGAACGTCGGTTGTGACCACGAGTGATCATCGCCACTCAGTTTCAGCGGCTCTCCACCCTCAAGCGAGACGTACCAGAGATTCGATGAGGTGAATCGGAACGCCGCCGTATGTCGATCGGTGCTGGCGACGAAGACGAGCCCTTGACCGTCCGGCGTCCACGTCGCATCGAGGGAGTCCCCGCCGTCGCCACCACGCCCGGCGAATCCGGGCTCGCGAACGAGCGCCGAGTCACGGAGTAATTCGCGCGGATCTCCGGCGGCTGAACCCGACTCTGAAAGGTCCAGGACGAGCAGCCGAGGTTTACGATCTTCTAACCAACGATCCCAGTTGCGGATCGGGAACCCGTCGTAGATTCGCGCATTCCATTTTCGACCCTTACGCTCCGTCTCAATCCGACGATTATCTGCCTCGTTTTCCGCTCCCGGGTAGTCGGAGCTCGAGAACGCAACTCGCTTCCCGTCAGGCGAGAACTTCGGCGAACGGGCACCGTTGACGAGTTGAGTGAGTCGTCGAGCCTCGCCGCCGGCACTGAGATCAAGCAGATAAAGCTGTCCGGTGTCATCCCCCTCGCGCTTTGCAGAAAACACGAGCCGGGTCCCGTCGGGACTCCACTCGACACCACTCTCACCACCCGCTGTTCCGGTCAATCGACGCGGCGCCGACTTCGACGAAGCGTCTGTGGACACAAGCCACAGATCAGTGACTTGGTCTTTCTCGTGATAGGCCGTCTCGGTTACCGAGAACACTGCCCAACGCCCATCGGGACTCACCGACGGCGCACCGACGCGCGTCATGAGCCAAAGGTCTTCGTGGGTGATCGGCCGTTTGACGGTCTCTGCCGAGCCCCAGCTGGACACAGAAAACCCGAGCAACACTGCACAGAGCAAAGGCTTCAGCATGGGAGCTCACCGACATCGATAAAAGATGACGGGATTATGCCGCAGGAAGCGAGGGACTAGCGACGCTTCTTACCCGGACCCTTATTCGCCTTGACGAGCCGGATGTCGAGTCGCTGACCTCGGACCACGACTTCAGCCAAATGTTTGAGTACATGCTCCGGGATCTCCGCCGGGAGCCGCACGAAAGAATGGTCATCACGGATATCGATGCCATTAATTTCGCTGCCGTGCAGGTCGCCCTCATGGGCCAGCGCGCCAACGATATTGCCGGGCTGCACGCCATGACGTCGCCCGACCTCGAGCCGGAAAATCGCCTGAGGGCCTTCGGGGCGTCGGGTTCTCGATGCTTTTCGCTCAATCGACTCAAACTCACCCCGCGGCGTATCACGCGTGGATTCCGCGCCGCCCTCAGACTCCGCAGAGCGTTTGGTCACGAAAAGTGATCGGCCCGATTTAGCCAGCGATGCGAGTGCCGCCGCCACATCGAACACATCAGCCCCGCTTTCGCGCACAAATTCTTCGATCACCCCGCGATACGAGGCGAGATCTTGAGTGCCGATGATGTCACTCAGTTCTTTCTTGAATTTCTCGGCGCGACGCGCGTTGACGTCTTGAATGGACGGTAGGTTCATCGGCTCGATGGGCTGTCGTGTGGCCCGCTCGATGATTCTCAGCATGTTGCGTTCACGTGCCGCAATAAACAGGATCGCTTCACCTGAGCGCCCTGCTCGTCCCGTTCGACCGATACGATGGACATACGACTCACTATCGTGCGGGACGTCGTAATTGACGACGTGAGTGATACGCTCGACATCGAGTCCACGCGCTGCCACATCGGTTGCCACCACGATGTCAATCTTTCCACTCTTGAGCGCAGCGATAGTGCGTTCGCGCTGCGACTGAAGGATGTCCCCGTTGAGAGCAGCTGCCGCAAACCCTCTCGCTTCCAGCTTCTCGACAAGCTCGACGGTCGAATGCTTGGTTCGCGCAAACACCAGCATGGCATCGAAGGGCTCGACCTCGAGAAGGCGGGTCAGCGCATCGAGCTTGTGCATTCCCGCAACGAGCCAATATCTCTGACGGATGTTGGCCGCCGTCGCCGTCTTGGAGCGAACCGTGATCTCGCGCGGATCACGAAGATGCTTTTGGGCAATTCGCTTGATCGGCCCCGGCAGAGTCGCCGAAAACAAGGCCACCTGACGCTCGGGAGGAACGAGACTCAAAATATGATCGATGGCGTCGACAAAACCCATCTGCAACATTTCGTCAGCTTCATCGAGCACGACGGCCCGAATGGTCTTTAGACTCAGCGTACCGCGATCAAGGTGATCGATCACACGACCCGGCGTGGCGACGACAACATGTACTCCGCGACGTAGCGCATCGAGTTGAGGCTTGTAGCTTTGCCCACCATAGATCGGTAAGACATGCAGTCCCGGCATATGGCTCGCATACTTTTGGCAGGCCTCGGCGACCTGAATAGCGAGCTCACGAGTCGGGACTAACACGAGCGCTTGCGGCTCACGACGCGCGACATCGATCCTAGAGAGCATCGGCAAAGCGAACGCGGCTGTCTTACCCGTGCCAGTCTGCGCTTGTCCAATGAGATCGTGACCGTCAAGCAATACGGGAATCGTCTGACGTTGAATGGGCGACGGCGTCTCATAGCCCACCGCCGCGAGCGCAGTCACCAGCGATTGGGGTAAGCCAAGGTCGGCGAAAGTCACATCGTGTTGAGGAGCTTGATCTTGGGTCATGGCGAACTCGGGGGCGGCAGAGCGGCCCTGAGACACTCGAGTCGCTTAAAAATTGGTAGCGGGGGTAGGATTTGAACCTACGACCTTCGGGTTATGAGCCCGACGAGCTGCCAGACTGCTCCACCCCGCACCAGTAGGGGCGCGCAGTGTACAGGTCTCGGGCGCCGGCCTCAACCTCAGCCGAGCGCTCGGGCACAGAGCTCGATCAGCGCCTGTGGAACCACTCCCAGGACGACCACGGCCGCCGCATTCAGCGCCAACGTGGCCTTTACGGCGCCGTGACGCTCAGGGACCGGAAGATCACCCGGTGGGTCGAAGTACAAAATCTTCACGACACGCAAGTAGTAGAACAAACCGATCACCGAGACGATCGCCGCAAACACTACGAGCGCGAGATGATTAGTCACCCACAGAGCCTCGAAGATCTGCAGCTTGGCCAAGAACCCGACCGTCAAGGGAATTCCGGCGAGCGAGAACATCGACACCATCATAACAAACGCGAGCAGCGGATCGCGAGCGTGCAGTCCTTTGTAATGGTCGAGCTCATCTGCTTCGAAACTAGGCCGGCTCACCAACAACATGACCCCAAACGCACCGAGCGTCGTGAGGACGTACGCGATCGTGTAGTAGAGCGCGGCCTCGTAGCCCTGCTCCGTCCCGGCAATGAACCCAAACAAAATAAAACCCACGTTACCGATCGCCGAATAAGCAAGCATGCGCTTGAGATTGGTCTGAGCCACCGCCACCACGTTACCAAGCAACGCAGACAGCAGCGCAACAATCACCAACATCTGAATCCAGGTCTCGGAAATGTTCCCAAGCGCGCCAGAGAGCAAGCGGAACGCGAGCGCAAAAGAGGCAATCTTAGGCGCCGTCGCGATAAACAAGGTCACCGACGTCGGCGCACCGTGATACACGTCGGGCACCCACATATGGAACGGCACCGCGCCGAACTTGAACGCCACACCGACCACGACGAATACGACGCCCATGATGAGGCCGAGGCTCGGCTCACCCTGGAGAGCGACCGCCAACTCACTGAGCAGGAGCGTCCCCGTCATGCCGTAGATCATCGACATGCCATACAACAAGCATCCTGAGGCAATGGCACCGAGGACGAAGTATTTCATCGCGGACTCTGCGGCCACCCCCGAGTCCCGATCGAAGGCAACGAGCGCATACAGCGAGAGTGAGAGCAGCTCGATACCCATGTAGAGGGTCAGCAAACTACCTGCCGAGATGATGACGAAAATTCCGAGCATCGCGGTGAGCGCGAGCACGTAGTACTCACCTTTGAGGATGCCGCGAGCATCGAGATAATGCCTTGAATAAAGTAATGCGACGGCGACGAGGAGCATCGTGAAAAGCTTGAGTACCGTCGCGAGCGGATCCGCGAGATACATGCCCGAGAAAATCTCAGTCGTGCCTTGAACTTGGGCATAACCCAACGTCAATGCTGCGCCGACGGCGATCACGAGCAAGGTCAGCGTCGGGGTGATTCGACGCGCTGCCGCACCCGTAAACACATCCACTAGTAATACGAGGCAGATCGCCGCCGTGAAATAGATCTCGGGCAAGGCCGGCATGATCGAAGCGAGTGTCAGGGTATGGGTCATGTCAGGGCAACTTGCTGATGACGATCTGCTCGACGAGATGCTGAACGGACGGCTGCATGACCTCAAGCAGCGGCGCGGGCCAGATTCCGAGCAACAATACACCCACCGCGAGTACGGCGAGCACCAAAAACTCACGAGAATTGAGATCCTCGAGCGCGGCAACATGATCGTTACCCACTGGCCCAAAGATCACGCGCTTAACGAGCCAGAGCGTATAGGCCGCACCCAGAATGAGCGTCGTCGCCGCCAGAAAGGCGTACCAGAAGTTCGCTTTGAAGCTTGCGATGATGACGAGAAACTCGCCCACGAAGCCGGACGTGCCGGGGAGACCCGCGTTAGCCATCGCAAAAAGCACCATGAACGCGCCGAAGATCGGCATGCGATTGATGACGCCGCCGTAGGCGCTTATCTCCCGGCTATGAACGCGGTCGTACATCACGCCGACACACAGAAACATCGCCGCTGAAATCAGACCGTGAGACACCATCTGAACCATCGCGCCATCGATGCCCATCCCCGCCCCCGCTAACGATCCGGTCTTGCCTTCGATATCGAAGACGAGAAAGCAACCGAGCGTCACGAATCCCATATGAGCGATCGAGGAATACGCGATCAGCTTTTTCATGTCGGTCTGTACGAGCGCGACAAAGCCGATGTACACCACAGCGACCAGTGACAGTACGATGATGAGCATATCGAGTTCGCGGGCCGCATCGGGCGCGATGGGCAAGGCAAACCGTAAGAGGCCGTAGCCGCCCATCTTCAACATAATCGCCGCCAGCACGACCGACCCTCCGGTCGGCGCCTCGACGTGAGCATCGGGTAACCACGTGTGCACGGGGAACATTGGAATCTTGACCGCGAACGCCGCAAAGAACGCGAGGAAGATCCAGAACTGCTCGTTGGAGCCGAGCGGAAGATCCTGCAGGGCGACAATGTCGTAGCTACCGGCCTGCAAATACATGTAGATCAGCGCGACCAGCATCAACACAGACCCAAGGAAGGTAAAGAGAAAAAACTTGATGGTCGCATAGACCCGGCGAGGCCCCCCCCAAATGCCGATGATGAGAAACATCGGGATCAGCATCGCTTCCCAGAAGAAATAGAACAGCAGCGCATCGAGTGCCGAGAACACGCCGACCATCAGCCCTTCCAATATCAAAAGAGCGGCAAAATATTGCGCTGGGCGCTCGGTGATCACGGTCCAACCCGCGATCACCACCGGTACCGTCACAAACGTCGTCAGCAGGACGAGCGGCAACGAGATGCCATCGACCCCAAGGTAGTAAGTCGCGTTGAATGCCGGAATCCAGGGGAACTGCTCGACGAACTGGAAGGCCGCGGTCGTGGGATCAAAGCCCAAGTAGAGCGGGATCGAGAGCGCGAGCGTCGCCAAGGCCGTGGCAAGCGCGACCCATCGGGCCAAAGCAACCCGCCGATCACCCAGCACGAGTACAGCGATACCACCGACGATCGGAAGCCAAATGAGTATTGAGAGCAATGCTGCCGGCATGGTGAGTCTCGTCGACGGTCAGGCGCTGGACAGGAACCACGCGAGCAGCGCAGCCAACCCGATCATCATCCAGAATGCGTAAGAGTAGAGATAACCGGTCTGCACTCGACGGGTGACCCTCGCGATCGACCCGACCAGCTGCGCGGAACCATTGACCAAGGCGCCATCGATCACCGCCTGATCACCCGCCTTCCAAAACAGCCGGCCGATCCCGCGACTGCCTGCCGCCAGCGCCCTTTCGTTAAACCAGTCGAAGTAGTACTTGTTGTCGAGCGCGGGGCGTAACGGCGCAAAGAGCGAAGACAATCGATCCGCCGTGGCCGGACTTCTCAAGAACAGGAACCATGCAGCACCGACGCCCGCGAGCGCTAACCAAAGCGGCGGATGCTTGACCGCCTCGAGTGCAAAGGAAGCCGGGTCATGGAAATGTGTGGCGAGTTCGCGCAAGACGTCGTTGGTCGGGAGGACCTGAATCGCCTCACCGAAGTACCCACCAAAGAGGACGGGCTGTACCGTGAGGTAACCGATCGCGAGTGAGGGAATTGCAAGAAGGATGAGCGGCACCGTCACCACCCATGGACTCTCGTGCGGCGTCCCGGCACCATGCCCATGACCGTGCTCATCCTGCGCGTGATGATCAGAGTCGTGATGCCCCTGCCCCCATCGCGGCTCACCATGGAAGGTCATGAAGACCATGCGGAACGTGTAGAGGGCTGTGACGAATACGCCAAGCAACACGCACCAATAGGCGTAGGTCGCACCCCAACGGTTCGATTCGTGAGCGGCCTCGATGATGAAATCTTTGGAGTAGAACCCCGATAGGAAGGGCGTACCGATCAGTGCTAACGCCCCGATCCAGCACGTCGCCGCTGTAATCGGCATCACCTTGGCGAGCCCACCCATTTTGCGTATGTCCTGCTCGTGATGCATACCGATGATCACCGACCCTGCCGCCAAGAACAAGAGCGCCTTGAAGAACGCGTGAGTCATGAGGTGGAAGATGGCGGCGCCGTAGGCGGACGCCCCGAGCGCAACGGTCATATACCCAAGCTGCGAGAGCGTCGAGTAGGCGACGACTCGCTTGATATCGTTATTGACGATCCCGAGGAAGCCCATGAAAAGCGCCGTCGTCGCACCTACGACGAGCACGAACGACAGCGCCGCCTCAGACTGCTCGAAGAGCGGAGAGAACCGCGCGACCATGAAGATGCCGGCCGTCACCATCGTCGCGGCGTGAATCAACGCCGAGATCGGTGTGGGGCCTTCCATCGAATCAGGCAACCAGACATGCAGCGGCACCTGCGCCGACTTACCCATCGCGCCGACGAACAACAAGACACAGATGAGCGTCATCGCCGACACCGTCCAAGTGTCCGTCAGTGCATAGCTAACGTCCGCCAGCGCCGGCGCTGCCGCGAACGCATCGCGATAATCGAGAGATCCGGTGTAGTAAGCGATCGCCGCAATACCCAAAACAAACCCGAAGTCGCCCACGCGATTGACCAAGAACGCTTTGAGATTCGCAAAGATCGCGCTCGGCTTCGTGTACCAGAAGCCAATGAGCAGATAAGAAACGACACCCACGGCTTCCCAACCAAAGAAAAGCTGCATGAAGTTATTCGACATCACGAGCATCAGCATCGCGAAGGTGAATAACGAAATGTATGAGAAGAACCGTTGATAGCCCGGATCGTCGTGCATGTAGCCGATGGTGTAGACGTGTACACAGAAAGACACGAACGTCACCACGCACATCATCAGCACAGACAAATGGTCGACGAGAAAACCAACCTCCATCCGAATGCCGTCACTGACGAGCCAGGTGTACACCGACTCATTAAATGCCCCGACCTCACCCGTCACGAGCTGCCAAGCCACTCGCGCCGAAAACACAAAGCTCGCGCCGACAGCGGCAACGGTGATGACATGCGCGGCCGTGCGGCCGATGAGCCGGCCGAAGAGTCCCGCGACGATGGCCGCCGCCAGCGGCAGCAGCGGGATCGCGAGCAGCATCCGCGGATCCATCGACACAACAGAGGCGCTCAAGTCGCCCATTTCGTGCTCATCCCTTCATAGTGTCGAGATCTTCGACATTGATGCTGCGACGTTCGCGGAAAAGCACCACGAGGATGGCGAGTCCGATCGCCGACTCGGCTGCGGCGACAGTCAGCACGAAAAACACAAAGACCTGTCCGTCGAGATCGCCGAGAAAACGCGAGAAGGATACGAAGCTGAAGTTCACCGCAAGCAACATCAGCTCGATGCACATCAGCAGGAGAATCACGTTCTTGCGGTTGAGAAAGATGCCGGCTACCGATAACGCGAACAAAATACCGGAGAGCGTCAGCATGTGCTGCAGCGTGATCATCGCGGATCCTCCCCGCCTTCGCGGGATACATCCTTGATGAGACGAACACGGTCTTCACGGCGAACCGCAACCTGTTTCGCGACATCCTGCGGCTTGAGACCTGGCCGACGCCGCATCGTCAGCGAGATCGCGGCAACGATGGCGACCAACAACAGTACGGCGGCGAGCTCGAATGGATAGACGTACTGCGTGTACAACACGTCACCCAGCTCGCGCGTATTGCTGTGGTCGACCGGATTGCGTACCGGTCCGATCGTCGCGTCGATCCCGAAGTCCTTGGCGTAGAACACCGCAATCATTTGAGCGATCACGATGAGCGAGACGATCCATCCCAGCCATGCGTAGCGAGTAAATCCTTGTTTGACCTCTTCGATGTTGATGTCGAGCATCATCACGACGAAGAGGAACAACACCATCACCGCTCCGACGTAAACGAGCACCAGCACGATGGCGAGAAACTCCGCTTCAATCAGCAGCCACAGCGCCGCGCTCGTGAAGAAGGCCAACACGAGACTCAGAGCGGAATAAACCGGGTTGCGACTGATGATCACGCCGAGTGCCGCAGCGAGCAGGATTGCCGAAAAACCGTAGAAGAGCAGCTCAACGAACACCCGAATTCCTCCCCTGTCTCGTCGTGCTTACCGGTAACGCGCGTCGGCCGCTTTGTCGGCGTCTATGAGCGCAGCGTACCGATCCCCTACGGCCAGCAGCTTGTCCTTGGTCATGATGTTCTCGCCACGATTTTCCATGTGGTACTCATGGATCCGCGTCTCGACGATCGCATCGACCGGGCAGGCCTCCTCACAAAAGCCACAATAAATGCACTTGAATAGATCGATGTCGTAGCGAGTGGTCCGTCGAGTTCCGTCGGCGGCAACATCCGATTCGATGGTGATCGCGAGCGCCGGACACACGGCCTCGCACAACTTGCATGCGATGCATCGTTCTTCGCCGTTGGCATAACGACGCAAGGCGTGCAGACCTCGAAAGCGAGGCGACTGCGGCGTCTTCTCTTCAGGATAATTGACCGTAACTTTCTTTCGAAACAAGGTGCGCGCAGTCAGCGACAGACCCGCGAGCAGTTCGGTGAGCAAAAACGTTTTGGCGATGCTGCGTAGTGCCATGTCAGCGACTCCAGGGTCCAACGCCGAACCAGACCATGAATCCTTCCACCGTAATCCACACCAGCGTTACGGGAATCAGAATCTTCCAGCCGAGCCGCATGATTTGGTCATAGCGATACCGTGGAAATGTGGCGCGGTACCACATGAAGCACGTGAGGAAAAAGAACAGTTTCAAGAATAACCAATGAAATCCAGGCGCCGCCAGCGGGTGACCCGCGGCCAAGAGGCCGTCGAAAGGGCTCAACCAACCCCCAAGGAAAAACACAGCGGTCAGCGCGGATATCAATATCATGTTGGCGTATTCCGCCAGGAAGAAGAGCGCGAACGCGATCCCCGAGTACTCGACGTGGAAGCCGGCTACGATCTCCGACTCGCCCTCTGCGACGTCGAAGGGCGCACGATTCGTCTCGGCGACACCGGCGATCACGTACACGACGAACAGCGGAAAGAGCCAAACGAAGAACCAATTGCCGACACCGCCTTCCTGAGCGCGAACGATATCGCCCAGGTTCAAGGTGCCTGCTGCCATGACGACGCCGACGAGCGCGAAACCCATGGCAATCTCATACGCAACAACCTGCGCCGCAGAGCGCATGGCCCCGAGGAAGGCATATTTGGAGTTGGCCGCCCATCCGGCGAGGATGACGCCGTACACGCCGACGGATGTGAGAGACAAGATGTACAGCAACCCTGCGTCGATGTCCGCGATGACGAGGTTGGGATCAAGAGGCATTACCGCCCAGGCGGCGAAGGCGGGAATCAGCGTGATCGCCGGCGCCACTCGGAACAACCATTTATTAGAGGCCGACGGCACGACGACTTCTTTGAGCAGCAATTTGATGACATCGGCGAAAGGCTGAAAGATGCCGGGCACGAGCCCAAAAATACTGCCGACCCGATTTGGCCCCTTTCGCAGCTGGATCCAGCCGAGGACCTTACGTTCCCAAAGGATCGTGAAAGCCACAGACAGGATGACCGCCACCGTCACGATGAGAATCCAGACCGAGGCGCGAAGGTACTCAGGCAGCGACGACCACACCGCGAGGAATTCGGTCATGACACCGCCCTCTCCGATTTGGACGCCTTCGCGATAGCTGTCTGCTGAAGCGCCGGACTCCGACGCAACACCGCGTCGATGTCGTACATGGGCACATCGAGCGAACCCAAATCGAGATCGGCGGATCCGGCGATCGCTGCGATGGCCGGAACGTGCTCCGTCGCGAGCACCGACGTGGCCGCAGCACCTGAACGCTCAGTGATGACTCGCGCGAGTTCTTCCCGCACCTCTTCGGAGCTCTGATAGTCGAAACCCGACAACTCCGTTTGATTCCCGAGGACGCGGAGGATCTTCCAGCCCGGACGAGCCTCCCCTGGCGGCTTCGATACGCCGGTCTGACTTTGCCAGCGACCCTCGAGATTCACATAAGTCCCCGAGGTTTCAGCAAAGCTGCCCATGGGCAACAACACGTGAGCGAGTTTTTTGATCTCGTCGGTGACGAAGGGGGTGACGGCCACCACACAGGCTGCAGACTCGAAAGCTCTCGTGGCAAGCGCGGGATCGGCCATGTCGGCAGAGGGTTCGATCGCACCCACCAACACATAGGCGCGTTGCGGCATCTCCAGCATGCCGCGCACATCGAGCCCGGAAGAGTCGGTGACCGCGACCCCGCCCGGCTGACGATGCGGGACCGCTCCGGCGAGCCAAGCCCCTGCCGCATTCCCACCCTCGGCGAACAATCCGCATGTCGCTCCACTGAGTCGAGCAATCTCACAGGCGATCGATCGAAGGTCGACTGCGGCAGGGTGCCGAAGCGCCATGGCACCGAGCCACACCGCACGAGCGTTTCCATTGCACAGCGCTCGCGCCGCGGTTCGCTGCGCGTCCGTGGGCGTCACACTGCGGAGCAATCCCGCATAGGCCTCTCCGGGTTGCGAACCCGTCAGCTCGCAAGTCGCCGAGAGAATTCCCGCAAGCTCGTGCACCCACTCCGACGGGAGTCGAGCGATCTGCGTCTCGATCGGAAATCGATACTCACGCGCACGCGAATCGACGACTGCGACTTTCGCTCTGGCTCGAACGACGGCCTTACGCAGCCGATGCGCGAGCAGCGGCAGCTCTGAACGAAGGTTCGATCCAATGACGAGCACCCCGGACAAGGTCTCAACGCCTGTCAGGGGCATACCCAGGGTTGGACGCAGCAAGTCTGCAGCGCGATCACGGAAGTCCCGCGTCCTGAATCGATGATCGATGTTCGCTGATCCAAGCCCGCGAGTCAGACGTGCACTGAGATACATTTCTTCGGTCGTGCAGGAGGGGTGAACCAATGTCCCGGTCGAGGCTCCCGCCGCCCGCAAGCCCCGCGCAGCCGCCGACAACGCTTCGTCCCACTCGACTTCGCGCCAAGTGGATCCTTCACGCAGCATGGGCTTGGTCAATCGATCCGGCGACAACACGCCTTCGTAGCTGAATCGATCACGATCAGCGATCCAAGTTTCGTTGATGTCTTCGTTCGCACGAGGCACGACGCGCTTCAATTTTCCACGGAGCACATGCCCGAAGAGATTCGTACCGATACCGTCGTGCGGCGATATGAACGGCACCTGCGTCATCTCCCACGACCGACCTTGATAACGGAACGGCTTGGAGTTCAGCGCCCCCACGGGACACAGATCGATGATGTTGCCCGACAACTCGTGATCGACGCTGCGCTCGATCCACGTACCGATTTCCATGTTCTCGCCACGGCCGGTGGTTCCGAGCTCCGGAATCCCGGCGATGTCCTGACCAAACCGTACACAGCGCGTGCAATGGATGCAGCGCGTCATGTCCGTTGAGACGAGCGGCCCCAGGTTTTTATCTTTGACGACACGCTTACGCTCGGTGAACCGTGAAATGTCCCGACCGAATCCGAGTGCAAGATCTTGCAGCTCGCACTCCCCGCCCTGATCGCAGATCGGGCAATCGAGCGGGTGATTGATGAGGAGGAACTCCATCGTCGCCTTTTGGGCGCCGATCGCCGCCTTGGAGCGGGTGAAGATCTTCATGCCCTCGGTCACGGGCGTGGCGCAGGCTGGCAGAGGCTTAGGCGCTTTTTCTACCTCGACGAGACACATACGGCAATTCGCCGCGACCGGCAGCTTGTCGTGGTAACAGAAGCGCGGCACGTACGCGCCGTGCTGATCCGTGACGTGGATGATCATCGCGCCCTTGCGCGCCTTGACGGGTGCGCCGTCCACTTCGACATTGATCAGGTCGTCTTGAGGATTCGCTGCCATGGCCTCGTCCGCGCGGCTTAAGCCGCCTCCCTCTGTCCGTCGACGAGGCTGCGACCACCGTGCTGAATCATGTACTCAAACTCGTGTCGGAATTTTTGAACAAAGCTTTGTACCGGCCACGCTGCCCCATCGCCGAGCGCGCAAATGGTGTGTCCCTCGATACGATTGGCAACATCGACGAGCAGTTGCAGATCGTCCATGCGCCCTTGGCCAGCGATGATTCGTTTGAGCACACGATTAAGCCAACCCGTGCCCTCTCGGCAAGGCGTGCACTGACCACACGATTCAGACTTGTAAAACCGCGAAATGCGCTCGAGTGCGCGAACCATGCAGGTGGTCTCGTCCATCACGATGACCGCGGCCGATCCCACGGAGGACCCCACGCCTCGCAGCGAGTCGTAGTCCATGTTGACGCCCATCATCACGTCACCGGGAACCACCTTGACGGACGATCCGCCCGGAATGACGGCTTTCAGTTTGCGACCGCCGCGTACGCCGCCCGCGATATCGAGCAGATCACGAAATGGGATACCCAGGGGCAGCTCGTAGTTACCCGGCTTTTCGACGTGACCCGACACCGAGAAGATCACCGTGCCACCGGCGTTGGTGGTGCCAAGCTTGGCAAACCACTCGGGCCCCTTGCGCAGAATGGTCGGAACCGACGCGTAACTCTGGGTGTTGTTGATGGTCGTCGGCTGCCCATACAGACCAAACGCAGCCGGGAATGGCGGCTTGAACCGCGGCTTGCCCTGCTTGCCCTCGAGCGACTCGAGCAACGCCGTCTCCTCGCCGCAAATGTAGGCGCCGGCTCCGACGAAGGTGTAGAGATCGAAGTCGATACCCGAGCCCTGCACGTTCTTGCCGAGCAGCCCGGCGTCGTACGCTTCCTTCACAGCCGCTTCAAAACGCGGAACGGGTTCGCCGAGAAACTCACCGCGAATGTAGTTGTAACCCACCGTCGCGCCCATCGCATAACCGCCGATCGCCATGCCCTCAACCAGCGAGTGCGGATTGAAGCGGAGAATGTCGCGATCGTGGCAGGTTCCCGGTTCGCTCTCGTCGGAGTTGCAGACCGCGTACTTCTGCATCGGCGCGTTGCGTGGCATGAAGCTCCACTTGGTGCCGGTCGGGAAGCCGGCGCCGCCGCGCCCACGCAGACCGCTCGCCTTGACCGCATCGATGACCTGCTCGCGCGTCAACTCGCCCGCGAGGATTTTTTTCCAGGACGAGTAACCGCCTATTTTGAGATAACTTTCGAGTGTCCAGGAACGCTCCGTCGCAAGGGGTTCGAACACCACCAAGTTCATTCGGTCACGCCAGGTTTGCAATGCGTTGCTCATGTCGAGTGGCTCACTTTAGACCGTCGAGAATCTCGTCGACTTTCGCCGGCGTCAGATGCTCATGAAACACGTGATCGACCATCATCATGGGTGCTCCGGTACAGGCCGCGAGACACTCTTCTTCTTGTTTCAAGAAAATTCTTTGATCAGGCGTACTCTCGCCCACCTTGATACCGAGCTTGCGCTCGCAGTGCGCAAGGATGTCCTCTGCGCCATTGAGCCAGCAGCTGATGTTCGTGCACACGCTCACATGATGACGACCACAGGGATGAGTCTCGAACATCGAATAAAACGTCGCGACCTCGTACACCTGGATCGACGGCAGCTTGAGGTATTGCGCCACCGCATCCATCAGTTCGGGGGTCAGGAAGCCGTCGTTCTGCTCCTGCACGAAACGCAGCGCGGACAAGGTCGCCGAGCGCTGGCGTCCAGCCGGAAAACGAGAAATCCAACCGTCGATTTCGTGACGGGTATGGTCGTTGAGCAGCGCAACTTTATCGCCACTACCGGGCTCAAAGAAGTGCCCATCACTCGTCGGCACACGATTCGTCGAAAGACTCATCGATCTATCTCTCCAAAGACGATATCTTGAGTGCCGATGACGGCGACGACGTCGGCCAGCATGTGTCCTGTCACCATCTCCTCGAGCGAGGCGAGATGCGAGAACCCCGGCGCACGACACTTGAGTCGATAGGGCTTGTTCGCTCCATCGCTGACCAAATAAATACCAAACTCACCCTTGGGCGCTTCGACGGCGGCGTAGGTCTCCCCTTCCGGGATGCAGTAACCCTCGGTCATCAGCTTGAAGTGATGGATGAGCGATTCCATGTCGCCCTTCATGTCTTCACGACGCGGTGGACGCACTTTCGCATCGGCCAGCATCACCGGCCCGGGGTTTTTCTTGAGCCACTCGACGCACTGGGCGACGATACGAGTCGACTGACGAAGCTCCTCGATTCGAACGAGGTAACGGTCGTAGCAGTCTCCGTTCTTGCCGACGGGGATATCGAAGTCGAGCTTCTCGTACACCTCGTAAGGCTGCTTTTTTCGAAGATCCCAGGCGATACCCGAACCGCGCAGCATGGGCCCCGAGAAGCCAAGCTGCATCGCGCGCTCGGGACTCACCACACCAATATTGACCGTACGCTGCTTCCAAATGCGGTTGTCGGTGAGCAGGGTTTCATACTCGTCGATTGCTTTCGGGAATCGCTGGGTGAATGCTTCGATGAAGCCCAACATGCCCGCGCTTCGAGCCTCGTTGAGCCGATCGGCGTCTTTCTGGGTACGCCAGCGAGACGCCTGATACCGCGGCATCTCGTGCGGCAGGTCTCGATGAACACCGCCCGGACGATAGTACGTGGCGTGCATGCGCGTGCCGGAGACCGCCTCATAGCAGTCCATTAGGTCCTCGCGTTCTTTGAACGCCAGGAGAAATACGGTCATCGCGCCAATGTCGAGCCCGTGAGCACCGAGCCACATGAGATGGTTCAGGATGCGAGTAATCTCATCGAACATGACGCGGATGTATTGCGCACGAATCGGCGGGGTCACGCCGACCAGCCGCTCGATCGCGAGCACATAGGCGTGCTCGTTGCACATCATCGAGACATAGTCGAGTCGATCCATGTACCCGATCGACTGGTTGAACGGCTTCGACTCCGCGAGTTTTTCGGTGGCGCGGTGCAGCAGGCCGATATGCGGATCGGCTTTTTGGATGACTTCACCGTCGAGCTCGAGAACGAGCCGGAGCACGCCATGAGCCGCGGGATGCTGCGGGCCAAAATTCATGGTGTACGACTGGATCTCGGCCATGAGGTCAGCCCGCCGCCTTAGTGTCGTTTTCCGGACGCCCCACCAGCGCGGGGTCATAGCGATTGTCGTGACGAATCACGCGCGGCACGAGCGTGCGCGACTCGATGCTGACGGGTTCGTAAACCACACGCTGCTTCTGGGGGTCGTACCGCACCTCGACGTTGCCGATGAGCGGGAAATCTTTGCGGAACGGATGGCCGATGAACCCGTAGTCCGTGAGGAGTCGACGCAGGTCCGGATGACCCCGGAACAAAATTCCGAACAGGTCGAACGCTTCGCGCTCGAACCAATTGGCCGCCGCCCATACACCCACGAGCGAGTCGATCATCGGCTCGTCGTTATCCGAGCAAAATACCCGCAAACGAATCCGACGATTGAGGCGCACAGACAAGAGATGGCTCACGACCGCAAAGCGACGACCCGGGTCACAACCCTCCCCGTCAGACACTGGCGCGGGCAAACCTGCGACTCGCCGATCGACGCCTCGCGAAAAACCAGAGCCGGTCGCCGAAAACGTTTTCCACTCAGATCGCCCGTAGTGGAGATAATCGACTCCACACAAATCGACCAAAGTATCGAACCCGAGCTGGGGGTGATCGCGAAGCGCTGTCGCCACGGCAATCAGCTGCGGCGTCTCGCATTCGACCGTGACTTCGTCGGGCAACGACGCGACACGACGCGCCGACTCACCGAGCACCGACGACAACACATCGGTCCACGCCAAGGTCGTCACGGGTTCACCACAGAGCTCGTACGAGCGATCTTCTTTTGAAGCTGGATGATGCCGTAGAGCAACGCCTCCGCCGTTGGCGGACAGCCTGGAACGTACACATCAACCGGGACGATGCGATCGCAGCCGCGCACGACCGCGTAGGAATAGTGATAGTACCCGCCGCCGTTGGCACAGGAGCCCATGGAAATCACCCACCGGGGCTCCGGCATCTGGTCGTAGACCTTTCGAAGCGCCGGCGCCATTTTGTTGACCAGCGTGCCAGCGACGATCATGACGTCCGACTGACGCGGACTCGGGCGAAACACGACGCCAAAACGATCGAGGTCGTAGCGCGAGGCTCCCGCGTGCATCATCTCCACCGCGCAACAGGCCAGACCAAAGGTCATCGGCCAGAGCGATCCTGTTCGCGCCCAGTTGACGAGATTGTCCACCTGGGTGGTGACGAATCCACGCTGAGCAAATTCGTGGGCGGGTGCCTCGTCGGTTAGTCCCACTCCAGCGCTCCTTTTTTCCACTCGTAGATGAAACCCACGATCAGGATGGCGAGGAAAATCCCCATCGCAATCAGACCGAATCCACCGATCGAGTCGAGAGAGACTGCCCACGGAAACAGGAACGCGATCTCGAGATCGAACACGATGAACAGAATGGCGACGAGGTAATACCTCACGTCAAACTTCATGCGGGTATCTTCGAACGCCTCGAAGCCGCACTCATACGCGGAAAGTTTTTGAGCGTCTTTGGGAGCGCGGGAGAAATAGCGACCGAATCCGCTGCCGAGAACCAGCAATACGGCTGCCAGGCCCGAGGCCACGCTAAGAAAAATGAGTGCAGGCAGATAGTTCGACAGCATTCGAGTACGCCCTTGCACGAACGCAACGATTGATTGCGTAACCCCCGTGCTTAAAGCGCGCGAATTGTAGCAGGATGTCGATCGAGTTTGGTGCGGACGGGGAGACTCGAACTCCCATACCTTGCGGCGCTAGCCCCTCAAGCTAGTGTGTCTACCAATTCCACCACGTCCGCGATTTTGATCGATACTCACTGCGCCGGCGTCGTCGACTCCGGGGAAGATGGCGCTGCAGGCACAACAGGTGTCGTGGAGGCAGGCACCGGGGCGGTCTCGGAAACCTGCTCACCGAGCAGCGTCTCCGTCTGAGTTGTGTTCGGTCGCGTACCCAACCACGCCAGCGCGAGGCTGTTAATCATGAAGACCGCAGCGAGAACCGCCGTGGCGCGCGAGAGGCCAGTCGTAGCGCCACGGGCGCCGAAAACGCTGCCCGAAGCGCCCGCACCAAAACCAGCCCCAGCGTCGGCACCCCGTCCGCGCTGCAAGAGCACGAGGGCGATGATCGCGAGCGAGGAGAACACCTGGATGATGGTCAACGCGGTCAGCAACATGACATTCTTTCCCGATCCTTACTGGGTCGCCGCGACGATCGCGACGAAATCTTCGGCTTTGAGCGAAGCCCCTCCAATGAGGCCTCCATCGACATCTGGCATCCCGAACAACTCGCGGGCATTGCCGGGTTTGACGCTGCCTCCGTAGAGGACCCTAACCGAGCCGCCAATTCTAGCATCCCGCGATTGGATCAGGCCACGGATGAAGGCATGGACGTCCTGAGCCTGCTCCGGAGTCGCCGTTCGGCCCGTGCCGATCGCCCATACCGGCTCGTACGCCACGATGCAGCGATTGAGCCCCGACAACCCGATCGGATCGGCTTCAAGCGCTCGGAGAACCGCCTCGAGCTGTCGACCCACCACCTCGTAGGTTAGGCCGGCGTCGCGTTCCTCGAGCAGTTCGCCGACGCAAATGATGGGGGTCAGCGCGGCCGACAAGGCGGCGAGCGTCTTGCGCCCGACCCCCTCGTCCGTTTCGGCGTAATACGCACGTCGCTCCGAGTGACCGATGATGACGTGGGTGCAACCCACATCGCGCAACATCGGTGCAGACACCTCACCCGTGAACGCGCCCTGACCCGCCTCCGTACACACGTCCTGAGCGCCGAGACCCACGCCCGCTTGCTCGAGCATCGTCGCGAGGTCGGCGAGATAGACGAAGGGCGGACAGACGACCACCTCTGCAGAACGTTGGCCGCGGGGAGCAACACCCGACAGCACTCCCGAGATCAAGGACGCATTGGCCGCCCTGGAGCCATGCATCTTCCAATTACCGACGACAACGGGCGTTCGATTCATGGAACTCCTCAAACAAATACTCAATACAATTGGTTACTGCGCGGCCGAGCGCACCGCATCGGCGAGTTGATTCGCGAGCGTCTTCGCCTCCGCACCATTCTCCGCCTCGATCATGACGCGAATGAGCGGCTCCGTGCCGGAGGCACGCAGCACGGCGCGACCTCGACCCGACAACTGCTGCTCGATGCGATCGAGTACCGATCGTACCGAGGGAACCTCGAGCGGATCGAACCGACGCGCAACCTTGACGTTGATGAGAGTCTGCGGAAGCAGCGTGAGATCGGCGGTCAGTTCGGCGAGCGGCCGACCAGTGTCGCGCATAATCGCGAGCACTTGTAGCGCCGCAATCATGGCATCTCCAGTCGTGGTGTAGTCGAGCGTCAATAAATGGCCGGAGGTTTCTCCCCCCAACACACCGCCGGTCTCGCGCAGCTTGGATAGTACATATCGATCACCCACCGCAGCACGATGGAACTCGATACCTCGCTCTCGCAGGGCCCGCTCGAGTCCGTAGTTGGTCATGAGGGTACCGACCACCGGACCCTGAAGCCGACCCAAGGCGTGTCGGTGAGCGGCGATGACGTACAGCAACTGATCGCCGTCGACCTTACGACCGAGATGGTCGACCATCACGAGACGATCACCATCGCCATCGAGCGCGATGCCGACGTTCGCTCGAACGCCGGGCACCGTCAGCTGCAGCAACTCGGGCGCCGTTGAACCGCACCCCTGATTGATATTGAACCCGTTCGGCGAGCAACCGAGCGGAACAATCTCAGCCCCGAGATCCGCCAAGATGCGCGGCGCCACCTTGTATCCGGCGCCATGCGCACAATCGATCACGATCTTCATGCCCTCAAGCGAAATGCCCGCAGGCATCGTCGAGATGCAGAAGTTCTGGTAGGCCTTGCGCGTCTTGTCCACCCGGGTCGCGCGGCCAAGGAGTTTCGACTCGCGCGTCATCGGAGGCTTGGCGAGTTCAGCCTCGATGCGGGATTCGTCTTCATCGGAGAGCTTGCTGCCCTGCCCGTCGAAAAATTTGATCCCGTTGTCGTAGTACGGGTTGTGCGAGGCACTGATGACGACACCGAACTTGCAGCCAAAATGGCGCGTCATGTACGCGATGCCCGGCGTCGGCAGCGGCCCAATGAGCATGGCATCGACACCCGCCGCCACAAACCCCGCCTCGAGCGCCGCTTCAAACATGTAGCCCGACAATCGGGTGTCCTTGCCGATCAGCACGCTGCCGCCGTTTGGCGCCAGAACGCGGGCGGCAGCACTCGCGAGATTGAGTACGAAGTCGACCGTGAGGGGCGGCTCGCCCACCTTCCCACGCACACCGTCGGTACCGAAATACTGCCTCGTCACACCATCCCTCCGCGACCGCGAACAGCGGTCCAAACTTTGACGACATCGCAGGTTTCAGCGACGTCATGACAGCGAATGATACGCGCTCCACCGTCAAGCGCCGCGAACGCCAAGGCGAGACTGCCCGCCAAGCGTTCATTGACGGTGCGCCCGGTAAGGGTCGACAGCATGGATTTACGGGAGAGGCCGGCCAGAATCGGCAATCCTGTCGCCGCCGCGATCTTTGGGAGGCCTCGCAACAATTCGAGGTTGTGATCGAGCGTTTTACCGAACCCGAAACCGGGGTCGACGATCAGACGATCGCGACCGATACCCGCGGCCACACAGGCATCGACTCGCACCTTCAAAAAGGCCGTCACCTCGTCGACGACGTTCTGATAGGTCGGCGCCTCTTGCATCGTGCTCGGGGTGCCTTGCATATGCATGAGGCAAATCGCCGCCGACCCTGAGACGGCCGCCTCGAGCGCTCCCGCACTTTGCAACGCACGAACGTCGTTCACAAGATGCGCTCCCACTCCGAGCGCAGCTCGAATCACCTCGGGTTTACTGGTGTCCACCGACACCCGCGCGCCGCGCGTCACCAACGCCTCGATGATAGGAAGAATGCGATGCATTTCTTCGTTGGCTGAAACGGGCGCTGCACCCGGTCTCGTGGACTCGCCGCCGACATCGATGATGTCGGCTCCGGCGTCAATCATTCTCGCGGCATGATCGAGCGCCGACGTCACGTCGACGAAACGACCACCATCCGAAAAGGAATCAGGCGTGACGTTAAGCACGCCCATGACTCTGGGTGAAGAAAGGTCGAGCCGGCGACCCGCGCAGTTCAAACGCACGCGCAGCTCAGACGCAAGCGACAGGCGAACCGATCAGCTTGCGCTGCCCTCGCCCGCAGGCGAACCGATATCGGGCTGAGGTGCGGGACGTGACTCGCTACCCTGCGGACCGTCCTTCGGACCGCCGGACACCGAATCGTCCCAACCCGAGGGCGCGCTCGGGGGACGACCCGCCATGATGTCTTTGATCTGGCTTTCGTCAATCGTCTCAAACTTCACGAGCGCCTCAGCCATGGCGTGAAGCTTGTCGAGGTTGGTGGTCAGAATATCGCGAGCTTTTTCGTAGTTGCTCTGAATGACGCGGCGTACTTCTTGATCGATGGCGTGCGCCGTCTCATCGGAGACCTGCTTGGTCTGCGTAACGGAGCGACCCAAAAACACCTCGCCCGATTCTTCGGAATAGGTGAGAGGACCCAGCTTGTCGGACAGACCCCACTTGGTGACCATGTTGCGCGCGAGATCGGTGGCGCGCTCGATGTCGTTCGACGCACCCGTCGTGACCGAGTCGGCCCCGAAGATCAGCTCCTCAGCGATGCGACCGCCAAAGAGCGTCGCGATGCCGCTCTCGATGCGCCGCTTGCTCATCGAGTAACGATCTTGCTCGGGCAAGAACTGTGTGACACCGAGCGCGCGACCACGAGGAATGATCGTGACCTTATAGACCGGATCGTGCTCAGGCACGGTGATTCCGACGATGGCGTGACCCGCTTCGTGATAGGCGGTCATACGCTTCTCTTGTTCAGTCATCACCATGGATCGCCGTTCGGCGCCCATCATGATCTTGTCTTTGGCACGCTCGAACTCGTCCATTCCGACGACTCGACGATTGGCTCGCGCAGCGAAGAGCGCAGCCTCGTTGACGAGATTGGCGAGATCCGCACCCGAGAACCCTGGAGTGCCGCGAGCGATGAGCGACGGCTTCACGTCGTCGGCGATCGGAACCTTGCGCATGTGAACTTTGAGGATCTGCTCGCGCCCACGAACATCGGGCAGCGGCACCACCACCTGACGATCGAAACGACCGGGTCGCAGCAGCGCTGGGTCGAGTACATCGGGACGGTTGGTGGCGGCGATGACGATGATGCCCTCGCTGCCCTCGAAGCCGTCCATCTCCACGAGCAATTGGTTGAGCGTCTGCTCGCGCTCATCATGACCACCACCGAGTCCCGCGCCACGATGTCGGCCCACGGCATCGATTTCATCGATGAAAATGATGCACGGGGCGTGCTTCTTGGCCTGCTCGAACATGTCTCGAACACGCGAGGCACCCACGCCCACGAACATCTCGACGAAATCCGAACCGGAGATGGTGAAGAACGGCACCTTCGCCTCGCCGGCGATCGCGCGCGCCAACAGCGTCTTGCCTGTGCCGGGGCTACCAACCATCAGCACTCCGCGCGGGATCTTGCCGCCGAGCTTCTGGAACTTGGAAGGATCTTTGAGGAAATCGACGATCTCGCCTACTTCCTGTTTGGCCTCATCGACGCCCGCGACGTCGGCAAACGTAACAGCCACTTGGTCTTCGCTTAGGAGACGCGCGCGGCTCTTGCCGAACGACATCGCGCCACGACCGCCCGACCCACCCTGCATCTGTCGAAGCATCCAGACGAACACGAGGATGAGCAGCAACGCCGGCGCCAGTTGTAAGACGAGTTGCGAGAGGAAGTTCGCCTGTTTGGGCGCCCGTCCGATGATGGAGACGTTGGCCTTCGCGAGCGACCCGATGAGGGCGGTATTGTCGGTCTCCGGGTTGTAGAGCTCGAAGGTCGACTTGTCTTTACGTACGCCACTGATGGTGTCGCCCTGCAGGACGACGCTGTCGATGCGACCGTTACGTACCTCTTCGAGGAACGAGGAATAGCTGACCTCAGAGACCGGCGCCGAGCGCGGCACGAACTGGCTGAACAGCACCAGCACGGCCACGGCGATCAGGGCCCAAACTACGAAGTTTTTCATCAGGTCGTTCATGCTGTGTCCTCAAGGGGCGCATTCCGTTGCGCCAGACTGCCAACGTACACCATCGGCCCCTGCCCGGCCAGCCATCCGGCCCGTCGCAGACCCCATTAGATGTGGTCGGCGCCATGAAGGTTCAACCCCAAACCACCCTTCTGGCAGTCGTTTGGCGATTACAATCGCGCCCCATGAAGCTCACCGACAAGCAACGCCGATATCTGCGTGGGCTCGCCCACCCCCTAAAACCCGTCATCTTGATCGGCAATGCAGGGGTCAGCGAAGGGGTGGTCGCCGAGACGCGGCGTGCCCTTCAAGACCACGAACTGATCAAGGTACGCATGACGGGTGCCGAACGAGAGGCGCGCGATACGGCTCTCGAGAACCTCGCCCGGGACACCGGCAGCGCCTTAGTGGGTCGAATCGGCCACGTGGCGACGCTGTACAAGAAGCGCTCCGACCTGCCCAAGATCGTATTGCCGGATTGATTGCGCCTGTGTGATCTCGCGCGCCGTTACTCGTATCTGACGGCGACGATCTCGTAGCTGCGAGTTCCGCCTGGCGCGGCGACCTCGACGACATCGCCTTCGGATTTGCCGATCAGCGCTCGAGCGATGGGCGACGTGACCGCAATACGCGCAGCCCGGATATCCGCCTCGTCCTCTCCGACGATGGTGTAGGTCACCGCTTTCCCGTCATCCTCACCCTCGAGTTCGACCGTCGCACCAAACACCACCTTGCCGTTATTGGTGAGTTGCGCAACGTCGATGATGTCGGCGGTGGAAAGCTTTGACTCGAGCTCGGCAATGCGACCTTCAATGAAACCCTGTTGCTCACGCGCCGCGTGATACTCGGCGTTCTCGGAGAGATCACCATGGCTACGCGCCTCCGCGATCGCCTTGATGACGTTCGGACGGTCTTCGGATTTGAGCCGCTTGAGCTCGGCGCGCAGTAGTTCGGCGCCGCGAGCCGTCATGGGATTACGCTTCACGCGATCTCCTCCTAAAAACAATTCTGGCTCAAAAGAGAGGCCAGCTTACGCCCGGACTTCCTGATGAAGGTCCTGCAGCCGGTTGACGTCGACTTGATCCAAGGAGTCGAGAGCGTCGCAGGTCGCGAGCGCGGCGGCAAGAGTGGTGTAGTACGTCACCCGCCGTTGGACGGCCTCACGACGAATGGAGTGCGATTCACTGACTGCCTGCTTGCCTTCAGTCGTATTCACGATCAAGACGATTTCGTTATTTTTGATCATGTCCACACAGTGCGGTCGGCCCTCCCGAACCTTATTGACCACCCGTACGGGTAAGCCCGCATCCGCGATGACCCGCGCGGTGCCCTCGGTGGCGACGAGGTCAAAGCCTCGAGCCAGCACCTTCTTGGCAAGCTCAACCACACCGGGTTTATCTCGCTCGCGCACACTGAGGAAGCATCGACCCGAGCGTGGCAGCACCACCCCCGAGGCAGCCTGGGCCTTCGCATACGCCTCACCAAAACTACGACCCGTCCCCATGACCTCGCCCGTCGATTTCATCTCAGGCCCGAGGATCGGATCGGCTTCGGGGAACTTCACAAACGGGAATACCGCTTCTTTGACCGCGAAGTAAGGCGGCACGCGCTCACGCGTCACCTTGAGCGACTCGAGCGAGCGTCCGGTCATGACTCGCGCACCGACCTTGGCAAGCGGAAGTCCGATCGCTTTCGATACAAAGGGCGCCGTACGCGATGCGCGCGGGTTTACCTCGAGCACGAAGATCGTGCCGTTCTGAATCGCAAACTGAATATTCATCAGGCCGACCACATTGAGACCGAGCGCAAGTTTGCGCGTCTGCTCACGAAGCTCCTCTTGCACAGCTTTGGACAGACTATTGGGTGGCAGCGAACACCCCGAGTCGCCTGAGTGCACACCCGCCTGCTCAACGTGCTCCATGATGCCGCCGATCAACACGCGCTTGCCGTCGCACACCGCATCGACATCAACCTCGATGGCGTCGTCGAGAAAACGATCGAGTAATACGGGGCTTTCGTTCGAGACGCGCACCGCATCGGTCATGTAGGTCTTGAGGTCGTCCTCGTTAAAGACGATCTCCATCGCGCGCCCACCCAGTACGTACGAGGGTCGAACGACGAGCGGGAATCCGACATCGCGCGCCAGCGCGAGCGCCTGAGTCTCGGTTCGCGCCGTCGCATTGGCCGGCTGACGCAGACCGAGCGCCTGAACGAGTTTTTGGAATCGCTCCCGATCTTCAGCGATGTCGATCGAGTCTGGGGACGTGCCGATGATCGGCGCACCCTCTTTTTCGAGCGCACGACACAGCTTGAGCGGCGTCTGACCACCGTACTGGACGATGACTCCTTCAGGTTTTTCGAGATCAATGATTTCGAGGACATCCTCGAGCGTGAGCGGCTCGAAGTAGAGACGGTCGGAGGTGTCGTAATCGGTAGAGACGGTCTCAGGATTGCAGTTGACCATGATGGTCTCGAAACCGTCCTCGCGCAGCGCAAGCGCCGCGTGCACGCAGCAATAGTCAAACTCGATACCCTGACCGATACGATTCGGCCCGCCACCCAAGATCATGATCTTGCGGCGCGACGTGGGCGCCGCCTCGCATTCTTCTTCGTACGTCGAATACAGGTACGCAGTCGAGGTCGAAAACTCGGCCGCGCAGGTATCGACGCGTTTGTAGACAGGTCGTACGCCGCGCTTGCGACGCAGTGCTCGAACGTCCGCTTCGCTACGAACCACAAGCTTCGCGATTCGGCTATCGGAAAACCCCTTGCGCTTGAGCGTTCGCAGCCGCTCGGCGGAGAGACCCGAGACACCATGACGCTGAGTGTCCGCCTCGATCTCGATCAACTCAAAGATCTGCGCCAGGAACCACGGATCGATACGACTGAGGTCATGAACGCGATCGAAGGCCCAGCCCGCTCGGAATGCATCGGCGACTTGCAACAAACGATCCGGTCCCGGCATGCGGAGCGACTGAGCCAGCGCACTCTGGGCCTCTTCGTTCAGTGGCAACTTGGTGACCGGGCTCAGCCCGTCGAGTCCGGTCTCGAGGCCGCGTAGCGCTTTCTGCATCGACTCTTGGAAGGTTCGACCGATGGCCATCACCTCACCGACGGACTTCATCTGCGTCGTCAGTCGATCGTTGGCACCGCGGAATTTTTCGAAGGTGAAACGCGGAATCTTGGTGACGACATAGTCGATCGTCGGCTCGAAGGACGCCGGCGTCGCGCCGCCCGTGATGTCGTTGCGAAGCTCATCGAGCGTGTAGCCGACGGCGAGCTTAGCGGCGATCTTGGCGATCGGAAAACCCGTGGCCTTCGACGCGAGTGCCGACGAGCGCGACACGCGCGGGTTCATCTCGATGACGATCAGTCGACCGTCCTCAGGGTTGATGGCGAACTGCACGTTCGACCCACCGGTATCGACCCCGATTTTGCGCAGCACTGCGATCGAGGCATCGCGCATCCGCTGATATTCTTTGTCGGTCAGCGTTTGCGCCGGTGCCACGGTGATCGAGTCGCCGGTGTGAACGCCCATCGGATCGAGATTCTCGATCGAGCAAATGATGATGCAGTTGTCCGCGCGATCTCGAACCACTTCCATCTCGAATTCTTTCCAGCCGAGAACCGACTCTTCGACGAGCACCTCATTGGTCGGCGACGCGTCGAGACCGCGCGCGACAATGGTTTCGAACTCTTCGCGGTTGTAGGCGATGCCACCTCCCGAGCCGCCGAGCGTAAACGAGGGACGAATCACGCAGGGATAGCCGAGCGACGTTTGAATCGCGAACGCCTCTTCGAGGCTATGGGCCACCGCAGCGCGCGCCGACTCGAGACCGATTTCTCGCATCGCATTGCGGAACAGCTCGCGGTCTTCGGCCATATCGATGGCCTCTCTGGAGGCCCCGATCAGCTCGACGTCGTACTTCTCGAGCACGCCTTCGCGGACGAGATCGAGTGCTGTGTTGAGCGCCGTCTGACCACCCATGGTGGGCAGCACGGCATCCGGTCGCTCCTTCTCGATGATCTGCGCAATCGTCCGCCAGTGGATGGGCTCGATGTAGGTGACATCCGCCATGTCCGGGTCGGTCATGATCGTCGCAGGGTTGGAGTTGACGAGAATGACCCGGTAGCCCTCTTCGCGTAGCGCCTTGCACGCCTGCGCGCCGGAGTAATCGAACTCGCAGGCCTGACCGATCACGATCGGACCCGCGCCGATGATCAAGATGCTCTGGATATCTGTTCTCTTCGGCATGGTTCGACTCAGGACGATCGACGCCGCTGCATGGCGGCGGTGAATCGTTCAAACAAATATTTGACGTCACGAGGTCCGGGACTCGCCTCCGGATGTCCCTGAAAACTGAACGCGGCCCGATCGGTACGCGCCACGCCTTGTAACGTGCCGTCGAAAAGCGAGCGATGCGTCGCGACGAGATGCTTCGGCAAACTGGTCTCGTCGATGGCGAAGCCGTGATTTTGCGACGTAATGAGCACGCGACCGGTCTGTAAATCTTGGACAGGATGGTTGGCGCCGTGATGACCGAATTTCATCTTCATCGTGCGCGCACCACTCGCGAGACCGAGGAGCTGGTGGCCGAGACAAATTCCGAAAATCGGCACGTCGCGCTCGAGAATTTGTTGGATCGCCGTAATCGCGTAATCGCAAGGCTCCGGATCGCCGGGCCCGTTAGAGAGAAAAACACCTTCGGGCGAGAGCGCGAGAACATCGGCGGCGCTCGTCTGCGCCGGCACGACCGTCACCTCGCAACCTGCATCGGTGAGCAAACGAAGAATGTTGTACTTGACGCCGTAGTCGTAGGCGACGACCCGATACGGCCGGTGGTCTGCGCGTTGGGGGGGCGGCGCATCGAAGGTGCTGCCCTGCGTCCACTCAAAGCGCTGGCGAGTCGATACCACTTTAGCGAGATCCATGCCCTTCAAGCCCGGGAAGGCTCGCGCGCCGACGAGCGCGTCGCGCTCGAGACTCTCGAGCGCATCACCCGCCTTGCCGGTGACGATGCAGCCTGACTGAGCACCGCCCTCTCGAAGAATGCGAGTGAGTCGACGGGTGTCGAGATCGGCAATGGCGACGACGCCGTGCCGCCCCAAAAATTCCGGCAGCGTCTCCTGGAGGCGCCAATTGCTCGCACGAGGGGGCAGGTCGCGGATGACGAGACCCGCCGCGTAGGCGAGCGCCGACTCCATGTCATCGGCATTGGTCCCGACATTGCCGATGTGGGGATAAGTGAGGGTGACGATTTGTTTCGAGTAGGACGGGTCGGAAAGGATTTCCTGATACCCGGTGAGCGCAGTATTGAAAACGACCTCTCCGGAGGTCTTGCCTGCCGCGCCGATCGAGCGGCCGCGGAAGAGAGTTCCGTCAGCCAGCGCCAACACTGCATCGATCACTTAAACCACCCGTTGCTGCCTGCCACATTCTCCGACACTGCAGCCGAGTTCGCATGAACAAAGCGGGAGGCACTCTTACGAACGCCTCCCGCCCTGCACGGACTAACCCGCCTATCGGATTAGAAGGAAATTTTATGTTTTTACCCCCCTTCTGTCCATGAATTTCGGCGGGGAAAATGGGTCCGAATCGGCCCAATCTCGACTTTGAAAATAGCCGCAGAGAACGCTCTAAGCGCTTGTTTTTAAACCGAGTACGTCGACCATCTGGTAACGCCCCGGCGCCCGTCCGGCGAGCCAAGAAGCCGCCTTCAGGGCACCTCGGGCGAAGATCGCCCGGTCGGTGGCCTGATGCCCCACGGTGACCCGTTCGCCCTCCCCGGCGAACAGCACAACGTGGTCCCCGACCAGATCCCCTGCCCGAATCACCGAGAAGCCGATCCCCCCGACCTGTCGCGGCGCCTCACCGTGAGGGCGCAGTGGGCCGCGGACGGATTCAAAGTCCTGCCCCCGCCCCTCGGCCGCCGCCCGACCCAGTGCAAGCGCGGTTCCGGACGGCGCGTCTTTTTTGTGTCGATGGTGCCCTTCGGTGATCTCGATATCGAAGTCTGCCGGCAGGGCCTTGGCCGCTTGCCTGACGAGCTCGATGAGCAGCGTGACCCCAAGACTCGTGTTGGCGGCCACGAGCACAGGGATCCGGGCCGAGGCCTCACTCGCCGCACGCTCCGCCTCGTCACTCAGGCCTGTGGTCCCGACGAGCGCAGCGACCCCGTGCCGCACGCAGGCGGCAAGGTTGGCGACTGTGGACGACGGAGAGGAGAAATCGATCATGACGTCGGCACCACGAAGGGCCGAGTCGAGGTCGGTGGAGATCCCACGGGACGCATCGATCTCACGATCGATCGCGCCCACTGACTGGACGTCAGGGCGGAGCACCAGCGCCTCGCGTATGGCGCATCCCATGCGCCCTGCGGCACCCACAATCACCACACGCATCGACCGTCTCCGAGCCGCGCGGCCACTCAGTTGCCGGCGAAAAACCGTTTCACGCCTTCGAAGAACCCTTCTTCGCGGGGCGTGTGACCGCGTCCGTCGCTACGCAGCGACTCGTCGAACTGCTTCAGCAACTCGCGCTGATCGCTCGACAGGTTCACCGGCGTTTCTACCACAACGCGACAGAAGAGATCGCCACGGTCACCGCCGCGCACCGGCTTAACGCCCTTGTCTCGCAGCCGAAAGACCCGGCCCGATTGGGTCTCGGCGGGGATCTTGAGCGACACATCGCCCTCGAGCGTCGGTACTTTGACTGACCCACCGAGAACCGCCGTCGCAAAACTGACCGGTACCTCGCAGGAAAGATCGCCACCCTCGCGCTCGAAGATCGGATGAGGTTTGACGTTCATCTCGATGTAGAGATCACCCGGAGGACCACCGTTGCGGCCCGCCTCACCTTCCCCACCGAGACGAATGCGATCGCCGGTCGACACGCCGGCCGGGACCTTCACCGAGAGCTTGCGCGTGCGACGAACCCGACCCTGCCCAAGGCAGGTATCGCAAGGATTACGGATGATTCGACCGGTACCGCGACAGCGGTTACAGGGTTGCTGCAACTGGAAGAAGCCCTGCGAGATACGCATCTGCCCCGAGCCTTGGCACTGATCGCAAGTGGTCGGGGTATGGCCTTTGGCGGCGCCCGAGCCATGGCAGGTCTCGCACTCCATGAGGCGCGGAATTTCGATCTCGGTGGTGTAACCGAATACCGCTTGCGGCAGCTCGAGCTCGAGTTCGTAACGCAGGTCGGCACCACGAAACACCTGGGAGCGTCCGCTGCGGCGCCCACCCCCAAAGATATCGCCGAAGACTTCGCCAAAGATATCGCCGAAGTCCGCACCGCCAAAGCCGCTCGCGCCACCGCCCTGCCGCGCCGCATCGATGCCGTCATGACCGTGCTGGTCGTAGATAGCACGCCTCTGCTCGTCACTAAGGACTTCGTAGGCTTCCTTCGCCTCTTTAAAGCTCTCCTCGGCTTCCTTGTCACCCGGATTACGATCCGGGTGGTACTTCATGGCCAGCCGACGGTAGGCCTTTTTGATGTCTGCTTCCGAGGCTTTCCTCTGAACATCGAGGACCTTGTAGTAGTCGCGCTTGGCCATGACGAAGTGGGGATCAGGACGCCTTACGGCCGTCGTCCTTATCCTTCACTTCTTCAAACTCGGCATCGAGCACGTCGTCGCGCCCCGACTCGCCCGATTTCGCCTCCGTCTCACCGGCGCCGGCACCGCCTGCATCGGGGCCGCCCGTTTGGGCATATGCCTGCTGGGCAATGCTGGCCGAGGCCTGCATTAAGGCCTCGAGCTTCTTCTCGATCTTTTCTTTGTCATCATCCTTGAGCACCGACTTCAGATCATTGAGCGCGCTCTCGGCCTTCAGACGATCCTCCGTCGACACCTTTTCGCCCAAATCTTTGAGCGACTGCTCGACCGAGTGCACGAGACCATCGGCACGATTACGCACTTCGACGAGCTCACGGAACTTGCGGTCTTCGTCCGCATGCGCCTCGGCATCGCTCACCATGCGCTTGATCTCTTCTTCGGAGAGCCCCGAAGAGGCCTTAATGACGATGCGCTGCTCCTTGCCTGTCGCCTTGTCTTTGGCCGAGACATTGAGGATTCCGTTTGCATCGATGTCGAAGGTGACCTCGATCTGCGGCGAGCCACGACGCGCCGCCGGCAAGTCGGACAGATCGAATTTGCCGAGCGACTTGTTGTCGATCGCGCGCTCGCGCTCACCTTGCAGCACGTGAATCGTCACGGCCGTCTGGTTGTCTTCGGCGGTCGAGAACACCTGCGAGTGCTTGGTCGGAATAGTCGTGTTCTTTTCGATGAGCTTGGTCATCACGCCACCGAGCGTCTCGAGACCGAGCGAGAGCGGCGTCACGTCGAGCAACAAGACGTCCTTAACGTCGCCCGCGAGCACACCACCCTGAATGGCCGCGCCGACTGCGACAGCCTCGTCCGGATTCACATCCTTGCGCGGCTCTTTGCCAAAGAAATCTTTGACATGCTTTTGCACGAGCGGCATGCGCGTCTGGCCACCCACGAGAATGACCTCAGAGACCTCAGAAGCAGACAAGCCAGCATCCTTGAGCGCGACCTTGCAAGGCTCGATCGTGCGCTTGACGAGATCCTCGACGAGCGACTCGAGCTTTGCGCGAGTGAGCTTGACCGAGAGGTGCTTCGGACCCGAGGCATCCATCGTGATGTACGGCAGGTTGATGTCGGTCTGCTGACTCGAGGACAGCTCGATCTTGGCCTTCTCGGCCGCTTCCTTAAGGCGCTGCATCGCGAGCGGATCTTTCCGCACGTCGACGCCCGACTCTTTCAGGAACTCGTCGGCGAGGAAGTTGATCACGCGCAGATCGAAGTCTTCGCCACCGAGGAAGGTGTCGCCGTTCGTCGAGAGGACTTCGAACTGGCGCTCCCCATCGACTTCGGCGATTTCGATAATCGACACGTCGAAGGTGCCACCACCGAGGTCATACACCGCAATCTTGCGATCGCCGCCCGACTTGTCGAGGCCGTAGGCGAGCGCCGCTGCCGTCGGCTCGTTGATGATGCGCTTGACGTTGAGGCCGGCGATACGCCCGGCGTCTTTGGTTGCCTGACGCTGGGAATCATTGAAGTACGCTGGAACCGTGACGACAGCCTCCGAGACTTCTTCGCCGAGGAAATCTTCGGCGGTCTTCTTCATCTTCATGAGCACGCGCGCCGACACTTCGGGCGGTGCCATCTTCTTGCCCTGAGCTTCGATCCAGGCGTCACCGTTATCGGCCTTGACGATCTTGTAGGGCACCATGTCGATGTCCTTCTGAACGATCTTTTCGTCGAAGCGACGCCCGATCAGCCGCTTGACCGCATGCAGCGTGTTCTGCGGATTCGTGACGGCCTGGCGCTTGGCCGACTGCCCGACGAGCACCTCGTCATCCTTCGTGAACGCGACGATCGACGGCGTGGTGCGATCGCCCTCGCTGTTCTCGATGACGCGAGGCTTGCCGCCTTCCATGATGGCGACGCAGGAGTTGGTGGTACCGAGGTCGATGCCGATAACTTTGCCCATGATGTCTCTCCGTGACGGTCTTGCCGCCGCGATGGTTTCCGTTGTCCGATTAATTGGGGACAGGTTCGAAGGATTTCAATGCGTTGCGATACTTCAGCCCGGTGCCCGAGCGACGATCACCCTCGCCGCCCGCAACAAACGCCCATTCAAGGTGTAGCCGCGCTGGACCACCGCCAGCACAGAGTTCGGCTCGGCCGTCTCCGAAGGCTGGGCCGCGATGGCCTCATGCAGATTCGCATCAAACGGTTCGCCCACGGGGTTGATCTCGACGATGCCACCCCGCTCGAGCGCTTTACCGAGCAGGCGCTGGGTGGCCGCCTGCCCCTCGACAAGCGCCGCGGCATCGGCCCGACCCGCACTCTCGATGGCAAGATCGAGACTATCTTTGACGGGCAGTAATTCTTGCGCGAATTTTTCGAGTGCAAACCGATGCGCGTTTTCGACGTCGCGCTGCGCCCGCTTGCGCACGTTCTCGAGCTCAGCCAAGGCACGCAGCGCCTGATCGCGCGCAGCCTGAGCCTGGGCCTCGGCGGCGGCCATAGCCTGCCGCAACGTTTCGAGCTCCGACGTCCCTTCCGGGCCCGCAAACGGCGTAAACGACTCGTTTTCCGGGTTTTGACCCATTTAAAGCCCTTCAAAACAGTAAGTTGCCTAAGCTACCGGAGGCTGAGACCGAACAATGTCCGGCATCGCCCGAAGGGCGATATAGGGGGTCTCCCCCCGCAAATCAAGGGGTCAACGTCGGGCGTTGAGGGCTGAACCGAGCAGTCGGGCCGTCACGTCGACAATGGGAATGACCCGCTCGTAGGCCATTCGAGTCGGACCGATGACCCCAATGACACCTATGACCCCGTCACCCGCGCTGTACGGCGCCGTGATGACGCTACAGTCATCGAGCATCTGATAACCCGACTCCTTGCCAATGAAAATCTGCACCCCCTCGGCGTGCAGACTCTGATCGAGCAGGTGCAGGAAGTCGCGCTTTTCATTAAAAGCCTCGAACAAGCGCTTGAGCTTTTCGACACTGGTCAGCTGAGCGGCACCCATGAGATTGGTTTCGCCCGCAACGATGTAATCGAGACCGGCCGACTGCGAGGCCCCGCCTTGATCGAACACCTGCTGCGCCATGGTGATGGCATCGAGCATCAGCGAGTTCATGTGTTCGCGGGCTTCCTGCAACTGACGCAAGATCTCGACTCGCGCCGCATCGGCCGACCGGCCGATCAATTGTTCGTTGAGATAATGCGCGGCGCGCCGCAGTTCCTCGGGCGTATGGTGTCGCGAGAGGTGAATGATGCGGTTCTGAACCTCGCGATCGTTGAACACGAGCACCACGAGTACCCGGTTCTCGGAGAGCGCTACAAACTCGATCTGGGTGATCGAGGCGACCGACGGTCTCGGCACCGTCACGACGCCCGCGAGGCGCGTGACATTCGAGAGCAACTGGGAGGCGTTGGCGACCAAGGCCTTCGGATCGTCATTCGCCGAGACATCGAGATGACGCCGGACCTCGGCGACCGCTGCCTCGTCGAGGGGCCTCGAGCGCAGCAACGTATCGACGAAGAACCGGTAACCGCGATCCGTGGGGATGCGACCCGCTGAGGTGTGCGGCGATGCGACGAACCCGAGCTCCTCGAGATCCGCCATGACGTTGCGAATAGTGGCCGAGGACAGCTGCAACCCCGAGTCGCGCGACAGCGCTCGGGAGCCGACGGGCTGTCCCTCACGGATGTAACTCTCGACCAGAACCCTCAGCAACTGCTGGGCGCGCTCATTCAGCAGTTCGTATTCGTGGGCCATGAACAAAAACTAACGACAGGACCTTTACTGCGTCAAGGGACGTGATAAAACGGCGCAGGTTTTCCTCGGACCCCGTCCCATGACCGACATTCGCCGCTGCGCGCTCATCACCCGATTTGCCGACACCCGCGTCGCCGAGAGCGCAGCGCTCATCGCCCGTCATCTTGCCTCCCGAGGCCTGGAAGCACTCGCCTCCGAAGACGAGCGCGACCGCCTTCAGGGCGTCGAGGCGCGTTTTCTGTCCGAGTCAGCCTTAATCCGCGAGGCCGATCTCATCATCGCCATTGGCGGCGATGGCACCCTGCTCTACGCCGCGGGCTTGGTGGCCGAGCACGGCACGCCGCTACTCGGTGTCAATCGAGGACGACTCGGCTTTCTCACCGACGTCATGCCCGAAGACATGCTGAGCGCGGTCGATGCCGCCCTCGCGGGCCAGTGCCTGCGGGACGAGCGGCCATTGCTGCGTGCTGAGATCAAATCGGCTGCCGGCTCGACGGTCAGCGGCCTTGCTCTCAACGACGTGGTCCTTCAAAAGCGACAAAGCGGTCATCTCATCGATTTCGAAACCTGGATCGACGGCCATTTCGTCAATAGTCACGGTGGCGATGGCCTCGTCGTCGCCAGCGCCACCGGTTCTACGGCCTACGCTCTTTCCTGCGGAGGCCCAATCGTCGATCCGTCGCTCGAGATCGTGGTGGTCACGCCGATCTGCCCACACACCCTTTCTGATCGTCCCATCGTGGTGTCGGCACGCTCCGCCATCGAAATCCGCATCATCGACCGCCCCGATTCATCTGCGGAGGTGGCCTGCGACGGTCGATCGCTCGCCCCGCTCAACCCAGGCGAGTCGCTCGTCATCCGCACGGCGGGTGCACGAATCACGCTGCTGCATCCTGAAGGCTACGACTACTACCGACTCCTGCGCAGCAAGCTCAACTGGGGCCGTCGTAGTTTCGACGCGCAGCGCTGAACCCTGCTTCCATGCTCTCGCATTTGCACATCCGAGACTTCGCGATCATCGATGCCGTCGAAGTCGACTTTTCGCGCGGGCTCACCGTACTCACCGGTGAAACCGGTGCGGGCAAGTCGATCCTTGTCGATGCCCTTCAACTAGCGGTCGGTGGCCGCGGAGGCGCCGAAGCGATTCGTCATGGCGCCGATCGCGCGGAAATCACCGCCACCTTCGATATCGGCGCAGCACCCAAGTCTCTCTTGTCGCTCCTCGAAGAACAAAGCATCGAGATCGACGAAGAGCTCGTCGTTCGGCGAGTCCTCACACGCGAGGGCAAATCACGCGCCTATCTCAATGGCCAGCAGGTGCCGCTTCAAACACTGAGATCCGTCGGCGAGTCACTGGCCGAAATTCACGGGCAACATGAGTTTCAAAGCCTCGTTAAGAGCGGCGCTCAACGAGAACTCCTCGATGCGTTCGGCGGACACGATCCGCTCGCCGCCGAGGTCTTGAGACTGCACCGCGAGCGCCTCCAGCACTCGAGCGCCCTCGAATCGCTCGAAGCCGCCGCTCGCGATCGGGATGCCCGACTCGACCTACTGCGACATCAGACCGGCGAACTCGCCGCGCTGTCTCTGAAGCCCGGAGAACTCCACTCGCTCAGCGAAGAGCGCAATCGACTCGCCAACTCCGGACGTCTCGCGGACGCGGCGCGCAGCGCGCTTGATCTTCTTTATGACGCCGAAGATCACAATGCGCATCACGCAGTGTCACGCGCGCTGGTCGCGCTGCGTCAGGTCGCCGCGTTCGATTCCAAACTCGACGCACTGTTGCTCCCGCTCGAGGAGGCAGCCATCCGCATCGCCGACGGCGCCCAGGAGCTCACGCGTTACCTCGACTCGATCGAAGCTGACCCACGTCGACAAGAAGTACTCGAGCAACGACTCGCTACGATCGAGTCGCTCGCACGCAAGCACCGCTGCACCGTCGACGAACTGCCGGCCAAGGCCACTGAGCTCTCCGACGAGCTCATGCGCCTCGACCAAATCGATGCCAACCTCTCGGCGCTACGCACGCACGTGAAATCAGCCATCGACGCCTGGTGCGAGGCCGCATCACAACTCTCCAAAAAGCGTCGCAAGACCGCCGCGGAGCTCGCCACCGAGATCAGTGCTCGCATGCAAAAGCTCGGCATGATCGGCGGCAAGTTCGACATCGAACTGTCTGCCGTGGATAAACCCGACGGCGGTACCTCGGCAAATGGTCTGGAAGACGTCGCGTTTCTCGTCTCCGCCAATGCGGGGCAACCGGCGCGGCCCATCGGTAAAGTGGCCTCCGGCGGCGAGCTCTCCCGCCTCTCACTCGCCGCTCAGGTGGCACTGGCCGGTCGCATCAAAGATCTCGCCGCCGGCGGGTGTATGGTTTTTGACGAAGTCGACTCAGGTGTCGGCGGCGCCGTCGCCGAAATCGTCGGTCGCGAATTGGCAGCACTCGGTGTGTCGGCTCAAGTGCTTTGCGTGACGCACCTGCCGCAAGTCGCTGCGCTCGGCAACCAGCACCTGAGAGTGTCGAAGATGAGCGACGGACGCACGACGCGCACACAAGTCACGCCGCTCGAGCGCGATTCGCGGATCGAAGAAATCGCTCGAATGCTGGGCGGCGTGTCGATCACCGGTAAAGCCCGAGAGCATGCCGCCGAAATGTTGGAGGCAGGCGATATGCTCAGTCGGCGGTCTTCTTCCCGCGATGGGGGCAGCTCGTCCGCTGGCAGTGCCCGTAAATCACGAGGGCGTGCTCGCTGATCGAAAACCCGAGTCGCTCGGCGACCGAGTTTTGACGCTCCTCGATCCCGGCATCCACAAACTCTTCGACATGCCCGCAGTCGAGACACAAGATGTGATCGTGGTGTGGGCCTGCATTTAGCTCGAACACCGCCATCCCATCGGCAAAATGGTGGCGAGTCACGAGACCCGCTGATTCAAACTGGGTCAGCACGCGGTAGACCGTGGCGAGTCCGATGTCCTCACGCAAATCCACCAACCGGCGATAGATGTCCTCCGCCGACAAATGACGATTGGGGCTGTTTTCGAGGATCTCGAGGATCTTGACGCGCGGAAGCGTCACCTTGAGTCCTGCTTTGCGCAGATCGTTGCCTTCCACGATGCCACCCGCTCTTTCGGTTAGAATGTCGATTATGGTTCATTCTGCTCCGCGCTCACCAGCCGTTCCGTTCATTGGCGCCCTTTTGCTCGGCTGCTCGCTGCTGCTCAGCGGCTGCGTATATCGCATGGCCGTCCAGCAAGGCAATTACCTCGACGCCCGTCAGGTCGTTCAGGTGAAAGAAGGCATGACGCGCGCTCAAATCCGGTTCCTGCTTGGCACACCGATGCTGCCTGACGCATTCAATCGAGATCGCTGGGACTACCTCTACACCCTCAACATGGGGGATGGTTCGGCGGTGACGCGTCAGCGACTGACCATTTTTTTCGACGACGACAAAGTCAGCCGTATCGAAAATGCGGGCGCGCCGACCGAGGTGCCGGCTGATCCGAGCGCGGCACCCGCCGCGCCGACTCCTCCCAGCTCACCCGCTGCGCCAAGTCCTCCGGCCGCGACAAGCACCGAGGCGCCTCCCGGCTAAACCCCACGGAGCTAGCCTCCTCGCCGCGGTTTGGCAGTGAGCGGATTTCTCCCCTTCTCGGTTTGCGACTGACGAGCGCGCTCGCGCCTCGCCTGCTTCGGGTCGACGGTGAGCGGCCGATAGAGCTCGACTCGATCCCCTTCGAAGACCACTCGATCTCGCTCGCATCGCTCACCAAAAACGCCGACGGGTGCGGCGCCCCAAAAATGATCGTCGATCGGCACGCCTCGATGCTGGAGCTCAGTTCGCGCCGCTTGCAGTACGTGCGCGACGGTCGCTCCGTTTGTCACGGTCAAAGATAACTCGCCTTGCCAATCAGAAAAGGCCATGGCGAACGCACACTGAATCATCGCGCGCGAGCCCTTGCGACGAAAGCGTCGACCAACGATTTAGCCGTGTCTTCAAACACGGGCGCGAGCATCATGCCCGCGAGCCGATTCGCAAACTCGAACCGCAACCTCAAGGTCACTTCGCAGCCCGCCTCTCCGAGTGGTTTAAGGGTCCAAATGCCCTCGAGGGAGCTAAACGGACCCCGAACGAGCCGCATCGTGACCGACCGCCCCGGCTCGAGCGTATTGCGCGTCGTGAACTCGGTATCAAGGCCGCCGCGCTTCACCCCGAGCGTCGCGATCACCTCGTTCTCGCCTCGCTCCTCGATGTGCGCCCGCGTGCAGCCGGGAACGAAATCAGGGTAGCGCTCGATATCGATGATGAGCTCGTAGAGTTTCTCCGCCGAGAGCGGCACCAGCGCTGAACGGGTGACTTCACGCATACGCGGCATTCTACGCCCTGCCGCGACGCGTAGAATGCCGCCCAAGGACTCGATCAACGTGACACGCCCCACCCGCCAAGACCCGCCCAAAACGACTCCGACCAAAGCCTCGGAGGGGCCGCGCGTGATCGCGGAGAACCGTCGTGCGCGGTTCGACTATTTCATCGAGGAGCGTTACGAGGCTGGACTCGTACTCGAGGGTTGGGAGGTCAAAGCCCTGCGGGCGGGCAAAGCGCAGATCACCGAGGCGTATGTTTTTCTGCGCAATGGGGAAGTATTCCTCACGGGCGCCCACCTCTCACCGCTCAAAACAACCTCGACTCACGTCGTCGCCGATCCGACGCGCACTCGCAAACTGCTGCTCAACAAACGCGAGATCGAACATCTCGTCGGAGCGGTCGAGCGCAAGGGGTTCACCATCGTACCGCTCGAGCTTTATTGGCAGCGCGGCAAGGCGAAGCTGCGCATTGGGCTTGCCAAGGGCAAACAAGCGCACGACAAACGCGCCACCGAGAAAGACCGCGACTGGGCCCGAGACAAAGCGCGACTGCTGCGGCGCGGATAGCTTCGGCGGCGCTCGCGTCGGCGAGAACTTTCCGGTTCAGGTAGACTCCACCCCAATGCTTTGAAGGGGGCGACCGGCTTCGACGTGGGTTGCGAACCTTCAGGGGCGTGCCGAGGTGCAGTGAACCTCGTAAAACTTTGCTGCAAACTACAGTTGCCAACGACGACAACTACGCTCTGGCGGCTTAATCCCGCCTAACCTCTGACCGGCTGGTGCTCATGACACCGAATCAGGGGACGCGCTCATGAGATCGCGGACTGCCGTGCGACGGGGCAGTTCCGTTAAGAGTCACCGTCCGCTGGCTGAGCGTCTTCCCTGCTCCTCGGGTAGCGCAAGGTGAGAACCAATGAGAGAGCTACGCGCGTAGATCCTGAAGTCTAGGGCTTGCGGACGCGGGTTCGATTCCCGCCGCCTCCACCATTTTTTGGGCTGTCTCGATATGAATGTGTCTGATGCGGTTCGCGGTCGCCGGTCCATCCGCGACTTCCTCCCCGACCCCATACCTGAGTCGGTGCTGCGCGAAATTTTTGGTGCAGCACGCTGGGCTCCCTCGGGCAGCAACGTGCAGGCCTGGAAGATCATCGCCGTCGCGGGGGCCGAGCGTGATGCCGTCGTTCGAATGGCGCAATCCAAGCCTGAGGCCGGCCTCGCAAGCTCGGACGATTTCCCGATTTATCCCCCGAACCTCTGGGAGCCCTTGTGCTCACGGCGCTTCGCGCTCGCCGAAGACATGTATCGCGCTCTCGGCATTCCGCGCGAGGACAAACCGGCTCGACTCAAGCAAGTCGCCCGGAACTTCGAATTCTTTGGCGCACCCGTCGGTCTTTTCTTTGTCATCGACCGCCGCGTTGCTCATGGTCAATGGGCACATCTCGGCATGCTGATCCAAACCGTAGCGCTCCTCATCGAAGAGCGAGGACTCGGGTGCTGCATGCAGGAAGCCTGGGCGGCGTTCCGACCGGAACTCGCCAAGAGGTTCGCGTTGGGACCTGACGAGATGGTGTATTGCGGCATGGCCGTCGGATATCCGGACCGCAGCAAAGCCGTCAATCAATTTGAGCGAAATCGGATCAGCGTCGACGAACTCGCCGAGTTCCGCGGCTTCGATCAGTAACCGCGGCTGTTAATCGCCGCGGCGCTGGCGGCTAGGTCAAGTCTTCGAGCAAGGGCGTCGTGGGCGAGCTTGTGTCGCTGACGTGGTTCGCCATGCGCACGGCGACCGACATTCGAGGCTCGGAATAGCTGAAGCACGCGCCCCGCATCACTTCGAGGTGGGCAACCCGCTGCCCTGCTCCACCCGCAATGTCGAATCGGCGGGCGCGACTGACGAAGTAGCCTTTGTGAAGCACCACAGCTGCCTCGAGCTCATCACCTGAGAACTGCTCGCTCGCCCATCGCGAAAACCCTTTGAGCAGAGGTCGGCCGGCGAATCCGTTCGGCTCCACGACGACCCCCGCGTGGGTTTTCCAACGAAGCACCTCGGTACCATCACGATGCACCGTCGACCAGACCGGACCCGGGTTCTCATCCGGGACGGTGATGTCGTAGGTTCGCTGTCCGCCCCGCAATGCATGAACCATCGAGAGAAACAGCAGATCGTAAAGATGCGTGCAATGCTCGCGCGGATTTTCGCGCGAGATGAGATCAGACCAGGGCGTCCTCAGCGATATGCCGATAAATTTTTGAAGAGGTACGCTCGCCAAAGGACAGGTATCGAGCGGATAACGAAGCGCTCGAGTTTCGATACGGGACACCACACGCTCATCGTGTGACAGAGTGAGTCGAAACGAATGGTAGGAGTCTTCAACCCCGGCCTGAACACGCCCACTCGTCGCGATCAAACGGATGCGACGGCGTAGTGCCCCCGAGCCGAAGTTTGGGTTCAGCGCGCGAAAATCATCGGGTAACTGCGACGACGCGGACAACTCCTTACGTCACCGCAGATTCGAGCATCGTCAAGGTGCCTGCATCCGCATCGAGTTCCACCTGGACACCGACCGGCAACGTGAACTGACGTCGCACATGACCGAACATAGCGCCGTAATAAGCAGGCACTCCGAGTGACTTCACGTGATCGTTCAAGACATCTGGAATGGTGAGAGACCCGAAACCCTCACCCGGATCGCACTTGCTGCAGGTACCCCACACGACGCCTTTCACGCGATCGAGGATACCGGCAAGCTTCATCTGTACGAGCATGCGATCGATCCGATACGGCGCCTCCTGTACATCCTCAAGAAACAGAATCGAGTCGGTGAAATCGGGCACGAAAGGTGACCCGAGGATCGCCGTGAGCACCGTAAGATTCCCGCCGAGCAACTTCCCCCGCGCCTTACCGGGCGTAATGGTGCGAGTACGATCGTCACTCGGAACCAAGGTGTCCGAGGTGTCTTTGGGATTGGCAAAGGTTGCCGCCTCGCCGTTCCAGGTCACGCGCTGCAGCCACTCAACGTTCGTACGATTCCATTCACTCGCCCCGTTGGGGCCATGAAACGTCACAAGCCCCGTCTTAGCGTGGAGCGACAGCAGCAACGCCGTGATGTCGCTGTAGCCGATCAATACTTTGGGATTCGCGGCGATCGCCGGCCAATCGAGCAAAGGCAGCAGCCGCGCCGCACCCCATCCACCGCGGATGCAATGGATGGCCTTGACTTCAGGATCGCGGAACAGATCGTTGAGATCGGCGGCGCGATCTGCATCACGCCCGGCGAGGTAACCATAACGGTCATACACATGCCGACCGAGCTTGCCCTTGAGACCGAGCGCGGCGAGCGCTTCGAGCAAAATATCGATATCGATTGGATCCCAGTTGGCACTGGAGGGGATCATAAGCCCGATCGTATCGCCCACCTGAATGCGGGGCGGTTTGACCGTCAGCAGACCTCGGACAGCGTCCTTGGCGGATTGACGCCTGGGCGACGAGGATGCCGCCACAACGGGACCCATTAACGGTGCGATGGCACTCAGCATCGCCGCGGTGATCGCTTGTCGACGAGAGATCATCGTGCTTCCCCCTTCACGTGGACCCTAATTCAGTCACGACCGAAGTATACGCGCGACTAGAATAGGTCGATGCCTCGTCGTCGCCCACACTTTGGGTCCTATCTGGCCCTCGCCGTGCTGATATCAGCGTGGGGCTTTGCCGCCCTCGGTCGCGCGGACGGCAGTCCGACACCGCTCGCATCGGTACCCAGCTCGTCGACGTCTCCCGTGATGGTGTTCGCCGCCATCTCTATGAGCGAGGCGCTGCAAAACATTGCAACGCAGTTCACTCGCCAGACCGGTATCGAGGTCAAATACGTCTTCGCCTCCAGCGCTCAACTTGCAAGACAGATCGAGGCGGGCGCACGGGCTGACGTCTTCATCTCTGCCGATCAACAGTGGATGGATGAACTTCGACGAGCACGGCATATCGACCCGTGGAGCGAACGAAGGATCGCGGGCAATCGATTGGTGGTGATCCAACCCGCCAACCTACCGAAAGTAGAAGCCCGCAACTGGATGCGCACGCTAGGCCGAGGACGACTCGCAACCGGCGATCCCGATTTTGTCCCCTTGGGTCGTTATGCGCGTGAAGCGCTCACGTCCCTCGGCGTTTGGACCACCCTGAGGCCCCATCTCGCGCGCGCCGAAAACGCACGCAGCGCAACCTTGCTCGTTGCGCGAGGCGAGGCGCCGCTCGGGATTGTGTACGCCACGGACGCGCTCATCGAACCGCGAGTTAAAGTGATCACGACGCTCGAGTCATCGCTGCATTTACCGATCGTCTACCCCGCCGCACGTTTGAAAGATGCTGAAGAAGGATCGATGGCCTATCTGGATTTCTTGTCTAGCACCGAGGGACAAAAGATTTTTGCGCGACACGGGTTTGAAAGAGGAGACTGATATCACATGAAGATGGGATTCATCGCATGAAATACCCATCATCTCCCATGACCCGCATAAACTAGCGTCCTATGAGTCCTCTGGATAATGTCGGATCCGGGCGTCGCCCGATGGCGCTGATTGTCGAAGACGACCCGACTTTCGAGTCGTCGATGCGCTCCGCAATCGGGAGTTTAGGTCATCAGTGGGAGGCCGCGTGCTTTCGTAACGCGGCCGACGGGCTGCGCTACCTCGATTCTCCCGAGGCGCGCGTCGATCTCGCACTCATCGACATCGGCTTGCCCGATATCAGCGGAATCGAGGTTGTCCGCCAAGTACGAGAAAGACATCCGGATGCGCCCATCGTCGTGATCTCGGTCATCTCTGCAGAGCGAAGCGTTCTCGCCGCGATCCGCGCCGGTGCGCGCGGATACGTGCTCAAAGATGACAGCACTACTGAGATTTCTAAGGCGCTGCAGCAGACGCTGCAGGGAAACTACCCCATCAGCCCATCCCTCGCCCGCTACCTATTCAAACTCGCCGGCTCCCGAGACACGACGGCCGATCTAGCGGAGCTCACTCCGAAAGAACTCGAATTGCTCAAACATCTCTCCTGCGGCCGGAGCTATGCCGAGGCGGGAAAAGAAATGGGCATCGCCATTTCGACGGTCCAGACTCACATCCGAAATTTGTATCGCAAGCTGGATGTGCACTCGCAGGTGCAGGCCGTCACCCGCGCACAAGATCGCGGCTTGATCTGACGCCCTCAGCGCTGATTATTCTTTGACTAATCGCATGACCTCGGTCGGGCTCAGCGAGCTCGCTCGCTCGCGAATCGCGGGAAGGTGTTGCTGCTGAGTTCCCTTGGCTGAGACCAGCAGGTCCTGGTAGGTGCTGCGCAGCAACGCCGTCGACATTACACGGCCTCCTGCGTAATACCGCTTGGCGAGATGTCCGAGCGCGTAAGTCGTGGCGAATGAGAAGGCGATGCCGGTGACTGCACGCCCCAATCCGCCGATCATTCCCCCGGCCGCTTTGCCGAGAAGTCCACCCACGAGCTTACGACCGACCTGCTCGACATACTGAGATGTCAGCCCCACGCCGACGGTCGCGAGAAATTCTTTGATATGGCCTTGATCGAGATTGACTCCATAGGATTGTCCGATGCGGTAAACCATTCGGACTTGCAGCGGGATGATCGCCATCGACGCCCAAGACTGCGGCAAAAGCTCGAGCGCTCCATTGAGGATCGCGTAGTTGAGGATGCGCTTGTCGAGAGCGGCGTCTGTCGTCGAATCGACGACAGTCGAGGCTCTGGTCGCTGACACCGAGTTCGCAGTGACGGCCGCAGCGGCGCCCGATGCGCCCATCGCCGCGGCGGACGCGTAGGCTGCCGGCGCGTAAGCGGCAGCGACGATGGAATCGGCTCGCGATGCGGCGGCCTTCGCAGTCTCATCGGCTTCAAGGCCGAGGCGTTGGCGTAAGGACGCCAAAAAAGCCTGCTCGCCCTCGCTCTGTACGCCGTCGGCATCGATGACACATACCGCCATTTCAAAGGTAAGTTGGCGATGTTCGAGTGCGGGAAGCGCCGCTGCAGCGGACTCCAGGGTGACCCGCTTGAGCAGGACGTCCTGATAAACCCCTGCGAGCGTCGCACCGCCCGCCGTCACCAACGACTCGGCGGCGTCACGAATGGCACCCCGCTCATCTTCGGACTTACGACCGTCCGCCAGAGCGGCGTGGATCATGATGTTGAGCACGGCACGTTGTTCGTTGGCATTCATGGACGTGAGACCTCCTGACGAGCAGTGATGGACGATCGCTGGGGCCGGAAGTTCCCGGTCGGGCACCTGCCCACGTGATGCGCAGATCGCACGGGCTTGCTGCGATCTAAGACGGCTTTGGATAGTCTCTGGGACATGGACATCGATATCATCCTCGAACCGGACCTGACCCCCGCTCAAGTGGCCGAATTGGGCCAAAAAGCAGAGCGTTATGGAGTAAGAGCCCTCTGGAGTTCTAACTATTTCGCGCATTGGGACTGCTTCTTGTCCCTTGCTCCGCTTGCGCAATCGACCTCGAAACTGCTGCTCGGACCGCTCGCCGTCAGTCCCTTCGAGATGCACCCCCTCAAAATCGCCAACAGCCTGCTCTCGCTCAATGAATTTGCGGGAGGGCGTGCGGTGATTGCGATGGGCGCGGGTGAAGGCAACATCGACTGCATGGGTATCGAACGCCCCGAAAAGATCGTCCGAGCTGTCCGTGAGGGTATCGAGATCGTCCGCGGCGCAGGCCGCGGCACACTCGCCAAGGGCTACAAGGGCGAGGATTTTATCGTCAACCTTCCCTGCGCCTACGGTTGGGTGAAGGCGCCCTCGCCGCCCCTCGTGTATGGCACCGCCTATCGGGGTCAGATGATGCGGATGGAAGCTCGGGTTTCCGATGGCGTCTTCATTGGGTGTACGCCTCCCGAGGTTATGGCTCTTGCCATGAAAGAGGTCATGGAGGGCGCCGCGAAGCGTGAGCCCGACATGCCGGCCCTCCTTACCAATACTTTCTGGGCTTGGCATCTCAAGCGTGATCGCGCAGAGGGTTATCGGGAGTCTCGTCGCGAACTACCATGGCGGGCGATCAAGCTTCAGAAAGAACTCATCATGCAGTGCCTGTCGGAAGACGAGGCGCAGTTGGTTCGCGATCACTACGACAAATTCGTGGCAGCGTGGTTTGATCGATCGGGTCACGTACAGGGCATTCCAGAGTCGATCCCAAATCGACTCTGCGAGTACTTCACCTCGACCGGCGGACTCGAAGATCTCGATCGCGAAATCGAGCGCTTTCGCCTCTTCGCCAAGGCCGGATTGACCGAGTGTGCGCTACGCTTGCACGACAACCCGATGGAGGCCCTCGACATCATCGGTCAGCACGTGATCCCGAAGCTGCGCTAAGTCTTTCATCGAGACGTCGCGATACAAGGTCGTGCGCTGACGCGCGACACGACCCACGGCACGGATCGCGTGCTCCATCGACGCGGCGCCCATCTCCTGGCCGTTCATTCCGCCTGCCGCACGAGTGATCGACTCATTCATCAACACCCCGCCAAGATCATTAGCACCCGCCCGCAGCGCCTCCAGTGCACCCTCGCGCCCAAGTTTCACCCAAGACGCCTGGATGTTACGAATCACAGGTTCGAGCGCGAGACGCGCGACGGCATGCATCAACATGGCTTCGCGCCAGCTCGGCCCGCTGCGCGCAAGTCCCTTACGCCAAATCGGCGCCTCCATATGCACGAATGGCAACGGTACGAACTCGGTAAAACCATTCGTTTGCTGCTGCAGCCGCCGAATCTCGAGTAAGTGCCGTGCCCAGTGCCGAGGCGTCTCGACATGCCCAAACATCATGGTCGCCGTGCTACGCAAGCCGATCGCATGCGCATCGCGCATGACGCCAAGCCACGATTGAGTGTCGAGTTTGTCCGGACAAATGACCGCGCGTACGTCATCACAAAGAATTTCGGCTGCGGTCCCGGGCAAAGTGCGCAAGCCCTCCGCGGCAAGACGCTCGAGATATTCACTCACCGAGAGCCCTAACGTCTCCGCGCCGTGAGTCACCTCGAGGGGAGAAAAGGCATGGATGTGGATGTCAGGCGCCGCTCGACGCGCGGCCCGCACGATCTCGAGATAGGTCTCGCCAGTGAATGACGGGTGAATCCCGCCCTGCAAGCAGACTTCGGTCGCCCCTCGCGCGCGGGCCTCGGCGACTCGCTGTCCAATTTCTTCGAAGTCGAGCATGTATCCCGGTCCACGTAGGGCTCGCGCACTGCGTCCCTTTGCGAACGCGCAGAAACCACAGGAATAGGTACAGATGTTTGTGTAGTTGATATTGCGGTTGACGACGTAGCTCACCGCCTCGCCGTTCACTGCTCGACGCAATCCATCGGCTGCACTGATGATCGCCTGAAAGTCGGCACCGTCCGCCGCGAAAAGCTCCGCGAGATGATCCTCATCGGGCGCATCGCCTTCGAGACAGCGCCGAACGGTGGCCGCAATCCGTGGCGAGACCGGACCCACCGGATGTTTCGCTCTCGCAAGATCGACATAGGCCGCAGGCGGCGCGTCACCCGCCCCAGCATGCCATCCGTGTTCACGCACATAACCTGATGCATCGAGTCGGCGCAGCACGGACGTCCGCAATGCGGGATCCAACCATCGCGCCTCACGCGCATGCGACGGCACGATGGGTAACCGCTGAACGAGCTTCCGCCCGGCCGCCGCAGTGAGTCGATCAAGCGCCTCGAGTTCGGGCCACGGCGCCTCAGGGTTTACGTGGTCAGGCGTTACCGGCGAGACGCCGCCCCAATCATTGATGCCTGCATCGATCAAAGCCTGCAACGCGCCCGCACTCAAATTGGGGGGCGCCTGGATGGACATGGACGATCCGAAGATTCGACGCGTGACCGCAATCGTCCACTGTAACTCTTCGAGCGAGGGCTCGGGCGCCGTTGCCATGCGCGTCCCGGGCTTGGCGCGAAAATTTTGAATGATGATTTCCTGAACATGGCCATGCCGCAGATGTGACTCGCGGATCATGAGCAGAGTCTCGATACGCTCGAGTCTCGTTTCGCCAATGCCGATGAGCAAACCTGTCGTGAATGGAATCGACAACTGACCCGCCGTTTCGAGCGTGTCGAAACGGACGGCGGGATGCTTATCGGGCGAGCGATGGTGTGGGCCACCCTTTTCGGAAAGGCGTGAAGCGCTACTCTCCATCATGATGCCGATCGAGGCCGCAACAGGACGAAGCCGACGCATCTCCTCGCCTGTCATGACGCCCGGATTGAGATGGGGCAGTAAACCCGTCTCCTCGAAGACTCGACGCGCGCAATGCTCGAGGTATTCGAGTGTGCTCGAAAATCCCAGGGATGCGAGCTCAGTCCGAGCCGCGGCATATCGCAACTCGGGTTTATCACCGAGCGTGAAGAGCGCCTCATCGCAGCCTGTATCGGCTCCCTGACGCGCGATACTGAGCACTTCATCGAGCGTGAGATACGCGCGCTGACCTTTCTTCGGCGGCGCTGCAAACGTGCAGTAGTGACAGACGTCGCGACAGAGTTGAGTCAGGGGGATGAATACTTTGCGCGAATAGCCGACTCGTAAACCAAAGCCATCTAGCGTGAGATCGCGGGCGCGATGCAACAGCTGAGGAAGATCAGTCTCCTCGGCGAGCAAGCGGGCCTGATCCGCGGGCATCGGCTCAGCCTTCAAGTCATCGGGCACATCGACGTCGTGCGACAAACCCGGAATCTCGATTCGGCTCGCGCGCAACCCCAAGCGGGTGGCCGCTTCAAGATGCGCGGCCGCACTGTGCTCGCCATACTGGGGCAAAAGTCTCGACGGCAAGGTCATCCATAAGGCATTCGTACCCTCGTCGTGACGATCCGGCACGACGACCACCTGATCGCCCGCTGCGCGATCGATCAACCGATCGAGTTCCTCAGAGGTGACCTGCGGCGCATCGGCGGCCACGACAAGCATCGCATCGAAGCGGCCCGTCAATGATTGCTGGGCGAGCTGAACCGCAGCATTGAGCCCCGTACCATGATCCTGGAGTAATTCGAGGCCCGGCGGAACGTCGACACGGTCATCTGGACTCACGATGACGATGTGATCGATCTTCCGCGCACCTCTCAAGGCGGTCAGCACGCGGACCAGCATCGACCGCACGAGCGCCGATCGCCTCGTCACCGACAAGACGCCCGCGAGTCTCGACTTACCTTCACGAGGCGAACGCACGGGAACCACCGCTACGACGCGCATCACCCCGCACTCCGCGTATGGGTCGACACCGTCGCGAGCTCGCTCGCAAGGTCGAGTGCCCGTTGCGCGACTCGCTCGCGATCATCCAAGGTTTTCATAAGCGTTGGAGTGACGCCGACTCGAATGCCCATCGCCTCAAGCGCCTCTCGGGTCTCGCGGGTATCGTCAGTCTCGTCGATGAGCAAACCGTCGATCAACCCAGAGTAATGGCGAGCGATCGATACCGAAGTCGCCTCGATACCCAGTTCCTGCATGATTTTACTCGTAGGTCCCTTCACCGCTCGCCCGCCAATGAGTGGGGAGACCGCGATGATGGGTACTCGGGCGGCACGCAGCGCCACGCGTAACCCAGGCACCGCAAGAATCGGATCGATACTGAGGTACGGATTGGACGGACAGAGGATGACGGCTTCGAGCGATCGGCTACGCAGCAGATCAAGCACCTCGTCCGGCGGCCTCGCTTGAGAGGCTCCGGCGTAATGCAATCTTTGAACTATCGGGACCGCGCGAAGACGTACGAAGTAATGCTGGAACTCAAGGGCGCCTGCATCCGTCTCGAGTAACGTGCTGATCGGCGCGTCACTCATCGGTAGCACACGACTCGCCACACCAAAGCGACTCGCCAGGTCACTCATGATCTGCGTGAGTCGCTCACCTTCGGCGAGTCGTCGGGTGCGCTCGACATGCAGGACGAGATCACGATCGCCGAGCAGAAACCAATCGGGTCCGCCCTGACGACGCAACTCGTCCATGAAACCAAAGGATTCATCCGCCCGCCCCCATCCTTGAGCGGGATGGACGACGCCGCCCAGCGTGTAAAGCACGGTGTCGAGATCTGGACAAACGCGCAGTCCCAAATGGGTAAAGTCGTCGCCCGTGTTGACGAGCACCGCAAGCTCGCCAGATGACACACGACGGGAAAGGCCGAGCGCGAGCTTGGCGCCGCCCACGCCCCCCGACAACGCCAGCACAGTGACCGCCGGCTTCACCGAAAAAGATCCCCCTCGCTCGGTCGCACGATGGACTGACCATCCGATAGCGGCGCGGAAAAGTCCAGTCCACGCACGAGCGTGACCGGAACTCCTTCGATCGACTCACCCATCACGAGGCCAGCCCCCGCCGCCACCGCGTCGGCAAGTGCGATTTGCGTGCTCTGCAGCGTCCGACCTTGACGATCGGTCGTGCCGCGTAAGTCGAGCACGGCGGCATAACCGGCCACGCCGAGCGCGACGTTGACCGTCCCCTCGCGCCATGGACGTCCAAAACTATCGCTGATGATGACCGCGGGGTGCTCAGGCGCTAACGAGTCACGCAACCTTCGAGCCGATGCATCGCAGTCTTCTGGCAAGAGCAGCACATGGTCGTCCGCATCCGGGATGTTGGACCGGTCGATTCCTGCGTTCGCCATCACCCAACCACAGCGATGACGTGTGATGAGAATGTTGGGTACTGCGCGAAGAATTTCTTTGGACTCGCGCAGTGCGAGCTCGACGAAGCGCGGGTCTTTTTGCACCCTTGAAGCCAGCGACTGTGCCTCGACCGACGGGGTCACCTCCGAGAGTCGAACGAGTCGCCCCTCCGCTTTCGAGACGATTTTTTGCGCAACGACGAGGAGGTCTGTGGACTCGAGTGCGAGACCGCTCTCACGTATAGCGGTCCGGATCAGCACCCCAAGGTCGTCACCCGCCCGAATCTCCGGCAGCCCCCGCAAACCTAAGAAACTGACCGCCGTCGGCATGGAGATCAGGTCGTCATTCCGGTGATGCGAACGCCCGCGCCGTCGACCGTGTAGTGCTTGTTGATGAAAATGAGGAGGGAGGTCAATGCCTCGGCTGCTGCCGAGTTGACGAGCGCCCCTGCATGCACGCCGCGCAACCCGCAGGCTCCGACGAGGCGAACAACCGAATCACGAGCGGCTTTGTCGTCGCCAAACACGAGCACATCGCAGTCCACGACCGCATCGGTCGCGAGTTTGTGCGCCGCGACGTTATGAAAGGCCGATACGACCTTGACGCCTTCACCCAATATTCTTTGAGCACGAACGGCTGCACTGCCCTCAGGCGGCAACTGCACGCGCATGACCTTGGGCGGCACGAGCGGAACGGTCGTATCAACGACGATTTTTCCAGCGACCCCGGCGGCGATATCGCGCAGCGTGGATTCCTGCGAGGCGAACGGTACGGTCAGAATCACGATCTGCGCTTGAGAGGCGACGTCGGCATTGCTCCCCGCTCCCACGACGCGGTCTGCCTCAGCGGTCAGGCGCGAGGCCATGTCGGCCGCCTTGGCGGGATCTCTCGAACCAATCACCACTCGCTCGCCTGCCTTGACGAGGCGACGCGCGATGGCCGAGCCGAGATCTCCGGTGCCACCGATCACGGCGATGACGGGAGCAGAATCTGTCATGGATATCTCCGACACAATCGAGGGCCTCAATTAGGCCAAATTCTAACGGCCCGGGATCACCACCATGAGGATATCGGCGACGTTCGTACCCGTCGGCCCCGTGATGAACACGTCGTGGATCGCCTGCAACACCGGACCCGAGTCATTGGACTCGAGGGCACGCCCAACGTCGAAGTGAGCGGCATGCGCTCGATCGATCGTACTGAGGTCGAAAAACGCACCGGCGGCGGTTGTCGATCCATCGGAGCCGTCCGTGCCTGCGACAAGTCCACTGACCTCCGTACGGCTCGCGTCCTGTCGCGAAGCGAGTGCTCGACCCAGTCGCAACGCGAGCTCTTGGGCTCGCCCACCCCGACCGTCGCCCCGTAGGACAACGAGCGGCTCACCCCCTGCGATGATCACGCAGGATCGACGTGCTGAAGAGCGCTCGCGGCGACCTTCGATTTCCATAACTTGCTGGGTGATCCGATTTGCCTCCTCCTCAACCGATCCATCGAGGCATCGTCCGAGTTGAACCACCTCAACACCCTCTTTACGGGCAGCGTGTGCAGCCGCCTCCAGCGCATCGTCGAGCGTCGCAATCACGACATATCGACCACCTCGTCTAGCGAGCGTGTCCGACCATGTCGGCGCCGAGCCGATCACGAGCGGATCATCCCCGGGAACATCCGAGATGGCGAAGGTGGCGAACTGAGCCGGTGCGAAATATGCCGCGAGGCGACCCCCCTTGATGGCCGACAGCTGCTGACGAATACGATTGATTTCCGCAATCGAAGCCCCCGAGGCCATGACCGCGAGTGTTCTCCGGCGTTTCTCTTCCAGCGTGACACCTGGCGCGGGCAGGGCGCAGAGCGCTGAAGCGCCCCCGGATAGCACGACGAAGAATCGATCTTCTGCGCGAGGCTCACCAATGAATTCGAGTAAGCGCTGTGCGGCGCGAACACTCGCTTCGCCCGGATAAGGATGATCGCCAAGTACGATGTCCCAAGGCTCCGGCGCGTCCGCCACGGTGGGCGCGTCACGAACGATCAAAAGCCCATCATCGACGTCACGCCCTGCAGCCTCCAGGCGCGAGCGCACTCCGCGCGCCATACCGAGGGCCGCTTTGCCGAGACCAACGAGTCGCAGGCGCCCTCCAGCCGGCGGAAGTGAGAGGCGCAAGGATCGATCGCCCCGCTCAAAGCAAAAAACATTTTCTTTGACGTATGAATGATCACGAAAGACGCGCTCACCCTGGACTGCCGCGACGGCGGCGGCATGCCATCGAGCAAGAGCCGATCTGATATCCGCCGTCATGAGGCGATCGTCGAGCCTCTCAGGCATCTTGCCCACAACCGATCCCAAGCGTCGACGTTCCAAGGGAGCCCAGGCGGCAGCTGCACTTCGATACGGTTGTCGCGACGCCAGGCCGACGGTTGCATCGACAATCGACCATCCACCATTTGTACCAGCAACCACGCATCTTCATCGACGCGAATGACCGCCTTCAAGCGCTCGGGACGACTGAGATCAGGATCGAAGAGCGACAGGTCGCTCGACAGCAACGTGAGCATCCGCAGCTCAACGAACGACATCGAGCGCGGGAAAATCCAACGGGCCCCATGTCGATCAAGGTGATGAAACTCGCGACGCTCGGCCGAGCCCTGCATGATCGACCGCGTTTCGCTACCTGAGTCGACGTTCGCCGGGAGGTGGGCGTGAGCTCGCTCCGCCTCATGAGTACGAGACCTTGACACCGATACTGTCGGTTCCCGACCGAAGCGCGCACCCTCAATGGTATGCCGCAGTGCCGTTGGCAAAACGCCCTGCGCAATCTCTCCTACCCAGCTCTTGGAAGGAAAAAGCTCATCTGCGATCGCCCGGAATTTTTTGAGGTGTTCGGGCGAGGCAAGATCCGCCTTGGTCAGCACCCACGCGTCACAGATCTCCCGAACGGCAACCGAGGTGTCATCCGTCCGATCAAGGTTCGCAGGATCGATGAGACCGATGACACCACAGAGTCTGATGTTCCCGGCAGCCTCGTGCGCGAGCAGTTCTTCGACGATCCCGCCCGGATGTCCGATGCCTGAGGGCTCGACCAAAATCCCGGCGGGACGAACGCGATCGATCAGATCTTGCAGATTTCGTCGGAAATCGGCTTCGCCTGCGCAACACAGGCATCCGCCGGGTACCAGACGAACGTCGTAGGCGCCCCGCGCGGCCGCTGCGACCGTCAGGGCATCGATCCCGGCATCGGTGTACTCATTAAGGAGAACGACCCAATTTTGGTCGGCAGGTTTTTCAGCCAGCCAACGCGCAATGACCGTGGTTTTACCGCAACCCAAGGGCCCGGTGATCACCCAGGCCGGTATCGGTGTCACCGCGGCGACCGACTCAGCGGCGGGAGTCGGCGCCGTCATAACTTACGAGCGAACCGTAGAGATCGGGCCGCCGGTCTCGAAACACCCCCCAGCTCGCTCGCTGCTTCGCGAGATCTTCCAGGTCGAAGGTCGCCGTCAGCACGGTATCTTCGTTCTCGCTCGCTTCGCTCACCTTGCCGCCTGTGTGATCCGCGATGAAAGACGAACCATGAAAACGGATGAACAGATTTTCAGGATCTTGCAACGAACGTTCGACGCCATATCGGTTCGAGACAATGAGCGGCATGACATTGGCGGCGGCATGACCCTGTTGGGTACGCTGCCAATGTAGACGCGAGTCGACGGGTGGTGCCGGCGGCGGCTCCGTGCCGATCGCTGTTGGGTAAAAAAGCATGTCCGCTCCGAGCAAGGCCATGGAGCGTGCGCACTCCGGAAACCACTGGTCCCAACAAATTCCGACGCCGATTCGGCCAAACCGCGTCGACCAGACCTTGAAGCCCGTGTCACCCGGGCTGAAGTACTGCTTCTCCTGGTAGCCAGGGCCATTCGGGATATGCGACTTCCGATAGAGTCCGAGCACTTCGCCATCGGCATCGACGATGGCAACGCTATTGAAAAACGACTGATTCGCACGTTCGAAAAAACTGATCGGCAAAACGACTTCGAGCTCTTTGGCAACCTGCCTGAAATGTTTGATTGCTTCATTTTCGGCGACCGTCGTCGCCAGCTCGAAGTGTCGTGCGTCTTGCTCGATACAGAAGTACGGTGTTTCAAAAAGCTCTTGAAGCAAGATCACTTGAGCCCCGCGGCCCACAGCCTCGCGCACCAGCGCCTCGGCGCGCGCGATGTTCGCGTCACGATCCCAGCTACAAGCGAACTGAGTGGCCGCCACAGTCACTTTTCTCGACCTCGACTTGGCAGACATGGGCTCAGCCTCCTTTCGGTGCCAGCATTTCGGTGATTCGGATCGCCGTCTCGAGCGCCCGCAGCCCGGCCTCACCGTCGACCACGGGCGGGCGACCTGTCGCGATACAGTCGAGGAACGATCGAATCTCGGCGCGCAAGGCATCGCCTTGTTCGAAACTCTGTTCCTCGATATTGACTGGCAACTCCCCCGCCGCGAGCGGCGTCGAGCGTTTAGTGATAGTCGTGAGGATACGTTGCTGCAGATCGATGGAGAGATACGCGTCGTCGCGGAATACGCGCAGCTTGCGCTCGGTCTTGAGACTCACCCGGCTCGCCGTTACGTTCGCGACACAGCCTCCGGCGAATCGTAAGCGAGCGTTCGCAATATCGACCGCACCAGAAAAAACCGGCGTACCAACTGCATCGATCGAGTCGATCGGACGACCCACAATACTTTGAACAATGTCGATATCGTGAATCATGAGATCGAGGACGACGTTGACGTCGGTCCCGCGCTCTTTGAACGGCGCGAGGCGTTGGCACTCGATGAAGCGTGCGCCCTCGAGTCTGCCCTCGGCAGCGACGACCGCCGGATTGAACCGCTCGAGATGCCCGACTTGCAGGATGCGACCCCGCCGTGCAGCAAGCGCAATGAGATCTCGCGCTTGCTCGGGTGTTTCGGTGATCGGCTTTTCGACGAGCACGTGCGCCCCGGCCTCGAGAAAGTCGCGCGCGATCGCGTGATGTGCAGGCGTGGTCGTGACGATGCTGACCGCATCGACGTGTCCGAGCAGCTCTCGATGGTCTGCGACGCCCCGCGTGTTGAGCTCGCGAGCTAACGCCTCGCGAGCCTCGACGCGGGTATCGGCCACGGCCACCAAAGTGCATGCCGACTCACTCGCATACTTTTGCGCGTGGAATCGACCGAGGTAACCCGCCCCGATCACTGCTGCCCGAATGGTGCCCATGCCGTATTATGCCCGCATGGGCCGCCGAAACTCGAAGCTCGACCTGCTCACCGTCAACCGCGAGGCCCGACTGCTCGCGGGCTCGCTCATATTCTCAGCCGTCGCCTTGCCGCTGATCGTCTGGGTCACGGGGCGCGCGCTCCTCGGCCCGTACGCCAACGGCGGCATGTTCGCGATCCTGGGCGACTACTTCACCCTGCTCTACGCGGGGTCAACCTCCGCCTGGATTCTTTTGTTCGCCCCCTATGTCCTGCTCAGCGCCTTGCGCCTTGCGGCCTGGGGCGCCCGCCGGTTCTGACCATCCTCAAGCGAACGCTAGTCGGCCGCCGCCATACTGCGGTCGCGCGCTCCACGAAATTCGCTCGTTGCATACCAGTTCGGAAAACGCTTCTCTCGCGCTAGGGTTGCACCCACGTCGAACAGCAACTCGAGGTCCTGTACGCCACCGCGCAGGTCGGTTCCCGGCCTGAATTCATCGGAAGGCTTGTGGTAGTGCAAGGCCGTGAACTCGGCCGCTTGGGCCTTCGCCCACTCCGCCCCCTTCTCACGATCTTCGATACCCATTTTGAAATAGAGCGCCGGCACGCCGACCTTGGCGAAATTGAAGTGATCAGAACGATAGAAAAATCCATTCTCCGGCGTCGGCTCTTCGCGCAACACGCGATCCTGCTTGGCCGCCGCACGCTCGAGGTAAGGCTCGAGCTCAGACGCGCCGAAGCCGATGACAGAGACATCGCGTGTCGGCCCACCCCAAGAGATGGCGTCCATATTGAGCGCCGCAACCGTTTTATTCAGCGGAAAGATCGGGTTCTGAACGTAGAACGCGGAACCCAGCAACCCACTCTCCTCGAGCGTGACGGCCAGGAACACCACGGAACGCTCGGGACGACGCTTCGACTCTGCAAACGCCTTGGCGAGGGTCAGCAGGCCTGAGGTCCCGGTCGCATTGTCGAGTGCGCCATTGAAGATGTTGTCGCCGGTGCGTGCCAATGACTTACCCAGGTGATCCCAATGCGCGATGTAGATGACGTACTCATCGGGGCGCTTACTGCCTTCGATCATCGCCACCACGTTGGGCGAGCTCGACCGACGAATGAGGTTGCGAAGGTTCCCGGATGCTTGTTGCGCAAGCGGAATCGGCTTGAACCCGGGCTGACTTGCTGCGATCAAAAGTTCGTCGTAGCTGCGACCGTTCGCACGCAACAAAGCATCGCCCGCCGCGCGCGTGATCCAACCTTCAATCGCCACCCGACCGGCATTGCCGTCGGCAGAGACCGTATCGAGCTGCGGACCCGTCCAGCTCGTCTGCACCGTGCCCCAGCCGTATGCAGCGGGCTTGTCGTCGTGGATGATCATCGCCGCGGTCGCGCCTTGGCGCGCCGCCTCCTCGAACTTATATGTCCAGCGCCCGTAGTAAGTCATCGCCCGACCACGAAATAACTTGGCGTCGTTCGTCGCGAGGCCTGGATCGTTGATCAAGATCACAGCGGTCTTGCCGCGCATGTCGACGCCGGCGTAATCGTTCCAGCCGTACTCCGGCGCCACGACACCGTGCCCGACGAAGACGAGCGGACTATCGGCGATCGACGCTTCGGGAACAATTCGCTTCGTCCAGATGACCATGTCGGTGCCGTATTCGAGTTTCGAGTCGCCGAACGACAGGGCTGCACTGGTTCCCGCCGTGATCTCGACGAGTGGCACCTGCTGCAAGTAAGAGTCGCCGTTGCCTGGCGCGAGGCCTAATTTTTTAAACTCCGACACAAGGTAGTCGACGGTTTTGCGCTCGCCGGCCGTGCCCGGCTTTCGACCCTCGAACTCATCGCTCGACAAGGCCACGATGTGACGCTCGTACTCGGCGGCCGAGATGGGGGGCGGCGTGGAACGGGAGGCGCCGTGACAGCCGACGAGGGTGACCGCAAGGCACGCGACAAGGACACTCTTAAGCATTCAAGAACTCCCCAATGATCCGAAAATTATTTTTGAGGCCAGACCAACCAGCCGATAAACGTCAGCAAAAGCACGAGCGCCACCTGAGGTATCCGCCGCCATGCGGTCTCCCGCAGTTCACCATAAAACCCCAGGGCCGACACCACGGCGATGAGCGCAGAGCCCGCCAAAGTCAAAAGCAAGGGCGGGAACTCCTCACCGATGCGCTCGGCGAACTCCGGGAGCATCAGGAACACCACCAACGTCAACACCAGCGCGACGGTGATCGAGACGGATGAACCCAACACGATTCCGAGCAATACCGATAAAGGGCGCATGAAAAACCTCGTCCCGACCGGCGCCGCACTTGAAGGGGCGCGTCCGGGGAACTAGTCTGCAAGGATTCTACCGAACACTGGATGCCCATGACGCCTCAAGGACGCCGCCCGGCCGCTCTCATCGCTTATGTCGCCCTGACCATCGGGCTGCTCACTTTGGGCAGTTCCTCGCGACTGACGGCCAACACCTCAGCCCTACCCCCGGGCGCCATGACGCCCTCAGCTCGCGAACGCATGATCGCGAGGCAGGTCGGCGCGTTGCTCGAGGACAACCATTACAGCCAGCAGCGCATCGACGACGCGATGTCGCCTCGGGTCATGGATAAGTTCCTGGATGGCCTCGACGGGCAGAAGAGTTATTTCCTCGCGAGCGACATCGCTGAGTTCCAGGCTTATCGGCTGCGCTTCGACGACATGATCCGCACCGGCGATCTCGAGCCTGCGTATGCGATGTTCGCGCGCTATCAGCAGCGCAACCGTGAACGCATTCGACACGCGCTCGCGCTGCTCGACCAAACGCCTGACTTCACACTCGACGAGTCGTTCGAGTTCGACCGCGAAAAAGCGGCTTGGCCCACGACAACCGTCGAGCTCGATGAGTTGTGGCGTAAGCGGGTCAAGAACGACGCGATCTCCTTACTTCTTGCCGGCAAGACCTGGGATGAAGCCCGCGAGGTGCTGCGCACCCGGTACGACCGCGTGCTCAAGCGCGCCGATCAGGTGAAACCCGAGGAAGTCTTCGAGGTGTTCCTCAATTCCTACGCACGTACCTTTGATCCGCACTCCAACTATTTCTCACCGAGAAATTCAGAGGAGTACAAGATCCAGATGAGCCTTAATTACGAGGGTATCGGCGCCTCGCTGCAGCTCATCGACGACTACGTCACGATCATGAACCTCTTCGAAGGCGGTCCGGCAGCTGCATCGGGCGCACTGAGCGTCAACGATCGCATTACGGCAGTCGGACAAGGCAAGCAGGGTCCGATGACCGACGTTGTCGGCTGGCGCATTGACGATGTGGTGCAACTCATCCGCGGCAAAGGCGGCACCGTCGTACGACTGCAGATTCTGCCCGTGGGTGCGGCACCGGGGTCGCCGGAGCGAGTCCTCGAGTTCACTCGAGGCAAGGTCACGCTCGAGGCGCAGGCCGCTCGCAAAGAACTCAAAACCATCACGCGTGGCGAGATCGAGTATCGAGTCGGAGTCATCAACGTACCCGGCTTCTACTCCGACTACGACGGCCAACGAGCCGGCGACAAAAACTTTCGTAGCACCACGCGAGACGTGAGGCGGCTCATCGAAGAACTCAAAGAAGAAAAGATCGATGGTCTCGTCATCGACCTACGCGGCAATGGCGGCGGCTTCCTCCCCGAAGCACAGTCCCTCACGGGACTATTCGTTGACCAGGGGCCCGTGGTTCAGGTGCAGTTTTCAAATGGCGAGCGCGAAGTCCTCGATGACCCCGATGCGGGTATCGCCTACGACGGCCCGCTCGTCGTCGTGATCGATCGGTTCAGCGCCTCAGCGTCCGAGATTTTCGCGGGTGCGATTCAGGACTACCGCAGGGGCGTCGTGGTCGGTCAGCGCAGCTTCGGCAAAGGTACGGTACAAAACCTCGTGCCGCTGTCGCGCTGGAGTGCACGGCCGGTCAACGGCCAGCTCACCGTCACCATCGGCAAGTTTTATCGCGTCACGGGCGAGAGCACTCAGCACCGCGGCGTCGAGCCCGACGTGGAACTCGCCTCGCCAATCAGCCTGAAAGACATCGGTGAAAGCTCTCTCGATGACGCCCTGCCGTGGGATCGTATCGACCGCGCCGAGTTTCGCGCGCTCGACACTCGCCTGCCCTCGATCGCAAAACTCGCGCTCGAAGAGAATGCCCGCCAAGGTCGCGATCCAGATTATCGCTGGCTTGTTGAGGACATCGCGGCGCTCAACCGATTGCGCGATCAACGCGCGCTGTCGCTCAACCTTGAGACGCGGCGCGCCGAGCGAGCGCAGCTTGAGGCGAATCGACTCGCCCGGGAGAATGCCCGACGCGTGGCGCGCTCAGAATCGCCGATTGCATCGATCGAAGATCTCGATGCCTCGAAACAACCCGATGTGGTCCTCGACCAGTCGGCTGAAGTGATGGTGGATATGCTCAAACTGTCGGCGCCCGCCAAGCCGACAAAACCCAAAACGGTTACGGCGAAGCGCGAAGCCGCCTGAACCCGTGCCCGCGCTCGAGGCAATACTCGAGCCACTTGTTGAGCATCATGTTGCGTGCCCAACGCTGATCGAGATCGAGGCCCGCATGCTGACGCCATCCGCGTAACAGCGGGTGCTCGTGGGTGTCCGCCCAGGAGTGCGCTTCGGCCAAACGCGCATCGTGGTAGACCCGAACCTCCATATCAGGCGCGTTTGGCACCGAGCCATCGTCCGAAAACACGTAAGTGAGTTGCAGCATGGTCGTGTAGGGCGAGCGTTCCGTCACCCGAAGCTCGAGCTCGACATCGCCCTGCACGCTCGACTGATGCAATCCGTCGATTGAGCGTAGCTCGCCTGCGAGCGCACCGAGTCTGCGGTGATTGCTTTCGTAAAGAGCCATCAGCGCCACAAAACTTCGAGGCCGCGATCGCCAACTCGCTGGCAACAACGGCTCGCCGAGCAAGCCCTGCAGGGCGAGCTTTCGCGAGTCGAAGTGGTCGGGCGGCGATTTCATTGATCACACTATACCGCGAGTCGTGAGCTCACGTCATGGGCGGACACGTCGCTCAATCCCCGTCGACTCGAGGATGCGCGCCGAGATTTCTTCAATGGAGCATTCCGTCGTGTCGAGCACTGGAATCGAATTTCGTTGAAAGATTGCATCCGCGGCACGAGTCTCGAACTGAACCTGCGGCGGTGACGCATAGCGACTGTTTGGCCTGCGCTCCTGACGAATTTGTTGCAGACGATTGGGGGCGATGCGCAGTCCGAAGAGCTTGCCTTTGTGAGGCTGCAGCGCAGGCGGCAGACGCGCCGACTCAAGATCGTCATCGGTCAAAGGATAGTTTGCGGCAAAGATCCCGTACTGCATCGCAAGATAAAGACAGGTCGGCGTCTTGCCCGAGCGCGAGACCCCCACCAGCACGACATCGGCTTTCGAATAATCGCGGTTTGAGCCATCGTCGTTCGAGAGTGCGTAGTTTGTAGCGTCGATACGGGCCGCGTACCCGACAGAATCGGAGATGCCGTGCGCCTTGCCGGCGCTATGCGTCGAGCGCGTACCGAGTTCGCGCTCCATCGGCCCCACGAAAGCCTGGAAAAAATCGAGTACCAACGCCTCGGCCTCGCGCAATACGAGTCGTAAATCATCCTGGACCAAGGTGCTGAAGACGATGGGTCGGGCGCCCTCTTCGACGCCCGCGGCATTGATACGCCGAACTGCCTCGTGTGCCTTGTCAAGGGTGGAGACAAATGGCAGAGTCACGGCCCGAAACTGCAGCCGATCAAATTGCGTCAACAGGCTGTGACCCATGGTCTCGGCTGTCACGCCAGTTTGGTCCGAAACGAAAAACACGGTTCTTGTTGTCACGAGTGGTTCTACCCATCAAACGCCAGACGTCAGTCTCCCTCGCTCCGCCTGCCAACTCAAGGATGTACCCGTGACCGAACTCGTCCTACCCTTCGAGCGCCTGACCATGCACGACGTCGAAACCGTCGGAGGCAAAAATGCCTCAATCGGGGAGATGATTGGGCAACTTGCACGTCTTGGCGTGAAGGTACCGGGCGGCTTCGCCACGACGGCGGCGGCCTATCGGCAAATGCTCGCGCACAACGGGCTCGATCAACGAATTCGCGAGTTGCTTCAATCACTCGACGTCGATGATGTCGTGCGCCTCGCGGAGGTCGGTGCCACCATCCGCGGCTGGATCCTCCAAGCGCCGCTACCGGCTGCGCTCGAGAAGGCCGTACGCGAGGGCTATCGTCGCTTCGGCGATCACGTATCGGTCGCCGTCCGCTCATCGGCGACCGCCGAAGATTTGCCCGAGGCGTCCTTTGCAGGCCAACAAGAAACCTTTCTGAACGTTCAGGGTGAAGATGCCGTCATCGAGGCGATGCGTCACGTCTTCGCCTCGCTCTTCAACGATCGGGCCATCGCCTATCGCGTTCATCAAGGTTTCGATCATTCGCAGGTCGCGCTTTCAGCGGGCATCCAGCAAATGGTGCGCTCCGATCTCGGCGCGAGCGGCGTGATGTTCACCCTCGACACCGATAGCGGTTTTCGCGATGTGGTGTTCATCACGGCGTCTTACGGTCTCGGTGAAACGGTCGTCCAAGGCGCCGTGAACCCGGATGAGTTTTATCTCTACAAGCCGGCCGTGCGCGCGGGTCGCCATGCCGTGCTGCGTCGCAATCTCGGCGCCAAGGCCATCAAGATGGTCTACGGCGAGTCGGGTGCTGCAGAGCGCGTTCGTACCGTCGATGTCGCGCCGGCGGACCGGCAGCGATTCAGCCTCAACGATGCCGATCTGATCGAGCTCGCCAAGCAGGCCCTCATCATCGAAGAGCACTATGGCCGTCCGATGGATATCGAGTGGGGTAAGGACGGAGCCACCGGCACGATCTACATCCTTCAAGCGAGACCGGAGACCGTGCAGAGCCACAGCGGCCGTACGATCCAACGTTACACCCTCGCCAAGCGCTCCAACGTCATCGCCCAAGGACGCAGCATTGGGCAGCGCATCGGCGCTGGCCCTGCCCGCGTCATCTCCGATCCGTCACAGATGGCTCGCGTGCAACCCGGCGACGTACTCGTCGCCGATATGACCGACCCCGACTGGGAGCCGGTCATGAAACGCGCCTCGGCCATCGTCACGAATCGCGGAGGCCGTACCTGCCACGCCGCAATCATTGCAAGAGAGCTGGGCATTCCCGCGGTCGTGGGCTGCGGTGATACGACGACCCGGATCCGTGAGGGACAACCGGTAACCGTGTCGTGCGCTGAAGGCGATACGGGTTTTGTGTATGAGGGCGCGCTCGACTTCGAGCGTCGCCAGATCGAGCTCGACTCGCTGCCCCAAGCCCCCGTCAAAATCATGATGAACGTGGGCAACCCCGATCGCGCCTTCGACTTCGCGAGTATTCCGCATCGCGGCGTGGGGCTCGCACGTCTCGAGTTCATCATCAACCGCATGATTGGCGTGCACCCGCGAGCCCTGCTCGAGTTCGATCGGCTTAATGCGACACTCAAAGAAGAAATTCGCGCGCAGATGTCGGGCTATTCCGATCCGGTTGGTTTCTACGTCGATAAGCTTGCCGAAGGTGTGGCGCAGATTGCCGCAGCGTTTGCACCCGAGCCCGTCATCGTGCGTCTCTCCGATTTCAAATCGAACGAGTACGCCAATCTTATTGGCGGACGACTCTACGAGCCGACTGAAGAAAACCCGATGATCGGATTCCGTGGCGCAGCGCGTTACACCGATATCAATTTCCGAGCCTGCTTCGAACTCGAATGCCGTGCGCTCAAAAAAGTACGCAACGAAATGGGTCTCACCAACGTGCAGGTCATGGTCCCCTTCGTGCGCACCTTGGGCGAAGCCAAAGAGGTCACGGAGTTACTAGCCGCCAATGGCCTCAAGCGCGGCGAGCAAGACCTCAAAATCATCATGATGTGCGAACTACCCTCCAACGCGGTACTCGCCGAACGATTCCTCGAGTTCTTCGATGGCATGTCGATCGGCTCGAACGACATGACGCAGCTCACGCTCGGGGTCGATCGCGACTCGGGTATCGTCGCCCAGCACTTCGATGAGCGCGATCCGGCTGTCAAAGAAATGCTCTCCATGGCCATTCGCGCGTGTCGCAAGGCGAAGAAGTATGTCGGCATTTGCGGCCAAGGCCCTTCCGATCACCCCGATCTCGCGCGTTGGCTCGTCGACGAAGGTATCGACAGCCTCTCGCTCAACCCCGATACCGTGATCGAGACCTGGTTAATGCTGGCGCAGGACGCCGCGGCGACGGCTAAGCGTTAAGCGGAGCGCGACCCGCCAAAAACGGACAGACCGAGAGATCGACGTTTCCGCCAGAGACAATCACACCGATCTTCTCGCCTGGTTTACCGATGCGCCCATCGATGAGTGCTGCAATCGGCACGGCGGATGAAGGCTCGATGAGGAGCCGCAGGTCTTCGAGCGCAACACGCATCGCCGAGACGATTGCGCTCTCGGAGACCGTCAACACGTCATCCACGAGCGTCCTGAATATTTCGAAAGGTCGAACACCGATCGAGCCACGTAGTCCATCTGCAATCGTCGCGGGCGAGCCTTGAACACCTACCCGCTTACCACCATGAAACGAGCGCGCGGCATCGTCGGCCATCTCTGGCTCGACACCGATCACGCGACAGGTGGGGACCATGGCCTTACCGGCGATGGCTGTGCCTGACAGTAAGCCTCCACCGCCCACCGGCGCCGTAAGAACGTCGAGGTCGGGATACTCGCTCAACAACTCCAGCGCGGCCGTGCCCTGCCCGGCAATCACATGAGCATCATCGAAAGGATGAACGACCGCCGCCCCCGTGCGCGCAACGACCTCAGCGAGAGCAGCCTCACGGGCCACGAGCCCGGGCTCGCAGGAGACAAGCTCGGCACCTTCGGCGCGAATCGATTGAAGTTTGACCGCCGAGGCGTCTCGCGGCGCCACGACGACGCATCGCCACCCGAGCTCACGCGCGGCTCGCGCGAGCGCAGCGCCATGATTGCCCGAGGAATGGGTCGCCACGACTTTTGAACTCGCCTCGAGCTGCAGCAAAGCGTTGGTCGCCCCACGGAGCTTGAACGCACCGACGTGCTGGAGGTTCTCGCACTTGAAAAGCACGCGACGACCGACGCGCGCGTCGAAGCGTGGAGAATGTAATACCGGCGTACGCAAGACTCGGCTGAGCAACCGGCCTTCGGCGGCGACGATATCGTCGAACGTCGGTAGATCGATCATACGGGAATCAAGCGCCGGCACACTCAGCACGCGCCTCGCGGGCCGAGCACGAAGAATCGCTCGCGATAATACTGCAACTCGCGCACCGACTCACGAATGTCATCGAGCGCAAGATGCGTGCCTTCCTTGTTGAAAGCGGTCGCGAGCTCGGGTGACCAGCGCTTGGCTAATTCTTTGACCGTACTTACATCGAGGTTACGGTAATGGAAGAACGCCTCGAGCTTCGGCATCAGGCGCGCCATGAAGCGACGATCCTGGCAAATACTGTTGCCACACATGGGTGACGCGCCCGACTCGACGTGCTGCGCCAAGAACTCTAGCGTCTGACGCTCCGCCTCGGCGAGCGTGATCGTGCTCGCCCGAACGCGGGCGATGAGACCCGAGCCACCATGTTGCCGCTGGTTCCACTCATCCATGCCCGCGAGCGTGGAGTCATCCTGATGGATTGCGAGCACGGGCCCTTCGGCAATGAGTTGAAGAGACGAGTCGGTCACCAACGTCGCAATTTCGATGATGGTATCCGAGTCGGGCTTTAGCCCGGTCATCTCAAGATCAATCCAGATCAGCGCATCGCGACTCGGCATGGTGACGGTCCATCGTAAGGTCTTTTCGATTGAGCGAAAGTCTATCAGAGGCTAGAGTGACCCTATCTTGGAATTCGAAGCGCAAGTCATTGCCGCGTACGGGCGTCATGTCCGGGTTCGCGACGACACGGGACGTATCGTTCAAGCCCGACCGTTCGGGCGTCGCCTGCAGGTGGTTTGCGGTGATCGGGTGCGATGTAACGAAGACGCCACTCACGCCGAGGTCCACGTCACCGAGATTCTGCCGCGTCGCACCCTCCTCGCCCGCGCTACGCTGCGCGGCGATGCCGAGCCGGTCGTTGCCAATCTCTCGCTCTTGGTCGCCGTGATGGCCCCTGCGCCGATGCCCGATCTCTTCATCATCGACCGTTACCTCTGCGCCGCATCCTCTGCGGGCATCAAAGCGCTCGTGCTCGTCAATAAATGCGACCTCGTACCCGACATCGATCTTTCCGCGCTCACCCAGTCCTTCGAGACGGCCGGCTATCCGATCCTTATATGTAGCGCCGAGACAGGTCGAGGTCTCGAGACGCTCAATGAATTTCTCCGTCACGAGACGAGCGTCTTTGTCGGGCAGTCAGGCGTCGGAAAATCTTCGATCATTGGTCGACTGATTCCCGGCGTCGAACTCGCGACCGGCGAACTCGATCGAGACGCCGAGGGTCGTCACACGACCACGAGCTCCTCCCTGCACGATCTGCCGGATGGAGGTCATGTCATCGACTCGCCAGGGGTTCGCGACTTCGCACCGTCCATCGATTCGCTCGAAGCTCGTAGCCTCGGATTTCCCGAGGTCGATCAACTCTCAACGGGCTGTCGATTTTCCGACTGCCAACATTTGCAGGAACCGGGCTGCGCGGTTCGGACCGCCGCCGAAGTTAGGCAGATCGATGAGCGTCGTTATGAGAGCTACCGCAGACTGCGGCGGCTGCATGCGGATCTGACAACGGCCCAAGGCCCAGGCCGAAAGCGCAGTTAGATCAGCGACTGGCGCCCCGCAAGCGCATGGGCGAGCGTTCCGCCGTCGATGTACTCGAGCTCCCCTCCGATCGGCACACCGTGTGCGATGCGTGTCGCACGCAAGCCGCGGGCCTTGGCAATCTCAGACAGAAAATGCGCCGTCGCCTCGCCCTCTACCGTGGGATTCGTCGCGAGGATCAACTCTTGTACCGTTCCCGAATCGAGCAAACCCTCAAGTTCGCGAATCCCGAGCTGCTCTGGTCCAACGCCATCGAGCGGCGACAGATGCCCCATCAAAACGAAGTACCGCCCGCGATAGCCACCCGATTGCTCGATGGCGACCACATCCGCCGGTGACTCGACGACACAAACTTGGCTCGCATCCCGCTGAGTCGAACTACAAATGAAACACAGCTCACTCTCGGTGAGCATGCGGCACCGTCGACATCGGCCAACCTTGGCGAGCGCACCCGAGAGAGCCTCGGTCAAGGCACGCGCGCCATCACGACCTTCCTGCAACAAATGGAATGCCATGCGCTGAGCGGTCTTCGGGCCGACTCCGGGTAGCGTACGCAACGCATCGATGAGCCGAGCGAGCGCAGGAGTGTGCTTCATCTCGAGGCGTTAACTCAGAACGGCATCTTGAAGCCGGGAGGCAAGCGCAACCCAGACATCAGGGAGGACATGCGCTGCTGGCTCTCGGTCTCGACTCGTCGGACCGCATCGTTGATGGCCGCCGCGACCAAATCTTCGAGCATCTCGCGATCGTCACCAATGACGACAGGCTCGATCTGCACGCGCTTCACCTCGTGCTTGCCGGTCATCGTGACCTTGACCATGCCGCCGCCCGCCTCGCCGACGACTTCCATCTGCGCGATCTCTTCTTGCGCCTTTTGCATATTGCGCTGCAGGGCTTCCGCCTGCTTCATCATGTTGCCGAAGTTAGCCATCGCTGAGTTTCCTTAATGCGGTTTGACTGAATCTGTTTTCAGGCTGGCGCCGAATTTTTCTTTGAAGCCCCGGATCGTCGCGTCGGACTCGAGTGATCGTCGGGCCTCGTCGAGCTCCGCGTCCGCCGCGCGCTGCTCCGCGCGGGCCGGAGTCTCGACCGGCGCCTGCGACAACTCGATCTCAACCCGAACCGTCTCACCCAGCGCACGCGACAGCGCCTGCGAAAGTTTGTCGACCAGGGAGGCTGTCTTGAGCAACGACTGGGCTGGGTCGAGGGTCAGGCGAAGGAGTCCACCCTCCCGACCGGCATAGGCGCAGTTCGCTGCCAGCTGCCTCGCCGCGCCGCCGAGCTCGAGACCGGCGATCGCCTCCTGCCACTGAGAAAGGTCGAGGACGACACCCGGTGACGAGCGAGAAGGCGCCACCGCCGGCGCCTCCCCCTGGGCCGAACTCGAGGCCGTGACAGCCGCGGAGGAAGCCCGCCGGGGCGCTTTGGCGTCGGTGGGGCCCGAGCTCGCCACAGGCCCCCCTGAAGCGGCCCCAGGCCCCGAGGCGAGCCGGAAGGCGGCCATGCGCAGCAAAGTCATCTCGAACCCTGTCCGAGGGTCTGGCGCCCAAGCCAGGTCACGCCGTCCCAGGATCGCCGTTTGATAGCAGAGCTGTACGTCTTCAGGGCTCAACGCCCCGGCTAGCTCGGCGAGCTGCTCGGGCGGATGCAGCTCGTCGCCTTCGTAGGTCGGCAGCGTCTGCATGAGCGCCACTCGCACCAGCAGCGTCGAGAGCGCATCGAGCACATCGCCATAATCCGGAGCCCACTCATCGAGTGACTGCGCAAAGCGCATGAGCTCGGCGGGGTCTGAAGTGCCGAGTAACCTCGCGAGCTGAAACACCTGCTTGCGATCGACCGTCGCGAGCATGGCCCGCGCTTCACTCTCAGCGACCTTGCCGCCCCCAAACGCAAGCAATTGGTCGAGGAGCGACAAGCCATCTCGCATACTGCCGTCGGCGGCCTCGGCAATGAGGCGCACGGCTGCAGGCTCGAAGGGAATGTTCTCCGCGTTGAGGATCACTTTCATACGATCGGCGATCATCGAGACGGACAATCGTTTGAGATTGAACTGAAGACAGCGCGAGAGCACCGTCACCGGCAGTTTTTGAGGATCGGTCGTCGCCAGCAAAAACTTGACGTGGGGCGGCGGCTCTTCGAGGGTTTTGAGCAACGCATTGAATGAATGCGTCGAGAGCATGTGGACTTCGTCGATGAGATAAACCTTGTATCGACCCCGAGTCGGTGCGTACTGGACGTTGTCGAGCAGTTCGCGCGTGTCATCCACCTTCGTTCGCGAAGCGGCATCCACTTCGATCAAATCGACGAAGCGACCCTCGTCGATCTCGCGACAGGTCGCGCACGTCCCGCAGGGCGCCGGGCCCATGCCCGTCTCACAGTTGAGGCACTTGGCAAGAATACGGGCGATGGTCGTCTTGCCGACGCCACGAGTACCCGTGAACAAGAACGCGTGATGCACTCGATTGGTTTCGAGCGCATTCGACAGCGCCTGCAGGACGTGCTCCTGCCCGGTGAGTTCATCGAATCGGCGGGGTCGCCATTTTCGCGCGAGTGCGGTGTAGCTCATGCTTGTCCTACTGGAGGCGGCCCGCACCAGCTGGACTCCGGCACCCGACATCGCCGCGACCGTTGCTCCCTTCCGGGCCTGGCGGGGTTAACGGCTGGTCGTCGCGAAGGAACCGGTGCGGGACGCCATAGAAGAAGCGGAGTCTACACCAGCCGACCATGTCGAGCCGCCCCCGAGTCCCGTGGATCGCCACCCTCCGTGGGGCCTACGGGCTCTACAAACACGGTGGATAGCGGTGGTAACCGCAACACGATCGAGTACGGTCGCCCGTGGGCTGGTATGGCCTCGGCGGTGGCGGCACCGAACTTCAGCCCGATGTTGCGACCCCCGTAGTAGGCCGAATCGGTATTCAGCCTTTCCCGATAAACACCCGCCGCAGGGACACCGATCCGATACCCTTCGCGGGTCGCCGGCGTGAAATTACTGATGACGATGATCGGACGGTCAATCTCGTGGCCGCGGCGCATAAACGCAATCAGGGATCGCTGGCGATCGGTCACTTCGATCCATTCGAATGAGTGAGGATCGACGTCGCATCGGTAGAGCGCGGGTGTCTCGCGTAGCATCGCATTCAGATCGCGAACCAACCGCTGAACCCCAGCGTTTAAAGGCTCATTGAGCCTCGACCAATCGAGTTCGGTATCGTGGTTCCACTCGCGCTCCTGCGCGAGCTCGCATCCCATGAAAAGCAGTTTCTTGCCGGGATGACCAAACATATAGCCGAGATACGCTCGGAGGTTGGCAAATTTCTGCTCACGGGTTTTTGGCATCTTGCCAATCAGAGAGCCTTTCCCGTGAACCACTTCATCGTGAGAGATCGGTAGGACATATCGCTCACTAAAGGCATAGAGCAGGCTGAAGGTGATCTCGTCGTGATGATAAGCGCGGTGCTCCGGCGATCGAGCGATGTAGCGCAGCGAGTCGTTCATCCAGCCCATATTCCATTTATAAGAAAATCCGAGCCCACCGGCTTCGACCGGCTGGGTGACTTTCGGGAACGCAGTGGACTCCTCGGCGATCATCAGCGTCCCCGGATACTCTGCGGCGATCACGGAATTCAGCTGCCGCAAAAACATAATAGCTTCTAGATTTTCTCGACCGCCATTGACGTTCGGAAGCCACTCTCCTTCGCGACGGCTGTAATCTCGATACAGTATCGACGCGACTGCATCGACACGCATTCCGTCTATCCCGTAAGACTCAAGCCAATGCAGTGCGCTGCCGATCAGAAAACTCCTGACCTGGGGCTTCGAAAAATCATAGATCAACGTATCCCAATCCTGGTGAACACCCTCTCGAGGATCTTCGTACTCATACAGGGGTGCACCATCAAAACAAACCAGGCCGTGCGTATCGTTCGGGAAGTGTCCTGGGACCCAGTCGACGATTACTCCAAGCCCTGCTTGGTGGCAGGCCGACACGAACCTCCCGAATCCGGCAGGCTCACCATGCCGCGAGGTGGGCGCATAAAGTCCGACGGGCTGATACCCCCAAGAGCCATCGAAGGGATGTTCGGCGGGCGGTAATAACTCGATGTGCGTAAATCCCAGCTGGGTCGCGTAGGGAACGAGCTCTGCGGCAAGTTCATCCCAGTCGAGAAATTGTCGTAGCGAATCCTTTGGGCGTCGCCAAGAAGGCAGATGCACCTCGTAAATACTAATGGGTGCGTGGGGTGCGTTGGCCTCTACACGCGCGCCGGGCCGTACGACTCGCTCTGTCAATCGTGATACGACGCTCGCAGTTCCTGAATAGGCCTCGGATCTGCGAGCAAATGGATCCGCTTTTTGACCCCGTATAACGCCCGACGCATCGTGAATGGCGAACTTGTACAGAGCGCCCTCAGTGACGCCCGGAACAAAAAGCTCCCAAATCCCGCTGTCCTCATGCAGCCGCATCCGATGCTGACGCTCATTCCAAAAATTGAAGGCGCCGACGACGCTGACGGCACCCGCCCTCGGCGCCCATACAGCAAAGCGCACGCCTGTCACGCCGAGTGAACTGCAAGGCTCGGCCCCAAGTAGACGTTGAGGACGTATGTGTCTTCCGGCAGCGAACTCCGCCAGCTCGCGCGGCGAGAGCAAACTCGGATGCCGATACGGATCGTCGAACACCGATTCCCCACCCGACTCCCAGCGCGCGCGTAATCGGTAGTCTACGATCAAAGTCTTGGTCGACGCCTCATAGAGCCCATCAGGGTGGAGCCGTTCGAGACGGGCAATAACGAGATGATTCTCAGGCTGCAGGAGTTCGAGAGTCAGCGCACCCGGCTGGAAAACTCGAACTCTCGCGTTTCCCTTCGAATCGATGTAGGGACCGAGCTGCAACGGCTCATACCTGCTCGAGCGCATCAAAGATCAGCGTGCGCCGAGCACAGACATCCACTTCACGAACCGTCTTTGATCGAAGGCGTTGTCATCACGCAAATCATCGAATAGCCGGTCGATCTCCGCACGCTTGCCACGGGG
>Ga0194127_10000063_pt1 | contig 151935 bp, 161 predicted proteins | sample TA2KigC100mmetaG_FD_148624 | JGI IMG/M metagenome (GOLD analysis project Ga0194127, IMG submission 148624) | Freshwater microbial communities from Lake Tanganyika, Tanzania - TA2015036 Kigoma Deep Cast 100m | ecosystem: Environmental > Aquatic > Freshwater > Lake | place: Tanzania: Lake...
ACGGGTGGCAACGCACAACCGCTTCTTCGCAACGCTCGACGCGTTGCTCGGCGCTGTCGAGACCTGCTTCGACCGCTGGCAAAAAGCCAATGCTGTATTGCGAAGACTATGCGGCATTATTTAAGACGCTATGTTTAGAGCATTTTGAATTCGGCCTGGTGCGCGAGTCGCTCGCCGAGCGCGAGGCCTTGCGCGCCATCGCGCCGCACCTCGTGCGCGAGCAGCGTTTCGTCATCCCGCATTCGCCGGAGCAGCGGCCGCGCTGGATGATCCGCCTCGCCCTCGCCCTTTACGACGGCCTGGCGCGCGGCTCCAGCCTGAAGCGGGGGGAGGCGCTCCCACTGCGCGGCACGCCCTTCGGCGCGCCGCTGCGGCCGGCGTTCGCGCACGGCTTCGCCTATTCCGACCTCGCCACCGACGACGCGCGCCTCACCCTGCTCAATGTGATCTCGGCCGCGCAGCTCGGCGCGCAGGTGCGCATGCGCACGCGGCTGGTCGGTGCGCACCGCGCGGGGCCGGAATGGCATGCGCTGCTGCAATCGGCGGACGGCGCGCAGCACGAATGCGCGGCGCGCATCCTGGTGAATGCCGGCGGTCCCTGGGCGGCGCAGCTGCACCGCTCGCTCGGCTGCGGCGGCGCCACCCTGCGCCTGGTGCGCGGCAGCCATATCGTCGTGCCGCGACTGTATGCGGGAGAGCAGGCCTACCTGCTGCAGAACGACGACGGCCGCATCGTTTTCGTGATTCCTTACGAGGAGGAATTCAGCCTCGTCGGCACGACCGAGTCGACGGTCGACGCGCCGGCCGCGACGCACGACGCCGAGGCGGACGAGATCGCCTACCTGTGCAGGGCGGTCGGCCGCTATTTCGCCGCCCCGCCCGACGCGGCGCGCATCGTCTGGTCCTTCTCTGGCACACGCGGCCTGTTCGACGACGGCAGCGACGACGCCTCGGCGGTCAGCCGCGAATGCAAGCTGCTTCTCGAGGGCGTGCCCGGCGAACCGCCGCTGCTGTCGGTGTTCGGCGGCAAGCTGACGACTTATCGCCGGCTGGCCGAGAAGGTGCTCGAGCGGCTCGGGCCCTGGCTGCCCGGCCTGCGGCCGCCGTGGAGCGCGCAGGTGCACCTGCCCGGCGGCGGGCTCGGCCCGGACGGACCGGGCGGGTTGCTGCTCGAGCTGGCGCGGCGCTATCCTCGGCTGCCGGCGGAATTGCTGCATGCCCTGGCGCGGCGCCACGGCACGCTGGCTGCGCGCGTTCTCGGCACGGCGCGGACGGAAGCGGAGCTGGGGGAGTGTTTCGGCGGCGGCCTGTATGCCGCGGAGGTGGACTACATGATCGCGAACGAATGGGCGCGCGAGGCCGACGACATCCTCTGGCGGCGCACGAAGTGCGGCCTGAAAACGGACGAGGCGGCACGCGGCCGCCTCGCCGACTACCTGTCGCGGAAAATTACGGCAGCGGCTTCTTTAGCGTGATGGCGCCGCGGATTTCAGCCGAGGCGTAGCCGACGGCCTTGTCGTCGGGATAGAACTCCTTTAGCTTGGCCTGCACCGCCGGGCTGACGCGCTCCGGGGTGCCGTGGCACTGCAGGCAGAGGTCCTGCGTCGGCAGCGCCTTCATGTAGCGGTACATCTGCTTGCCGTCCACCGTCACGACCTCGCCCTTCTCCAGGCCGGTCGGTTTCTCGCCGGCGGCGGCGCGCTTGTCGAAGTCCTTCAGCACCGCTTCTTCCCAGGCGTCGGGCACGGCCTTCGGGTTGCGGTTCTTCAGGCTGACGCGGCGGATGGCCCAGCCGGTCTGCTCGGAGGCGGCCCTGGCCATGGCCGGCGCCTTCTCGCGGCAGACGCCGATGGCGCCCTCGGGGCCGCCCTTCTTGATCTCCTCGTCGAGCACGTTGAGCAGCTTCGGCGGAATGCCGGCAGCGACGCCGCGTGCCTCGCTGAGCATCTTGTCGTCGTTGGCGAAACCGGGCGCGGCGGCGAGTGCGAGCGCCAGCGGCAGGGCGATGCGAACGGTCTTCTTCATGGTCTCCTCCCGGAAATGAGAAATGCGCGGCAATTCTCCTTGCGCACTCTAAGGTCTTCCGTAACCTAAGTCACAGAAGATTTTTCTATGGAGGCAATGCGTCGTTCGAGAGAATCGGCATCGCGCCGGAGGGCGTCGATGTCCCCGGCGAAGGCGGTCAGTTCGGTCTTGCCCACCCCGGCGGGCTGCTCGTAGCGCAGATACTCGGCGACGTTTTCCGCCAGGCGTCGCGCGATGTCGGCTTGGCCGGCGGCGAATTCGCCCGCGACCTTGATGATCCGGTGCGCGGCGATGTCGCCGACGATCCGGCTCAGATCCTCCTCGGCGTCCCATTCCAGGTTGCGCAGGACGAAGCCGAGCGCCTCGGCGAAATCGGCGGCGCCGCCGATGCGGGCGTTCTTCATCAGCGCCTCGCGGCCGGCGAGCAGGGCAAGCGGCGTCGGCAGGGGCAGGATGATTTCGACGTCGGGCGCGCCGCTGCCGAGCGATTCGAGCGTGCCGTCGGGTGCGATGCGGAATTCGACGGGAAGCGGCCCCAGCGCCAGGTGCGCCCGCTTGCCGGAAAAGGGGGCGAGCTTGTCGCGCGCCCAGGGGGCGGCGGCGAGAAGGCGGTTGAGCGCGGCGAGGAATGCCAGGTCGAGCATGATGGGCTGCAACGAAAAGGGGGCCCGCAGGCCCCCTTCGATGACGCGTCGTTCAGTTGAACTGCTGGATGCCGGCGACTGTCCAGCCGCGGCTGCCGTCGAGCGGCTTGGCGAGGTGCCAGACCTCGTCGAATGCTTCCGGCGCGGTGCCTTCCACCTCGCGGATGGCGCCGTGGAAGCGCACGCTGGCGACGTACTGGCGGTTCTCCTCGCGCACATCGAGCAGCTCGGCATTGAGCGTGACGACGTCGGTCTGCTGCGTGCCGCCGCCGCGCTCTTCGATCTCCAGCTTGATCTCGGCGAACATCTCCGGCGTGGTGAAGTTGCGGATGTCCTCGATGTTCATCTGGTCGTTGGCCGCCTGCAGGCGCACGAAATTGAGCTTGGCCTGGCGCAGGAAGCCGTCGACGTCGAAGCCGGCCGGAATCGTGCCGGCCGCCGCGGGGGCCGCGCTCCCGCCGCTCGCCGCTGCCGGCGCCTCGAACCGCATCGGCGCGGGCGCATGGCCGGCGACCGAAGGAAGTGCAGCGCTGCCGGCGTATTGCAGCGGCTGACTTTGCGGCGCGCGGCGGCGGAAGATCAGACGGATGACGAAGAAGATCGCCAGGCCGATCAGCAGCAGCATGAGAAAGGAGGCGACGCCTTCGCCGAGGCCGAAGTGGGAGAGCAGGGCGGCCAGGCCGATGCCGGCGGCGAGGCCGGCGATGGGGCCGAGCCAGCGGCTCATGCCGGAGGGCTGCGGCGCCGGCGTCGTTTGCGCCGGCTTGGCCGGCACGGCATTCTGCGTCGGTGCGGCGGGCTGCGCCGGCGCGGCGTCGCGCTTCATCACCGTGTTGTCGCGCTGCATGCCGGAACTCTTGCCGCCGCCGACGCGCTTGGCCTCTGCGTCGGAGGCGGCGAAGCCGAGGCCGACCACGGCGGCAAAGGCAGCGATGAGAACGTTTTTCATGTCACTTCCTCCTGTCAGAATTTGTAACCGCGATGCAGGGCGACCACGCCGGCCGCCATGTTGAAGTATTCGACCTTGCCGAGGCCGGCTTGTTCCATCATGCCCTTCAGGGTTTCCTGGTCGGGGTGCATGCGGATCGATTCGGCCAGGTACCGGTAGCTGCGGGGGTCGTTCACCACCTTCGAGCCCAGCCAGGGCAGGACCTTGAAAGAGTAGAAATCATACGCCGATTCGAGCGGCTTCCAGACCCTGGAGAATTCGAGGATGAGGAGCCGCCCGCCCGGACGCAGCACGCGCGCCATCTCGGCCAGCGCCGCCTCCTTGTGCGTCATGTTGCGCAGGCCGAAGGCGCAACTGACGCAATCGAAATAGTCCGAGGGGAAGGGCAGCTTTTCGCCGTCGCATTGCGCCGCCGGCATCATGTGGCCGTGGTCGATGAGGCGGTCGCGGCCGCGCGTCAGCATGGCGTTGTTGATGTCGGTGAGCCAGACCTGGCCTTGGCTGCCGACGCGCCTGGCGAAGGCCAGCGAGAGGTCGGCCGTGCCGCCGGCGACGTCGAGCACCCGGTCGCCCGCGCGCACGCCGGAGACCTCGATGGCGAAGACCTTCCACAGGCGGTGCAGGCCGAGCGACATGAGGTCGTTCATCACGTCGTACTTGTCGGCGACGGAATCGAAGACGCCGGCGACGTGTTTCGCCTTCTCGGCCTCGTCGACCTGCTTGTAGCCGAAATGGGTGGTCTTCTCGGTCATGATGCGCCGTGCTGTGGAGGCTGACTTTTAATGAGAACCGCAGCTGCCGCCGCCGCAACCGCCGCTGCCGCAGCCGCCCTCTTTCGGCAGCGAGGGGTAGTCGGCCGGGTCGCGGCTGGCGCCGGCTTCGGCCATGCGGTCGAGGTATTCCTGCCAGAGCCGGTCGCGGTTGGCGCCGAGCCAGTAGAGGTAGTCCCAGGAATACAGGCCGCTGTCGTGGCCGTCCGAGAACACCGGCTTGACGGCGTAGGCGCCGACCGGCTCGATTTGCTGGATCTCGACGTCGCGCTTGCCCACCTGCAGGGTTTCCTGGCCGGGGCCGTGGCCGCGCACTTCCGCCGATGGGCTGTAGACGCGCAGCAATTCGTAGGACAGCTCGCAGCGGCTGCCGTCGGAAAAGGCGATTTCCATCAGGCGCGACTTCTGGTGCAGCTTGATTTCGGTGGGGATGGGGGTTTCTTTGTCGAGGCCGCCCATGACCGTCTCCAGGCCAATTGGGACTGGTAATGATACAGCAGTTGGGGCGGGCAATACCCGCGCTCAGAGGCGGGTGAAAGTGGCCCGGTCGAAGTCGGCGCCCTGGGCCATCAGCAGGCCCAATCGCACCTTGACCGCGCGGTCGGTGTACAGCTCGATGACGCGCTCGGCCTGGAACCAGCCGCGCGGCAGCACGAGGGAGGGCTCCTCCCTCAGGGCCGGCACGGTGGGCAGGAGGAATGCGCGCACGTAGCGCTCGGAGGGGGAGACCTGCAGGCCGGTCGGCCGCACGGCGATGCCCTGCGGAATTCCCGGCAGCACATGGATGCCGATGAGCAGGTCGTCCTTCTGCATCAGGTTCCAGCTCACCTGCGCCAGCAGGAAATGCTCGCCGTCGGGCGGCTTCAGGCAGAACAGCTGGCCGTGCTCGATGCGCGCGCCGGCTTCGCCGCGCATCAGGCGGAAGCCGGAGACGGACTGGTCGGCGACCGACCAGCGCTCGAGCGGATAGGCGATCTGCACCTGGGAGGCGCGCACGCTCAGTTGCGTCGGGTCGACCTGGTCGCGGAAGGTCCAGATGCGGTCCATGTCGCCGCGCGAGTACATGCGCACGTGCTCGGGCTGGTTGAACTCCTCGCCGCTGACATGGAAGTGGATCGGCTCGAAGCCGAGGCAGGCTTGGGCGATGCCCTGCGCGCCGCGCCGCTTCCAGCGGCGCGGCGTGGCGTTCAGGCACCAGGGCTTGTAGAGCTGCAGCAGAAGACGGCTGGCGGTGGCGGCGGGACAGTTGTCGCCCAGCCCGAGCGCCGCCGGCGTTTCGTGCAGCTTCAGCCGCGCCAGGATGTCCTGCAGCTTTGGCGCGAGCTGGGTCGTGTCGAAATGGCGCAGCGAGTCGCTCGGCGCCATTCTCTCCAGCGGGCGCGCGCTGGCGTCGTGCATCAGGTCGACGCCGAAGGCGTGCCCGCCGATGTTTTCGCCGGCCCGCCGGATGGCCGTCAGCGGCGCGAAGTTGCGCGCCCAGCGCATGATCCAGCCGAACTCGTGGGCGCCGCGGCTGTAGGGACTGGCGAGGTCGGCCAGCAGGATCGCGGCATAGGCCTCGGCGGCGCTCTGCAGCTTGCGCGACTCGCCGAGGGGCTCGGGCACCGTCGTCTTGTCGATGCCCCATTCCTCCGCCGTGGCGTAATAGCCGTGCAGGTCGATCCAGGCGCCCGGCGTGGGTTCGCGCCGGGCGCGGAAGGATTCGAGGACGACCTGCCCGGCATAGTGCACGCAGCGGTGGCAGATCAGGGCGAGCTGCGCCTGCACGCGCGCGTCGCCGGCGCCGAGTTGTGCCACCTGGGCGTAGGCGCGCGCCGCGGCCTGCCAGAGCGAGAGCACGTGGCGGAAGGCCTCGCTCTCCGCCGGGGTGGGCGGCAGAGGCTTGCCGGCATAGCGCTGCGCCAGCTCGTCCTGCAGGAAAGCGAGCGGCGCGCGCGCCGCCTCCAGCATGTCGAGATATGCCGCCGGCGCCGGCGGCCGGTGGGCAAGGCCTGTGAGCAGGGTGACGAGGGCCTGGTGCGCCTCGCGTGCGTTGGTCAGCGGCAGGCCGGAGATCAGCGCCACGCAGGCGCGCGCGTCGGCGGTGTCGATGGGCGGCCGGCTGCCGTTGGCGACGTTCATGGACAGGTTCTATTCGAAGGCACAGCGCTCGAAGTCGCTGCCGCGGTCGATCTGCAGCAGCAGGCGGATCTGGCGCGAATTCCGGTCATAGAGCTCGATGATGCGGCCGGGGCGAAACCAGCCGGCCGGGACGATCACCGTTTCCGGCTCGTGCAGGGCCGGCAGGGGCGGCAGCACGAAGCCGGGCCGGCGGGTCGAGCGGCGCCAGCGGCAGCGGCCGTCCGGCGAACTTGCGCGCCGATTCGGACTGGGCATAGGCGATGGGGTCGCGCAGCAGCTGCGCCTGCGACTGGGCGGCATTGGCGAGCGGCTGCGCGGCCAGCCATTCGCTGCAGCCGCGCCCGTGGGCGAACGCGGGCAGTTTGAAGGGCGCGGTGCTCATGCTCCGTTCTGATCCTCGGCCAGCGCGCGCACGAAGGCGTCGCGCAAGGCTTGTTCGTTCACCGCGGACCTTGCCGCCGCCTCGCGCAGCGGCGGCCCCCAGACGGCATTCGGGAAATGCCGGTCGTCGCGCCAGCGCGGGATCACATGCCAGTGCAGGTGCGGCACCATGTTGCCCAGGCTGGCGAGGTTGACCTTGTCCGGCGCGCAGATGGCGCGCAGCGCCGCCTCGGCGGCGAAGGCCACGCCCATCAGGTGGCGGCGGTCGGCGGCGTCGAGGTCGGTCATTTCGGCCGCGTGCCGGTGCCAGACGACGCGGCAGTAGCCGGGGTAGCCGTCCTCCTCGACCAGCACCAGCCGGCAGCGCTCGTCCTGCCACAGCAGCTTCCCGCCCGGCGCGAGGCAGAGCGGACAGCCTCCGTCCTGCGACATGGCTCCCCTCTTATGCAAAAGGACTGTGGGAATTCTACCCCGTGCGCGTCCCGGTCGGGGCCAGGCTGGCGCCGTCGAGGCTACTCGCCGACGAGATGCAGGGCCACTTCGCGTTGCGAGCCGCGCCGGCGGTGCTCGTAGACGTAGACGCCCTGCCAGGCGCCGAGGGCGAGCCGGCCGTCGACGACGGGGAGGGAAAGCTGGGTTTGCGTCAGCGCAGTCCGCACGTGGGCCGGCATGTCGTCGGGGCCCTCCATCGTGTGCTCGAAGAGCGGGTCGCCGTCCGGCACCAGGCGGGCGAGGAAGCGCTCGAGGTCGCGCTGCACCTCCGGGTCGGCGTTCTCCTGGATGATCAGGCTGGCCGAGGTGTGGCGGATGAACAGCGTCAGCAGCCCGGTGCGGAAGCCGCTCACCGTGGTGTGGCGACTGACTTTTTCCATGATCTCGACGAGGCCGCGCCCGCGCGTGGCGACGTGCAGGGTGTGCGTCGCCTGGCGCATGGTTCAGTTTTTCCCGGCCAGCGCCAGGCGGATGCCGAGGCCGATGAAGAGGACGCCGGTGGCGCGGTCGAGCCAGCGGCCGACGGCGGGGCGGCCGCGCAGCCAGCCGCCGAGCGTGCCGGCGTACCAGCCGATGGCGCCGAAGATCAGCACCGTCTGCGCGGCGAAGAGCGTGCCGAGCAGCGCCGTCTGCGCCGCGACGTTGCCGTGCGCCGGGTCGACGAACTGCGGCAGGAAGGCGAGGAAGAACAGCGCCACCTTGGGGTTGATGGCGTTGGCGACGAAGCCGCGCACGAGATAGGGCTGCATCGGATCGTCGCCGGCCTGGCCGCCGGTGTCGGTCGAGAGCGTGGCGCCGGGACTGCGCAGCGCGCCGATGCCGAGCCAGACGAGGTAGGCGGCGCCGGCCAGCTTGAGCAGGGTGAACGCGGTTTCCGAGGCGGCGATCAGCGCGGTGACGCCGAGCGTCGCCCACAGCGTGTGGGTGAAGCAGCCGAGCGCGCAGCCGAGCCCGAAGCCGATGCCGGCGCGGCGCCCGCGCGACAGGCCGAGGCTCAGCACCGAGAGGTTGTCCGGGCCGGGCGCAAGGGTGATCAGGGCGGCGGCGGCGAGAAAGCCGGCGATCTGGGCGAAGGACACGTCGATCACAGCAGTACCCGCTCGATGCCGCCGGCGTTGGCGCGGGCGACGTAGTTCTCCAGCCAGTCCGGCCCGAGCAGGCGCTGCGCCAGCTCGACGACGATGTAATCGGCGTCCGTATGCGTTTCGTCGGCGAAGCGGGCGAGACCCTGCAGGCAGGACGGGCAGGAGGTGAGGATCTTCACCGGGCCGTCGCCAGGCAGGCGACTGATGCCGCGCGCGATCTCCTCCTGCTTGCGGAAGCGCACCTGGGTGGACACGTCGGGACGCGCCACCGCCAGGGTGCCGGACTCGCCGCAGCAGCGGTCGCTCAGTTGGATTTCATGGTCCACGCGGCTGCCGAGCAGCTGCGCCGCCACCCTGGTGCCGTTGTGCACACGCATCGGATCGTGGCAGGGCTGGTGGTAGAGATAGCGCGTGCCTTTCACGCCCTCGAGTTTCACGCCCTTCTCCATCAGGTACTCGTGGATGTCGAGCAGGCGGCAGCCGGGGAAGATCTTGCCGAATTCGTACTTCTGCAGCTGGTCCATGCAGGTGCCGCAGGAGACGATCACCGTGCGGATGTCGAGGTAGTTGAGCGTGTTGGCGACGCGGTGGAACAGCACGCGGTTGTCGGTGATGATCTTTTGTCCCTGGTCGGCCGCGCCGGCCGCCGTCTGCGGGTAGCCGCAGCAAAGGTAGCCCGGCGGCAGCACGGTCTGCGCGCCCAGATCGAAGAGCATGGCCTGGGTAGCCAGCCCCACCTGCGAGAACAGCCGCTCCGAGCCGCAGCCGGGGAAGTAGAACACCGCATCCGAATCTTCCGTGACCTTTTGCGGATCGCGGATCACCGGCACCAGCGCCGGGTCTTCGATGTCGAGCAGGGCGCGGCTGGTGCGCTTGGGCAGGCCGCCCGGCATCGGCCGGTTGATGAAGTGGATGACCTGGGTCTTCAGCGAGGGCTTGCCGAGCGTCGCCGGCGGCCGCTGCACCGAGGACTGCACGAGGCCGAGGGCCTTGCCGAGGCGGTGGCCGAGGCGCTGCGCCTTGTAGCCCCATTCGATCATGCCCGTGCGCAGCAGCTTGATGGTCGAGGCGTCGGTGGCGCCGAGGAACCACATCGCCGCCTGCTTGGCCAGGCTCGGACGGCACTGGCCCTGCTCGCGCAGGAAGTTGCGCATGGCCACCGAGACGTCGCCGGTGTCGATGTCCACCGGGCAGGGCTTGACGCAGCGGTGGCAGATGGTGCAGTGGTCGGCGATGTCGTTGAACTCGTCGAAGTGCGCCAGCGAGACGCCGCGTCGCGTCTGCTCTTCGTAGAGGAAGGCCTCGATCAGCAGGCCGGTGCCGAGGATCTTGTTGCGCGGCGAGTAGAGCAGATTCGCGCGCGGCACGTGGGTCGAGCAGACCGGCTTGCACTTGCCGCAGCGCAGGCAGTCCTTGATGCTGTCCGAGATGCGGCCGATCTCGGATTGCTCGAGGATCAGCGACTCGACGCCGAGCAGGCTGAAGCTGGGCGTGTAGGCATTCCCCAAATTGGCGCCGGGCAGCAGCTTGCCCCTGTTGAAGCGGCCCTCGGGGTCGATGCGGCGCTTGTAGTCGACGAAGGGAGCGATCTCTTCCGGATCGAGGTAATCGAGCTTGGTGATGCCGATGCCGTGCTCGCCGGAGATGACGCCACCGAGGCTGCGCGCCAGCGCCATGATGCGGTCGACGGCGGCGTTGGCCTCCTGCAGCATTTCGTAGTGGTCGGAGTTCACCGGCAGGTTGGTGTGCACGTTGCCGTCGCCGGCGTGCATGTGCAGCGCGACGAAGACGCGGCCGCGCAGCACCTCGCGGTGCAGGCCCTCGATGCGCTCCAGCACCGGGCGGAACAGCGCGCCGTCGAAGATGTCCTCGAGCTGGGGCTTGAGTTCGCGCTTCCACGACACGCGCACCGAATAGTCCTGCAGGGTGTGGAACACCGTGACGTCCGCGGCCTTGTCCGGCGCCGGCGCATCCAGGTTGTCCAGCAGCCATTGCCAGCGTTGCCGCACCGTGCCGATCAGCTCCAGCGCCTGCTCGCGGCGGTCGCCGATGAGTTCCTCGGCGTCGAGGTTGGCGTCGCCGGCATGCAGCGGCAGTTCGCCCTGCAGGAACTCGGCGAGCGCGTCGCACAGGCGCAGCTTGTTCCTGATCGACAGCTCGATGTTGATGCGCTCGATGCCGTCGCAGTAGTCGCCCATGCGCGGCAGGGGGATCACCACGTCCTCGTTGATCTTGAAGGCGTTGGTGTGGCGGGCGATGGCGGCGGTGCGGGCGCGGTCGAGCCAGAAGGTCTTGCGCGCCTCCGCCGACACGGCGATGAAGCCCTCGCCGCCGCGGGCGTTGGCGATCTTCACCACTTCGGAGGCGGCCTGCATGACGGCGGTTTCGTCCTCGCCGACGATGTCGCCGATCAGCACCATCTTCGGCCGGCCGTGGCCGCTTTGTCGTCCCTTGGCCTTGGTGGCGTAGCCGACGGCTTTCACATAGCGCTCGTCGAGGTGTTCCAGACCGGCCAATATGGCGCCGCCGGGGCGCTGCTCGAGGAAATCCTTGATCTCGACGATGGAAGGGACCGCCTCGCGCACCTGGCCGAAGAACTCCAGGCAAACCGTGCGCGTCGCCGGCGGCATGCGGTGCAGGATGAAGCGCGCCGAGGTGACGATGCCGTCGCAGCCTTCCTTCTGCACGCCGGGCAGGCCGGCGAGGAACTTGTCGGTGACGTCCTTGCCGAGGCCCGTCTTGCGGAAGCGGCTGCCCGGCACCTCCAGCGTTTCCTCGGAGAGCGTTTTCCCCGTGTCCGAATCCGTGCAGCGCACGCGGAACTTCGCCAGCGCCTGGTCGTGGATCTTGCCGAGGTTGTGCCCGAGGCGCTCCACCTCCAGCCAGTTTCCCTCGGGATCGACCATCTTCCAGGAAGCCAGGTTGTCGAGCGCCGTGCCCCACAGCACGGCCTTCTTGCCGCCGGCGTTCATGGCGATGTTGCCGCCGATGCAGGAGGCGTCGGCCGAGGTCGGGTCGACGGCGAAGACCAGCCCCGCCTCCTCGGCCGCCTCCATCACGCGCCGCGTCACCACGCCGGCGCCGCAATGAATCGTGGCGTACGGCTGGTCGACGCCGGGCAAAGTCAGTTCCTGCGGCACGGCGAGACGGTCGAGCTTCTCGGTGTTGATGACCGCCGAGCGGGCATCGAGCGGTACGGCGCCGCCGGTGTAGCCGGTGCCGCCGCCGCGCGGGATGATCGTCAGCCCCAGCGCGATGCAGCCCTTCACCAGGCCGGGGATCTCCTCTTCCGTGTCCGGGCAGAGCACGACGAAGGGATACTCGACGCGCCAGTCGGTGGCGTCGGTGACGTGCGAGACGCGCGCGAGGCCGTCGAAGCAGATGTTGTCGCGCCGCGTGTGCTTCGAGAGGGCGCGCATCACCTTTTCGCGAAGGGCGGCAGTGGCCTCGAAGCCGGCGGCGAAGCGGTCGACCGCCGCCTGCGCCGCCTTCAGCAGTTCGGCGACGGCCTCGTTGCCCTGGCGGCGCTTCTCGATCTCGGCCAATCGGTGGCGCAGGGCGCCGACGAGCGCCTCGCGGCGCTCGCGGTTGGCGAGGAGATCGTCCTCCAGGTAGGGATTGCGTTGCACGACCCAGATGTCGCCCAGCACTTCATACAACATACGCGCCGAACGGCCGGTGACGCGCTCGGCGCGCAGCCTGTCGAGCACCTGCCACGCCCCCAGCCCAAGCAGGCGGATGGCGATCTCGCGGTCGGAGAACGAGGTGTAGTTGTAGGGAATTTCGCGGAGTCGGGCGGTCATGCGGGCGGGCACGGCTGCAAAGGGCGAATTTTAGCCCACTGCAGCGCCACCCGCGGCGGAATCAAGTTCTTGCGGCACTTGCGGTCTTGAGGCGGCGGCTTTGCGCTGTTACCCTGCGCAACCATGGCAAGCGACTACCTCACCCGGATCCTCAACGCGCAGGTCTACGACGTGGCGATCGAGTCGCCGCTCGAGGTTGCGCCCAATCTTTCCGCGCGCCTGCACAACACCCTGCTGCTCAAGCGCGAGGACATGCAGGAAGTGTTCTCCTTCAAGCTGCGCGGCGCCTACAACAAGATGGCGCATCTGTCCGCCCCGGCCCTGAAGCGCGGCGTCATTACCGCCTCGGCCGGCAACCACGCCCAGGGCGTGGCGCTGGCGGCACGGCGGATGGGCTGCAGGGCGACGATCGTCATGCCGGTGACGACGCCGCAGATCAAGATCAATGCCGTGGCGGCGCGCGGCGCCGAGGTGGTGCTGGCGGGCGACTCCTACGACGAGGCCTACCGCCATGCGCTGGAACTGGAAAAAAGGCGGCGGCTGACCTTCGTCCATCCCTACGACGACCCGGAGGTGATCGCCGGCCAGGGCACCATCGGCATGGAGATCCTGCGCCAGCATACCCGGCCGATCCACGCCATCTTCGTGCCGGTCGGCGGCGGCGGCCTGATTGCCGGCATCGCCGCCTACGTCAAGCGCCTGCGGCCGGAGATCAGGGTGATCGGTGTCGAGCCGGTCGAGGCCGACGCCATGGCGCGCTCGCTCGCCGCCGGCCATCGTGTGCGGCTGGCGCAAGTCGGCCTCTTCGCCGACGGCGTGGCGGTGAAGCAGGTCGGCGAGGAGACCTTCCGCATTTGCAAGGAGGCGGTCGATGGCGTCATCCTGGTCGACACCGACGCCATCTGCGCCGCCATCAAGGACGTCTTCGAGGACACCCGCTCGATCCTCGAGCCGGCCGGCGCGCTGGCCATCGCCGGCGCCAAGGCCTGGGCTGCCAGGCACAAGCTGCGCAATGAAACGCTGGTGGCGCTGGCCTCCGGCGCCAACATCAACTTCGACCGCCTGCGCTTCGTCGCCGAGCGCGCCGAGGTGGGCGAGCACCGCGAGGCGGTGCTGGCGGTGACGATTCCCGAGACGACGGGCAGCTTCAGAAAGTTCTGCCGCCTGCTCGGCGCGCGCAACATCACCGAGTTCAACTACCGCTACGCCGACCCGCGCGAGGCGCACGTCTTCGTCGGCGTGCAGGTGGGCAGCCGCGCCGAATCGCTCAAGCTGGTCGCGGCCCTGCGCCGCCACGGTCTCGACACGCTCGACCTCACCGAGGACGAGATGGCCAAGCTGCACGTGCGGCACATGGTCGGCGGCCACGCGCCGGTGGACCACGAGCTGCTCTACCGCTTCGAGTTCCCGGAGCGGCCTGGGGCGCTGATGAACTTCCTCGACAGCATGAGCGCGGGCTGGAACATCTCGCTCTTCCACTACCGCAACCACGGCGCCGACTACGGCCGCGTGCTGGTGGGGATGCAGGTGCCGCCGCGCGAGAAGCCGGCCTTCCGCGCCTTCCTCAAGCGCCTCGGCTATGCCTGGTGGGACGAGACGAAGAACCCGGCCTACAAGATGTTTCTCGGCTGAAGGCTGCCTGCCTTTACGTCGAATATTCCCGCTTCCGTGACGATGACATCCATCGGCAGGTCATAAGCCTGCGGCCGGATGCTGGCCACACGGGCCAGTTCGAAGCCGACGCCGATGGCGCGCGGTCTGGGCGAGAGGGCAGCCAGGCTGCGGTCGAAATAGCCGCCGCCGTAGCCGAGGCGGTAGCCCGTCTCGTCGAAGGCGTTCAACGGCATGAGGATGGCGTCGGGGCGAAGCGCTTCGCCCTGCGTCGGGATGTGGATGCCGTAGCGGTCCTCGATCATTTCGCTTTGCGGCGTCCAGGCGCGGAATGCCAGCGGCAGGCCGTCGCCCGTCACCACCGGCAGGCAGGCGCGCAGGCCGCCGCCGAGCTGCCGCGTCACCAGCGGCCGCGCGTCGAACTCGGCGCGGAACGGCCAGCAGAAGGCGAGCACGGCGGGCCGCAGGGCGTCGACGAGTGCGGCGAGATGTCGTTCGATTTCCCGCGACAGGCGCGCATGTTCGGCGGGCGGCAGCGCCTCGCGCGCCGCGATGAGGCGGTTGCGCAGGGCGGTGCGGAACGCGCGCAGGTCCTCCCCGGTCGAATGCGTCATGGACGATGTGCTATTCTCGAAACGGTGGTTGAACTATATATGAAGCGTCTGCTGTGCGCCCTTGCCTTGGCGCTGCTGTCCTCCGCGCTCCATGCCGCGAGCGGGGACGATCGCGTGCTGGCGGCGAAAGAGGCCGTCCAGCGCGGCGACCGCGCCAGGCTCGCCAGGCAGATCGAGGCCCTGCGCGGCCATGATCTCGAACCCTATGCCGAATACTGGCTGCTGAGCCTGCGCCTGAAGGAAGCCGGCAACGACGAGGTGCGCGCTTTCCTCTCGCGCCAGCCCGGCAGCTACCTCGCCGACCAGCTGCGCGGCGAGTGGCTCAAGGTGCTGGGCAAGCGCCGCGAGTGGGATGTCTTCGAGGTCGAATACCCGCCGCTGGTGCAGGCCGATCAGGAAATCCTCTGTTACGCATTGCAGAACCGGCTGCGCCTGGCCGACCTCGGCGCGCTCGACGAGGCGCGGCCGATGTGGTTCGCCGCGGCCGAACTGCCCGAATCCTGCGTTCCGCTGGTGGAACAGCTGATCGCCGATCGGCGGCTGTCGGTCGACGACGCCTGGGCGCGCATGCGCCGACTGCTGGAAGCGAAGAAGCTCGGCGCCGCCAGGCTGGCGGCGGCCTATCTTCCGGCGAGCCAGGCGCCGTCGGCGAAGACGCTGGAAGCCATCGCCGACAAGCCGCTGCGCCACCTCGCCCTGTTGCCGAACGATTTTGCCGCCAGCCGCCAGGGCCGCGAGATGGCGCTGTTCGCCGTGCAGCGCACCGCCCGCACCGACCCCCTTCAGGCGGCGCAGCAATGGGAAAAGATCCGGGACCGCTTCGGCCAGGCCGATCGCGGCTATGCCTACGGCCAGCTCGGCTGGCAGGGCGCGCTCAAGCACCTGCCCGAGGCCGTCGGCTGGTATGCCCGCGCCGCCGGCACGCCCCTGTCGGAGGAGCAACTCGCCTGGAAGGCGCGCGCCGCCCTGCGCGAGCAGAACTGGGCCATGGTGCACGAGGCCGTCGAGCAGATGCCGAAGGCGATGCAGGCGCAGCCGGACTGGATCTACTGGCTCGGCCGCGCCCACGAGGCGCTCGGCCGCCAGGAGGAAGCGCGGGGGCTGTACCAGCGCATCGCCGGCCAGCCGAATTTCTACGGCAACCTCGCCGACGACGAACTGGGCCGGCCGATCATGCCGCCGCCGCGTCCGCAGAAGCCGTCGGCCGAGGACGTGAAGGCCGTGGCCGCGCTGCCGGGATTCCGCCGCGCGCTGGCGCTGTTCCGCATCGACATGCGCATCGAGGGCATTCGCGAGTGGAACTGGGCGCTGCGCGGCATGGACGACGCGAAACTGCTGGCGGCGGCGGAGCTCGCGTACCAGCACCACATCTACGACCGCGCCATCAACACCGCCGACCGCACCCTGGCGCTGCACGACTACTCCCTGCGCTACCTGGCGCCCTTCCGCGAGCATGTCGAGCCGAAGGCGAAGGCCTTGCAGCTCGACCAGGGCTGGGTGTACGGCCTCATGCGGCAGGAGAGCCGCTTCATCACCAACGCCAGGTCGGTGGTCGGCGCCAAGGGCCTCATGCAGTTGATGCCGAAGACGGCGAGCTGGGTGGCGAAGAAGATCGGCATGCGCGACTTTCATCCCGGCCGCACCAACGACACCGACGTCAATGTCACGCTCGGCACCCACTACCTGAAGATGGTGCTCGACGAACTGGACAGCCACCCGGTGCTGGCCTCGGCCGCCTACAATGCCGGGCCGGGGCGCGCGCGCAAGTGGCGCGATACGGCGCGCCCGCTGGAAGGCGCCATCTATGCCGAGTCGATTCCCTTCAACGAGACGCGCGACTACGTCAAGAAGGTGATGAGCAACGCCGTGTACTACTCGGCGCTGTTCGACGGCCAGCCGCAGTCGCTCAAGCCGAAGCTCGGCACCGTCGCGCCGAAGAACGGAAGCGATCAGCCCAAGACGCCCGATCTTCCCTGACGGCCGGACAGCCGGACTTGGGATTAAAATCCGCCTACCGGCTTTTTCCGAAAAATGAACCCAAAGAACATTCTCCTCATCGGCGGCTCGGGCTTTTTGGGCAGCCAGGTCGCCCAGCGGCTGGCTGCCCAGGGCCACCGCATCACCGTGCCGACGCGCCACCGCGAGCGCGCCCGCCATCTGCTCGTGCTGCCGACGGCGGAGGTGGTCGAAACAGACGTGCATGACGCGGCGGCCCTGGTCGGGCTGGTCGCCGGCCAGGACGCCGTGATCAACCTGGTCGGCGTGCTGCACAGCCGCTACGGCCTGCCCTACGGGCCCGATTTCGCCCGCGCCCACGTCGAGCTGCCGAGGAAGATCGCCGCCGCCTGCGTCGCCGCCGGCGTGCGTCGCCTGGCCCATGTCTCCGCCCTCAACGCCGACCCGAAGGGTCCTAGCCAGTACCTGCGCTCGAAGGGCGATGGCGAGGCCGCGCTGCGTGCGGCGGGCGATGCGCTCGAGCTGACGATCTTCCGCCCTTCGGTGATCTTCGGGCCGGAGGACGCCTTTCTCAACCTCTTCGCCCGCCTGCAGCGCGTCGCGCCCCTGCTGCCGATGGGCAATCTCGAGGCGCGCTTCCAGCCCGTGTTCGTCGGAGACGTGGCGCAGGCCGTCGTCGCCGGCCTGGCGCGACGCGACGCCATCGGCCAGGCCTGCTGCTGCTGCGGACCGCAGGTCTATACCTTGAAGGAGCTGGTGCAGTACGCCGGTGAACTGGCCGGCTGCCGGCGGCCGGTGCTCCGTCTGCCCGAGGCGCTGGCGCGCCTGCAGGCCGGCGTGCTCGAGCTGCTGCCGAACCCGCCGCTCTCGGTGGACAACCTCGACTCGATGGACGCGGACAGCGTCTGCACGGGCTCCGATCCGCTGCCTTTCGGCCTGCGCCCGACGCCGCTCGAGGCGGTCGCCCCGGCGTACCTCGGCGGCCGCACGCAGCGGCAGGCCAACTACGGCCGTGGCGGCAAGGCGCACCGCTGATCTGATGAGAACATACGTCGTCGGCGGCGCGGTGCGGGATCGCCTGCTCGGCCTGCCCGTGCAGGACCGCGACCATGTCGTCGTCGGCGCCACGCCGGAGGAAATGCTGACGCGCGGCTTCAGGCCGGTGGGCAAGGATTTCCCGGTCTTCCTGCATCCGGAGACGCACGAGGAATACGCGCTGGCCCGCACCGAGCGCAAGACCGCGCCCGGCTACAAGGGCTTCGTCTTCCATGCCGCGCCCGACGTCACGCTGGAGCAGGACCTCGCCCGGCGCGACCTCACCATCAACGCCATCGCCGAGGACGAGGCGGGCGCGCTGGTCGACCCTTTCGGCGGCCAGGCCGACCTCGCCGCGCGCGTGCTGCGCCACGTCGGCCCGGCCTTCGCCGAGGATCCCGTGCGCGTGTTGCGCGTGGCGCGCTTCGCCGCGCGCTTCGCCGACTTCCACGTCGCCGGCGAGACCCTCGATCTGATGCGAGAAATGGCGCGCAACGGCGAGGTCGACCATCTCGTGCCCGAGCGCGTCTGGCAGGAATTCTCGCGCGGCCTGATGGAGGCGCGCCCCTCGCGCATGATCGCGCTGCTGCACGAATGCGGCGCGCTGGCGCGCTTCCTGCCCGAGCTCGACCGCCTCTTCGGCGTGCCGCAGCCGGCCGAGCACCATCCAGAGGTCGACACCGGCGTGCATGTCCTGCGCGTGGTCGACCGGGCGGCGGCGCGCCACTATCCGCTGTCCGTGCGCTTCGCCGCCCTGCTGCACGACCTCGGCAAGGGGGCCACGCCGCAGTCGGAATGGCCGCACCACCATGGCCACGAGGCGACCGGAGCGGATCTCGCCGAAGCGGTGTCGGAGCGCCTGCGCGCGTCGTCCGACTGCCGCGACCTCGCCGTGCTGGCGGCGCGCGAGCACGGCCTGGTACACGATGCCGAGCGCCTGCGTCCGGCCAGCGTCGTCAAGCTGCTCGAGCGGGCCGACGCCCTGCGTCGCCCCGAGCGCTTCGGCCAACTGCTCGAAGCCTGCGAATGCGACTTCCACGGCCGTCCCGGCTGGGAGGACCGGCCCTGGACGGCGGGCGACATCCTGCGCCGGGCCCTCGTCGCCGCGCAGTCGGTGGATGCCGGCGCCGTCGCCGCCGCCTGCGCCGACAGGGCGCGCATTCCGGAGCGCATCCACGAGGCGCGCGTGGCGGCGGTGCGCGATGCGGCGCCGTCCCGTGGAGACTGACTTTTCGTGATGCCCCGGTTGCTCCTTGCGGGACTTCTTTTCGCCGGTGCGGCCCTGGCGCAGCCGCAGGCCGTCGAGCCGGCCGAGGCCGCTCCGGCGGAGTCCCGCGCCGCACCCCCGGCCGCAGCGCAATCCGCGCCCGCGCGCAGCCCGGAGGAGGACATGGCCGCGCTGCGCCCGCTGCTGATCGGCAAGCGCTACCTCGACCAGACGCGCAAGCGCCTCGCCGTGCAACTGGCGCGCATGGGGCGCAACATGGACCAGCCGACGCCGTGGGTCGAGGACAACGCCCTCGTCGTGCGCGATTTCGCCGCCGACGTGCAGATCGTGTATGCCCTCGAGCTCAAGGAGGGGGCGCAGCTCGTCTCCCACGGCATGATGAAGGGCTGGGGCATGGATGCCGACCGCCTGCACCAGCGGGCGCTGGCCAACCTCGACCGGGCACACGGCGAGATCGGCATCAAGCGGGTGGGCAGGCTGCCCTGGCTCTCGGTGATCGAGACCCAGGACGGCTATGCCGCCAGCCGCGTGCTGCTGCACTGGCGCTGGGCGGAGCTGACGCTCACCCTGGGCGAAGTGCTTATCCTCGGCATGCCGACGCAGGACGTCGTGGTGTTCACGGCCACGATCGAGCCGCAGAAGCTCGAACAACTGCAGGACACGGTGGAAACCGTCGAGCGCCACCAGGGCCGGCCGGTCTCGCGCCGCCTCTTCCAGTGGACGCCGCAGGGCTGGGTTGAATTCGATCCAGCCCTACAGCAGGCGGAACAGCAGCGTCCCCAGGAGGGAGAGCAGCAGCACGCTGCCGAAGGGAAAATGGTAGAGGCGGCCGCGAAAGCGGAAGCTGACGTCCCCCGGCAGGCGGTGCAAGCCGAGGCGGGCGACCAGGCGCGGCAGGAAGACGCCGGCGACAAGCACCGTGATCAGCAGGGCCAGCAACCATTTCAGCATGGACAGGAGGATAACCGATGATCGAGCTCTACACATGGGGCACCCCGAACGGCCGCAAGGTCTCCATCATGCTCGAGGAATGCGGCCTGCCCTACCGTGTGCACAAGGTCGACATCACCCAGGGCGAGCAGTTCGCGCCGTCCTATCTGGCCATCAACCCGAACGGCAAGATCCCGGCCATCGTCGATCCGGACGGCCCCGACGGCAAGCCGATCGCCATGATGGAATCCGGCGCCATTCTGGTCTATCTGGCCGGCAAGACCGGCCGTTTCCTGCCGGCGACGGATCGCGGCAAGTACGAGGCCCTGCAGTGGCTGATGTTCCAGATGGGCGGCGTCGGCCCGATGTTCGGCCAGACCCACCACTTCCTGCGCTACGCGCCGGAGAAAGTGGACTACGCCATCGGCCGCTACACCAAGGAAACCGAGCGCCTCTACGGCGTGCTCAATGCCCGCCTCGGCCGGCACGCCTACCTCCCCGACGAGTACTCCATCGCCGACATGGCGACCTATCCCTGGGTGGCGCGCCACGAGTGGCACGAGGTGGCCCTCTCAAGCTATCCGAACGTGATGCGCTGGTTCAAGGACATCGCCAACCGCCCGGCCGTGCAGCGCGGCATGGCCGTGCCTGGCTGATGAGCACTTCCCGTTTCGGCGGGCTGGAAGTCATCAGCCGCCCGCCCGCCGGAAAAGTCAGTCCGCGCGACACGCCGCTGCTCTTCATCCACGGCGCCTATGCTGCCGCCTGGTGCTGGGACGAGCATTTCCTGCCCTGGTTCGCCGAGCGGGGCTACGCCTGCCATGCGCTGAGCCTGTCCGGCCACGGCGGCTCGCCCGGCCGCGACCGGCTCGACAGCTTCGGCATCGACCATTACGTGAAGGACGTCGCGGCGGTGGCCGAACAGTTGCCCGCGCCGCCGCTGCTCATCGGCCATTCCATGGGCGGCATGGTGGCGCAGAAGTACCTCGAGTCCCACGAGGCCGCCGGCGTGGTGCTGATGTCCTCCGTGCCGCCGCAGGGCCTCTGGGCGGCGGCGCTCGGCCTGGCCTTCCAGAAGCCGGGCCTGATGGGCGACCTCAACCGCCTGCTCGGCGGCGGCCGCGTCGCCTTCGACACCCTGCGCGAGGCCATGTTCGCCCAACCCGTCGAAACGGCGGACCTGGCGCGCTGGTACAAGCGCATGCAGCCCGAGTCGCATCGCGCCATCTGGGACATGACGCTGTTCAACCTGCCCCTGAAAAGCCGCATGCGGCCGGCCCCGATGCTGGTGCTGGGCGCCGAGCACGACCACCTCATCCCGCCCTCCCAGACCGAGATGACGGCGCGCCACTACGGCGTCGAGGCCGAGATCTTCGAGGGCATGGGCCACGGCCTCATGCTCGAGCGCGACTGGGCGCGCGTGGCCGAGCGCATCCTGGACTGGCTGCCCTAGAAACCCCGCCTTTCGCGGGGGCATTGCGCCCGTCCGTCGGCTGGACCGGAAATTTTTTGCGCCGGCATTCAACCTTTTCCCGTTTCTGCCGTTAGCCAAGTTGACGTCCCGATGCACGAGACGGCTGCGTGGAGGTCATCATGATTATGGAAATGGACATGAGCACGGGAAAACGGGTCATCGAACTGCGCGAAGAGTATGGCGAGGAGGTGCTCCTCTCCAACTGGCTGCCGCAGCCCGAAGTTGGCCTGGCGCTGCAGGAAGCGGTGTCCCACAGGGATTTCCTTCGGTCACCGGCGCGGCACGAAAGCCGCGGCGCCGAACGGGACGCCGAGGCCTTCCTGCGCAACGTCTACCTCTGCCAGGAGTAGACGGCCCTTCCGACGCATTGTGGCGGCGCCTGCCGCTACAATGCGGGCATGACTTCACCCTCCGAACGCCGCGCCAGCTACCCCCACTTCCTCGCCATCCCCACCCGCTGGATGGACAACGACGTGTACGGCCACGTCAACAACGTCGTCTATTACTCCTACTTCGACACCGTCATCAACGAATACCTGATCCGCGAAGGCGGGCTCGACATCCATGACGGAACGGTGGTCGGCTATTGCGTCGAGTCGACCTGCCGCTACCATCGCCCGCTCACCTTCCCCGAGACGATCGACGCCGGCCTGCGCGTGGCGCACCTCGGCAACGCCTCGGTGCGCTACGAGGTCGGCCTGTTCCGCCAGGGCGAGGACAGGCCGGCGGCGCAGGGGCATTTCGTGCACGTCTTCGTCGACCGCGCGAAGGACAAGCCCACCGCCATTCCGGAGAAGATCCGCGCCTGCCTCGAAAAATTGAAGTAGGACGGTTCCCTACACGAGAATCAGATCAACCCAAAGGCGCCGAAGCCGTTAACTCACTCAAGCAGCACGGGAGGACGCAAGGTGTTGTGGCGGGCGTGCGGGCGCGCGTCCCGACGGCCTGATCGCTGAGGGCCGGCAGCATCGCGACAAACCCTTGCGTCTTCACTTACAAAGCGTGGCTGCGATCACCGTGCGTGAAACCCAATAGCGGTTCCCCGATTCCCTTCCCCAGCGCCAGCACCTTGAACAGCTCGCCCATCTCGGCGGGGCTGATGAGCTTTTGTGCACCCGAGGCGAGCGCCGCGTAGGCGGCAGCGCCGTCGGCCTGATGTGCTTCGAGCAACTGCGCGAGGCCGCAGTTGAGCAGGAACTGCGCCTGGCTGGTGTAGCCGAGCACGTCCAGTCCGGCGTCGTGGCCCGCTTCGGCCATCGCTGTGAAGTCGACGTGCGCCGTGATGTCGTTGAGTCCCGGTAGCCAGAGCGGATCGCCGTGGGCGTGGTGGCGGTAGTGGCACATCAGCGTGCCCTCGGCGCGCTGGGGGTGGTAATACTCGCGCTGCGGGAAGCCGTAGTCGATGAGGAGCAGGGCGCCGCGCTGAAGAAGGCGCCCCCATTCGGCGACCCAGGCGCGGGCGGCGAGATTGATTTCAGAAACGTAGGGCGGCGCAACACAAGTCAGTCCCTGCGACACGGCGAGCAGGGCGCCGGCGGCGGGCCGGTCCTGCCAGGCGAAGGCACCGTTCTCCAGTGCCACGCCGCGCTCGAAGACGCCGTCCTCGCGCCAGGTGACGATATGCACGGGCATCGCGTCGAGCAGCTCGTTGGCGACGACTGCGCCGCTGAAAGTGTCCGGCAGCGCGTCCAGCCAGGCGACCCGTTCCGCCAGCTGCGGCACGGCGGCGAGCGTTTCCTGCTGGCGGGCGCGCAGCTCGCCGGACACTTCGAGGATCTCGTAACGCTCGGGCAGGGCGCCACGGCGCTCCAGCGCGCGCAACAGGCCGAGCGCCAGGGCGCCGCTGCCGGCGCCGGCCTCGAGGAGGCGCGGCGCGCTGGCCGCCAGGATCGGTTCGAGCTGGGCGGCCAGCGCCTCGGCGAAGAGCGGCGAGAGCTCTGGCGCGGTGACGAAATCGCCCGCCGCGCCGAACTTGCGCGCGCCGCCGCTGTAGTAGCCGAGGCCGGGCGCGTAGAGCGCCAACTCCATGTAGCGGTCGAAGGAAATCCAGCCGCCGGCCTGATCGATTTCCGAAGCAATGCGCGCCACCAGGCGGGCGCTGCTTTCGGCGGCGGCGGAATCGGGCGTCGGAAGGCTCATGGCGGGGCCGAATGTGCCCGAATCCGTTAAAATTCGCAAACTTATGAACAATGCCCTAACAAGCAAGGTGGTCCTCGTCACCGGCGCTGCCCGCCGCGTCGGCGCCGAGATCGCGCGCACCCTGCATGCCGAAGGCGCCGTGCTGGCCCTGCATTACCGCAGCTCGGCGGCCGAGGCGCAGGCGCTGGTGGCGTCTCTGAATGCCGCGCGCGCCGGCTCCGCCGTCGCCTTCCAGGCCGATCTGCTCGACAACGAACACCTGCCGCGCCTGGTCGAGGAAACGGTGAAACACTTCGGCCGGCTCGATGCCCTGGTGAACAATGCCTCGAGCTTCTGCGCCACGCCGCTCGGCGCCATCGGCGCGGCCGAATGGGACGATCTCGTCGGCACCAACTTCAAGGCGCCGCTGTTCCTTTCCCAGGCCGCCGCGCCGCATCTCGCCCTGGCGCGCGGCGCCATCGTGAACATCACGGACATCCACGCCGAGCGGCCGCTGAAGAACTACCCGCTCTATTGCGCCGCCAAGGCCGGGCTGGCCGGCCTGACGCGCGCCCTGGCCCTCGAGCTGGGGCCGAGCGTGCACGTGAACGGCATCGCTCCCGGGCCCATCCTCTGGCCGGAGGACGGCTCCTTCGACGCCGCCTCGCAGGCGGCGGTGGTCGCGCGCACCCTGCTCAAGCGCTGCGGCGATCCCGCCGACATCGCCCGCACCGTGCGCTTCCTGCTCGCCGACGCGCCTTTCGTCACCGGCCAGATCATCGCCGTCGACGGCGGCAGGAGTGTCTTCCTGTGAGCGCGTATCTGGAAGCCCTGCTGCCCGAGGCGCTGGGCGAAAAGGAAAGGCACGAGTCCAACAAGCTGGCCAAGCGCCTGCGCCGCAATGTCGGCCAGGCCATCGGCGATTTCAACATGATCGAGGATGGCGACCGCGTCATGGTCTGCCTCTCCGGCGGCAAGGACAGCCACGCCCTGCTCGACATCCTGCTGCAATTGCGCGAGATTGCGCCGGTGCGCTTCGATCTGGTCGCCGTTAACCTCGACCAGAAGCAGCCGGGCTTCCCCGCCGAGGTGCTGCCGGAATACCTGAAGGGCCTCGGCATCCCCTTCCACATCGAGGAGCAGGACACCTACTCGGTGGTGAAGCGCGTCATCCCCGAGGGCAAGACCACCTGCTCGCTCTGTTCGCGGCTGCGCCGCGGCGTGCTCTACCGCGTCGCCGGGGAATTGGGCGCGACCAAGATCGCGCTCGGCCACCACCGCGACGACATCCTCGAGACGCTGTTCCTGAATATGTTCTACGGCGGCAAGCTGAAGGCCATGCCGCCCAAGCTGGTCTCCGACGACGGCCGCCACATCGTCATCCGCCCGCTCGCCTACTGCCGCGAGCGCGACCTCGAGGCCTGGGCGCGGCTGCGGCGCTTCCCGATCATCCCCTGCGACCTGTGCGGCTCTCAGGAGCAGTTGAAGCGCAAGGAGACCAAGGCGCTGCTGCGCGAGTGGGACAAGCGCTTCCCCGGCCGGGTGGAGAAGATCTTCGCGGCGCTGGGCAACGTTGCCCCCTCGCACCTGGCCGACCCGAGGCTCTACGACTTCCGCAACCTGAAGGCCGACGGGCGACCCGACCCGGAGGGCGACCGCGCCTTCGACCCCGACGATTTCGACGATTCCGGCGTCATCACGCTTCGCCCGGACGTGGGGGTTTGATATGATTCCCCATTCAGGAATCCAGCAATCACATCGCTTCGCATGAGCACCAAAGCCGAACGCAATCTTTGCGTACTGTTCGCCGACGTGTCCGGCAGCACCCGCCTCTACGAGAAGTTGGGCGACAAGGAGGCCCTGCATGCCGTCGAGCGCTGCCTCAATCGCATGACGCGCGCCACCGAGCAGTTCAAGGGCCGCGTCATCAAGACCATCGGCGACGAGGTGATGGCGGTGTTCGACAGCGCGGAAGCCGGCATGGACGCGGCCTGCTCCATGCAGCAGCGCGTGGACGACCTGCCGCCGGTGTGCGGCATCAAGCTCGGCATCCGCGTCGGCTTCCACTTCGGGCCTGCGATCGAGGAGGCGAAGGATGTCTTCGGCGACACGGTGAACACCGCTGCGCGCATGGCGGGTCTCGCCAAGGCCGGCCAGATCATCATCACGCGCGACACGGTCAATGTCCTGCCGGTGCTGCTGCAGCAGTCGACGCGCGAGATCGACGCGCTGGCGGTGAAGGGCAAGGCCGAGGACGTGCGGGTATGCGAGGTGATCTGGCAGGAATCGGATGACCTGACCATGAAGTCGGCCAGCATCGCCGCCGCGCCTGCCGTCGCGCGCATGGTCCTTCGCCACGGCGGCGAGGAAAAGGTGCTCGATGCCGGCCACGGCATGTTCTCGCTCGGGCGCGACGCAGCCAGCGACATCATCATCACCGACCGCCGCGCCTCGCGCACCCATGCGCGCATCGAGCGGCGCCGCGACAAATTCGTGCTCATCGACCAGAGCACCAACGGCACCTACGTCACCTTCGATGGCGAGGCGGAATTCGCGCTCAAGCGCGAGGAGGTGATCCTGCGCAACAAGGGCGTCATCAGCTTCGGCCATGCCCTCGACGAGAACAGCGAGGTGGTCGAGTTCAAGGTCGGTTGAAGACCTGGCCGGACGGAAAAAAGAAGGCCCCGGACCGGGGCCTTCTTTTTCATATGCTGAGTTTCTTCAGCGTGTCGGGGTTCTTCACCACCGCCTCGCGCCGCGGGGCTGGCGCCTCGATCAGCGCCGCCGGCGGCAGGGTGTCGAGGCGCGAGAGGACGGCGGCCTCGCGGCAGCCCGGCTCCAGCGTCACCGCGACTTCACTCTCGCCTGCCGTGCCGGCGTTCAGGCATTGCTTGCCGAGCTTGTGGTTGAGCGGCTTGAGGACGGCGCTTTGCACCAGCTCCACCGTGTTGGCCACGCCGCCGGAGAGCAGCAGGTCGAAGGTGTCGCTTCCCGACAGGCCGGCCGAGAGGACGTTGCGCAGGCCGTTCAGCTCGCGCAGCAGCAGTTGGGCAGTGTCCTTGTTCGGCAGGCCCTGCAGCTTGAGGCGCACCTTCCGGCCGCTGAAATGGAAGTGCTGCAGGAAGAAGCCCTTGGAGAACTCCTCGCCGATCAGCTTGCCGACGTCGCGCAGTGCCTCGTCCTCCGTCGCCCAGCTCGTCTTTTCCGGGGTCTGCGTGTTGTAGTAGATCTCCTCGCCGCTCCTCTTGTCGGTGGCCTTCACCGTCCACGAGGTGAGGACGAACTTCTCCACCGTGATGCCGGAGGCGGCGAGTTTGGCCGAGAGTTTCCTGAACTTCGCCTCGCCGGTGACGGCGAAATCGGCGCCGCCCTTGCCGTCCTTCGCCATGTCGTCGTTCCAGACGCGGAAGCCGAAGGACTGGATGCGCTCCTTGAGCAGGTTTTCCGCCAGCGGCGAGCGCTGCGCCGGGGCGGCCGGATCGGACTCGGCGCTCTTGGCGGTGATCGCCACCGAGATCTTCGGGTCGCCGTTGTTGCGGATGAAATCGACGCGCTCCTCGCGCGACACCTGGTTGAGCGATTTCTGCACGTCGCGCACCCTCACCGTGGCGCGCGTGGCGAGTGACATGAGGCCGTCCTTGCCGAGGTGCGGCGGCTCCTCCTCCAGCACCGTCTGGATGAATTCGCCGCTGCGCGAAAGCAGCTTGTCGCGCACCAGCGTGTAGTGCTTGCTGAGCGAGCCCGGCTCGACGTAGAGGGCGAGGGCCTTCTCGACGAGCTGGCGCCTGGCGTCCTCGCGCAGGTCGGCGTTGAGCAGGCCCTTGTCCTGGGCATAGCGCGGGTCGGACGGGTCGGCCAGACCGAGGGCGCTGATGGCGATGATGCTGGTATCGGCGCCCGGCACCGCGCCGGCCGGCGCCGCGGGGGCGGTCGCCTGGGGCGTGGCCGCCGGTTGCGGCGCGCCGCCCTTGCCCATGAAGACGTAGGCGGCGGCACCCAGCCCGATGACGGCGAGGCCGCCGGCGAGCGCCAGGGCCAGGCCGGATTTTTTCGCCGGGGCCGGCGCGGCCGCCGCCGGGGGGGCAGGCGCAGGGGCAGCCGCCGGCCTCGGCATCGCCAGGGTTTTCTCGACGGCGAGGGTCTGCTCCGCCGCGCTTACCAGCGTGGCCTCGCCGTCGCCGGGCAGGGCTTGGCCCGCCGCCGCCATCTTCAGGGCGATGGCGAACTCGCGCCCGTTCTGGAAGCGCTCGTCGGGGCGCTTGGCCAGCGCCTTGCGGATCAGCGCGTCGAAGGGGCGCGGCACCTGCACGTTGAGCGCCGAGGGCGCCGGCGGTTCCTCCTTCAGCACTTTGTGCATGATGGTGGTGAGCGCGCCGGTGAACGGCTTCTCGCCGGTGAGGAACTGGTAGAGGATGACCCCGGCCGAGAAGAGGTCGGAGCGGCCGTCGACGGTCTGCCCCATGAACTGCTCGGGCGACATGTAGCTCGGCGTGCCCAGCACCGAGCCGGCCTGGGTCAGGTTGGACGACTCGACGCGCGCGATGCCGAAGTCGGCCACCTTCACCGTGCCGTCCTTGAGCAGGATGATGTTGGCCGGCTTGATGTCGCGATGCACGACGCCGTTCTTGTGCGAGAAATCGAGTGCGTCGAGCAGCTGGCCCATGATGCGCACGATCTCCGCCATCGGAAAGCGCTCGTTGGCGTCGAAATGGTCGCGCAGCTCGCGCCCCTCGATGAATTCCATGGCGATGAAGGCGGTGCCCGCATCTTCGCCGTATTCGTAGATCGAGACGATGTTGGGGTGGCTGAGGCGGCCGGCGGCCTGCGCCTCGCGCTTGAAGCGGGCGAGAATCTCCTCGACCTCGGCGCGGTCGAGCTGGTCGCGGCGCACGGTCTTCAGCGCGACGCGGCGGCCGATCATCGGGTCGAAGCCGTCGTAGACGATGCCCATGGCGCCCTGTCCGAGCTCTCCCCGGATCTCGTACTTGCCGAGCTTCTTCAGTTCAGTCATGACGGCTGCTCCCTCATTCTAGTCGCCCCCGCCCTCGGGGCGGGGGATGGGGGGTGGGTTGTCATTTGCCCCAACGGGGCGCGCTTGCGCGCCACGCGAACCACCGTCACCCCCTTCCTCGGGAAGGGGGGCGGGGGGGAAGGTTATTTATGCTTCGAGTCGATTTCCCAGACGTTCTTCTGCACCAGGCGCTGCACCATGCCGTCGAGGGTCAGGCCGCCGGCCTGGCCGCCGGAGAAGCCGAGCACCGAGGTCGACTTGGCGCCGAGTTCCATCTTCTCCTCGGTGTAGCCCTGTGCCACCTGCTCGGTGGTGTTGGCGTCGATGATCTTCCAGCGCATGCCGATGATCCAGACGCCGGTCGACTCGCGCGTGTCCACCGAGCTGACGACGACATCGCCGGCGGCGCCGCCGCGGCCGCCGCCGAAGATGCCGATCAGCGCGCCGATCGGGCGCCCGCTGAAGCCTTCCTGCGCCTGCGCCACCTGCTCGGCCTTGAGGATGTCGAACTTCATCACCCACTTCGTCGTCTTCAGCTTGCCCTTCTGCAGGTATTTGTGCGCCGTCTGCGGGTCGCCCAGGTTGTAGGCGAGCTGGAACTCCTGCAGCAGGTGGCCGAGGCTGGAGCGCTCCAGCACCTTGAAGTTGGCCTTGGTCAGCTCCAGTTCGGCGAAGTCGGCGATGTTGTTGGGACCGAACTTCTGCGCGAAGTTGGCGTTGTTGCTCTTCACCTCGCCCGGGATGACGATGATGGCCGGGCCGGGCTTGGCGGCATTCACGTACTCGACCGGCTTGTACATGCCCTTGTCGGCCATTTCGTTGGCCTTCTGCGAGGTGCTGCTGCCCTGCGTCGGCGAGGGGCTCTCGAAGGTGGGCTGGGCGGCGGCCGCGCCCGACAGCAGGACGAAGGCGAGGGACAGCGTGCGGTTCGGTCGGTTCATCTTCTTCTCCAGTTCATTTCGCGCCGGCGCTGCGGCAATAGTCGTTGTAGAGCCGGGCCACCGCCTCGTCGGCCTGCTCGTTCACCAGGGTGAGCGCCATGCCGAGCGTGTCGGTGCCGGAATAGGAATCGGCCCTGGCCGTGACGTTGGAAATCGTCCTGCCGCCCGCCGAGACCAGGGTGAAGCCCATGTGCACGGCGACCTCGTTGATCTTCAGCACCGGATTGATGCCGGTCTGGGTGGTGATGAGGCCGCGCAGGATGAAGTTGGCGCCGAGCTTCTTCGAGGCGGCGATGGCGGCGTCCGGGTCGTTGCGGAAGTGCGCCTCGATCTCGGCCTGGGCGATCTGCGCGCGGATCTCCTCCTGCGTGTAGGTCTTCAGGCCGAGCGCGCGCAGGCGGTGGTTGATGGCCTGGAAGTGCGGGCCGTAGCGGCTCTGCGTCGTGTTGAAGCCGTTCGAGGTGCGCTCCGCGATGACCAGCATGATCTTCTGGTTCTTCAGCTGCTTCTTGCAGGGGGCGGAGACCAGCTGGCCGATGCGCTGGCCGCGCGCCTGGTCCTCCTGTCTGGACTTTTCCTCCTCCTCGGAGAACTTGAAGGCCTGGGCGCTGCCGCCGGCCAGGAGAAAAGTCAGTGCGTACGGTACGGCGAGCGCGAGTCGGACACGGCGCATGGGCAGCCTTTGGAAGCGCAATGCAAGGGGAATGATTGTGGCAAAAAGCAGGCCCCCGTACAACCGCGGCAAGCGGCGGTACGGGGGGACGACAGCTATTGCGGCTTACTTCTTGACGGGCGCGGCGGCGGGCTTGGCTTCGGCCGGCTTGTCGGCCTTGAGGCACTCGCTCATGAAGGTCTTGCGCTCGTCGCTCTTGAGCTTCTTGTCGCCGGCCTCCTTGTTGCAACTCTTCATCCTGTCCTGCTGGGCGCCCTGCTTGTCCTTCAGGCACTCGCTCATGAAGGCCTTGCGCTCGTCGCCCTTCTTGTCGGCCGCCTTCTCGTTGCAGGCCTTCATGCGCTCCTGCTGCCTGACCTGCTTCTCGGAAGGCGCCTTCTTCTCGGTGGCGGCAGGGGCGGCAGGGGCGGCGGATGCCGCGGGCGCCTGCGCCAGGGCGGCCTGTGCCGCGAAGAGGGACAGCGCGGCGGCCAGAATCAGTTTGTGCATTCGTTTTCTCCTAGAGTGTGTGCGGGGAAGGGCCGCAGGGAGAAGAACGCCGGCGGCGGCTTAGTTGACAGCGCCGTCGGCGCCGTCCATGGCCTGCTTGTGGCGCTCGACGAATTCCTGCGTGCTGTCGATGCCGCGCAGCAGCAGGATGGTCGAGCGCACGGCGGCCTCGAGCAGGACGGCGAGGTTGCGGCCGGCGGCGACCGGGATGTTCACCTTGCGCACCGGAATGCCGAGGATGTCCTGCGTCTCCGCGCCGAGCGGCAGTCGGTCTATATCCACCACGCCCTTTTGCGGCCGGATCAGGTTGACCGCCAGCTTGAGGGGCATCTTGCGCCGGCAGGCCGTTTCGCCGAACACGGTGCGGATGTTGAGCACGCCGAGGCCGCGCACCTCGAGGAAGTCGCGCAGCATGGGCGGGCAGCGCGCCTCCAGCGTGTTGGGCGCGACGCGGGCGATCTCGACGATGTCGTCGGCGACGAGGCCGTGGCCGCGCGAGATGAGTTCGAGCGCCAGTTCGCTCTTGCCGACGCCGGAGTCGCCCGTGATGAGCACGCCCATGCCGAGTACGTCCATCATGACGGCATGCAGCTCGATGGTCTCGGCCAGCTGGCGCGACAGCCAGATGCGCAGCAGGTCGATGACCGCGGCGGCCGACTCCGGCGTGGAGAAGAGGGCCGTGTCGGATTTCTCGCAGGCCTCGCGCACCGGGGCGGGGATCGGGCAGCCGTCGGCGACGATGAAGGCCGGCGGGTGGGCGGCGATGATCTCCTCCATGTGGCGCGAGACGCGCACCGCGTGCTGCTGAGCTGCCCAGTCGATCTCGGGTGCGCCGATGACCTGGATGCGGTCGGGGTGGATCAGGTTGAGGTGGCCGACGAGGTCGGCCGGCGAGGCGTTGTCGCGGTTGACCGAGATCTGCGCGTCGAGGTTGCCGCCCACCCGCAGCAGCTGCAGGCGCTCGCGGTGGTGCTCAAACAGCTGCGCGACGCTCGCTTGCCGCATGGGCCTGCCAGCCGGTGAACAGGGCGTGAATGGCCGCCGCATCGGGCGCTGCGGCGAGCTGCTCTCTGAAGGCGCGGTCGGAGAACATCTGCGCCAGTTCGGAGAGGATCTGCAGGTGCTGTTCGGTGGCCTGTTCGGGCACCAGCAGCACGAAGAGCAGGCTGACCGGCTTGCCGTCGGGCGCGTCGAACTGCACCGGCGCGGCGAGGCGCAGGAAGGCGCCGACCGCCTCCTTCAGGCCCTTGATGCGGCCGTGCGGGATGGCGACGCCCTGGCCGAGCCCGGTCGAGCCGAGCTTCTCGCGGGCGAAGAGGCTGTCGAACACCGTGCTGCGGCCGATGCCCTGGTTGTTTTCGAACACCAGGCCGGCCTGCTCGAAGACGCGTTTCTTGCTGCTCGCATCGAGGCTGGCCTGGATGTTGTCAGGGGAAAGAAGTTTGGCGATGAGGTTCATGGCGGTGCGGCCGCGGTTGGCTTCGGGCTTGCGCGGGAAGCGGCGTTAAATGGGGTCGTGGCAGGCGTTCCCGGGTAGGGGGCGCATTATACCGGGAAAGCCCCCCCGGCTGCGAGGCCTATTCCGTGGCCTGGTGCTTGAGCGCCTCGTGGGCGTGCTCCTTCTTCTTTTCCTTGTGCTTGAGCACCTGGCGGTCGAGCTTGTCGGCCAGGGCGTCGATGCTGGCGTAGAGGTTCTCGTCCTGCGCCTCGACGAAGATGTCCTTGCCGCGCACGTGCACCGTCACCTCCGCCTTCTGCCGCAGCTTCTCCACCGAGAGGATGACATGCACGGCGGTGACGTGGTCGAAGTGCCGGAGGACCCGCTCCAGCTTCGCCTGCACGTAATCGCGGATGGCCGGCGTGACTTCGAGGTGATGCCCGCTGATGTTCATGTTCATGTTGGCTCCTTGGCTAGGGCGGGCTCCGTCGCGGTGAGCAGGAGCCCTGTGTGAAAGGGTTAACGGCCGCTCAGATCGACTTCCTCAGGTTGACCGGCGGGATGTTCATGGCTTCGCGGTACTTTGCCACGGTGCGGCGCGCCACGACGATGCCCTGCTGGCCGAGGATCTCGGCGAGCTGGGCGTCGGAGAGCGGCTTCTTCCCGTCCTCGGCGCCGACCAGCTGCTTGATGAGCGCGCGGATGGCGGTGGAGGAGGCGGCGCCGCCCGCCTCGGTGGCGACATGGCTGCCGAAGAAGTACTTCAGTTCATAGACGCCGCGCGGCGAGGCCATGTACTTCTGCGTCGTCACGCGCGAGATGGTCGACTCGTGCAGGCCGAGCTGGTCGGCGATCTCGCGCAGCGTGAGCGGCCGCATCGCCACCTCGCCGTGCTCGAAGAACTGGCGCTGGCGCTCGACGATGGCCTGCGAGACGCGCTGGATGGTCTCGAAGCGCTGCTGCACGTTCTTGATCAGCCACTTCGCCTCCTGCAGCTGGCTGGCGAGGCCGGAACCGCGCTGGCCCTGCAGGATGTCGGCGTAGAGGCGGTTGATGCGCAGCTTCGGCATCGCCTCGGCGTTGAGCGAGGCGACCCAATGGCCGCGCACCTTGCGCACGACGACGTCGGGCACGACGTAGCGCGTGTCGGCCGGCGAGAACTGCGCGCCGGGGCGCGGGTTGAGCGAGCGGATCAGCGCCTGCGCCTCGCGCAGTTCCTCCTCGCCGCAAGCCACCGCCTTGCGCAGCCGCACGTAGTCGCGCGCGGCGAGCTGGTCGAGGTGGTTGCGCACGATCTTCAGCGCCAGGTCGCGCGTGCGCGATGCGGGCAGGTTGGCCAGCTGCAGCGCCAGGCACTCCGAGGCGTTGCGCGCGCCGATGCCGGGCGGATCGAAGTTCTGCAGGTGCTTGAGCGCGATCTGCAGCTCGTCGAGGTCGACCTCCAGTTCCGGCGGCAGCATTTCGGCCAGCTCTTCCAGGCTTTGCGCCAGATAACCGTCGTCGTCGAGCGCCTCGATGAGCAGGCGCACCAGGCTGCGGTCGCACTCGGAGAGCGGCATCATGGCCAACTGGGCGTCGAGGTGGTCGCGCAGGGAGGTGGCAGCCGCCTGGATCTCGGCAAAGGAGGGTTCGTCGTCGTTGCGGTCGTCGCGCGAGGGGGAGGCGCCGCCTTCGCCGATCCAGTCGGCCGGGACGGCATCGCCGAAGTTCGGCTCCGGCGGGGCGCCGTCGAGCGATTCGGCGGGCGTCTGCAGGGCATCGCCCGAGGCGGCATAGGCCGGCGCTTCCGGCGCCGGCTCGTCCTCGCGCTCGAGCAGGGGGTTGTCCTGCAGGAAGGTCTCGATTTCCTGGTTCAGCTCGAGCGTCGAGAGCTGCAGCAGCCGGATCGACTGCTGCAGTTGCGGCGTCAGCGCCAGGTGCTGCGAGAGCTTGAGCTGAAGGGTCTGTTTCATCGGCCGAGAGTGCGGTTCTGCTGGCGTAGGCTGGTGGGAGCCCTACAGGCGGAAATGCTCGCCCAGATAGACCTTGCGCACGCTTTCATTATGGACGATTTCCTCCGGTTTGCCGGCCGCCAGCACCTCGCCCTCGTTGATGATGTAGGCGTGGTCGCAGATGCCGAGGGTCTCGCGCACGTTGTGGTCGGTGATGAGCACGCCGATGCCGCGCTCCTTGAGGAAGCGGATGATCTTCTGGATGTCGAGCACGGCGATCGGGTCGACGCCGGCGAAGGGCTCGTCGAGCAGGATGAAGCGCGGGCTGGTGGCGAGCGCACGGGCGATCTCGACGCGGCGCCGCTCGCCGCCGGAAAGCGAGATCGAGGCGTTGTCGCGCAGGTGGGCGATGTGCAGCTCGCCGAGCAGTTCGTCGAGGCGCTCTTCGATCTGCTCCTCGGTGAGCAACTGCAGCTCGAGCACGGCTCGGATGTTTTCCGCCACGTTGAGCTTGCGGAAGACCGAGATCTCCTGCGGCAGGTAGGACAGGCCGAGCCGCGCGCGGCGGTGGATCGGCATGTGGACGATCGGCTCGTCGTCGATGCGGATGTCGCCGCCGTCGGCGGTGACGAGGCCGACGATCATGTAGAAGCAGGTGGTCTTGCCGGCGCCGTTGGGGCCGAGCAGCCCCACCACCTCGCCGCTTCTCACCTCGAAGGAGACGTCCTTGACGACGGTGCGCGACTTGTATTTCTTCCTCAGCTCCGTGACCTTCAGCAAACTCATTTAATGACCTTCCCCCCAACCCCCTTCCCCGGGAAGGGGGTGACGGTTGTTCGCCGCTGCGCGGCTCCATGTTGTTGGCCGCGCCGTCCTTGGGGCGGCCCGGCGGACGGCGCTCACTCTTCGATTTCCTTCAATACGCGCCGGATGACGTCGGCGGCAAAGCCGCGGCTTTGCAGAAAGCGCGCCTGGCGCGCGTAGTCGGCGCGGTCGGCCGGCGCCGCGCCGAACTTGCGCCGCCGGACCTCGCGCGCCCGCGCCGCCTCGCCCTCGGCATCCTGCGGCAGGGCGCCGGCGATGATCTCCTCGGCGACGCCCTTGACCCTCAGGTCATGACGCAGGCGTGCCGCACCGTAACGGGCGCCGCGCGCGGCGACGAGCGACTCGGCGAAGCGCGCATCCGAGAGCAGCCCGGCCTGCTGCAGCCGGTCGAGCATCGCGTCGACCTCGTCCCGGCCGGCCTCGCCGGAAAGCTTGTTCGCCAGTTCGGCGCGGGTATGTTCGCGGCGGGCGAGCAGCCGCAGCGCCTTGTTTTTCAGTTCCGCGCTCAAGCCTCGGCGACGGCGGGCGCCTGCTCGGCCACGCCGACCGCGGCGCGGATCCTGTTCTCGATCTCGCGCGCCATCTCGGGATGCTCCTTGAGGTACTCGCGCGCGTTGTCCTTGCCCTGGCCGATGCGTTCGCCGTTGCAGGCGTACCAGGCGCCGGACTTCTCGACCAGCTTGTGCAGCACGCCCAGCTCGATGATCTCGCCCTCGCGCGAGATGCCCTCGCCGTAGAGGATGTCGAACTCCGCCTGGCGGAAGGGCGGCGCCACCTTGTTCTTGACCACTTTCACCCGCGTCTCCGAGCCGACCACCTCCTCGCCCTTCTTGATGCTGCCGGTGCGGCGGATGTCGAGGCGCACCGAGGCGTAGAACTTCAGCGCGTTGCCGCCGGTGGTGGTCTCCGGGTTGCCGAACATGATGCCGATCTTCATGCGGATCTGGTTGATGAAGATGACCAGGGTGTTGGTGCGCTTGATGTTGGCGGTGAGCTTGCGCAGCGCCTGGCTCATCAGGCGCGCCTGCAGGCCGGGCAGCTGGTCGCCCATCTCGCCCTCGATTTCGGCCTTCGGCGTCAGCGCCGCCACCGAGTCGATCACCACCACGTCGATGCCGCCCGAGCGCACCAGCATGTCGGCGATCTCCAGCGCCTGTTCGCCGGTGTCGGGCTGGGAGATGAGCAGGTCGGAAACGTTCACGCCGAGCTTGGCGGCGTATTGCGGGTCGAGGGCGTGCTCGGCGTCGATGAAGGCCGCCGTGCCGCCGAGCTTCTGCATCTCGGCGATGACCTGCAGGGTCAGCGTCGTCTTGCCGGAGGATTCCGGGCCGTAGATCTCCACCACGCGGCCGCGCGGCAGGCCGCCGATGCCCAGCGCGATGTCCAGGCCGAGCGAGCCGGTCGACACCACCTGGATGTCGTGATCGATCTCGCCGTCGCCCAGGCGCATGATCGAGCCCTTGCCGAACTGCTTTTCAATCTGGGCCAACGCGGCCGAAAGCGCCTTGCTTTTGTTGTCGTCCATAGTGTTCCTCACAGGGTGTCGGTTGAATTATGGCACAGTCTTTGCTGGGTCGGCGGGCAGGGCATGATCCTCAAAAACATGTCGTTTTTCAACAGGTTGTATGTATGTCAGTGCTTGCTTCGCCGAGTCTGTCCAGCAGGCCCTGCAGGGCATGAAGAACCGATTGCCGGCGCACCGCTTCGCGATCTCCGGCGAAGCGCCGGGTGCCGGTCGTCGGGGCTTCTCCGCGCAGGACCCAGGCAAAGCATACGGTCCCCACTGGCTTATCCGGTGAGCCACCCGTGGGCCCCGCCACCCCCGAAATGGCGAGGGCGACCTGGGCATGGCTGCGCCGCAGCGCCCCGGCCGCCATTTCCGCCACGACGGCCTCGCTCACCGCCCCGTGCCGTCGCAGCGTGTCGGCCTGCACGTCGAGCAGTTCCTGCTTGGCCGCGTTGGAATAGGTGACGAAGCCGCGCTCGAACCAGCTCGAGCTGCCGGCCGTGGCGGTGACCGCCTCGGCCACCCAGCCGCCGGTGCAGGATTCGGCGCAGGCGAGCATGAGTTTGCGCGAAAGCAGGGCCTCGCCGACGAGAAAAGACAACTGTTCGAGATCCTTATCCATTGAAGATCACCATGAACAAAGCCAGTACCAGGAGCGTGTAGCCGGCGGCGACGAGGTCGTCGAGCATGACGCCGAAGCCGTGCTTGAGATGGGCGTCGATCCAGCGCGCCGGCTGCGGCTTCGTGATGTCGAAGAAGCGGAACCAGATGAAGGCCGCCAGTTGCCAGAGCAGGCCCGGCGGCGTCATCAGCAGCACCAGCCAGAAGGGCACGATTTCGTCCCAGACGATGGCCTTGTGGTCGGGCACCCCCAGCGCCCGCCCGGCGCGGCCGACGGCGAAGATGCCGAGCACGTAGGCGGCGAGCAGGAAGGCGAGGAAGCCGGCATCGGAGAAGTTGCGGTGGAGCAGCGGAAAGAGCAGCCAGGCCGCCAGCGTGCCGGCCGTGCCCGGTGCCACGGGCGAGAGGCCGCTGCCGAAGCCCAGGGCGATGAAGTGCGCCGGGTGGGCGAAGAGGAAGCGCAGGCCGGGCTTCTGCATCAGGCGAAGTGGTCGAAGCCGTGCTGGGCCGGGGGCAGCGGCCGGCCGGCGGCGTCGCGCAGGACGAGTTCCGCCACCGGACCGGCGCGCAGGGCGCCGATGCGGGTGAGCGGCAGTCCCAGCCGCGCGCCCAGCGCGTCGATCTCGTCGCGCCGCCCGGGCGGGGCGGAGAAGGCCAGCTCGTAGTCGTCGCCGCCGCCGAGCAGGCATTGGCGCGCGAGTTCGGCCGGCGCGCCCGTTTCGAGCGCGGCGCGCGGCAGCAGGTCGAGCGCGACGTCCGCCGCCAGGGCCGAGCATTCCAGGACGTGGCCGATGTCGGCGAGCAGGCCGTCGGAGACGTCGATGGCCGCCGTGGCCAGGCCGCGCAGCGCGAGGCCGAGGCCGACGCGCGGCTGCGGCCGGTCGAGCGCGGCGAGGCAGCGCGCCGCCGCCGTGTCGGGGAGGCTGACTTTTCCCAGGCGATGGTTCAATCCCAGCGCGGCCAGCCCGGGCGTGCCGGAGACCCACAGGTCGTCGCCCGCCCGCGCCCCGGCGCGGGTGAGCGCCTGCCCCCGCGGCACCTCGCCGAAAACGGTGGGGGCAAGGTTGAGCGGTCCGCGCGTGGTGTCGCCGCCGATGACGTCGACGTCGAATGCCTCGGCACAGGCGAAGAAGCCGCGCGCGAAGGCGCCGATCCAGGCCTCGTCGGCTTCGGGCAGGGCGGCGGCGACGACCGCCCAGCGCGGCTGCGCGCCCATGGCGGCGAGGTCGGAGAGATTCACGGCGAGGGCCTTCCAGCCCAGCGCCTCCGGATCGGCGTCGGGCAGGAAGTGCGTGCCGGCGACCAGCATGTCGGTGGTCACTACCAGATCCATGCCCGACGCGGGGCGCACGATCGCGGCGTCGTCGCCGACACCGAGCACCGTGTGGCACACGGGCCGGGTGAAATGGCGCGCGATCAGCTCGAACTCGGAAGGCACCTGGCCTCCGCCGACAGGCTTACTTCTTTTCGGCGGGTGCTGGAGCGGCAGCGGGCGCCGCCGGCGCGGACTGGGCAGCAGGCGGCAGCGCGGTCTTGCTGCCCGGCTTGCCGAACTCGTTCATGACATCGCCGCGGATGGTCAGCATATAGGTCATGAAAATCAGACCGCCGATGAACAGCGCCAGCACGATGTACACCCACCAGTCGGCGGCGTAGTGCTTGATTTGCTTGTCCTCGGCCGTCTGCGGGTTGGCGCGAACAATGGGTTCCTTGCTCATGTTTCCTCCGGAGGGCTCGTGGTTTTGCGTCGATGGTTGCGCCCGGCCTCGTCCGGCCGGAGCTGCGCGGCGAGCTTGTCGAGCACGCCGTTGACGTATTTGTGGCCGTCGGTGCCGCCATAGCTCTTGGCCAGCTCGATGGCCTCGTTGATGACCACCTTGTAGGGCGCCTCGAGGTGCCGCTGCAGCTCGAAGGTGGCGAGCAGCAGGATGGCGCGCTCGATCGGCGACAGCTCGGCATAGGGCCGGTCGAGCAGCGGCGCAATGAGCGCCTCCAGCTCGGCCGCGCCGCCGATGGCGCCCCGCAGCAGCAGATCGAACAGGGCGCGGTCCATCTTCTCGAAGCCGGAGACGCCGGCCAGATGCGCCTCGATCGACGGCACGTCATGGCCGGCGAGCTGCCACTGGTAGAGGCCCTGCAGCGCGAATTCGCGGGCGCGTCTGCGCGGAGACTTCATTTCTTGATGTGCCGCTGCAAGTTCGCCATCTCGATGGCGGCCTGGCCGGCTTCCATGCCCTTCTGCACCATGCGCGCCAGCGCCTGGTCGTCGTCCTCGGTGGTGAGCACGCCGTTGGCGATGGGCACGCCGGTGGCGAGCTGCACGTCGGTGATGCCGCGCGCCGACTCGTTGGAGACGATCTCGAAGTGGTAGGTCTCGCCGCGGATGACGCAGCCGAGGGCGACGAGGGTGTCGAAGCGGCCGCTCTGCGCCATGGTCTGCAGGATCAGCGGCAGCTCCAGCGCGCCGGGTGCGCTGACGATCTGCATGTCGGAGGCTTTCACGCCGAGACGCTTCAGCTCCGCCGTGCAGCCGCCGAGCAGGCCCTCGCTGACGTCGATGTTGAAGCGGCTCATGGCGATGCCGATGCGCAGGCCGGCGCCCTTCAGGTCGGGTTCGAATTCCTCGATGTCGTCATACCTGGCCATGTGTCGTCTATGCCTTTGCTTCTTCGGGTGCGAGGTAGCCGGTGATCTCCAGCTGGAAGCCCGCCATGCTCGGCATCTTGCGCGGGCTGGCGAGCAGCTTCATGCGGCGCACGCCGAGGTCACGCAGGATCTGCGCGCCGGTGCCGTAGAGGCGCGGGTCCCACTTGGCGGCGGGGCGAACGCCGTCGCCGTCGCTCTGCAGCGCGGCGAGGAGGTCGGGCGTCGAACTGGCGCGGCGCAGCAGCACGATGACGCCGCTGCCGTGCTTGGCGATGGTGCGCATGGCGCGGTCCACGCTGAAGCTGTGGCGCTCGCTCTGGCAGTCGAGGAAGTCGAGCACGGTGATCGGCTCGTGCACCCGCACCAGGGTTTCCTCCTCGCCGCGGATGCGGCCGCGCACCAGGGCGAGATGCACGTCGCCGCCGGTCTTCTCGCGATAGGCGACGAGATGGAAGTCGCCATGCACGCAGGAGACGTCCTTCTCGGCGATGCGCTCGACCAGGGTCTCGTTCTCGCTGCGGTAGCGGATGAGGTCGGCGATGGCGCCGATCTTCAGGTTGTGCGCCTTGGCGAACTCGATGAGATCGGGCAGGCGCGCCATGGTGCCGTCGTCCTTGAGGATTTCGCAGATCACCGCCGCCGGTTCGCGCCCGGCGAGCTGGGCGAGGTCGCAGCCGGCCTCGGTGTGGCCGGCGCGCACCAGCACGCCGCCATTCTGCGCCATGAGCGGGAAGATGTGGCCGGGCTGGACGATGTCGGAGGACCGGGCGTTCTTCGCCACCGCCGCCTGCACCGTGCGCGAGCGGTCGTGCGCCGAGATGCCGGTGGTGACGCCCTCGGCCGCCTCGATCGAGAGCGTGAAGGCGGTGCCGTGCGGCGAGCGGTTGTCGCGCACCATGAGGGGGAGATCGAGCTGTCGGCAGCGCGCCTCGGTCAGTGTCAGACAGATCAGGCCGCGGCCGTGCTTGGCCATGAAGTTGATCGCCTCGGGGGTGACGCAGTCGGCGGCGAGCACCAGGTCGCCCTCGTTCTCGCGGTCCTCCTCGTCGACCAGCACGACCATGCGGCCGGCGCGGATCTCCGCGATGATGTCTTGTATGGGGGATAAGGCGGTCATTCGTTTTCGGCCGTCAGCATGCGCTCGATGTAGCGGGCGACGAGGTCGATCTCGAGATTGACCCTGGCTCCCGCCTGCAGGCGCTTGAGCGTCGTCACCGCCACGGTGTGCGGGATCAGGTTGATGGAAAAGTCAGTCCCGCTGACACGGTTCACCGTCAGGCTGACGCCGTCGACGGTGACCGAGCCCTTGCGCGCGATGTACTTCGCCAGCGGCTTCGGCGCGCGGATGACCAGCTCGTGGCTCTCGCCGATGGGCTCGAACCTGAGCACCTCGCCGACGCCGTCGACATGGCCGGTGACGAGATGGCCGCCGAGGCGGTCGGCCAGGCGCAGCGCCTTCTCCAGATTCACCTCGCCCGGCGCATCCAGGCCGACGGTGCAGTCCAGCGTCTCGCGCGAGACGTCCACCTTGTAGCTGGGTTTGTCAGAAGCGCCGGCCTTCTCGATGACGGTGAGGCAGACCCCGCCGTGGGCGATCGAGTCGCCCAGCGCGACGTCGGTGAGGTCGAGGCCGGGCGCCTCGACGGTGAGGCGCAGCCCCTTCTCCAGGGCCTGCAGATGGGTGATCCTGCCGGTGGCGGCGACGATTCCGGAAAACACGCTTGGCTTCAGGGGAATATGCGGAAACGCGGATTTTACCCGCGAACCGCCGTCGGGGGTATGTCTCGCGCTAACTGCCCAGGGCGGTATTCACAACCTTTATGAACCGATCCGCCGGCTGATAGCCGACCACGCGCAGGTTCTTGCGCTCCTGGCCCTGGCGGTCGAAGAAGATGATGCCGGGCGGGCCGAACAGGCCGAAGCGCTTCAAGAGCGCCTTGTCCTCCTCGGTGTTGGCGGTGACGTCCACCTGCAGCAGGATCATGCGCCGCATCTGCGCCGCCACCTTGGCGTCGGAGAAGGTGTATTTCTCCATCTCCTTGCAGGAGACGCACCAGTCGGCGTAGAAATCCAGCATCACCGGCCGGTCCGCGGCGGCGAGGCGCGCGTCGAGCTCGGCCGACGTCTTCACGCGCTCGAAGGCGACATGCTCGCCCACTGCACCCGCGCTGCGCAGGAAGCCGAGCGGCTGCAGGGGATCGCGGCTGCCGCCCACCGCGCCGACGATCTGCGTCGCGCCGACGATGAGCAGCACGAGCCCCACGCCCTTCCAGAAGCGCGCCCAGTTGTGCGCATGCGGCGGCAGCGGGTCGAGGGCGCGCAGGAAGATCGCCGTGCCGATGGCGAGCGCGCCCCAGGCGGCGAGATGCGCCCAGGCCGGCAGCACCGGCGAGACCAACCAGATCGCCAGCGCCAGCAGCATCACGCCGAAGGCCTTCTTCACCGATTCCATCCACGGCCCGGTGTGCGGCAGCAGCGAGTGCGTCGACACGCCGACGATCACCAGCGGCACGCCCTTGCCCAGCGCCATGGCGAAGAGCGCCGCGCCGCCGAGCACGGCGTCGCGCGTCTGGGCGATGTAGAGCAGCGCGCCGGCGAGCGGCGCCGCCACGCAGGGGCCGACGATCAGCGCCGAGAGCGCGCCCATGGCGGCGACGCCGTGCAGCGAGCCGCCCTTGATGTGGCCGGATTCCTCGGACAATTTGCTTTGCAGGAAGGTCGGCAGCTGCAGCTCGTAGAAGCCGAACATCGACAGCGACAGGACGACGAACAGCGCCGCGAAGCCGCCCAGCACCCAGGCGTTCTGCAGCGCCGCCGAGAGCATCGAGCCGGACAGGCCCGCCGCCACGCCGGCGGCGGCATAGGTGACGGCCATGCCCAGCACGTAGGCCATCGACAGCGTGAAGGCGCGTCCCTTCGAAATGTGGTGGCCGTGGCCGACGATGATGCCGGAGAGGATCGGGTACATCGGGAAGACGCAGGGCGTGAAGGCGAGCAGCACGCCGGCGCCGAAGAAGGTGGTGAGGACGAGCCAGAAGCCGGCGTTCTTCAGCAGTCCGGCGAGCTGCGAGGTCTCGTCTTCGTCCGGCGCCGCGGCCGGCAATGCGCCCGCCGGCGCCGCGCCCGTCGCGGCCAGGCTCACTTTCAGCGTCTGCGTGTTGGGCGGATAGCACACGCCGATGTCGGCGCAGCCCTGCGAGGTCGCCTTCAGCGTCACGCCGTCCAGCCCGGCCGGCGCGGTGAAGGGCAGCAGGATGACGACCTCCTTGCGGTAGGTCTCGACGTCGCCGAAGAACTCGTCCTTCTTCACCTTGCCCGGCGGCAGCTGCGCCTCGCCTGCCTTCGCCTCGGCCGGCTCCAGCGCGAAGCGGAACTTGTCGCGGTACATGTAGTAGCCCTTGGCGATGTCGTAGCGCACCTCCAGGGTGCCGGCGTCGAGGGCGCGGGCGGAGAGGCGGAAGGCTTTGTCCACGTCGAGCAGTTCCTGGGCGAAGGCCGGCAGCGACAGGCAAAGCGAGAGCAGCAGGAACAATCGGCGCATCATCATGTGTAGGGTAGACGTTATTGGGGGGCGGTTTCTTCCGCCACCCAGGCCAGGTAGCCGGGCAGGCCCCTGTCGATTCGGACTGCCACGATCTCGGGAAGTTCGTAGGGATGATAGGCGCGGATCGCCTCCTCCAGCACGGCATAGCGCGCGGCGCTGGTCTTGATCAGCAGCGGCACCTCCTCGGCATCCTCGATCCTGCCCTCCCAGCGGTACACCGACTGGCAGGGCGACTGGATGCTGACGCAGGCGGCGAGGCGCTGTTCGACGAGTTGCGCGGCAAGCGCGCGCGCCGTCTCGGCGTCGGGCAGGGTGGTGATGACGAGCAGGGCGTCCATGGCTGCATTTTATAGTTCCCGGTTGCCGGTTGCCAGTTGCCGGAAAAACCCGCGGCCCGACAGGCAACAGGGAACTGGCAACCGACAACTGCTTACTTCAGCAGGCGCCGCCGCGCGAGGCCGAGTGCCAGCCAGAAGGCGGCGACGGCATAGCCGGCGAGCACTACGATGTGCAGCGCCGCCGCCTGCGGCACCTCGCCCGAGAACAGCGGCCGCGCGACTTGCACCGCATGCGACAGCGGCAGCACCGCCGAAACCGCCCGCAAGGCGGCCGGCAGTTGCTCGACCGGGAAGAACACGCCGGAGAGCAGGGCCATCGGCGTGATGAAGAGCGTGAAGTAGTACATGAAGAAATCGTAGCTCGGCGCCAGCGCAGTCACGACCAGGCCGAGCGCGGCGAAGGTCAGCCCGGCGAGAAACACCAGCGGCAGCACCCACAGCGCCAGGGGCGAGGCGACCAGGCCGAGCGCCGCGGCCACGGCGAGAATCGCCGCGCCGGAGAGCGCGGCCTTGGCCGCCGCCCAGACCAGTTCGGCCAGCAGAACGTCGTCGAGCGCCAGCGGCGCGTTGAGGATGGCGTCCCAGGTCTTCTGCACCTGCATGCGCGCGAAGGCCGAGTAGAGCGCCTCGAAGGTGGCGGCGTTCATGGTCGAGAAGCACACCGCGCCGGCGGCGATGAAGGTGATGTAGGGCAGGCCGCCCACTTCCGGCAGCAGCGAGCCAAGGCCATAGCCGAAGCCGAGCATGTAGATCATCGGGTCGGCCAGGTTGCCGAGGATGGAGGGGATCGCCAGCTTGCGCCAGACGAGGAAGTTGCGCCGCCAGACGGGGATGAAGCGCAAGCTGAGCGAGGGCGGGCGAAAAGGATTCATCTCAATCCCTCAGGTCGCGTCCGGTGAGCTTGAGGAAGACGTCCTCGAGATTCGCCGGGCGGTGCAGGTAGCGCAGGCCGTGGCGGTCGGCGAGGTGGCGCAGCAGGGGGCGAGATTCCGTCAGGTAGCAGAAAGCCGTCTCGCCGGTGATTTCCACGCGCGTGGCGTACTGCGCCGCCTCGGCGCGCGCCCATTCGGCGGCGCTGACAGGACGGCCATCCCCCCGCCCCCCTTCCCGAGAAAGGGGGTGACGGTCGTTCGCAGGCTGCGCCTGTTCCAAATCGTTGGCTGCGCCCCCTTGGGGCGGCCCGGCGGGAGCGCCGCCCGGCTCGCCATACACCTCCACCACCTCCGGCTCGATGTGGGCGGCGATCACTTCGCGCGGGCTGCCTTCGGCGATGAAGCGGCCGCGGTCCATGATGGCGAGGCGGTGGCAGAGGCGCTCGGCTTCATCCATGAAGTGGGTGGTGAGCAGCACCGTCTTGCCCTGCTGCAGGAGCTGCTTGAGGCGTTCCCAGATGAGATGGCGCGCCTGCGGGTCGAGGCCGGTGGTCGGCTCGTCGAGGAAGAGGAGGTCGGGATCGTTCACCAGCGCGCGCGCCAGCGTCAGGCGCCGCTTCATGCCGCCGGAGAGCGTGTTGATCTTCACCTCGGCGCGGCCGGCCAGCCCGGCGAATTCGAGCAGTTGCGGGATGCGCGCGCGCACCGCCGCATCGTCGAGCCCGAAATAGCGGCCGTACACCAGCAGGTTCTCCGCCACGGTGAAGTCGGGGTCGAGGTTGTCCATCTGCGGCACGATGCCGACGCGCAGGCGCGCCTCGCGCGCGCGCTCCGGCACCGGCAGGCCGGCGAGGCGGATGGTGCCGGCGTCGGGCGCGGTGAGGCCGAGGGCGCAGCGCAGCGTGGTGGTCTTGCCGGCGCCGTTGGGGCCGAGCAGGCCGTAGCACTCGCCCGGGCGCAATTCAAAAGTCAGTCCCTGCAGCACGGCGGTGTCGCCGTAGGACTTGCGCAGCCCGGCGACGCTCAATGTCTCCATTGAGATTCGATGATGCGCCGGATGAGATGCAGCTTGCGGTGGAAGAAGTGGTCGGCGCCGGGCACCACGCTGACAGCGAGATCGAGCGGCTCGGCCCAGGCCAGCACGTTGGCGAGCGGCACCGTCTCGTCGCGGTCGCCGTGGATAACGATCGTGTCGGGCGCCACCGCCTCGGTGACGTAGCTGCGCGCGCCCTCGACGAAGCCGGCCGCGGTGCCGACCAGCACCAGGCGCCGCGCCGGGTCGCCGGATTCGGCCAACTGCTTCGCCAGCCGCGTGACGACGTAGGCGCCGAAGGAGAAGCCGCCGAGATGGAAGGGCAGCGCCGCGCCGAAGCGACCGCGGGCGTAGGCGTGCACGGCGGCGAGGTCGCCGGTCTCGGCGACGCCGTGGTCGTGATCGCCGGCCGAGGCGCCGACGCCGCGGAAATTCGGCCGCAGCGTGGCGCAGCCGAGCTCGCGGAAGGCTTTCGCCAGCGTCGTCACCACCTTGTTGTCGGCGCTGCCGCCGTAGAGCGGATGGGGATGGGCGATGAGGGCGATACCCGTGGGCGAATCATGCGCCTCGACGAAGACCTCAACCGTGCCGGCCGGTCCGTCGAGCAGGACGCGCTCGTGTTTCGACATCAGTCGATTTTCAGCCGCTCGACGACCTTGCCCCGGGCGAGGTGCGACTCGACGATCTCGTCGATGTCCTCCTGGTCGACGTAGGTGTACCAGACTGCCTCGGGGTAGACGACCACCACCGGGCCCTTGTCGCAGCGGTCGAGGCAGCCGGCGCTGTTCACGCGCACCTTGCCGGCGATCTTGTCGCCCATGTTCTTCACCTTGTCCTTGCAGTAGTCGCGCATGGCCTGGGCGCCGTGGTTGTTGCAGCACATCTCGCCGGGCGCGCGCTGGTTGGTGCAGAAAAAGACGTGGTGCTTGAAAAAACTCATTTCGCCTCTCCTTGGGGTTGGGTCATTATCCTCTGGATTTCCTTCGGTCATAGTTCGTCGTACTTCTTCGCATTGCCGCGCGCCTTGTCGACGGGGTACTTCAGCGCGTTCTTGCCGATCTTGTCGCGCGCGGCGGCGGCGAGGTCGATGTCCAGCGTGTCGGCCAGTTCGATGAGATAGATCAGCACGTCGGCCAGCTCGTCGCGGATGTCCTCCCGCTTGTCGCCGTGCCGCAGCGACTGACTTTCCTCGGCGGTGAGCCACTGGAAATGCTCGGCCAGCTCGGCCGCTTCCACGATCAAGGCCATCGCCAGGTTCTTTGGCGTGTGGTAGCGGTCCCACTCGCGCTCGCGCGCGAAGGCGCGCAGCCGGTCGCGCAAATCAATTAGCGGGTCGTTCACTCGTGCTCTCCCGTGCGCGGTCGCGGCAGCATCAGGTAGGGCAGCGCGGCGAAGGGCCACAGGCTGGAGACCAGCTTGGTGAGCCCGTTGAAGTTGAGGAAGTGCCCCTGCTGCCAGACGGCGAGGGCGGCGGTGAGGTAGGGATTCTCCGGCGCCAGATTCACCAGCGCCGTGGCGAAGAGCAGGGCCAGCGCGGCGACGATGCGCTGGGCCAGCGGCGGCAGATACGTGGCGGCGAGCAGGACTGCTGAGCCGATCGCCAGCCCGGCCGCGTTGCCCGGCGTGACCCAGTGCGCGAACTGGGCGGCGTTCACCAGCACGGCGTCGGCGAAGGCCTTGATGGCGAGCGGCGCGAGCAGCATCCCGGCGAGCAGGGCGCGGCTGCGCAGGCGCAGCAGCGACCAGCAGACGAGCCCGGCGGCCAGCGTGCCGCCGGCCGCCACGCCGGCCTCGATGACGGCGAAGCGCTCCGCCGAGTAGGGCAGGGCGGGCAGGTCGAGCAGGGCGCGCAGGTCGCGCAGGTCGCCGGTGCCGAACAGCAGCAGCTCGGGGTTGAGCTGGGCGAGCAGCCACAGGCCGAGCAGCACGAGCCCGAAATCCGCGGCGTGGCCGGGCGCGACGAGGCGCATGCGCAGGCGGTGCAGGCACCCGCCGTCGACGAGCTCGCGGCCCCAGTTCATGCCGGCGGCGGCGCCGATCATGGCGCCGATGCCGTTGCAGGCGAGGTCGATGTTGGAGGGCACGCGGCTGGGCAGGAAGTTCTGCAGCGTCTCCAGGCCGAGGGCGAGCGCGGCGCCGGCCAGCGCCGCCACCAGGGCGGCCGCGGCGACGCCGAGGCGCGCCTGCAGGGCGGGCACCAGAAGAAATCCCAGTGGCACGTAGGCGAGCACGTTGGCGGCGAGGTCGAAGCCGGTGTGGTAGCGCGGCCAGGCCGCCTCGAGGAAGGCGAAGGGCGGCACGCCGTTGTCGCGCCAGCCGGCGAAGGGGTGCAGGCTGGCATACACCACCAGCAACGCATAGGCGGCGGCGAGGTAACTTGCCAACGGGGAGATGGCAGGGCGTTCCGTTGCCAAGGCCTATGGAGCAATGCCGAGAATCAGTAGCGGCACCGGCGGACTGTTTCTTCCGTGCCGCAGGATGTTATAGACCTCGCCCTCGAAATAGGCGATGCCCGTAGACATGCGCCGTCCGCCATTGGCGTCCTGCAACATTTCCTTCATAGGAAGGATTTCCACACCGACGTCGATGACATCGCCGCTATAGAACAGCAAATGCTTGACGAAGAGATCGAATGCAACGAAGGCGTACTTACCGAACTGCACTTCGACCGCAACCCGATCCTTGACGAAATCGGTTTGTTTGTAGGATTGGATCGGGTCGGCGATGCCCTGCGATATTAAGTACTGCTTCTGTTCTTTGAGCGTGAGTCCGAGTAGTTCCTGCAGGTGCTTGCGATTCGTTGTGACGAAATAGCGATACCTGCTTTCGCGCCATTCCTTGTTTTGAAATTGTTTCTCGAATGCCTTGTTGAGTGCCCGCGGACTGAACAGCTTCTTGCCGCGCATGGTTTTTTCGCGACTCTTCTTCGTCTGATGCGCACCGGCATCGACGGCAGCAATGGCTTCTCTGATTTCCTTGTAGATTTCCGGCCGGTGTACGAGAAGATACTCCTCGCCATTCAGATGGGAATAGGCCTCCACGATTCTCACGCGGAGTATTCCTTGCGGTTCTGAAACAACCGCTGCTGGACCACGTTGTCGCCCCAAGGCGCGACGGTCAGGCGGTTGCCGGCGGACTTGGGGTCATATACAGGCCGGGTCATCGGGCGTGTTCTCAGTTCGCCGCGGAGCAGGTCATCGATGCGCTTGCGCGCAATTTCGACGTAATCCGGAAAAATCTCGGCGCCTGCACCGTTGCGGCCGTTTTTAAGCGCGGCAACGATCGACGTGCCGGTACCGACAAAAGGATCGAAAACCCAATCTCCCGGATCGGTCATCGAGAGGACGAGCCGCTCGATAAGTTCGACCGGAAACTGGCAGGGATGCCCTGTTTTTTCGACATGGTTGCTCTTAACGTTTGGAATAACCCACAAGTCGCCCGGATTCTTTCCAAGAGGATTGCACGAAAACTCGCCGGCACGCGGACCTTTGAAGTGCTTCTTGCCGGGATATTTTTGTGGAACACGGATTGGGTCCAGATGGAAAACGTAATCGTCCGTCTTTGTAAACCAAAGGATCGTCTCGTAGCGTCCGGAAAGCCTTTTCGTGCAGTGCAGGCCGTGCTCGAAATGCCAAACGATGCGGTTACGAAGTTTCAGCCCCAGCTTTTTGAAGATCGGGTACAGCACCGTGTCTAGCGGAATAATTTCGCCCTTGTCGACATGGTTGCCCACCTGCCAGCAAATGCTGCCTTTGTCGCCAAGCGCCCGCACCGACTCGCGAATAACAGCTTCCTGCTGTTCGAGATAGGCATCGAGACGAATGCGCTTCTCATAGGCCTTCCCAAGGTTGTATGGGGGTGAAGTGACAATCAGCTGAAAGAAACCGTCCGGTGCCGAGGACAGAAATTCCAGGCAGTCGCCCTGATGAAGCGCGGCCTGGGAATTCTCTGGGCGGGAGGCATCGACCAGTTCGTGGCGTCTGTTCATGGATCGGTATTATGCGCCAGAGTGAACGCGTGTGTAATCCAACATCGGCGTTGGTTTGGGCCGAATTTTGCATTTAGCAGTGGCTCACCAAACGAGCCTGATGTTTATAAGCTTTTCTTGCGATGCAGCACATTCAGCTCGATGGCGAAGAAGGCGGTGAGCCAGAGCGCGGCATCCCAGGCGTCGAGCCAGTCGCCGCGCCAGGCCCAGGCCAGCACCAGCGCGCCGAGCGCGGCATACAGCGTGCCGGTGCCGGCCCAGAACAGGCGCCGGCGCCGTTCCACCGCCAGCGGGAAGCGCACCTCGATCTCGAGCAGGGCGACGACGGCCAGCCAGAGCCAGGTATTGGCGGCGTCCAGCCATTCGCGCTCGAGCACGTAGCCCACGGCCGCCGCCAGCACGCCGGCCGAGGCGGCGAAGCGGGCGAGGTGGATCCCGAGGCGCCCGCGCGGCGTCAGGCGCTCGCCATGCGCCGTCTCGATCTCGAACAGCACCAGCAGCACGATCCAGGCGGCCGAATCGAGCAGTTCGTTGGCCGAGCCGAACAGCGCGTAGAGCGCCAGATTGAGCGCCAGCAGCGCGTAGATGGCGCGTTTGAAGGCACGGAACCAGAGCGGCGCCGGCATGACGCCATTCCGTCAGTGCGGCTTGCGGTGGTGCTCGCCGTCGTGCGGCACGTGGTGCGTGCCCGCTGCCGCCGCATGGGCGTGCGTGGCATGCTCGTGCGCCTGGCGCATGGCCACGCCGGCGTGGCCGATCCACTGCGGCAGGAGCGAGCCGGCCAGCATGCCGAAGACGCTTCCCAGCAGGCCGGCGAGTTGCGGCGGCCAGAGGCCGTCGGGCGCGAAGATTTCCAGGGGCACCCAGATGCCGACGCCGAAGACGATGGCGGCGAGTGCCCCCTGCGTCGTCGCATGGCGCCAGTAGAGGCCGGCCACCAGCGGCACGAAGGCCGCCACCAGCGTCACCTTGTAGGCGCCGACGACCAGCTCGTAGATGGTCGAGTCGGTCTTCAGCGAGAACAGCGTGACGACGACGGAGAAGGCCGCCACGACGCCGCGCATCAGCCAGAGGAACTGCCTGTCGGTCAGCTCGCGCTTGATGACGAAGTGCTTGAGGATGTTCTCGGTGAACGTCACCGAGGGCGCCAGCAGGGTGCCGCTCGCCGTGCTCATCACCGCCGAGAGCAGCGCGCCGAAGAAGATGATCTGGGCGAACAGCGGCGTGTGCTCCATCACCAGGGTCGGCAGGATGTGCTGGTGGTCCTTTTCCATCAGCCGCTCGACCATGGCCGGGTCGATGAGGAAGGCGGAATAGGCGAGGAAGATCGGCACGAAGGCGAAGAGGAAGTAGAGCGTGCCGCCGGCGACCGAGCCGACCACGGCGATGCGCTCGCTGCGCGCCGAGGTGACGCGCTGGAAGACGTCCTGCTGCGGGATCGAGCCGAACATCATGGTCACCGCCGCGGCGATGAAGGCCAGCACGTCCTTCGCTTCCGGCGCCGGCCAGAACTCGAATTTGCCCGCCGCGTGGGCGTGGCTGACCACCGTGCCTACGCCGCCGGCCTTGTCGGCGATGATCCAGGCGATGTAGAACAGGCCCAGGATGATGATCACCATCTGGAAGAAGTTGGTCCACGCCACCGAGAACATGCCGCCCCACAGGGTGTAGATCAGCACCACCACGGCGCCGATGAGGATGCCCCAGGTGAGGCTGATGGCGCCGGCCGTCACCACCTCGAAGACCAGGCCGATGACGACGATCTGCGCCGAGAGCCAGCCGAGGTAGGAGACGACGATGGCCAGGCTGATGCACAGTTCCACCGCCGGACCGAAGCGGCGCCGGTAGTAGTCGCCGATGGTGAGCAGGTCCATGCGGTAGAGCTTGGCGGCGAAGAACAGGCCGACGAAGATCAGGCACAGGCTCGAGCCGAAGGGGTCGGAGACGATGCCGCGCAGGCCGTCCTTGAGGAAGGTCGAGGAGATGCCGAGCACGGTCTCCGAGCCGAACCAGGTGGCGAACACCGTGGCGGTGACGACGTAGAGCGGCAGGGTGCGGCCGGCCAGGACGAAGTCGCGGCTGTCATGCACGCGCAGGGCGGCGACGAGGCCGATGCCGATCGACACCAGCAGGTAGAGGATGACGAAGGTGAGGAGCATGGCGGCGGTCGGAAAAAGTCAGTCCGTGGGAGACGGCGGATTATAGCGAAACGAGCTGCACGACGAGAATCGCGGCGAGCAAAACGGCGGCCGCCTTCAGCCACAGCGTCTGCCGCCGCGCCTCCGCCTGCAGCCGCGCCACTTCCTCGCGCAGGGCAGCGAGCGGCTTCGGGTCGAGCGCCTGGTGCAGCAGGCGCGGCAGCTGCGGCAGCAGCGCGGCCCATTGTGGCGCCTCGCGCTTGAGATTGTTGGCGAGGCCCTTCAGGCCGACGCGCTCGGCCATCCAGCGCTCAAGGAAGGGCTTCGCCGTGGTCCACAGGTCGAGCTCCGGGTCGAGCTGGCGGCCGAGGCCCTCGATGTTGAGCAGGGTCTTCTGCAGCATGACCAGTTGCGGCTGGATCTCGACGTTGAAGCGCCGTCCGGTCTGGAACAGGCGCAGCAGCGTCCGGCCGAAGGAGATGTCCTTCAGCGGCCGGTCGAACACCGGCTCGCACACGGCGCGGATGCCGGCCTCGAACTCGTCGAGGCGCGTGTCGGCCGGCACCCAGCCGGCGTCGATGTGCGCCTGCGCCACCGCCTTGTAGTCACGGCGGAAGAAGCCGAGGAAGTTCTGCGCCAGGTAGTTCTGGTCCACCTCGGTGAGCGTGCCCATGATGCCGAAATCGAGCGCGACGTACTGTCCGGCGGGCGTGACGAGGATGTTGCCCGGGTGCATGTCGGCGTGGAAGAAGCCGTCGCGGAACACCTGGGTGAAGAAGATCTCGACGCCGGCGCGCGAGAGGCCTTTCAAATCGACGCCGGCGGCGCGCAGCGCCTCGATCTGGCCGACCGGCGTGCCGTGCATGCGCTCCATCGTCATCACCTGCGCCGAACACCCGTCCCAGTGCACCTCCGGCACGGCGAGCAGCGGCGAGTGCAGGAAGTTGCGCCGCAGCTGTGCGCAGTTGGCCGCCTCGCGCATGAGGTCGAGCTCGTCCTCGAGGTGCTTGGCGAACTCCGCCACCACCTCACGCGGCTTGAGCCGCCGGCCGTCCGGCCAGACCGCCTCGATCAGCCCGGCGGCGGCGTCGAGCAGGGCGACGTCGTGTGCGATCACCCGCTCGATGCCCGGCCGCAAAATCTTCACCGCCACCTCGCGCCCGTCGGGCAGGGTGGCGAAATGCACCTGCGCCACCGAGGCGCTCGCCTCGGGTTCCGCCGTGAAGGAGGCGAATACTTCGCCCACCGGCTTGCCGAAGGCCTTTTCCAGCACGGCGACCGCCTGATCCGAGGGGAAGGGCGGCACCTGGTCCTGCAGTTTCGCCAGCTCGTCGGCGAGATCCACCGGCAGCAGGTCGCGCCGCGTCGACAGCACCTGGCCGAACTTGACGAAGATCGGCCCGAGCGCCTCCAGCGCCAGGCGCAGCCGCGCCGCGCGCGGCATCGCCAGGTCGCGCCAGAATAAAACGGCGCGCAGCAGGCGCGCCAGGCGCTCGGTGCGCGGCTGGTCGAGCACCAGCTGGTCGAGCCCGAAGCGGGTGCCGACGCCGACGATTTTCAGGAGACGGAAGAGGCGCAAGATCGTCTTGTGGTTGGGAAAGCGTTGATTTTAACTGGATTTGGCGGCATGCCGGGCAGCCGATGGGCGTCCGGCAGGTATAATCCGCCCTTTCCGAATTGATTCCTATGGCAGCAGACATCCGATCCGAACTGACGGCCTTGTTGCGCGCGGCTTTGCAGTCGGTTGCGCCCGAAAGCGTCGATGCACCGATTACGCTCGAGCGCCCGAAACAGGCCGCGCACGGCGACTTCGCCAGCAACCTCGCCCTGCAACTGGCCAAGCCGCTCAAGCTCAACCCGCGCGACATTGCCGGACGCCTCGTCGCCGAGCTGCCGAAGTCGCCGCTCGTCGCCAAGGCCGAAGTCGCCGGCGCCGGCTTCATCAATTTCACCCTCGCCGCCGCGGCCAAGCTGCAGGCGGTGCGCGCCGTGCTGGCGCAGGGCGCCGGCTACGGCCGCGGCACGCTCGGCGGCGGCAAGAAGGTCCAGGTCGAATTCGTCTCGGCCAACCCGACCGGCCCGCTGCACGTCGGCCACGGCCGCGGCGCGGCCTACGGCGCCAGCCTGGCCAGCCTGCTCGACTTCGCCGGCTGGAAGGTGACGCGCGAGTTCTACGTGAACGATGCCGGCCGCCAGATGGACATCCTGGCGCTGTCCACCTGGCTGCGCTACCTCGAGCTGCACGGCTCGACCGTGCCCTTTCCGAAGAACGCCTACCAGGGCGACTACGTGCGCGACATGGCCGCCGCCATCCAGAAGGCGCACGGTACGCGCTACCGGCGCGACACGGCGCACGTGCTCGACGGCGCGCCGGACGCGGCGGCGGACGCGGAGGGCCATCTCGACGCGCTCATCGCCAACGCCAAGCGCCTGCTCGGCGACGACTACGCCTACGTGCATGGCTTCGCCCTGACCGAGCAGCTCGGCGACGCGCGCGACGACCTGGCCGAGTTCGGCGTGCATTTCGACCACTGGTTCTCGGAGAAGTCGCTCTTCGACACCGGGCTGGTGGAGAAGGCCGTGGCGACGCTGGAGCGGCACGGCCACGTCTACGGGCAGGACGGCGCCAAGTGGTTCCGCTCCACCGCCTTCGGCGACGAGAAGGACCGCGTCGTGCAGCGCGAAAACGGGCTGTACACCTACTTTGCCTCCGACATCGCCTACCACCTCAACAAGTACGAGCGCAGCTTCGACAGGATCGTCGACATCTGGGGCGCCGACCACCACGGCTACATCCCGCGCGTGAAGGGCGCGGTGAAGGCGCTTGGCCTCGACGAGAACCGGCTCGAAGTGGCGCTGGTGCAGTTTGCCGTGCTCTACCGCGACGGACAGAAGACCTCGATGAGCACGCGCTCGGGCGAGTTCGTCACCCTGCGCGAACTGCGCCAGGAGGTCGGCAACGACGCCTGCCGCTTCTTCTACGTGCTGAGGAAATCCGACCAGCACCTCGACTTCGACCTCGATCTGGCCAAGTCGCAGAGCAACGAGAACCCGGTGTACTACATCCAGTACGCCCACGCCCGCGTCTCGTCGGTGCTGGCGCAGTGGGGCGGAGATGAAGCTGCGCTCGCGGAAGCCGGCCTGGCGCCGCTCGGCAACGAGCGCGAACTCGCCCTGTGCGCACGCCTGGCGGAATTCCCCGAGACGGTGGAGAACGCCGCGCGCGACTACGCGCCGCACCTGATCGCCTTCTACCTGAAGGATTTGGCCGGCGAGTTCCACAGTTACTATAATGCCGAGCGCTTCCTCGTCGACGACGCGATGCTGCGCGAGGCGCGCCTCGCGCTCTGTCTGGCGGTGCGCCAGGTGCTGGCGAATGGCCTCGGCATCATCGGCGTCGGCGCGCCCGAATCCATGTGAGGGGGACCATGAATCCACGCAGGCAGACAGGCGGCACGATCCTCGGCATGTTCATCGGCCTGGTCATCGGCGTGGTGGTCGCCGCCGGCGTCGTCTGGTACCTCAACAAGACGCCGCTCCCTTTCCAGGCCAAGGGCCAGAAGCCGCAGGCGGAAAGGCCGGCCGACGCCAAGGCCGGCCCCCAGGCCGCCGCGCCGCTGCCCCTGCCGGGCAAGCCCGGCGACAAGGTGCAGGAGAAGCCGCGCTTCGAGTTCTACAAGATCCTGCCCGGCTCCGAGGAGCCGGTGCCGCAACCGGCGCCCAAGGCGGCCGCGCCCGAGAAGCCGGCGGCGCCTCCCGGCGAAGCCCTCTTCCTCCAGGCCGGCGCCTTCCAGAAACCCGCCGACGCGGACAACCTGAAGGCGCGTCTTGCGTTGATGGGGGTGGAGGCCAGCATCCAGCAGGTGACCCTGCCCGAGAAGGGCGTCATGCACCGTGTGCGCCTCGGCCCCTACGCCAACCCGGACGAAATGGCCAGGGCGCGCACCCTGCTGGCGCAGAACGGCATCGAGGCCAGCGTGGTCAGAGTCAAGGATGGCAAGGACACCAAGGACGCCACCCAGTGAACTTAACAGGAGACAAGACATGAAACTGAACAAATGGCTGGGCCTGATCGGCCTTACCTTGGCGCTCGCCGCCGGATCCGTCGCCGCCCAGGGCAAGCCGGCCTTCAAGCCGCTCGCCAACCCGCAGGCGGTCGAGACCGGCGACAAGATCGAGGTCATCGAGTTCTTCTGGTACGGCTGTTCGCACTGCTTCGACCTCGAGCCCTTCCTCAAGAAGTGGAAGGCGAAGCTGCCCAAGGACGTCGAATTCCGCATCATCCCCGCCGTGCCCACCGAGCGCTGGATGCCCAACGCGCGCACCTTCTACACGCTTGAGGCCATGGGCCTGCTCGAGAAGCTGCACGGCGAGGTGTTCGACGCCATCCACATCGACCGCGTGAACCTCAACGACGAGCGCATCCAGCTCGACTGGATGGCGAAGAAGGGCGTCGACCGCGCCAAGTTCACCGAGGCATGGAAATCCTTCTCGGTGCAGAGCAAGACCAAGCGTGCCATCCAGCAGACCCAGGCCTACGACATCACCGGCGTGCCCACGCTGGTCGTCGACGGCAAGTACGTCACCTCCGTCTCGATGACCGGCAGCCCCGAGGGCCTCATGAAGACCCTCGACGAGCTGATCGTCAGGGCGCGCGCCGAACGGCCGAAGAAGAAGTAAGCCGCGCTTGCGCATCTTCATCACCGGCGCCTCCTCCGGCATCGGCGCGGCGCTCGCCGCGCACTATGCCGCGCGCGGCGCGCAGCTCGGCCTCGTCGCGCGCCGCGCCGACGCGCTGGCCGAAGTGGCGCGCGGCCTGCCGGGCGCTCCCGCCCAATACGCCGCCGATGTCGCCGACGCCCAGGCCATGGCGGAGGCGGCGCAGGATTTCATGCGGCGCTTCGGCGTGCCGGACATCGTCGTCGCCAACGCCGGCGTTTCCGTCGGCACGCTCACCGAGCACGCCGAGGACGTCGAGGTGTTCGAGCGCGTCCTGCGCACCAACGTCGTCGGCCTCGCCGCCACCTTCCAGCCCTTCGTCGCGCCCATGCGCGAAGCGCGCCGCGGCCGCCTCGTCGGCATCGCCTCGGTGGCCGGCATGCGCGGCATCCCCGGCGCCGGCGCCTACAGCGCCTCGAAGTCCGCCGCCATCACCTATCTCGAGGCGCTGCGCATCGAGCTGCGGCCGCACGGCGTCAAGGTCGTCACCGTCTGCCCCGGCTACGTCGCCACGCCGATGACGGCGGTGAACAAGTACCGCATGCCCTTCATCCTGCCCGCCGACGTCGCCGCGCGGCGCATCGGTCGCGTCATCGACGCCGGTCGCGCCTACGCCGTCGTGCCCTGGCAGATGGCGCTCGTCGCGCGCGCCATGAAGCTGCTGCCCAACGCCGTCTTCGACCGCCTCTTCAGGCGCGCCGGCCGCAAGCCGCGCGGGCTGAAGCTTTAGGAGCCCGAACCCAGTGCGCTCTGCGTCGCCCAGCGCGGCAGGGCGCCGAGCGGCACGGCGGTGATGCGCTCGGCGAGCGGCCAGGGCGACTCGTCGCCGTGGCAGACCACGAAAAGGTGCTCCAGCCCGAGCGCATCCAGGGCGGAGCGCATCGAGGGGGTGATGCCGGGCGAGCGCGTCAGCTTGGCCTCGAAACCGTACTTCCTGCCGTCGCGCACGATCAGCAGATCGAGTTCCGCCCCGCTGTGCGCGCCCCAGAAGAAGCATTCCGCAGGCCGCGTCCGGGCGTGCAGGATGCACTCGCGCAGCGCCAGGCCTTCCCACGAGGCGCCGCATTTCGGATGGGCGAGCAGGGCCTCCTGTCGCTCGATGCCGAGCAGGGTATGCAGGAGGCCCGTGTCGGCGAGATAGACCTTGGGCGCCTTGATTTCCCGCTTGCCCAGATTCGTATGCCAGGGCGCGAGGCGGAACGCCATGTAGGTGCCTTCGAGGATTTCCAGATAGTGCATCACCGTCTTGTCGCTCACCGCCAGGGCGCGGCCGAGTTCGGAACCGTTCCAGGTCTGGCCGTGGTAGTGCGCCAGCATGGTCCAGAAGCGGCGCAGCGCGATGGCCGGCAGCCGGATGCCGAGTTGCGGAATGTCGCGTTCGAGATAGGTGCGGATGAAGGCCTCGCGCCACTGCCGGCTGGCCGCATCCGATGCGGCGAGATAGGCGCGCGGAAAGCCGCCGCGACGCCACAGGCGGTCGAGCGCACTGGCGTCCAGCTCGGCCAGGCTCAGGCCGGGCAGTTCGTGAAAACCGATGCGGCCGGCGAGGGTCTCGGCCGACAGCCGCAGCAGTTCGGGCGAGGCGCTGCCGAGCAGAAGAAAGCGCGTTTTCGCATCGGGCCGGTCGGCCAGGGCGCGCAGCAGCGGAAAGAGGTCGGGGCGGGTCTGGATCTCGTCGAGGACGACCAGGCCCTCGAGCCCTTTCAGCGCGAAGGCGGGGTCGGCGAGACGGGCCAGGTCGTCCGGGTCTTCCAGGTCGAAGCGACAAACAGGGCCTTCCCAAGCTGCGCCGAGCTGGCGGGCCAGCGTTGTCTTGCCGACCTGCCGGGCACCGAGAATGGCGACGACCGGGAACAGTGCCAGCAGTTCCCGGACGGCGGCGAGGTGGGGGGCGCGGGTAATCATGGGGAAATCGTACCATGAATATTCGGATAATACATCCGAGATTTCTATGTAAGAGTAGTCTGTCGAAGACGACGTTTCAGTCAAGGCCAATGCCCGCGTCGGCGGGCGTTATGCCGGAACAAAAAGTCAGTCTCGGCAGGACGGCGACAGATGTTCGCGGTGGGCGAAGCCCAGTGTGTTGTCGATGAGATGGATATCCTCCGGCACCAGCTCGTACCAGCGGATCCTGTCGAGCGCCTCGAGGAGCTTGCGCGGCACGCCGGCGCCGCCGCCGATCAGCGGGTAGCGTTGCTGGTAGAGGGCGCGCACGCGCGCCTCGTCCTCGCGGGCGACTTCGCGCACCGTGCCCGAGAGCTGCAGGCCGCGGATGCCGGGCCAGTCGTCGTAGTCGCGCTGGATGGTGGCGGCGGCGCGCGGGTCGGCGGCGAGGTGCTGCGCGTGGCGCGTGGTCGGCGCCGAAAGGAAATACAGGCGGAAATCCTCGTGGGCGTAGAACACCGCCGCCGCCCACGGGCCCTCGCTGCCGGCGCTGGCGAGCGTCATGACGTGGTGCTCGCCGAGGAAGGCGAGCACGCGGCTGCGCAGCGGCGCGCTCATGGAGACTTCGGCGCCTTGTCCGCTTCGTTCATGCGTTTCAGGCGATAGGCGAGCTGCGGGCGGGTGATGCCGAGCAGGCGCGCCGCCGAGGAGAGGTTGCCGCGCGACTTGGCCACCGCCGCCTCGAGCAGCATCGACTCCACCTCGTCGAGCGTGAACACGCCGTTCAGCACCGATTCGCACAGCTTTTCGCCCGGTTGCCAGCCGTGCGCGATGTCGCCGTGCGCGTCCAGCCCCAGTTCGGGCGGGCGGCCCTCGCCTTCGGCGAGGAAGAGGTGCTCGGCCTCGATGCGCGTGCCGTGCGGCGCGAGGATCACGCTGCGCTCGATGACGTTCTGCAGCTCGCGGATGTTGCCCGGCCAGTTGTAGGAGAGCAGCGCGCGCTTGGCCTTGTCGGTGAAGCCGCGCAGCTTCTTGCCGTGGATGGCGGCGTACTTCTCGACGAAGGCCCTGGCGAGCGGCGAGATATCCTCCTTGCGCTCGCGCAGCGGCGGGATGTGGATCTGGTAGGCGTTGAGGCGGTAGTAGAGGTCGAGGCGGAAACGCCCTTCCTTCACCAGCTTGGCGAGGTCGGCGTTGGTCGCCGCCACCACGCGCACGTCGACCTTGCGCGGCTTCGAGTCGCCGAGGCGTTCGATCTCGTGCTCCTGCAGCACGCGCAGGAGTTTCGCCTGCGCCGACGGCGGCAGGTCGCCGACCTCGTCGAGGAAGAGGGTGCCGCCGTCGGCGCGCTCGAAGCGTCCCGGACGCGCCGACTGGGCACCGGTGTAGGCGCCCTTCTCGACGCCGAAGAGTTCCGATTCGACCAGCTCCTGCGGCATGGCCGCGCAGTTCACCGCGACGAACGAGTGCTTGGCGCGCGGGCTCATCTCGTGCAGGTAGCGCGCGAAGACCTCCTTGCCGACGCCGGTCTCGCCGAGCAGAAGCACCGGGATCTGGCTGCCGGCCGCCTGCTTGAGCAGGCCGTAGGCGGCGCGGAAGCCGGGCGAGACGCCGATCATGTGCTGCGGCAGCGTGTCCTTCTCGCCGATGGAGGAGCGCAGGTGGGTGACCTGCGTCTGCAGCTCGATCAACTGGTCGGCGATGGACTCCGGGTTGTAGTAGCGCATCTGCTCGTCGGCGTCCTCCCATTCCTCGATGGGCCGGCCGACGATGCGGCAGTTGTCGTCGCCGGCGCCGACGCACTCCACTTCCTTGTAGAGGATGCGCCGGCCCATGAAGGCCGAGGTGTAGCCCGAGGCGTAGCCGATCTGCGTCCAGCACACCGGCTCGTGGTGGATGCCGAAGTAGTGGCGGTGCCACTGGCCCTCCCAGGAGTGCTCCCAGAGGAACTCGCCGTAGAAGGCGCCGCGCGGACGGTCCATCTCGAGGCGGATCGGGGTGACGCGCACGATGCCCTCCAGCGTGTGCAGCTTTGGCCCGGTCATGAAGGCTTCCATGTCGCTCACGCCCTGCGCCTGCTTGCGCGCGAGTTCGGCGTCGCGCAGGCCCGAGGCGTAGCCCATGCGCGTGAGCAGTCCGCGCGCGCGCGCCATGCCCAGCGTGTCGATGAGTTCCTTGCGCAGCAGCGCCTGTGCCTCGGCGTGCACCAGCAGCATGCGGTGCTCGTGCAGCCAGATCAGCCCGGTCTCCGCGTCGAAGTGCACGTGCGAACGCAGGTCATCGGCCGTCCTGGCGACGGTAGCCAGTTTGCGCATCCGGTTTATCCTCCTTCCATGCGGCCAGGCGGCATTTTTTATCAAATGGTGAAGCGCGACGTGCCGGCGGTTCCCCGGAACATTGCGAAAACGTTCCCGGAAAACCAGCCTGGTTAATCAATTCGTCAAATACTACTCCTGGCTGCGCTCTGGTTTCATCAAATCGTCAACGGCCGGAAGCTGATGACTGAGCGCTTGTCTTGTTGCGCTGCGAAAAAAAGTCAGTCGCCGCAAGACGGCGCATGACCGTGTTTCTCCCTGCGGCACATCCCGATCGGAGCCTGGCCGGCGGCATGTTGCAGCGCAGATGGCACATGGCTTGCGATAGGCCTTCCACGCATGACCGGCGCACAAAGCATGCCCGGCACGGTCGATTCACATCTAAACGATCACCGAATGGAGGAAAAACCGAAATGAAGTTTCCCGTTCCGCACGACGTGAAAGCCGCCACCATTCCCGGCACCGAAGGCTGGGAGCGCATGTATCCCTACCAGTACCAGTTCGTCACCGACGATCCGGTGCGCAACCAGTACGAGAAGGACATGTTCTGGTTCTACGACGGCCTGCACTATCCCGAGCCGCTGTATCCCTTCGACACCATCTGGGACGAGGCCTGGTTCCTCGCCCTGTCGCAGTACAACAACCGCATCTTCATGGTGCCGCCGGTGCGTGGCGTCGACCACCGCATGATCAACGGCTACGTCTACATCTCGCCGGTGCCGGTGAAGGACGGCGCCGAGATCGGCAGCCGCGTGCCGCACTTCATGGAGCGCGCCGGCCACTACTACAAGAACTGGGACGAGCTGGAGAAGAAGTGGAAGGTGAAGATGGAGGCCACCATCCGCGAGCTCGAGAAGCTGGAGATCCCGCGCCTGGCCGACATGGAGGACATCTCGGTCGTCACCGACGCCGTCGGCGAGTCGAAGGGCTATCACCTGCTGAAGAACTACGACGACCTGATCAACCTCGGCATCAAGTGCTGGCAGTACCACTTCGAGTTCCTCAACCTCGGCTACGCCGCCTACGTCTTCTTCCTCGACTTCGTGCAGAAGCTCTTCCCGAGCATCCCGGCGCAGCGCGTGACGCAGATGATCTCCGGCATCGACGTCATCATGTACCAGCCCGACGAGGAGCTGAAGAAGCTCGCCAAGAAGGCCGTCGAGCTGGGCGTCGACAACGCCGTCTGCTTCAGCCAGGAGTGGACCGACGTCGAGGCGGCGCTGAAGAAACTGCCGAAGGGCGTCGAGTGGCTGACCTCGCTCAACCTCTCGCGCGAGCCCTGGTTCAACGTGTCGACCGGCACCGGCTGGTTCCACCACGACCGTTCCTGGAACGATGCCATGAACATTCCGCTGAACGGCATCCAGACCTACATCCAGAAGGTCAAGCAGGGCGTCAACATCGAGCGGCCGATGGAGCAGGTGCGCGCCGAACGCGACCGCATCACCGCCGAGTACCGCGGCATGATCGAGAAGGAGGAGGACCGCAAGCAGTTCGACGAGCTGCTCGGCTGCGCCAAGACGGTGTTCCCCTACGTCGAGAACCACCTGTTCTACGTCGAGCACTGGTTCCACTCGGTGTTCTGGAACAAGATGCGCGAGGTCGCTGCCATCCTCGTCGAGCACGGCATCATTAGGGACGTCGAGGACGTCTGGCTGCTGCGCCGCGACGAGATCAAGCAGGCATTGTGGGACGTCGTCACCGCCTGGGCCACCGGCGTCACGCCGCGCGGCACGCAGACCTGGCCGAAGGAGGTCGAGTGGCGCAAGGGCGTCATGCAGAAGTTCAAGGAGTGGAGCGCGCCGCCCGCCATCGGCACCGCGCCGGAGGTGATCCAGGAGCCCTTCACCATCGTGCTCTGGGGCGTCACCAACAGCTCGCTCGCCGACTGGGCCAAGGTGTCGGAGGTCAAGGATCTGTCCACCGTCAAGGAGTTCAAGGGCTTCGCCGGCAGCCCCGGCATCGTCGAGGGCAAGGCGCGCGTCTGCAAGACGGTGGAGGACATCCGCGCGCTGCAGGAAGGCGAGATCCTCGTCGCCCCCACCACCTCGCCCTCGTGGGCGCCGGCCTTCGCCAAGATCAAGGCCTGCGTCACCGACGTCGGCGGCGTCATGAGCCACGCGGCGATCGTCTGCCGCGAGTACGGCATGCCGGCGGTGGTCGGCACCGGCCACGCGACCAAGATCATCGAGACGGGCATGATGATCCGCGTCGACGGCTCCTCCGGCGCGATTACGGTCTCGCGCTGATTCGCAAGGCGCTAACGCAACAATGGCAACAAACCTCAACGCGGCTGCCGGGGCCGGTGCATCGGCCCCGGAGCTGTGCTGGTTCGAGGAGGTCAGGAAGGACGATGTCGCGCTGGTCGGCGGCAAGTGCTCCTCCCTCGGCGAGCTGATCAACGCCGGCGTGCGCGTGCCGCCGGGCTTCGCCCTGACCACCCACGGCTATTCGCGCTTCATGCGCGAGGCCGGGGTGAGCGGGGAGATTCCCGGCATGCTCGCGAACGTGGTGCACGACGACCTGGAGAAGCTCGAACTGGCCAGCCGCGCCATCCGCGAGATGATCGAGCAGCATCCCTTCGCCTGGGAGATGGAGGACGCCGTCGCCGAGTACTACCGCAAGCTCTCGGTGCGCTGCATGGTGCCGGCGGTGCCGGTGGCGGTGCGCTCCAGCGCCACCGCCGAGGACCTGCCCGGCGCCAGCTTCGCCGGCCAGCAGGACACCTACCTGTGGATCCGCGGCGTGGACGACCTGCTGCACCACGCGCGCCGCTGCATCTCCAGCCTGTTCACGGCGCGCGCCATCTCCTATCGCGTGAAGATGGGTTTCCCGCACGAGGAGGTGAAACTCTCGGTCGGCTTCCAGAAGATGGCGAATTCCTACACGGCGGGCGTGATGTTCACGCTCAATCCGGGCAACGGCGACCGCTCCGTCATCGCCATCGACTCGAATTTCGGCTTCGGCGAATCGGTCGTCTCGGGCGAGGTGACGCCGGACCATTTCATCGTGAACAAGGTCACCCTCGACATCCTCGAGCGCACCATCTGCAACAAGGAGATCACCTACACGGTGGACGCCAAGACGCAGAAGTCGGTGAAGATCGAGACGCCCTTCGAGCGGCAGAACGTCCAGTCGCTGATCGACGAGGAGATCGTCGAGCTGGCGCGCATGGGCAAGGCCATCGAGAAGCACTACGGCCGCCAGATGGACATCGAGTGGGCGGTGGACAAGGACCTGCCCGCCGGCGGCAACATCTTCATCCTGCAGGCGCGGCCCGAGACGGTGTGGAGCGAGAAGCGCGCCAGGGAGGCCGCCGAGGGGCCCAAGGCCACTTCGGCGATGGACTTCATCCTCTCCAGCCTGCTTACCGGAAAGAAGGTCTCATGATCGTCAGAAACTGGATGCAGAAAAACCCGACGCTGGTCGACGGCGACACGCTGCTGTCGGAGGCCAAGCGCATCCTCACCGAGCACAACCTGCAGGCGCTGCCGGTGATCGAGAAGGGGCGCCTGCGCGGCATGGTGACGCGCCAGCACTGCCTGCGCGCCGCCCACTTCGTCGCCCGCACGCAGAACCCGGACGAATACCACTTCTTCGCCAACCGCCTCAAGGTGAAGGACATCATGGTGCGCAACCCGGCCACGGTGGAGGCCACCGACACCATGGAGGAATGCCTGCGCCGCGGCCAGGAGCTCGGCGTCGGCCAGTTCCCGGTGATGGACGACGGCAAGGTGGTCGGCGTCATCTCCTCGAAGGAGATCTTCTCGCTCGCCGCCCACTTCCTCGGCGCCTGGGAAAGGCGCTGCGGCGTCACCCTCGGGCCGATGGAGATCAAGGCCGGCACCATCGGCCGCATCGCCGACCTGGTGGAAGGCGCCGGCGCCGAGGTGCAGGCCATCTACCCGATCGCGCGCGGCGAGGACGGCGGCAACGGCCACCTGCACGAACGCAAGGTGATTGTGCGCTTTCATTCCGCCGAGCTGAGAAAGGTGGTGGCGGTGCTGGAGGCGGCCGGCTTCCGCGTCATCGAATCGGTCGATACCCACTGCCACGAAAAACACTAAATCAAGGAGAGGACAAGACATGGACCTGAGGTATTTCATCAACCAGTGCGCCGAAGCCAACGAACTCAAGCGCGTCAAGGCGGAGGTGGACTGGAACCTGGAGATCTCCCACGTCTCCAAGCTCACCGAGGAGAAGAAGGGCCCGGCGCTGCTCTTCGAGAACGTCAAGGGCTACAGCAGCCCGGTGTTCACCGGCGCCTTCGCCACCACCAAGCGCCTCGCCATCATGCTCGGCCTGCCGCACCACCTGTCGATGTGCGAGTCGGCGCAGGCCTGGATGAAGAAAACGATCACCTCCGAGGGCCTCATCAAGGCGAAGGAGGTCAAGGACGGCCCGGTGCTGGAGAACATCCTCGCCGGCGACAAGGTCGACCTGGAGATGTTCCCGGTGCCGAAGTTCTTCCCGCTCGACGGCGGGCGCTACATCGGTACCATGGTCTTCGTCGTGCTGCGCGATCCCGAGACGGGCGAGACGAATCTGGGCACCTACCGCATGCAGATGCTCGACAACAAGACCTGCGGCGTGCAGATCCTGCCGGGCAAGCGCGGAGAGCGCATCATGAAGAAGTACGCCAAGATGGGCAAGAAGATGCCGGCCGCCGCGGTGATCGGCTGCGATCCGCTGATCTTCATGGCCGGCACGCTGATGCACAAGGGCGCCAACGACTTCGACATCACCGGCACGGTGCGCGGCCAGCCGGCCGAGTTCCTCATGGCGCCGCTGACCGGCCTGCCGATCCCGGCCGGCGCCGAGATCGTGCTCGAAGGCGAGATCGACCCGAACAATTTCCGCCAGGAAGGCCCCTTCGCCGAGTACACCGGCTACTACACCGACGAGCTGCACAAGCCGATCCTCAAGCCGGCGCTGGAGGTGAAGCAGATCCTCCACCGCAACAACCCGGTCCTCTGGGCCACCGGCCAGGGCCGTCCGGTCACCGACGTGCACATGCTGCTTGCCTTCACGCGCACAGCGACGCTGTGGACCGAGCTGGAGAAGATGAAGATTCCCGGCGTGCAGTCGGTCTGCGTGCTGCCCGAGTCGGCCGGCCGCTTCTGGGCCGTCGTTTCGATCAAGCAGGCCTATCCCGGCCACTCGCGCCAGGTCGCCGACGCGGTGATCGGCAGCAACACCGGCTCCTACGGCATCAAGGGTGTCATCACGGTCGACGAGGACATCATGGCCGACGACCTGCAGCGCGTCATGTGGGCGCTCTCCTGCCGCTACGACCCGATGCGCGGGACGGAACTCATCAAGCGCGGCCGCTCGACGCCGCTCGACCCGGCGCTCGACCCGAACTCCGACAAGCTCACCACCTCGCGCATCCTGATGGATGCCTGCATCCCCTACGAGTGGAAGCAGAAGCCGGTCGAGGCCCGCATGGACGAGGAAACGCTGGCGAAGATCCGCGGCCGCTGGGCGGAATACGGGATTGACTGAGGAACGGATATGGAAAAAGCCAAGGACATCAAGCTGGTCATCCTCGACGTCGACGGCGTCATGACCGACGGCCGCATCGTCATCGACGACAACGGCCTCGAGCAGCGCAACTTCGACATCAAGGACGGCTTCGGCGTGGTCGCGCTGCAGATGACGGGCGTCGACGTCGCCATCATCACCTCGAAGAAGTCCGGCGCCGTGCGCCACCGCGCCGAGGAGCTGAAGATCAAGCACTTCCACGAGGGCATCAAGAAGAAGACCGAGCCCTACGAGGTGATGCTGAAGGAGCTGAACATCACCGATGCCCAGGTGGCCTACGTCGGCGACGACCTGGTCGACCTGTCGATGATGAAGCGCGTCGGCCTGCCCATCGCCGTGGCCGACGCCGTGCAGGAGGTGAAGGACGCCGCCGAGTATGTCACCCAGGCGCGCGGCGGCTACGGCGCCGTGCGCGAGGCGGCCGAGCTGATCCTCAAGGCGCAGGGCAAATGGGACAAGATCCTTTCCAAAATCTGAGTTTTCAACCCAGGAGACACAACGTGGCTGCACCGAGAAGCAACCGTGAGTTCGTCGAAGCCTGCGTCAAATCGGGCGACGCCGTGCGCATCAAGCAGGAAGTGGATTGGGAGAACGAGGCCGGGGCGATTGTCCGTCGCGCCTGCGAGCTGGCGGCGCCGGCGCCCTTCATGGAGAAGATCAAGGATTATCCCGGCTTCTCCTATTTCGGCGCGCCGCTGTCGACCTACCGGCGCATGGCCATTTCCATGGGCATGGACCCGAATGCCAGCCTGCCGGAGATCGGCAAGGAATACGTCAAGCGCACCAACGGCGAGCCGATCGCGCCGGTGCTCGTCGACCGCAAGGACGCACCGTGCAAGGAGAACATCCTCAAGGGCAAGGACGTCGACCTGTGCAAGCTGCCCATCCCGCTGGTGCATGACGGCGACGGCGGCCGCTACGTCGGCACCTGGCACGCCGTCGTCACCAAGCACCCGGTGCGCGGCGACGTGAACTGGGGCATGTACCGGCAGATGATGTTCGATTCGCGCACCATGAGCGGCGCGGTGTTCCCCTTCTCCGACCTCGGCAAGGCCTTGAACGACTACTACCTGCCGCGCGGCGAGAGCTGCCCCTTCGCCACGGCCATCGGCCTGTCGCCGCTCGCCGCCATGGCGGCCTGCGCGCCCTCGCCGATCCCCGAGCCGGAGCTGACCGGCATGCTGGCCGGCGAGCCGGTCAAGCTGGTCAAGTGCGAAACCAACGACCTGGAAGTGCCGGCCGACGCCGAGATCATCCTCGAGGGCGAGATCTGCCCCGACTACAAGGTCGAGGAGGGCCCCTTCGGCGAGTACACCGGCTACCGCACATCCCCGCGCGACTTCCGGGTCACCTTCCGCGTGAACTGCATCACCTACCGCAACAACGCGACGATGACCATCTCCAACATGGGCGTGCCGCAGGACGAGGGGCAGCTCTTGCGCTCCTTCTCGCTGGGGCTCGAACTGGAGAAGCTCTTGAAGAGCCAGGGCATCCCGGTCACCGGCGTGTACATGCACCCGCGCTCGACGCACCACATGATGATCGTCGGCGTGAAGCCGACCTACTCGGGCGTCGCCCAGCAGATCGGCCAGCTCGCCTTCGGCTCCAAGCTCGGCCCCTGGTTCCACATGGTGATGGTGGTCGACGACCAGACCGACATCTACAACTGGGACGAGGTGTACCACGCCTTCTGCACGCGCTGCCATCCGGAGAACGGCATCCACATCTACCGTAACTCGCCGGGCACGCCGCTGTATCCCTTCGCCACGCCGCACGAGCGCAAGTTCTCCATCGGCTCGAAAGTGGTGTTCGACTGCCTCTGGCCGACCGACTGGGACAGGATCAACGACGTGCCGACCCTGGTGTCGTTCAAGAACGTTTATCCGAAGGACGTCCAGGAGAAGGTGATGAGCAACTGGACCGCCTACGGCTACCCCGCCGTGAAGTGAGGAGACAGGACGATGAATCAGTGGGAAGTTTACGTGAATAGCGAGAAGGAACTGGCCGAGGATACGGATCTCGAGCTGACCATCCGCACCCTCAATCCGGGCCTGCACAAGTACACCTACAAGCGCGTCAAGTGCCAGGTGTCGAGCGACCTGAAGAAGTACGCTGACCAGTTGCAGGTGCGCCTTGGCCGCGGCCAGTTGAGCGCCAGCCGATTCTCGATCAAGGTGCTGGGCGAGATCCAGCGCATGCCGGCGAAGTACGCCTGACGAAGGATCGGCCGTGGCGTATGCGGATCTCAGGGCGTTTCTCGACGATCTGGGCAGCGACCTGATCCGCGTCGGCGAGCCACTCGATCCGCGCCACGAGGTGGCCGCGCTGCTGTCCGAGGCGCAAGTGAGCGGCAAGGCGGTGCTCCTCGAGAACATCAAGGGGCGCCCCGGCCAGCGCATCGCCGGCAACCTGATCGCCAGCCGCAGGCTCGCCGCGCGGGCGCTCGGCACGAGCGAGGATCGGCTGATCGAGACCTATGTCGCGCGGACCGGCCGGTGCGTTCCGCCGGTGGTCGTGAAGGACGCGCCGGCGCAGGCCGTCGTGCACCGCGATCCCGCCGACGTCGCCGCGCTGTTGCCGCTGCTGACGCACTACGAGCAGGATGGCGCGCCCTTCCTCACCTGCGGCGTTGTGCTGGCGCGCGATCCGGCCACGGGCCAGCGCGGCATGGGCATCCACCGCATGATGTATAAAGGTAAAAGCGGGGGCGGCCGGCGCTTCGGCATCCTGCTGGCCAATCCGCCCCTGTCGCAGTTCCTCGCCAATGCCGAGGCGTCCGGCAAGCCGCTCGAAGTCGCCGTGGCCCTCGGCGTCGATCCGGCCATGCTCATCGCCGCGGTGGTGAAAAGCGGCCCGCAGGGGCCGGACAAGATGGAGGTTGCCGGCAGTCTGCGCGGCGCACCCGTCGAACTCGTGCGCGCGCTGACGGTGGACATCGAGGTGCCGGCGCGCGCCGAAGTCATTCTCGAGGGCCATGTCCTGCCCGGCGTGCGTGAGCCGGAGGGGCCTTTCGGCGAGAACACCGGCTACTACTTCTCGAATGTCAGTCCGGTGATCGAACTGACGGCGGTGACCCACCGCGAGGATTTCATCTTCCCGGCTCTCGTGCCGTGGACGGCGGACGTCGACACCCTGCTCTCGCTGGCCGGCGGCGCCGAGCTGTTCGGCCAGTTGAAAAGCCTGGTGCGCGGCGTGGTCGACTTCGATCTGGTGCCCGGCACCTGCAGCTTCGCTGCCGTGGCGTCGGTGCGGGACTGCCCGAAGCACGAGGTGCGGCGCCTGATCCATCTCGCGCTCACGCTCGACAAGCGCCTGAAGAGCTTCACGGTGGTCGACGACGACATCGACATCCGCAGCCCGCGCGAGGTGGCCTGGGCGCTGGCGACGCGCTTCCAGCCGGCGCGCGATACGGTTATCCTCGACGGCATGGAGGGCTACGTCATCGATCCCTCCTCCGCCGGAGGCGCCGGGTCGAAGATGGGCTTCGACGCGACGCGCGGGGCGGGCGCGGCGTTCGACAAGATCGCGATGCCGAAGGCGGCGGTGGCGCGCGCGCGCGCGGCGATGACGGCAATCCAGGGGACGGCAACATGAAACTGGTAGTGGGCATATCCGGCGCGAGCGGCGCCATCTACGGCATCCGCATCCTCGAGGTGCTGGCCAAGGCGGGCGTGGAAACGCATTTGGTGATGTCGGACTCGGCCAAGCGCACCATCGTGTACGAAACCGATTACACGATCGACGATTTGAAGAAGCTGGCGAGCCACGTGCACGACATCAACGACGTCGGCGCCTGCATCTCCTCCGGCAGCTTCCGCCACGCCGGCATGGTCATCGCGCCGTGCTCGATCAAGACGCTCTCCGCCATCGCCAACTCCTTCAACACCAATCTGCTCATCCGCGCCGCCGACGTCTGCCTGAAGGAACGGCGCAAGCTGGTGCTGATGCTGCGCGAAACCCCGCTGCACCACGGCCACCTGCGCCTGATGACCCAGGTTACCGAGGCCGGCGCCGTGCTGGTGCCGCCGCTGCCGGCCTTCTACCACCGGCCGAAGACGCTCGAGGACATCATCATGCAGTCGGTGAACAAGGCGCTCGACCAGTTCGAGCTCGACCTCGACCTGTTCCGGCGCTGGACGGGCAACGAGGAGCGGGAGGCGCTGAAGAATCGCTGAACATGGATAGAGGAGGCGCGGCCATGGCGGTGACGGAGCGGGTGACGGAAGCGGAGACGCTGCTGCTGGTGGGCGAAACCTGCTCAGGCCTTGGGGAGGGCGCGAGCTTCACCGCGCTGGAGTGGGTGCGCCGCGAATTCCTCGCCAAGCTCGGCTTCGAGCCCTATCCAGGCACCTTCAACCTGCGCATGGGCGGGCCGGCCTGGGAGGACGCGCGGCGCGTCATGGCGCGCGAGGCCGGCATCGCCATCACGCCGGAACCGGGCTTTTGCGCGGCGAAATGCTTCCATGTCGTCGTCGCCGGCCGCATCACCGGCGCTGTGGTGTTCCCCGAGGTGGCGGGCTACCCGGCGGACAAGTTCGAGGTGATCTCCGCCGTGCCGATGCGCCAGGCGCTGGGCGTCGCCGACGGCGACCGCGTTGCGGTGAGCGTGCTCTGCTGAGATGGGGCATCACTGTCGGCATTGCGGCGCCGTGCTGGCGGAGCTGACTTTTGCCGACGGCAAGGTGCGCCAGCAGTGCGGGCGCTGCGGCGAGGTCGCATGGCGCAATCCGCTGCCGGTGGGCATGGCGCTGGTCGAGCACGAGGGCAGGCTGGTGCTGATCCGCCGCCTGGCGGACCCGCTCGCCGGCTACTGGGCGCCGCCGGCCGCGAGCGGGGCGGCCATCGACGAATGGTTTTACGGCGTCGTTCGCGACGCGACGGCGCGCTGGCGCCCAACACGCTGACGAAAGGATGCACATGATCGGCAACATCACCCCGCACATGCCCGAGAAGCTGACGGCCTGCCTGCGCCCGGGTGCGCCCGGCCTGCTGCTCACCGCCGGCGCCGACGGCTATGCCACCTCGGCCTTCACCTGGATCGTCGCCCTCGACACGGGGCGCGCGCGCTTCGCCGTCGACGAGGGCGGCTCGACCCTGGCCAACCTGCAAAGGAGCGGGCAGGCCTCGCTGCAGGTCATCGGCCAGGGCGACATCAGCTTCCTCGTCAAGGGGCGCGCGCGCCAGCTCAAGCCGAAGCTCGACGGCGCCGCGCCCTACGTCATCCAGCTCTGGGAAATGGAGGTGGTCGGCGCCAAGAACCAGTCCTGGCCCGGCGTCGAGACCAACGCCCTGGCCTACGAGTGGCCGGCCGAGCAGCGCGAGGCGATGCTGGCCATGGAGCATGCCGTCTACAGGGAAATGCGCGAAGCCAAGGCGTAGCGGCGCGAAGCGAGAACGAAGCGGAGAGGCTTTTTTTCGAGCGACACGATGACGTATTTCGACCAAAGCACCGAAACCCTGCCGCGCGAGCAGATTGCCGCGCTGCAACTGTCCAAGCTGCAAGCCATGGCCAAGGAGCTGTTGGGCAGGAACCGCTTCTACACGGAGAAATGGAAGCAGGCCGGCCTTCAGCCGGGCGATCTCAAGTCGCTCGACGACCTGGCGCGCCTGCCGCTCACCACCAAGCAGGAGCTGATGGAGGACCAGGCCGCGCACGGCCCCTTCGGCCACAACCTCACCTACCCGATCGAGCAGTACGTGCGCTTTCATCAGACCTCCGGCACCACCGGCGTGCCGCTCAAGGTGCCCGACACCGAGGAGGGCTGGCAATGGTGGGGCCGCTGCTGGGGCCATGTGCTGGCGGGCGCCGGCGTCACCGCGGCGGACCGCATCTTCATGGCCTTCTCCTTCGGCCCCTTCGTCGGCTTCTGGGCCGCCACCGAGGGCGCGCGCCGCGTCGGCGCCATGATGATCCCGGGCGGAGGGCGCGACTCGCCGCAGCGCCTCGAGCTCATGCGCGACGTCGGCGCCACGGTGCTGTGCTGCACGCCCACCTACGCGCTGCGCCTGGCCGAAGTGGCGCGCGAGATCGGCTTCGACCTCTCCACCATTCCCATGAAGGCCACGGTGCACGCCGGCGAGCCGGGCGCCAACGTGCCGTCGACCAAGGCGCGCATCGAGGAAGCCTGGAACGCCAAGTGCTTCGACCACGCCGGCGCCACCGAGGTCGGCGCGCACTCCTTCGAGTGCGCCGTGCAGCCCGGCGGCACGCACCTCATCGAGAGCGAGTACATCGCCGAGGTGCTCGATCCGGCCACCGGCAGGCCGGTGGCGGAGGGCGAGCGCGGCGAGCTGATCATCACCAACCTCGGCCGCTGGGGCTTCCCGATCGTCCGCTACAGGACCGGCGACATCGTGCGCACGACGACGCAGCGCTGCGACTGCGGCCGCAGCTCGCTGCGCTTCGAGGGCGGCATCATCGGCCGCGCCGACGACATGGTCACGGTGCGCGGCGTGAACGTCTTTCCGGCCGGCGTCGAGAACATCCTGCGCAAGTTCGCCGAGGTGGACGAGTTCCGCATCACGGTGAGCAAGGTGCGCCAGATGGACGAGATGGACGTCGAGGTGGAACTGTGCGAGGGCGCCGACCCCGGCGTCGTGCATGCCATCGCCGAGCGGCTCGATGCCATGCTCTCCTTCCGCCCGCGCGTGCACAACATGCCGAGGAACGCCCTGCCTCGCTTCGAACTGAAGGCCAAGCGCTTCCACGTCAACAGAGGGTGACCCGACGATGGCGGTGCACTGGCGCAGCTGCCCGCGCCTGGATCGACCGTGCCGCCATCGCCGACGCCCTCGGCCTCACGCACGACCAGCAGGCGCTGCTGGCGCAGACGGTCGGCCATCCACGTTAAAGCGCAGGCCGGCACGCTGCGGCGGCGCGTTCGGGCAGGATGGTAAAATCGGCGGCTGATGAATGCCAGAGCCGCGCGCCTTTCGGCGTCGGGCGGCTTCCATATGGACATAGCGCTTCTCCTGTTTCTCATTCTGTTGAACGGCTTCTTTTCCATGTCGGAAATGGCCGTGGTCTCCTCCCGCAAGGCCCGCCTGCAGCGCCTCTCGGACGACGGCAGTCCCGGCGCGCAATCGGCGCTCACGCTGCACAACGAACCCTCCAGCTTTCTTTCGGCAATCCAGGTCGGCATTACCTCGGTAGGCATCCTGAGCGGCGCCATCGGCGAGGCGGTGCTGGCCGATCCGCTTGCCGAGAAACTGGCGCATGTCCCGCTGATCGAGCCCTATGCCCGCGGCATCGCGCTGACGATCGTGGTGGTGGGCCTGACCTATATCACCGTGGTGATCGGCGAGCTGGTGCCGAAGCGCCTCGCCCTGCTGGCGCCGGAAGGCATCGCCTCGCTGATCGCCCGGCCGATGATCTGGTTCGCCGAGTCGGTGCGCCCGCTGGTGTGGTTGTTCACCGCCTCGTCCGGCCTGCTGCTGCGCCTGGCCGGCGCCCGCCGCAAGGAAGAGCCGCCGGTGACCGACGAGGAGATCAACGTGCTGATGGAGCAGGGCGCCGAGGCCGGCGTCTTCCACGAAAGCGAGCAGGAGATCGTCTCCAACGTGCTGCGCCTCGACGAGCAGCGCATCGCGGCGATCATGACGCATCGCAATGACCTCTACCTGATCGATCTGGCCGAGCCGGAGGAGGAGATCCGCCGCCGCATCGCCGAGAGTCCTTACACCCGCATCGTCGTCTGCCGCGACGGGCTGGAGCACATCGTCGGCCTGTTGCGCACCTCCGACCTGCTCAAGGCGGCGCTCGAAGGCGCGCCGCTCGACGTCGAGGCGCACCTGCGCCCGCCGCTCTACGTGCCCGAGGGCGTCACCACGACGCGGCTGCTGGAGAGCTTCCGCAAGGCGCGCGCGCAGTGCGCGCTGATCGTCGACGAATACGGCGAACTGGAGGGGCTGGTGACCCTGACCGACGTGCTCATCGCCATCGTCGGCGAACTGCCGTCGTCGGACATCGCCGAGGAGCAGGACGTCGTGGCGCGCGAGGACGGCTCCTGGCTGATGGACGGCAGCCTTCCCGTCGAGCGCTTCAAGTCGGTGCTGGAGATCGAGGAGAACCTGCCGGGCGAGGAGGAGTTCAACACGCTGGGCGGCTTCGTCATGCAGATGCTGGGGCGCATTCCCGCCGTCGCCGATCACTTCGAATGGAGCGGCTGGCGCGTCGAGGTGGTCGACATGGACAAGAAGCGCGTCGACAAGGTGCTGGTGGCGCGCCTTGCGCCGCCCGAGTAGAAAACCGATGCATGAAGGCAGGACGCCGCCGCGGGACGGCGCTAGGAATGGGCGGGCGGATCCTGCCGCCCATCCTCGCGCACGTAGGGCTCGTGCAGGCGAACGGGCTGGGCGGCGCGGCGGCGCAGGCGCATGTTGAGCATCTCCACCGCCACCGAGAAGGCCATGGCGAAATAGACGTAGCCCTTCGGCACGTGATTGCCGAAGCCTTCGGCGATCAGCACCACGCCGATGACGACGAGGAAGGAAAGGGCGAGGATTTTCAGCGTCGGGTGCGTCGAGACGAAGCGGCCGATGGGGGCGGCGAAGGCCATCATGAGCGCGACCGATACCACCACCGCTGCCACCATGATCGCGATCTCGTCGACCATGCCGACCGCGGTGATGATCGAATCGAGCGAGAAGACGATGTCGATCACCATGATCTGCAGGATCACCGCGGTGAAGGTGGCCTTCACCGCGCCCGAGGCCTCGCCCTCCTCGCCCTCGAGCAGCTGGTGGATTTCGCCGACGCTCTTCCACAGCAGGAACAGGCCGCCGCCGACGAGGATCAGGTCGCGCCCGGAGAACGTCTTGCCCAGCACGCCGAAGAGCGGCTGCGTCAGGCCGACCAGCCAGGAGAGCACCAGCAGCAGGCCGATGCGCATGAACATCGCCATGAAGAGGCCGAGCCGGCGCGCCAGGTCCTGCTGCGCGCGCGGCAGCCGGTCCACCAGGATCGAGATGAAGATGATGTTGTCGATCCCCAGCACCAGCTCGAGCGCGGTCAGCGTCGCGAAGGCGAGCCAGGCGTGGGGATCGGCGAGGAGCTCGAGCATGGCGCTGCCCGGTGAGCCCGCTTATTTCTTCTTCTGCTGGTCGAGGCGGAACTTGACGAAGGAGCCGGGCGCGTCCTCGATGGCCTTGAGCTTGCCCTTGGCCGGGTCGCGCGCCGGCACCCTGTCGTCGCCATTGAGGCCGCCGATCCATTGCTGCCAGTCGGTCCACCACGAGCCGGGGTGCTGCGTCGCGCCGTCGAACCAATCGTCGGGCGTGGCCGGCAACGTCTTCGCGTCGTTGATCCAGAAATGGTACTTGTTGGCCGCCGGGGGGTTCACGATGCCGGCGATGTGTCCGGAGCCGCCGAGCACGAAGCGCACCGGGCCGCCGAGGCGCGTGGCGCCGAGGTAGGTGCTCTTCCACGGCGCGATGTGGTCCTCGACGGTGGAGATGAAGTAGGCCGGCACCTTGACCTTCGAGATGTCGATCGGCACGCCGTTCAGTTCGATGCCGCCCGGCTCCTTGAGCAGGTTCTTCATGTACATGTTGCGCAGGTAGAAGCTGTGCATCCTGTACGGCATGCGCGTCGAGTCTGAGTTCCAGAAGAGGAGATCGAAGGGGAAGGGCTCCTTGCCCATCAGGTAGTTGTTCACCACGAACGACCAGATCAGGTCGTTCGAGCGCAGCATGTTGAAGGTGGTGGCCATCTCGCTGCCCTCGAGGTAGCCGCGCTCGGCCATCTTCTTCTCCAGGCTGGCGACCTGCTGCTCGTCGATGAAGACGCCCAGCTCGCCGGGGATGGAGAAGTCGAGCAGGGCCACGAAGAAGGTCGCCGAGACGATGCGCTTGTCCTTCTTCACGGCGTTGTAGCCCAGCGTCGAGCCGAGCAGGGTGCCGCCGAGGCAGTAGCCGATCAGGTTCACCTCGTCCGAGCCGCTCTGCTTGCAGACGGCGTCGAGCGCGGCGAGCGAACCCTCCGTGAGGTAGTCCTCGAAGGCCTTCTCGGCGAGGCGCTTGTCCGGGTTCACCCAGGAAATGACGAAGACGGTGTGGCCCTGGTCGGTGGCGTACTTGATGAAGGAGTTCGACTGGCGCAGATCCAGGATGTAGAACTTGTTGATCCAGGGCGGGATGATGAGAAGCGGACGGCGGTACTGCTTCTCGGTGGTCGGGTTGAACTGCAGCAACTGGATCAGCTCGTTCTGGAACACCACCTTGCCCGGCGTCACGGCGACGTTCTTGCCCAGTTCGAAGGCGGAGGGATCCGTCATCTTCACGCGCAACTGGCCGTCGCCCTCCTCGATGTCGCGCAGCAGGTTGTTGAAGCCCTTGAGCAGGTTCTGGCCGTGGCTCTTCACCGTCTCGCGGAACACCTCGGGGTTGGTCAGGGCGAAGTTGGAGGGCGAGAGCGCGTCGATGTACTGGCGCGTGAAGAAGTTCACCTTCTTCTCGGTCTCCCAGGAGAGGCCCTCGACGTTGGTCACCACGTCGTGCACGTGGCGCGCGGTGATGAGGTAGGACTGCTTGATGAAGTCGAAGAGGAAATGCTCCTCCCACTGCTCGTCCTTGAAGCGGCTGTCGCCCTTCTTCGGCGTCGCCACCGGCTGCGTCTCGAGGCCGGCGAAGCGCAGCATGGAGTGCTGCCACAGCGAGAAGTAGTCCCACACCAGGTTCATCTGCGCCTGTGCCAGGCGATAGGGGTTGGCGAGCAGCTTGGCCATCATGTCCATGAAGGCCTGGGCGATGCCCAGTTCGTCCGAGGGCGCCTTGATGCCGTGCTTGAGCTGGCGCTGCATGTGCTCGGTGATGAGCTTCGAGGCGCGCTGCGCGACCTCCCCGTAGGTCCTGGCGATTTCCTTCGGGTCGGGCAGGGCGGGCTTGTGGGATTCCTGTTGCTGCGCAGACATCAAACCTCTCCTTTTTCCTGGGTTGCGGTGAAGCGGAACACGCCGCCGTCCGGCGTGCGGCGCAGGCGGCCGGCGTGTTCCAGGTAATTCAGGTGGGCGATCGACTCGCCCATGGCGAACATGATCTGGTGCGCGTCGAGTTCGCGGTTGAACAGCGTCGGGATCAGTTCGCAGGCGCTCTTCGGCGCGGCGCAGGCGGCGACGAGGGCGTCGAAGCGCTCGCCGTGGTGGCGCCGCAGTTGCTCGACGCGCTCGTGGATGCCGCGGAAGGGGCGCCCGTGCGATGGCAGCACCAGGGTGGCTGCGGGCAGCGCCTCGTAGCGCGCGATGGAGTCGAGGAAGAGCCGGATCGGGTCGCCGTCCGGGTTCGACGACATGGCGCTGACGTTCGTCGAGATGCGCGGCAGCAGCATGTCGCCGGAAATGAGCAGGTCGATCTCGGCGCAATACAGCGAGGCGTGCTCGGGCGAATGGCCGTAGCCGACGATGACGCGCCAGTCGTGGCCGCCGATGCGCAGGCGGTCGCCCTCGATGAGGCGATGGTATTCGACCGGCAGGCCGTCGACGCGGCCGCGGTAGGTCGGGCCGCGTCCGGTGAGGAGCTCCGCGCGCGGGGCGTCGAGGCCGTGGCGGCGGAAGAAGCCGACCATGCCGTCGACGTCGTGGTTGGGCAACTGGTGGAACCAGGCGTAGGCGTTGAGCAGTTCGCCCTGGGTGATCCAGGTGCTGGCGTTCGTCTTCTCGCCGAGCCAGCGCGCCAGGCCGAGGTGGTCGGGGTGGCAGTGCGTGACGACGATGCGCTTGACCGGCTTGGCCGTGCAGTGCGCGGCGAGCACCGTCTCCCAGTGGCGTTTGATGTCCTCGAGGTTGAGGCCGGTGTCGACGATGGTCCAGCCGTCGTCTTCCTCCAGCAGCCACAGGTTGATGTGGTTCAGTTCGAAGGGCAGCGGCATGCGCAGCCAGCGCACGCCCGGGGCGATTTCAAGCGTCTCGCCCGGCGCGGGCTGCTCGGCGATCGGATACTCGATGGGCTCGGAGGACTTCAATTGCCTAAACGCCGGAAAAGTGATTAACTCGTCGCGATACGGCGCCGGAATGCTGCGGCGCACAAAAGCGAGCATTTTATACCTGAACATGGCCCGGGAACAGACCTTCACCATCACCGAGCTGGCGCGCGAATTCGACATCACGCCGCGCGCCATCCGCTATTACGAGGACCAGGGCCTGATTTCGCCCGAGCGGGCCGGCCAGAACCGCGTCTATTCGAAGCGCGACCGCACCCGCCTGAAGCTCACCCTGCGCGGTCGCCGCCTCGGCCTGTCCCTCGCCGAGATTCGGGAACTCATTGATATGTATGACGTTGGTCGCGACCAGCGGAGCCAGCTGTCGAAGTTCCTGACCGTTCTGACCCGTCAGCGCGCCGCCCTCGAGCGGCAGCGCGAGGACATCGAGGCGGTGCTGGCCGAGATCGGCTCGCTGGAGACCCGCGCCCATGAACTGCTGGGCGGGGAGGCCCGGGCAACGCCCCGGAAAAAAAATTTGGCGAAGCGCTGACGTTGACGTCAACGTCAAAGCTGCGGTATGTTGACGTTGACGTCAACGTCAACTAGCCTGCCGTCCGGACCGGAGAAGCCATGCCGCACACCGCACGTCCCGCCAAGCACGCCCTCGAACCGCGCAACCCGGACTGGGAAGCGACGGTGCGGACCAGTTTCGCGCGGCAGCGGGTGATGAGCCTCATCGGCGCCGAGCTGGGCGCGCTGGCGCCCGGCCACTGCGAGATCCGCCTGCCCTTCCGCGACGACCTGACGCAGCAGAACGGCTACTTCCACGCCGGCATCACCAGCACCATCGTCGACAGCGCCGGCGGCTATTCCGGCTATACCCTGATGCCGGCCGGTTCGGACGTGCTGACGGTGGAATTCAAGCTCAACCTGCTGGCGCCGGCCGACGGAGACCTGCTTGTCGCCGAGGGCCAGGTGCTGAAGTCCGGCCGCAACCTCGTCATCACCCGCGGCGAGGTCTATGCGATCAGGAACGGCAAGGCCACCCACTGCGCCACCATGCAGCAGACCCTCATGACCATGCACGGCAAGGCCTGACGGCCTCGCCTCACCACACGGAGATCCAAATGCTCGGCATCAATTTCGACCTCGGCGAAGACATCGATATGCTGCGCGACGCCGTCTGGGATTTCGCCAGGAACGAGATCCTGCCGCGCGCGGCCGACATCGACCGCGACAACCTGTTTCCCGCCGACCTGTGGAAGAAGCTCGGCGACATGGGCCTGATGGGCCTCACCGTCGAGGAGGAATACGGCGGCACCAAGATGGGCTACCTCGCCCACATCGTCGCCATGGAGGAGATCTCGCGCGCCTCGGCCTCGGTCGGCCTCTCCTACGGCGCCCATTCCAACCTCTGCGTGAACCAGATCCGCCGCAACGGCACGGAAGCGCAGAAGAAGAAATACCTGCCGAAGCTGGTTTCCGGCGAGCACGTCGGCGCGCTTGCCATGTCCGAGCCGGGCGCCGGCTCCGACGTGGTGTCGATGAAGCTGCGCGCCGATCTCAAGGGTGACCGTTACGTGCTCAACGGATCGAAGATGTGGATCACCAACGGCGGCGACGCCGACACGCTGGTGGTGTATGCCAAGACCAATGTGGACGGCGGGGCGAAAGGCATGACCGCCTTCATCGTCGAGAAGGGCTTCAAGGGCTTCTCGAAGGGCCAGCACCTCGACAAGCTCGGCATGCGCGGCTCCAACACCTACCCGCTGTTTTTCGACGACTGCGAGGTGCCGGTCGAGAACGTGCTCGGCGGCGAGGGCAACGGCGCCCGCGTGCTGATGAGCGGCCTCGACTACGAGCGCGCCGTGCTCTCCGGCGGGCCGCTCGGCATCATGGCCGCCTGCATGGACGTGGTGATTCCCTTCGTGCACGAGCGCAAGCAGTTCGGCCAGTCGATCGGCGAATTCCAGCTCATGCAGGGCAAGCTGGCCGACATGTACAGCACCTGGCAGGCCTGCCGCGCCTACGTCTACGCCGTCGGCAAGGCCTGCGACCGCGGCGACCACGCCCGAACGCTGCGCAAGGATGCCGCCGGCGCCATCCTCTATTCCGCCGAGAAGGCAACCTGGATGGCGGGCGAGGCGATCCAGGCGCTCGGCGGCGTCGGCTACACGAACGAATTTCCGGCGGGACGTCTGTGGCGCGACGCCAAGCTCTACGAGATCGGCGCCGGCACGAGCGAGATCCGCCGCATGCTGATCGGCCGGGAACTTTACAGCGAGACCATGCCGTGAGCGGTGAAACCGAAGCGCTGCAGCGGGAGTGGCTGGAGGCCGCCAAGGCCGTGCGCAGCCGTGCCCAGGCGCCCGACGTGCTGCCCATGTCGGCGTTCAGGGAATGCAGCGGGCTTGAACTCTTCCGGCGCATGCTGCGCGGCGAACTGCCGCCGGCGCCGATTGCCCATGTGCTGGACTTCGCCCTCGTCGAGGCGGAGAAGGGTCGCGTCGTCTTCCAGAGCCATCCCGCGAAGGATTTCTACAACCCGGCCGGTACCATCCACGGCGGCTGGCAGGCGACGCTGCTCGACTCCTGCATGTCCTGCGCCGTGCAGACCCAACTCGAGGCCGGCCAGGCCTACACCACGCTGGAGATCAAGGTGAACTTCGTGCGCGCCATGAACGACCAGGCCGGTCCGGTGCGCGCCGAAGGATCGGTGATCCAGGTCGGCCGCCAGATCGGCATCGCCGAGGGGAAGCTCTATGACGCCGCCGGCAAGCTCTATGCCCACGGCACGACCACCTGCCTCATTTTCGACCTGGAGCAGTTCAAGCGATGATGATCGAGACCGCCCGCGGCACCGTGCACGAGTGGCAGCGCGATCACATGGGCCACATCAACGTGCGCGCCTACATGGAATTCTTCGAGGAAGCCTGCTGGCAGTTCTACGCCATGCTCGGCCTGACCGCCTCGAAGCTGCGCAGCGGCGAGGTGCATCTGGCCGCCGTGCAGCAGAACATCAGCTACCAGAAGGAGCTCTACGCCGGCGACACCATCGCCGTGCGCACCGGCGTGCTGGAGCTGCGCGAGAAGGTGCTGCGCTTCCGTCACGAACTCTACAACACGGAAAACGGCGAGGTCGCCTCGACCTGCGAGTTCACCGTGGTCTGCCTCGACCCGCAGGCGCGCAAGTCGCGCCCCTTCCCGGCCGAGTGCGCCGAGAAGGCGCGTCCGCTCATGATCGGAGGGGCGTGATGGCGGAAATGGTGGAGACGTATCGTGGCACGGTCTATCCCTGGCACTGCGACCACATGGACCACATGAACGTCATGTGGTACGTCGGCAAGTTCGACGAGGGCACCTGGAACTTCTTCGCCATGGTCGGCGTGACGCCGAGCTACCTGCGCGACAACGGCCGCGGCATGGCGGCGGTCGACCAGCGCATCGCCTACAAGCGCGAGTTGCACGCCGGCGACACGGTGGCGGTGCGCACCGGCGTCATCGAGGTGAAGGAGAAATCGGTGCGCTTCGTGCACGAGATGCGCAACGCCGAGACCGGCGAGATCTCCGCCATCACGCTGCTCACCGGCGTCTTCATCGACACCGCGGCGCGCAAGTCCTGCGCCTTTCCGGATGACTTCCGCAGCCGCATGGAACAGTTCAGAATCGACTACGACCTGCCCTGGCAGGACTGATACAGGAGCACTGCAATGAACGACCCGATCGTCATCGTTTCCGCCGCCCGCACGCCGATGGGCGGCTTCCAGGGCGACTTCGCCTCCCTCACCTGCGCCCAGCTCGGCGCGGTGGCCATCAAGGCTGCCGTCGCGCGCGCCGGGATCAGACCGGAACAGGTCGAGGAAGTCGTCATGGGCTGTGTGCTGCCCGCCGGCCAGGGCCAGGCGCCGGCGCGCCAGGCTTCCCTCGGCGCGGGGTTGCCGCTCGGCGCCGGCTGCACCACGGTGAACAAGATGTGCGGCTCGGGCATGCGCGCGGCGATGTTCGCCCACGACATGCTGGCGGCCGGCACCAACGACATCCTCGTCGCCGGCGGCATGGAGTCGATGACCAACGCCCCCTACCTGCTTCCCAAGGCGCGCGGCGGCATGCGTCTCGGCCACGGCCAGGTGTACGATCATATGTTCCTTGACGGCCTCGAGGATGCCTACCAGAAGGGCCGCCTGATGGGCACCTTCGCCGAGGAGTGCGCTTCAGCATACGGCTTCACCCGCCAGGCCCAGGACGAATTCGCCATCCGTTCCACCAAGCGCGCACAGCAGGCCATCAACGACGGCTCCTTCGCCTGGGAGGTCGCGCCGGTGACGGTGGTCGGCAAGAAGGGCGACGTCGTCGTCGACCGCGACGAGCAGCCGTTGAAGGCGCAGCTCGACAAGATTCCCTCGCTCAAGCCTGCCTTCAAAAAGGACGGAACGGTGACGCCGGCCAACTCCAGTTCGATCTCCGACGGCGCCGCGGCGCTGGTGATGATGCGCCGCTCCATCGCCGACAAGCTGGGTCTCGCGCCGCTCGCCGTCGTCGTCGGGCAATCGACGCATGCGCAGGAGCCGGGCTGGTTCACCACCGCCCCGGTCGGCGCCATGCAGAAGCTCTTCGCCAAGACCGGCTGGAGCGCGGACAAGGTCGACTTCTACGAGATCAACGAAGCCTTCGCCGTGGTCACCATGGCGGCCATGCACGATCTCAAGCTGCCGGCGGAGAAGGTGAACATCCACGGCGGCGCCTGCGCGCTGGGCCACCCGATCGGCGCTTCCGGCGCGCGCATCCTCGTCACCCTGCTCGGCGCGCTGCGGAAATACGGCGGCAGGCGCGGCGTGGCGAGTCTCTGCATCGGCGGCGGCGAAGCCACCGCCATGGCGATTGAACTGCTCTAAGACGATGCTGCTGACCCAGGAACAGGAAATGATCCGCGACGCCATGCGCGACTTCGCGCGCGAGCGCCTGGCGCCCTTCGCCGCGGAGTGGGACCGAAACAGCACCTTCCCGAAGGAGGCCCTGCAGGAGCTCGCCGGGCTCGGCGCCTTCGGCATGGCGGTGCCCGAGCGCTGGGGCGGGGCGGGCATGGACTATGTCTCGCTGGCGCTCGCGCTGGAAGAGATCGCCGCCGGCGACGGCGCCACGTCGACCATCATCAGCGTGAACAACTCGGTGGTGTGCGGCCCCATCCTCGCCTTCGGAACGGATGCGCAGAAGGAGCAGTTCCTCAAGCCGCTCGCCAGCGGTGCGCAGCTCGGCTGCTTCTGCCTGACCGAGCCGCACGTCGGCTCCGACGCCGCGGCGATTCGCACCAGTGCCGTGAAGGACGGGAACGGCTGGGTGCTCAACGGCGTCAAGCAGTTCATCACTTCGGGCAAGAACGCCCAGGTCGCCATCGTCTTCGCCGTCACCGACAAGGCCGCCGGCAAGAAGGGCATCTCGGCCTTCATCGTGCCGACCGACGCGCCCGGTTACGTCGTCGCCCGCGTCGAGGAGAAGATGGGTCAGCACGCCTCCGACACGGCGCAGATCCTTTTCGAGAACTGCCGCATTCCGGCGCAGAACCTGCTCGGCGCGGAGGGCGATGGCTACCGCATCGCGCTGGCCAACCTGGAGGCCGGCCGCATCGGCATCGCCGCCCAGTCGGTCGGCATGGCGCGCGCGGCCTTCGAGGCGGCGCTGAAGTACGCGCAGGAGCGTGAGGCCTTCGGCAAGCCGATCATCGAGCACCAGGCGGTGAACTTCCGCCTTGCCGACATGGCCACGCGCATCGAGGCGGCGCGACAGCTGGTGCTGCACGCCGCCGCGCTGCGCGACGCCGGCAGGCCCTGCCTGAAGGAGGCCTCGATGGCCAAGCTGTTCGCCTCCGAGATGGCCGAGGACGTCTGCTCCGATGCCATCCAGATCCACGGCGGCTACGGCTATGTGGCGGACTTTCCGGTCGAGCGCATCTACCGTGACGTGCGCGTGACGCAGATCTACGAGGGCGCCAGCGACATCCAGCGCTTGGTCATCGGCCGTAATTTGGCCTGAAAGGGAGAGCCGTGAGCGAACCGATCGAGTTCTATTTTGATTTTGCTTCGCCCTATTCCTACATCGCCGCCGAGGTGATCGACAGCCTGGCCGAGAAGTACGGGCGCAAGGTGAAGTGGCGGCCGATGCTGCTCGGCGTGGTGTTCCAGAAGACCGGCCAGCCGCTGCTGGTGAACGTGCCGCTGAAGGGCGAGTACTCGATGCGCGATTTCGCGCGCTCGGCGCGCTACCACGGCGTGCCCTTCAGGTTTCCGGCCAAGTTTCCGGTGTCGACGGTCACCCCGGCGCGGGCTTACTACTGGCTGCATGGGCAGGATTGCGCCAGGGCGCGGCAGTTCGCCCGCGCTGTCTTCCGTGCCTACTGGGTGGATGGCCGCGACATCTCCGATCTCGCCGTATTGCAGGACATTGCCGCTTCACTCGGCGTGGATAGGGAAGCGCTGGCCGCCGGCATCGGCGCACAGGAGATCAAGGATCGGCTGCGCGCTGAGACGGAAACCGCGCTGGCCAAGGGCATGTGCGGCGCACCCTGGTTCGTCGTCGACAACGAGCCCTTCTGGGGCGCCGACCGGCTGCCGCAGATCGAGAAATGGCTGCAAACCGGAGGTTTTTAAGGACCCCTATGACCGTCATCAAATCGCAACTCAACCCCCGCTCCGACGAATTCCGCGCCAACGCCGCCGCCATGCAGGCGCTGGTCGAGGACCTGCGCGCGAAGACCGCGGAAGTCAGTCTCGGCGGACCGGCGGAGCACCGCAAGAAGCACGTCGCCCGCGGCAAGCTGCTCGCGCGCGACCGCATCGACGCGCTGCTCGACCCGGGCACGCCCTTCCTCGAGCTCTCGCCGCTGGCCGGCTGGGGCATGTTCAACAACGAGGTCGCCGCGGGCGGCGTCGTCACCGGCATCGGCCGCGTGCAGGGCGTCGAGTGCATGATCGTCGCCAACGACGCCACGGTGAAGGGCGGCAGCTACTTCCCCATCACGGTGAAGAAGCACCTGCGCGCGCAGGAGATCGCCGCGCAGAACCGCCTGCCCTGCATCTATCTGGTCGACTCCGGCGGCGCCAACCTGCCGACGCAGGACGAGGTCTTCCCCGACCGCGACCACTTCGGCCGCATCTTCTTCAACCAGGCCAACATGTCCGCCGCGCGCATCCCGCAGGTGGCGGTGGTGATGGGCTCGTGCACCGCCGGCGGCGCCTACGTGCCGGCGATGTCGGACGAGGCGGTCATCGTCAGGAACCAGGGCACCATCTTCCTCGGCGGCCCGCCGCTGGTGAAGGCCGCCACGGGCGAGGTGGTCAGCGCCGAGGACCTCGGCGGCGCCGACGTGCACACGCGCATCTCCGGCGTCGCCGACCACTTCGCCGAGAACGACCACCACGCCCTGCACATCTGCCGCAGCATCGTCGGCCACCTCAACTGGAAGAAGCCGACGACGCTGGAGCTGGCGGCGCCGGAGGACCCGCTCTACGATCCGGCGGAGATCTACGGCGCGGTGCCGGTCGACACGCGCAAGCCGCTCGAGGTGCGCGAGATCATCGCCCGCATCGTGGACGGCTCGCGCCTCGATGAATTCAAGTCGCGCTACGGCACTACGCTGGTGACGGGCTTCGCCCGCATCCACGGCTATCCGGTCGGCATCGTCGCCAACAACGGCATCCTCTTCGGCGAATCGGCGCAGAAGGGCGCCCACTTCGTCGAGCTGTGCGCGCAGCGCGGCATTCCGCTCTTGTTCGTGCAGAACATCACCGGCTTCATGGTCGGCCGCAAGTACGAGAACCAGGGCATCGCCAAGGACGGCGCCAAGATGGTCACCGCCGTGGCCTGCGCCAAGGTGCCGAAGTTCACGATGATCATCGGCGGCAGCCACGGCGCCGGCAACTACGGCATGTGCGGTCGCGCCTACAGCCCGCGCATGTTGTGGATCTGGCCGAACAGCCGCGTCTCGGTGATGGGCGGCGACCAGGCGGCCAACGTCTTGTCGCAGATCCGCCGCGATGCGATGGAAGCGCAGGGCAAGACCTGGCCGGCCGAGGAGGAAGAGAAGTTCAAGGCGCCGATCCGCGCCCAGTACGAGACGCAGGGCCATCCCTATTACGCCACGGCGCGGCTGTGGGACGACGGCATCGTCGACCCGGCGCAGTCGCGCCGCGTGCTGGCGCTGGGCATCTCCGCCTCGCTCAACGCGCCGATCGAGCCGACGCCGTTCGGCGTATTCAGGATGTAAGGGAGAAGACATGTCCGAAACAATCATCACCGAAATCGACAAGGGCGTCGGCATCATCACGCTCAACCGCCCGGAGCGACACAACGCCTTCGACGATGTGCTGATCCGCGAGCTGTCCGAGGCGCTGGTCAGGATGGACACCGACCACGACGTGCGCGTGGTGGTGCTCTCCAGTGCGGGCAAGAGCTTCTGCGCCGGCGCCGACCTCAACTGGATGAAGCGCGCCGCCGGCTATTCCGCCGAGGAGACGCAGCGCGACGCCATCGGCCTGGCCGGCATGCTGCGTGTGCTCAACGAGATGCGCAAGCCGACCGTGGCGCGCGTGCAGGGCCCGGCCTACGGCGGCGGCGTCGGCCTCGTCGCCGCCTGCGACATCGCCATCGCCGCCTTCGACGCGCAGTTCGCGCTGACCGAGGTGCGCCTCGGCATCGTCCCGGCGGTGATCAGCCCCTACGTCATCGCCGCCATCGGCGAGCGCAAGGCGCGCCGCTACATGCTCACCGCCGAGCGCTTCTCGGCGGCGGAGGCCTACCGCATCGGCCTGGTGCACGAGATCGTGCCGGGCGAGGCCGAGCTCGACGAGGCCGTCGGCGAGATCGTCGACACCCTGCTCGCCAACGGGCCCTGCGCCCTGGGCGAGTGCAAGGCGCTGATCCGCGCCGTGGCCAACAAGCCGATCGGCCAGGAGGTGATTGTCGACACCGCCCAGCGCATCGCCCGCGTGCGCGCCTCCGAGGAAGGCCGCGAGGGCATGGCCGCCTTCCTCGAGAAGCGCAAGCCGAACTGGATCGCGAAGACCTGACATGTTCACGAAGATATTGATTGCCAACCGCGGCGAGATCGCCTGCCGCGTCATCAAGACGGCGCGCCGCCTCGGCATCCGCACCGTCGCCGTGTATTCCGCTGCCGATGCGACCGCCCGCCACGTGCGGCTCGCCGACGAGGCGGTGCTGATCGGCCCGGCCGCCGCGCGTGAGAGCTACCTCGTTGCCGAACGCATCCTCGAAGCGGCGCAGAAGACCGGCGCCCAGGCCGTGCATCCGGGCTACGGCTTCCTCTCCGAGAACGAAGCCTTCGCCGAGGCCTGCGCCGCGGCCGGCATCGCCTTCATCGGCCCGCCGGTGGCCGCCATCAGCGCCATGGGATCGAAGAGCGCCGCCAAGGCCCTCATGGAGAAGGCCGGCGTGCCGCTGGTGCCCGGCTACCACGGCGCCGAGCAGGACCCCGCCTTCCTCGAGCAGGAGGCGACCCGCATCGGCTACCCGGTGCTGATCAAGGCCAGCGCCGGCGGCGGCGGCAAGGGCATGCGCATCGTCGAGAAGGCCGCCGACTTCGCCGCCGCGCTGGCCTCGTGCCAGCGCGAGGCGGCGTCCTCCTTCGGCGACGATCGCGTGCTGGTCGAGAAATACCTGGTGCGTCCGCGCCACATCGAGATCCAGGTCTTCGGCGACACGCAGGGCAACTGCGTGTACCTCTTCGAGCGCGACTGCTCGGTGCAGCGCCGCCACCAGAAGGTGCTGGAAGAGGCGCCCGCGCCCGGCATGCCGCCGGAGCGCCGCGCCGCCATGGGCCGCGCCGCGGTCGAGGCGGCGAAAGCCGTCGGCTACGTCGGCGCCGGCACGGTGGAATTCATCGCCGAGCAGGATGGCCGCTTCTACTTCATGGAAATGAACACGCGCCTGCAGGTCGAACATCCCGTCACCGAGATGATCACCGGCCTCGACCTCGTCGAGTGGCAGCTGCGCGTCGCCGCCGGCGAGCCGCTTCCCCTGGCGCAGGAGCAGGTCAGCCTGCGCGGCCATGCGCTGGAGGCGCGCATCTACGCCGAGGACCCTGACAAGGGCTTCCTGCCCTCGACCGGCCGCCTGATCCACCTGGCGCCGCCGGCCGAGTCGCTCAACGTGCGCATCGACACCGGCGTCGAGGAGGGCGACGAGATCACGCCGCACTACGACCCGATGATCGCCAAGCTCATCGTCTGGGACGTGGATCGTGAAAGAGCCTTGGCGCGCATGCTGCAGTCGCTGGCCCAGTATCGTGTCGTCGGCGTCGCCAGCAACGTCGATTTCCTCTCGCGCCTGGTCGCCTGCCCGGCCTTCGCCAACGCCGACCTCGACACCGGCCTCATCGAGCGCGAGCGCGCCTTCCTGTTTCCCGAGGGGGTGGAGGCGCCGCGCGAGGTGTTCCTCGTCGCCGCGCTGGCCGAACTGCTGCGCGAAGAGGAAAAGGCCCAGGCCGCCGCCGCGCGCGATCGCGACCCGCATTCGCCCTGGCACCTGCGCGACGGCTGGCGGCTCAACGCATCCTTCCGCCGGCCGCTGCTGTTCCGTTTCGGCGAGGCCGAGAAGACCGTCTCGGTCGGCTATGCCCGCGGCGGCTACGAATTGGAACTCGACGGCATCGGCACGCCGGCGCGCGGCGAGCGCACCGGCAACAGCACGCTGCGCATCGAGCTGGGGGGCATGCGCCTGCCGGCGACGGTGATCGCCGCCGGCGAGAAGCGCCACGTCTTCCTGCACGGCCGCGCCTGGCAGCTCGCCTGCGTCGACCCGCTCTACCATGCCGGCGAAGGCGTCGGCGAGGGCGGCGGCCTGGCGGCGCCGATGCCGGGCAAGGTGATTGCGCTGATCGCCCAGCCGGGCAGCGAAGTGGAGCAGGGCGCGCCGCTCCTGATCCTCGAGGCGATGAAGATGGAACACACCATCGCCGCGCCGGCCAGGGGCAGGCTCAAGGCCTTCCGCTTCGGCGTCGGCGACTCGGTCGCCGAGGGCGCCGAACTGGTGGACTTCGAGCCGGCGAAATGAGCGTGGCCGCGATGCCTGACCTGCCGCAGAAGGTAAAGATCGTCGAAGTCGGCCCGCGCGACGGCCTGCAGAACGAAAGTCAGCTCGTGCCGAGCGCCGTCAAGGTCGAGCTGATCGACCGTCTCGGCCAGGCCGGCCTGAAGGCCATCGAGGCCACCGCCTTCGTCTCGCCGAAGTGGGTGCCGCAGATGGGCGATGCCGCCGAGGTGATGGCGAGCCTGCCGCGCCGCGCCGGCGTTGCCTATCCGGTGCTGGTGCCGAACATGAAGGGCTACGAGCAGGCGCGCGCCGCCGGCGCCGAGGAGATCGCCGTCTTCGCCGCCGCCTCGGAAGCCTTCTCGCAGAAGAACATCAACTGCGCCATCGCCGAATCGCTGGAGCGCTTCCGTCCGGTCACGGAGGCGGCGCGGCGCGACGGCGTGCGCGTGCGCGGCTACGTCTCCTGCGTCGTCGGCTGCCCCTACCAGGGCGCGGTGCAACCCGCGGCCGTGGCCGAGGTGGCGGCGCGACTCGCCGAGATGGGCTGCTACGAAATTTCCCTGGGCGACACCATCGGCGTCGGCACGCCGGCCTCGGTCGCGCGCATGCTCGACGAGGTAGCGCTGCTCGTGCCCATGGAGCGCCTCGCCGGCCACTACCACGACACCTGGGGCATGGCCCTCGCCAACATCTACGCCTCGCTCGAGATGGGCGTCGCCGTCTTCGACGCCTCGGTGGCCGGCCTCGGCGGCTGCCCCTACGCCGCCGGCGCCTCGGGCAACGTCGCCACCGAGGACGTGGTGTACCTCATGAACGGCCTTGGGCTAGAGACGGGCGTCGACCTCGGCCGCCTGATCGATGCCGGCGCGTATATCTGCGCCGAACTGGGCCGCGAGCCTTCCTCGAAAGTGGCGCGCGCCGTGCTGGCAAGACGGCGCAAGGCATGAGCGTCGCCTCGCCCTGCATCGACGTCTGCCGCATGGACGCGCAGAGCGGCCTGTGCGAGGGCTGCCTGCGCACCATCGACGAGATCGCCGGCTGGGCCGCCGCACCGGACGAAAGGAAAATCCTCATCCTCGCCGCCGTCGCCCAGCGCCGCGCGCGCCTCGACGCCCTGCCGGTCGGCGCGGCGCGCAAGGAAGTCTCGTGACCCTGCCACAACAAATCCGCGTCCTCGAGCGCGGCTGGCTCTCCGCCAACAACATCGTCTTCCACGAGGGAGCGGAAGCGACGCTGGTCGACTCCGGCTACCTCACCCACGCCGGGCAGACCCTCGCCCTGGTCGCGCAGGCGCTGGAAGGGCGCAGACTCGTGCGCCTCATCAACACCCATTCGCATTCCGACCACATCGGCGGCAACGCCGCGGTGCGCCGCGCCCACGGCTGCCGCATCCTCGTGCCCGAGGGCATGGCGCCGGCGGTGGAGGACTGGGACGAGGACGCGCTGCTGCTCTCCTCCGCCCACCAGCAGGCCGAGCCTTTCGCGTTCGACGCCACGATCGCCCCCGGCGACGAGCTGGAGATGGGCGGCATCCGCTGGCGGGCGCTGCACGTGCCGGGCCACGACATGCACGCGCTCGCCTACCATGCGCCGCGGGAGCGCATTTTGATCTCCGGCGACGCCCTCTGGCGGGACGGCTTCGGCGTCATGTTCGCCGAACTGCACGGCGACCCGAGCGGTCTGCCGGCGCAGCGGCGCACGCTGGAGATGCTGCGCGAGCTCGACGTCGGCGTCGTCATCCCCGGCCACGGCGCCCCCTTCGCCGACTACGCCGACGCCGTCGACCGCGCGCTGGTGCGCCTGGCCGCCTTCGAGCAGAGCCCCGAGCGCATGGCGAAGAGCGCCATGAAGGCGCTGTTCACCTTCACCCTGCTGGAGAAGCGGCGCATGCCGCGCGCCACGATCGGCGAGCACTTTTCGCAAGTGGCCATCTTCCGCGACGTCTCGCGCAACTTCTTCCACAAGGAGCCGGCCGCCGTCGCCGCCCAGGTCATCGACGAACTGCTCGGGGCCGGCGTGCTGATGGAGCAGGACGGCGACATCGTCGCGCGCGGCGGCTGAGCGCCGTGGCGCAGGAACTGACTTTTCCGCCAAAAGGGGCATAATCCCTCAACCACCGGGCGATCCGGCCCGGCATCGGCTGATTCAGGAAGGGGGCGACACGGTGTCCGGCAGCGGCGACAGAGCGAGCAATTCCCCGCAACGCACCGACACCATGATCGGCGCCGGCATGCGCGTGAAGGGCGATATCGCCTTCAGCGGCGTGCTGCGCGTGCAGGGCGACGTCCTCGGCAATATCGCCTGCGCCAACGATGCCGACGGCACCGTCGTGGTGGATGGTTCCGGCAGCGTGACCGGGATGCTGCACGCGCCGCACATTGTCGTCAGGGGCCGCGTCGCGGGTCCGCTGCATTCCTCTCAGTCGATCGATATCCAGAAAGGCGCCTGCGTCCTCGGCGAGGCCTTCTACAAGGAAATCGATATCCACGAGGGCGGGGTCGTCGAAGGGATGCTGGTGCCGACCGCGCCGCCCGCGTCGAGCGAGGCGCCTGCATTGCCGGCATCGTCAGCGCCTGAACGCGAGGCGCCCGCCGGTGCAAGCCGCCTGGCGCGTCTGGGCAGCGGCCGCCTGATCGTAGTGACTGCGCTGCTGGTCGTGGCCAGTGCCGCCGCGGTGTGGCTGGCCCGCGCCCCAACGGCGAAGGCGCCGCGCGAGGCCGCGGAGGCGCCCGCAGCCGCACCGCCCGAGCGCAGTACGCCGTCCCCCGTGTCTGCCCCGCCCGCGCCCAGGGCCGTTACCGAGCCGCCCGCGACCGTGGCTGCCGCCGAAAAGCAGGAGCCCGTTGTCGCATCGAACGCCGTGAGTTCCGCATCGGAGGCCGGCGAGGTGGTGGCGGTACAGGGCGTGAACCCGGCCAAACCGGCTGGCGTGTTCCTGCTGGTGACCCGGGAGCCGACCGTTCTCTTCAGGAAGAAGCGCCAGGACGGCGGCGATGGCAAGCGCGTCGAGGTATCGCAAGGCAGGACGATCAGCATCGCGATCGCCAGGAACGAAATCATCCGCGTCGCCGAAGGGCGCGACCTCGATATCTTCTACCAAGGCCGCAAGGTGCCGCCGCGCGTCGTCGAAAGCGGCACCTGGATGAGCTTCGTGCCGCAGTCGTCCCGCGCGACGGACGAGGAAAAATAGCACGGCGACATCTCCGCGCCGTTCAGTAACGCCCGCCGCGGATGAAGCGGGCGATGCCGGCGGCGACGCGGCCGAGGTCTTGCGCATGTTCCTCGGTGAGGCGGAAGCCGGCGAGCCCGTCCTCGCCCGGCATGTCCGAGGGCGCGTCGACCACCGCCGTGTGGAAGCCGAGCTCCCGGAAGATCGGCGCCGAGCGCACCAGCGAGTTGCCCTTCAGCGCGTCCGGGCGCCGGCGGCGAGCGCCTGGGCGGAGAGGGCGCCCAGCACCAGCATGCCGCCGAGCAGTGCGTGCGAAGTCGGCCTTTCGCCGGCGCCGAGCCAGGCCCAGATGGGCCCGAACACGCACTCGGTGAGGCCGATGAGCGCGACCTCGGTGGGCGAGAGGCTGCGCGCGGCGACCACGGCCAGCGCGCACGGCAGGGCGAGTTGCAGCGCGCCGAGCAGCGCCAGGATGCCGAGATCGCGCGGGCTGGCGAGAAAGGGCCAGGCGAGCGGCAGCGTCGCCAGCGCGGAGAGCAGGCCGCCCACCAGCACGGCCGGGATGAGATCGACGCGCGCGCCGGCCTTGCGCATCAGCACGAAGTTCAGCCCGGCGGCCAGCGGCACGGTCAGCGCGATGAGATTGCCGGCCATGCGCCCGCCGCCGGCCTCGCCGCCGAACATGACGAGGATGCCGGCGAGGGCCACGCCGATGAGCAGCCAGGTGCGCCGCGGAACCTTCTCGCCGAGCAGCAGCCAGGCGAACAGGCTGGCGGTGAGCGGCGAGATGCTGGTGAGGATCAGGGTGTTGGCGGTGCTGGTCTGCGTCAGCGCCAGCATGAAGCCGGTGAACATCACGGCCCACAGGGCGCCGGAGGCGAGCCCGGCGCCGCCGAGCCGGCGCAGCGCGCCGACGCTGTCGCCGCGGTGCAGGACGGCGAGGATGGCGAGCATCGCCACGGCGCAGAAGAACGAGCGCCAGAACGTGGTTTCCCAGCCCGATGCCTGTTCGATGTGCCGGGTGAACACGCCGGCGATGCTCCACAGCAGGCCGGCGCAGAACATCAGCGCCACGGCGCGGCGATGGCGGGCAGGATCGGTGACCATGGCCGCGCATGCTAGCACGGACGCGACGGGCGACTATGCCCGGCGCAGGTCGTGGTGCTTCAGCGGCAGGGTGGCCGGCTCGCCGTGGCCGCCCCAGAAGCCGCCTGTCGGCACCAGCACCGTCTCCACCTTCGGCATCTCCGATATCTGCGGCAGGCGGAAGTTGCGGAAATGGGTCTCGACGACGCGGCCGTTCACGTTCAGCTTCAGCATGCGGGCCTCTTCTGGTTCGACCTATTCAATATAGAACATCCCCTAGCGCTTCGAGCCGGGGATCGGCTCGCCCGAATCGCGCAGGCGCACCGCCTCGTGGAAGCCGTGCTCCTCGGAATAGGCCTTGAACCACATGCCTTCCGGCGAGTGGCGCGTGATGCCGTCGAAGAGCGTGGCGAACATCTGCGTCGAGGCGAGGCCCATGTTCTCGTAGGCCTGGTTGATCATCAGCTTCTGCATCATGAGCTGGTTCTTCGGCACGCCGGCCATGCGCTGCGCCAGCGCATCCACCGCCGCGTCGAGCTCCGCCGCCGGCACGGCGTCGTACACCAGCCCCATCTCCTTCGCCTTGCGGCCATCCACCAGGTCGCCGGTGAGCAGCATGCGCTTCGCCTTTTCGGCGCCGATGCGGAACACCCACATCGCCGTGGTCGGGCAGCCCCAGACGCGCGCCGGCGGGTAGCCGATCTTCGCGTCCTCGGCCATGACGACGATGTCGGCGCAGAGAGCGATGTCGCTGCCGCCGGCCACCGCGTAGCCGTGCACCTTGCAGATCACCGGCTTGTAGGAGCGCCAGAGCGAGAAGAAGTCGTCGGTGCACTGCTTCATGAAGCGGTAGTCGACCATTGGGTCCCAGGGCATCGACTGCACGCCGGGGTTCTCGCCCTTCGTCTCGGCGAAGGCCTTCAGGTCGTAGCCGGAGCAGAAGCCGCGCCCGGCACCCTGCAGGACGATGACGTGGATGCCGTCGTCGGCGTTGGCGCGCTCGACGGCGGCACGGATCTCGCCGGGCATCTTCTCGTCGATGGCGTTGAGACGCTCGGGCCGGTTGAGGGTGATGCGGGCGATGCGGTCGGCGGTCTCGTAGGTCAGGCTCGTGAAGGCCATGGCGGGCTCCGGGGGAGGGGGTTGGGGCAGCGGGAATGATGGCAAGAAGCGGGGCTTTTGGCTATGCTTTGGGCTCCTTCAGAACGGCGCGTTTCCATGCAGCTCATCCTCATCAGCGGCCTGTCCGGCTCCGGCAAGAGCATCGCCCTCCACGTGCTGGAGGACGCCGGCTGCTACTGCGTGGACAACCTGCCGGCCACCCTGCTGCCGCAGCTCGTGCGCCAGTTGCGCGTCGAGGGCTGCGAGCGCGTGGCGGTGGCCATCGACGTGCGCTCCGGCGCCTCCATCGCCGCGCTGCCGCAGCAGTTGCGCGACCTGCAGGCGACGGGCATCCCGACGCGCTTCATCTTCCTCGAGGCGCGCGACGAGGCGCTCATCGCCCGCTTTTCCGAGACGCGGCGCGGCCACCCGCTCGCCGACGCCGACACCACCCTGGCCGAGGCCATCGTGCGCGAGCGCGACATGCTGGAGAACATCGCCGGCCTGGGCAACCGCATCGACACCAGCAGCCTGAGCCCCAACGCGCTGCGCGCCTGGGTGCTCGACTTCGCGCAACTCGCCGTGTCGCAGGGACTGACTTTGCTGTTTGAGTCCTTCGGCTACAAGCACGGCATCCCGCTCGACGCCGACCTGGTCTTCGACGTGCGCTGCCTGCCCAATCCGCACTACGACCCGAAGCTGCGCCCGCTCACCGGGCGCGACTCCGAGGTGGCGCGCTTCCTCGAGGAGCAGGGCGAGGTGCGCAAGATGGCCGAGGACATCCGCCGCTTCCTCGCCGAATGGCTGCCGGCCTACGTGCGCGACAACCGCAGCTACCTCACCGTGGCGCTGGGCTGCACCGGCGGCCAGCACCGCTCGGTGTATCTCGCCGAGTGGCTCGCCGGCCAGTTCCGCGAGCACGCCCGCGTCCTCGTGCGCCATCGCGCGATCACATAGCGACTCCCCTCGCCCGCTTGCGGGAGAGGGGGATGGCGGAGAGATCAGGCCGACGTGGAATCCTTCCTGCGCTTCATGAAGCCCGGCGACTGGGCGGTGCTGCTCGCCCTTGCCGCAGCCACCGCCGCCCTGGCGCCGGTCGCCTTCAGGGGCGGCGCGGCGGAAAAGGCCGTGGTGCGCCGCGACGGCATCATCGTCGCCGAGCTGCCGCTGACCCGGGCGGCGCGCATCGAGGTGCCGGGCGCGCTCGGCGTGAGCGTCATCGAGGTGCAGCCGGGGCGCGCCCGCGTCGCCTCAGATCCCGGTCCGCGCCAGTACTGCGTGCGCCAGGGCTGGCTCTCCCAGCCAAACGCGGTGGCGATCTGCGCGCCCAACCACGTCAGCCTGTCCATCGCCGGGCGCGCCTCCAGCCATGACAGCCTCAGTTACTGATCAGGTCGCGCAGCGACCCGCGACGCTCCCCTCCCCCGAGGGGTGGGGGTGGGGGAGAGGGGGAAGGAATGCGCGCCGCGCACATTGAACTCACGCCCACCGAGGACGACCGCCGCATCGCGCGCTACGCCGCGGCGGCCATCGCCCTGTCGGTGGTGGAGGCGGCGATCCCGATGCCGCTGCCGGGAGTGAAGCCGGGCCTGGCCAACATCATCACGCTCGTCGTGCTGGCGCGCTACGGCTGGCGCGACGCGGTGTGGGTGTCGCTGCTGCGCGTGGTGGCGGGCAGCCTGCTGCTCGGCCAGTTCCTCGCGCCGGGCTTCTTCCTCAGCCTCGCCGGGGCGCTGGCCAGCCTCGCCGCGCTCGGCCTCGCCATGCACCTGCCGGCGCGCTGGTTCGGCCCGGTCAGCCAGAGCCTCGTCGCCGCCTTCGCCCACATCGCTGGCCAGCTTGCCGTGGCGCGTCTGTGGCTGGTGCCGCACGACGGATTGATTGCCATCGTGCCGTTCTTCGCCCTGGCTGCGCTACTATTCGGGCTGGCCAACGGCCTTGCCGCGGCGAAGTTGCTCGAGGACGCCGGCCGGACCCGTCAATAGCGAAAGAGACGCTTGGCCATCCTTCCCTTCCCGCAGCGGCGCGAAGTCGCCGCCGCGCAGACCCTGCTCCTGTTTCCGCTCAACGCCGTGCTGTTCCCCGGCGGCACGATGGCGCTCAAGGTCTTCGAACAGCGCTACATGGCACTGGTGAAGGACTGCTTCAAGCAGGAGAGCGGTTTCGGCATCTGCCTCATCGCCGAAGGCGCCGAAGTGGGCGCGCCGGCGAAGCCGCACCCGGTCGGCACCGAGGCGCGCATCGTCGCCTGGGACATGACCCAGCCGGGCATCCTCAACATCACGGTGCGAGGCGGCGAGCGCTTCCGCATCCTTGAAAGCCGGGCCGACAGCACGGGCCTGCTGCAGGCGCGCATCGAGCCGATCGCCGCCGAGCCGGCCCTGCCGGTGCCGGCGCAGCTCGCCGCGCTGGTGCCCCTGCTGCAGGCCATGGCCGCGGATGCCGGCGCCGACCGCCTGCCGCCGCCGCACCGCTTCGAGGACGCCGCCTGGGTCGGCTGCCGCTTCTGCGAACTGCTGCCGATTCCCGCCATCGCGCGGCAGAAGCTGCTCGAACTGGAAGACCCCGTCTCGCGGCTGGAGATCGTCTTCAAGTTTCTCGCCCAGCGCAATCTCGTCAAGTAAGGCTTTTCAGAATCTTCCGGATAGGCGCCGGCAACGGCGCCTCGTCGAGCTTCTTCAGGCTCAGCCAGACGCCCTCCGGCGCCGTGTCGCGGCGACTGACTTTTGCGGCGAGCGGCGCGATGTCGAGGCGAAAGTGCGTGAAGGCGTGGCGCACCACGGGCAGCGGCTGCGCACCGGCGTAGCGGCGCGGCAATTTACCCTCGGGCAGCTCGGGCAGCGAGAGCAGCCCGCCCCAGATGCCGCGCGGCGGCCGTCGTTCCAGCAGCACGTCGCCGCTGTTGAGCAGCACCAGCACGGTGACGGCACGCTGCGGCACGCTGCGCTTCGCGCGCGGCGTCGGCAGCTCGGCGACGCGGTTCTCGCGCCGCGCCACGCAGCGCGCGGCGAGCGGGCAGACGCCGCAGCGCGGTTTGCTCGGCGCACACAGCGTCGCGCCGAGGTCCATCAGGCCCTGCGTGTAGGCCACCAGGTCGCGCCCCGGCAGCAGCGATTCGGCCAGCGCCCACAGACGCGCCTCCACCGCCTTGTCGCCGGGGAAGCCGTCGATGCAGAACACCCTCGCCAATACGCGCTTGACGTTGCCGTCGAGGATCGCCGCGCGCGCGCCGAAGGCGAACACGGCAATGGCGGCGGCGGTGGAGCGGCCGATGCCGGGCAGCGCCTCGATGTCCTCGATGCGGCGCGGGAAGCGGCCGCCGTGGTGCGCGACGATCGTTTGCGCCGCGCGCCGCAGGTTGCGCGCCCGCGCGTAGTAGCCGAGCCCGCTCCACAGCGCCATGACGTCCTCGGCCGGCGCCGCGGCGAGGCTGGCCACGTCGGGAAAGCGCGCGAGGAAGCGCCGGTAGTAGGGGATCACCGTCGCCACCTGCGTCTGCTGCAGCATGATCTCGGAGAGCCAGACGCGGTAGGGATCCATCCGCTTCTGCCAGGGCAGGTCGTGGCGGCCGGCGTGCTTCTGCCAGCGGATCACGGACTGCGAAAAATCGTCGGGGCGGGCTTTAACCATGGTGCGGCAAGGGGATCGCTTGCCAGAAGGGCGGGCGGCGGTTAGTCTGGTTGAATTCTAAAGTATGCGCGGCCGCATTCCGTAACCCTGCCGATGAACAAGCCCCGCGACCCTGCCGTGGTCAGCCCCTGGAGCAGCGTCGAAAACGATCACCGCGCACTGCGCGACGCCCTCGGCGCCTTCGCCACCGGCGTCACCGTGGTGACGGCACTCGACCGCGACGGTCGAGCCATCGGCCTGACGGTCAATTCGTTCAACACGGTTTCGCTCGAGCCGCCGCTGATCCTCTGGAGCCTGTCGCGCGCCTCGCCCAGCCTGGCGGCCTTCCGTGCGGCGAGCCATTTCGCGGTGAACGTGCTCGCCGCCGGCCAGCAGGCGGTCTCGGAGCGCTTTGCCCGGCGCGGCGCCGACAGGTTCGCCGGCATCGAGTGGCAGTCCGGCCTCGGCGGCGCGCCGCTGCTGACCGGTTGTTGCGCCGTGCTGGAGTGTCGCAACGAGGTCCAGCACGAAGGCGGCGATCACCTCATCTTCATCGGCCGGGTCGAGCGGTTCGGCCGAAGCGAGGCGCCGCCGCTTGTCTATCATGGGGGGCGGTACCGTTCGCTTCGGGATTGAAGGCGACAAGACAAAAAGCCGCCGCAATGCCGGCTTTTTTGATTTGGAGCGGGTGAAGGGAATCGAACCCTCGTATGCAGCTTGGGAAGCTGCCGTTCTGCCATTGAACTACACCCGCGAACGGCGCCATTCTACCTGTTAGAATTCCCGCATGGAAATCAGTGTCAACGGCGAGAAACGCCGCTTTGCGGCGGCGCTCTCGGTGGCGGAACTGCTGCGCGAGATGGGGCTGGAGGGCAAGCGCCTGGCGGTCGAGAAGAACGGCGAGATCGTGCCGAAGAGCGCGCACGCCGCCGCACAACTCGCCGAGGGCGACCGCATCGAGATCGTCGTCGCCGTCGGCGGCGGATAAAGAGAAACAGACATGAACGACCCGCTCATCATCGCCGGCAAGGCGTATTCCTCCCGCCTGCTCGTCGGCACCGGCAAGTACAAGGATTTCACACAGACGCGCGAGGCCGTCGAGGCCTCGGGCGCCGAGATCGTCACGGTGGCGATCCGCCGCACCAACATCGGCCAGGAGCCGGGCCAGCCGAGGCTGCTCGATTTCCTGTCGCCCTCGAAATACACCCTGCTGCCGAACACCGCCGGCTGCTACACGGCGGAGGACGCCGTGCGCACCCTGCGCCTGGCGCGCGAACTGCTCGACGGCCACGACCTCGTCAAGCTGGAAGTGCTCGGCGACGCGCAGACGCTGTTCCCCGACATGCCGCAGACGCTCAAGGCGGCCGAGACGCTGGTGAAGGACGGCTTCAAGGTGATGGTGTACTGCGCCGACGACCCGATCCAGGCGAAAAGGCTGGAGGAGATCGGCTGCGTCGCGGTGATGCCACTGGCCTCCCTCATCGGCTCCGGCATGGGCATCCTCAACCCGTGGAACCTGCGCCTGATCATCGACAACGCCAAGGTGCCGGTGCTGGTCGACGCCGGCGTCGGCACGGCGTCGGATGCCGCCATCGCCATGGAGCTGGGCTGCGACGGCGTGCTGATGAACACCGCCATCGCCGGCGCGCAAAACCCGGTGCTGATGGCCTCCGCCATGAGGAAGGCGGTGGAGGCCGGGCGCGAGGCCTATCTGGCCGGCCGCATGCCGAGGAAGCTCTACTCCGCCGCGCCCAGCTCGCCCACGACCGGGATGATCGGCAAGGCCTGATCAGGCCGCGAGCGCGTCTTTCCGCACGTGGCCGAGCACGCGTTCGGCCAGTTCCGCCGCCGGCAGCGGCTTCGAGAAGAGGAAGCCCTGCATTTCGTCGCAGCCGCACTCCGCCAGGAAGCTGCGCTGCGCCTCGGTCTCGACGCACTCCGCCACCACCGAGCGGGTGATGGCGACGTCGTCGGGGTCGTTGGGCACGTCGCGCACGAAGGAGCGGTCCACCTTCAGGCAGTCCACCGGGAAGCGCTTGAGCACCGCCAGCGAGGAATAGCCGGTGCCGAAGTCGTCGATGGCGATATGGATGCCGATCCGGCGCAGTTCCTCGAGCGTGGCGATGGCGCGTTCGACGTTCTGCATGACCATGCTCTCGGTGATCTCCAGCTCGAGATATTCCGGACTGAAGTCGGGCTGGTCGATGAGGACGCGGATGCGCTCGGCAAGGTTGCGCTGCTGGAACTGGCGCGGCGAGAGGTTGACCGCGATGCGCAGCGGCGGCAGGCCCTGCTCCTGCCACAGCCGCGCCTGGCGGCAGGCGCGCCGCTGCGGATTGCCGTGCCGCTCGTGCCCAGCCCATACGGGGAGTTCTCGTCCCAGGAAATCATGGATTCGCGAGGAAACCGTCCTCGAAGCCGGCGTGCGCCACGGGGGTGACGGTCTTCTGGGCGTCGTTTTCGGCGTAGCCGATCCAGACGAAGCGGTAGCCGCCGACCTGGATGATGACGCGGCAGAGCTCGTCGAGCCGTTCCATCAGGTTGGCGCCGCGATCAGCGCGGAGGCGCGGCTGATGAACAGCGAACCGGCGGGCGGCTGGGGCAACGGGCGGTCAAAGCCTGTTAGACTTGGAAACCCTGATTACGGGTAAATCCTTGGATTCTTGAGGCATTTGTTGCCGGAACGTGGAACCGACCGAGCTTCCCCCGCAAAGACCGATCCGCAGCTTCGTGCTGAGGCAGGGACGCCTGTCCGGGGCCCAGGCGCGGGCCCATCATGATCTGCTTCCGCGCTATGGGATAAGTTTTTCCAATCAGGTGCTTGACCTGGATGCCGCATTCGGCCGCCGGGCGCCGAAGATCCTCGAGATCGGCTTCGGCATGGGCGAGACGACGGCGGAGATTGCTGCGGCGCACCCGGAAAACGACTACCTCGGCATCGAGGTGCATACCCCCGGCGTGGGCAGCTTGCTCAAGAGAATCGGTGAGCGAGGGCTGGCCAACCTGCGCCTGATCCAGCACGATGCAGTCGAGGTGCTGCGGTGCATGATCGCGCCGGCCACGCTCGACGGCGTGCACCTGTTCTTTCCCGATCCCTGGCCGAAGAAGCGCCACCACAAGCGCCGTCTCGTGCAGCCTGACTTCGTCGCCCTGCTGGCGAGCCGGCTCAGGCCCGGCGGCTACGTGCACATGGCCACCGACTGGCAGGAATACGCCGAGCAGATGCTGGCAGTGCTCTCGGTTGAACCGATGCTGGAGAACACCGCCGCCGGCTACGCGCCGCGGCCGGACTATCGTCCGCAAACCAAGTTCGAGGCGCGCGGCCTGAAGCTCGGCCACGGCGTCTGGGACATCGTTTTCATGAAGAAGCAATGAACGAGAAGTACGACGAGCATTACATCGCCAGCGTCACGGCGCTGGGGGACACGCACGAGGTCGTCACCAGCCAGGCGGTGTTCACCCGCAACGGCATCAAGCTGGTCGACACGGGCACGCGCATCCATTCCGCCTTCCGCGAGAAGCTGGTGCAGCACAAGCTCGCTCCGCCGATCGACCAGTGCCTCACGGTCGCCAACGGCGTCACCCAGACCGCCCTGCGCGAGCGCGCCCGCGAAATCCTCGACAGCGAGCCGCGCTTCCAGCTCATCCGCACGACGCTGCCAGGCATCGAGCGGCTGCTCAACGCCTTCTATGCCGCGCCGCTCGCCGCGCCGCTCGCCTTCAAGCTCACCGTGGCGCGCGAGCAGCGGCCGGAGATCTACGAGCACAGCGTGCAGATGACCCTCATCGCGCTGTTCCTCGCCATCAAGAGCCGCATGACCGACCGCGACCTCGCCACCGTCGCCGCCGCCGGCATGCTGCACGACATCGGCGAACTGCACATCGATCCCGAGCTGCTGCGGCCGGGCCGCCGCCTCGAGGGCGGCGAGATGCGCCACGTCTATGCGCATCCGATGACGGCCTACATGATCCTGCAGGAATACCCGCAGTTCCACCCCGAGATCAGCACCGCCGTCTTCGAACACCACGAAAGGCTCGACGGCAGCGGCTACCCGCGCGGGCTGAAGGGCGAGGAGATCGGGCCCATCGGCCAGATCCTCATGCTGGCCGAGGCCGTCACCACGCTGTTCGAGAAGAGCTGGCGCACCCACGGCGCTTCGCGCCTGTCGGTGATGCTGAAGATGAACCGGCGCAAGTTCAGCCGCGAGCTGGTCGACCACCTGGTCGGCCTGCTGCACGGCGGCCAGCCGCAGGGTTTGGACAGCCTGGGCGAGGTGTCGGCCGAGGCGGTGGTGGCGCAGCTCGACCAGCTCGCCGAGATCTTCCGCAACTGGCACGGCGCCTACCAGGCCTGCGCGGTGGACACGCCGAAGACGGCCGAGGCGCCGCTGGTGGCCTTCGTCAATCAGCGCATCACCGGCCTCGAGCGCACTCTGCTCGAGACCGGCTTCCATCCGGACGAGCTGGCGGCGCTCACCGCCGGCATCGAGGAAGATGCCGTCGCCCTGGCCGAGCTGCAACTGATGGCGCGCGAATCGCGCTGGCAGGTGAGCGACATTCTGCACGCGCTGCAGCGGCGCCGCGATGAACTGGGCACGGAAGGCGGCGCGCTCGTCGACGGATGGGTCGCGCGCACCGAGGCGCTGCTGCAGGACTGATCAGTCCGACAGAAAAATCTGCAGCAGGTCGTTGAGGAAGCGCCGGCCGCGCTCGCTCGGCGCGATGCGCTCCGGCGTCACCTCCAGCAGCCCCCTTGCCGCCGCCGCGTCGAGCCGCGGGCGGATCGTCTCCAGAGTCAGTCCCGTGCGCTCGGCGAAGAGGCGCGCCGGGAAGCCCTCGGTCAGGCGCAGGGCGTTCATCATGAATTCGAAGGGCAGGTCGGCGGCGGCGACGGCGTGTTGCTCCCGCACGGCGTTGCCGCGTGCCGTGCCGTCGAGGTAGGCCTGCGGGTGCTTGTGCTTCATGGTGCGCCGCACGCCATCGTGCGAGGAAATCTTGCCATGGGCGCCGGCGCCGATGCCGATGTAGTCGCCGAACAGCCAGTAGTTGAGGTTGTGGCGGCACTCGAAGCCCTTGCGCGCGAAGGCGGAGGTCTCGTAGTGGCCGTAGCCGCGCGCGGCGAGCGTCTCCTCGACGGCATCCTGCATGTGCGCGGCGAGGTCGGCGTCGGGCAGCGGCGGCGGCGCGCGGTCGAAGGCGGTGTTCGGCTCCAGCGTCAGGTGATAGGCGGAGAGGTGCGGCGTGCCGAAGGCCGCCGCCGCCGCGATGTCGGCGCGCGCCTCTTCCAGGGTCTGTCCCGGGAGGGCGTACATCAGGTCGAGGTTGACCCGCTCGAAGTGCTTCAGGGCGAGCTCGACGGCGCGACGCGCCTCGTGCGCGTCGTGGATGCGGCCGAGCGCGGCGAGATGGCGCGCGTTCAGGCTCTGCACACCGAGCGACAGGCGGTTCACGCCCGCGGCGCGGTAGCCGGCGAAGCGCCCCGCCTCGGCCGCGCCGGGGTTGGCTTCCAGCGTGATCTCGGCCTCCGGCAATAGAGTCAGTCGCGCCCGCACGGCGCCGAGCAGGGCGTCGACCGTTTCCGGCGCGAGCAGGCTCGGCGTGCCGCCACCGATGAAGACGCTGACGACCGGCCGGCCCCAGACGAGCGGCAGCGACTGCTCGAGGTCGGCGATCAGCGCGGCGAGGTAGGCGGCTTCCTGCTGGGGAAGCAACACGCCGGGCCGCCCCAAGTGTTGCTTTGCCCCCTGGGGGGAGGGCGCCGCGGAGCGGCGACTTCGGGGGGGGCTAATTTCGTGCGAATTGAAGTCGCAGTAGGGGCACTTCCTCACGCACCAGGGAAAATGGATGTAGAGCGCGAGCGGCGGCAGGCTCGTCAGCCCGGCCGGCGCACTGCCGGCGGCCACGATAGGGATGACGCCGTGCGCCATGAAGGAGTCAGAGACCGGCGCGCAGGCGCTCGGCGAGCTTGGCGAAGGCGAGGGCGCGGTGGCTGAAGCCATTCTTGGCTTCCTCGCTCAACTCCCCAGAGGAGCAGTTCGCCGAGGGCACGAGGAACAGCGGGTCGTAGCCGAAGCCGCCGCTGCCGCGCGGCGCCGTCAGGATCTCGCCGTGCCATTCGCCTTCGGCGATGACCGGCTGCGGATCGTCGGCGTGGCGCAGCAGCACCAGCACGCAGACGTAGTGGGCGCGGCGGTCGCCGTGCCTGGCGAGCTCGGCCAGCAGCCGCGCGTTGTTGCGCGCGTCGCGCGTCGCGCGCTCGCCGTCGCGGCCACCGTAGTAGGCGGAGTGCACGCCCGGCTCGCCGCCGAGCGCCGGCACGCACAGGCCGGAGTCGTCGGCCAGCGCCGGCAGACCGCACAGGCGAGCGGCATGGCGCGCCTTGGCCAGCGCGTTCTCGAGGAAGGTGTCGTGCGGCTCCTCGGCCTCGGGGATACTGAAGGCCGACTGCGGCAGCACCTCGATGTCGTAGGGCGCGAACAGCGCGGCGAATTCGCGCAGCTTGCCGGGGTTGTTGGAGGCGAGGACGAGGCGTTTCATACTTTTTTCAGGACATAGCGGCCGGTCTTGTTGCCGCCGACCTTCTCGACCACGCCCGCATCCAAGAGCGGACGCAGCAAATCCATCGCTCCTTGACGCGACACGTCCAGCGCCGCCCATATATCAGCCGGTGCCATGCCGCCGTGGTCGCGCAGCAGATGCAGCAATTGTTCCTGGCGCGGACGCAATACCAGCTTGCCGGTCGAGCCGACCTGCAAGGTCTGGATCCGCAGCCACACCCGTTCCAGCGTCTGGCGCAAACCCGCGGCGCAATACTCCAGCCAGGCGCTCAGGTCGTCCCCGGCCTCGCGCACGCCCTGCAGCGCGGCATAGTAGGCGGGCCGATCCTCCCAGTAATACTCGTCCACGGCGAAGATGTGATGCGAGTCGAAGCCGCGCCGGTAGAGCTCCCACAGCGCCAGCGCGCGCCCGGTGCGGCCGTTGCCGTCGGCGAAGGGGTGGATGGCCTCGAAGCGGTAATGCAGGATCGCCGCACTGAGTACCGGCGACAGCCTGGCCGCCGCGCCGTTCCACCACTCCAGCAACTCGAACATCAATCCGGAAACGGCATCCGGCGGCGGCGGACGGTATGGCCCGACGCGGACCGCGATCATCCGGTATTTCCCGGCCTCGCCCTGATCCATCACCTCGCCGGCCAGGATGCGATGCAGTTCGAGGATGTCCGCATGGCCGATCTTCTTCCTGCAGGCATGCTTTTCCACGTAGCGCAGCCCGGCGAAATAGTTGATCACCTCGCGCTTGGGCCGTGCGCCGGGCGTGGACAGTTCGCGCCCTTCCTCCAGCGCGCGCACTTGTTCGAGCGTCAGCGGATTTCCCTCGATCGCCGTCGAGGCATGGACGTTGCGGGTGCGGGTGTCTTTTTGCAGGGCGGGAATCCAGGCAAGGTCCACTACCGCATTCTGGATGCGCTCGCGCAGGGCCGCCACCTGCTCGACTTCGGCCAGCAGGGCCGGGGTGATCGTGAACAAGGGGACGTAGGCCATGACGACAGCCTAAACAAAAGTCAAGTATAAGTCAAGTTATGGGTCAAGCCGACTTGAAAGTCAGTGCCGGCGGGACGGCGCTGCCAGCCTACAGCGCCGACTTTTGCGCGGCGATGAGTTGCGCGATGCCCTTCTGCGCCAGGGCGAGCAGGGCGTCCATCTCGGCGCGCGAGAACGGCGTGCCCTCGGCCGTGCCCTGCACCTCGACGAAGCCGCCGGAGGCGGTCATCACCACGTTCATGTCGGTGTCGCAGGCGGAGTCCTCGGGGTAGTCGAGGTCGAGCACCGGCATGCCGTCGTAGATGCCGACCGAGACGGCGGCGACGAACTCGCGCAGCGGATTGCGCGCGATCTTGCCTTCCGCGACGAGCTTCTCGAAGGCGTCGTGGGCGGCGACGCAGGCGCCGGTGATGGAGGCGGTGCGCGTGCCGCCGTCGGCCTGCAGCACGTCGCAGTCGATCTGCACGGTGCGCTCGCCGAGCGCCTCGAGGTCGGTGACGGCGCGCAGGCTGCGCCCGATCAGGCGCTGGATCTCCAGCGTGCGCCCGCTCTGCTTGCCCTTGGCCGCCTCGCGCGCCGTGCGCGTGTGGGTCGAGCGCGGCAGCATGCCGTATTCGGCGGTGAGCCAGCCCTGGCCGAGGCCGCGCAGGAAGCCTGGCACGCCCTCCTCGACGCTGGCGGTGACGAGCACCCTGGTGTCGCCGAATTCGACCAGCACCGAGCCCTCGGCGTGTCGGGTGAAATTGCGGGTGATCGTGACCTTGCGCAGTTCGTCGGCCCTGCGCCGGCTCGGCCTGTTTGCTGTCGTCATTTCGAGTATTTCTTGATGGCGGAGTTGATTTCCTGGATGGCGCGCTCGATGTCCTCGTCGGTCAGGTTGGGCACCGCCTGGGCGCCCTTGCGCGCCCGGGCGAAGGCCTCCATCTGCGTCGTGAAGGAGTCGATCGGCATGGTCTTGGTGGATACGCTGCCGAGCGTGTCCTCGGCGTAGCTGTCCTCCCAGCGGATGGCGATGACGGAGAGGTTGTCGGCGTTCTCGCCGCCGCGCGCCTCGGCCTGGTTGAGCAGCGCCGGCGTCGCCTGCACCACGTTGCCGGTGCCCATGGCGCGCGGGATGACGTCGGCGGGCAGCGGCCCCCAGACGCCGTCGCTGCACAGCAGCAGCACGTCGCCGGTCATGAGCGGGGTCTTCTTCGAGTAATCGACCTGCGGCGGGCTGACGCCGCCGAGGCAACTGAAGATGCGGTTGCGCGCCGGGTGGTGCACGGCGGCCTCGCTCGTGATGAGGCCGTCCTCGACCATGCGCTGCACGCGCGAGTGGTCGCGCGTGGTGCCGATGACGCGCCCGCCGCGGATGCAGTACAGGCGCGAGTCGCCGGCGTGCGCCCAGTAGGCGATGGAGTCCTGCACGATGCAGGCGACGCAGGTGGTGCGCGGCGCCTCGGGCAGGAAGCGGTCGGCGGCGTAGTCGAGGATGGCGTGGTGGGCGTTGCCGAGGCCGCCGGAGAGGAAGAGGAAGGGGTCCTTCAGCTTCGGCTTCGCCTCGCGCTGGAAGGCCTCGGTGATGTACTGCACGGCGATCTGCGCCGCCACCTCGCCGTGCAGGTGGCCGCCCATGCCGTCGGCGACGACCATCAGCAGCGCGTCGCGCGAATAGCAGTAGGCGATGCGGTCCTCGTTGGTCGGTCGCCTGCCCGGGCGGCTCTCCTGGTAAATGGTGAATTTCATGCCGCCTCCGCCGGGCCGTCCCAAGGTGGCGGCAAGTCAGCGACATGGAGCAGGCGCAGCCTGCGAACTTGCGTTACCCCCGCCCGGGGGGCGGGGGGTAGGGGGTGGGTCGTGTTCATTTGATCAGGTCGCGTACGCGCTTGCGCAGGCCGCCGAGCAGGCCCTGCGACTGCTTCGGCACGCTGCGCTCCTTGTCGGCGAGCGCCTTCTGCAGGGCGAACACGCTCTGCGGGCGCTCGAGGTAGTTGAGGCGCATGCACCAGTCCACGGTCTCGAGGAGCTGGCGCGAATACTTGTCCGGCCAGCGCTTCGACGCCGGGGCGAGCTGGTCGCGCTCGATGCGCTGGTCGGCCGCCTGCGGCGCCGCCGCCGCCATGCAGGCGTAGATGCTGGCGCCGATGGCGTAGATGTCGGTCCACGGCCCGAGCAGCTCGCGCCGGGTGTTGTTGTACTGTTCGGGCGCGGCGAAGCCGGGGGTGTACATCGGCTTGAGCAGCGGCGTGTCGGTGGCCAGCGTCTGGCGCGCCGCGCCGAAGTCGATCAGCACCGGCTGGCCGTCGTTGCGCAGGTAGATGTTCGACGGCTTGATGTCGAGGTGCAGCAGCTTATGGCTGTGCACTTCGCGCAGGCCGTTCAACAGCCGCGCGAAGACGGTGCGGATGAAGCTCTCGCGGATCTCGCCCTTGTGCTTCTGGATGTGCTCCTGCAAGGTGCGTCCGCGCTCGTAGTGCATCACCATGTACACCGTCTCGTTGGCGCGGAAGAAGTTCAGCACCTGCACCACGTTGGGGTGGGAGAGCCTGGCCAGCGCGCGGCCTTCCTCGAAGAAGCACTTCATGCCGTAGCGGAAGGCGGCCACGTTCTCCTCGGCGACGGAGGGCAGGGCGTCGCCCTCGCTGCGCAGCGCCAGGGTGTTGGGCAGGTATTCCTTGATGGCGACCGGGTTGTCCTCCCGGTCGAAGGCCAGATAGACGATGGAGAAGCCCCCCAGCGAGAGCTGCCGCTCGATGCGGTAATCTTCCAGCCGGTAGCCCGGCGGCAGGGGGACGTTGGCTTGCGCTGGCATCGTGGGCGCTGCGTCTGGCCGGACGCGCGCCCGGCGGTGGTTCGGGTTAAGATAAGGCTCGAATTGTCTTTTGTTATCGCCGCCCTGTAAAGCCGCGGCGCGGAAAACACCCATGATCCACAGCATGACGGGATATGCCGTGCAGATGCGCGACATCGGGCGCGGCGTGCTCCACCTCGAGTTGCGCACGGTCAATTCGCGCTACCTCGACATGAATTTCCGCATCGGCGAGGAGGTGCGCCTGGTCGAGCCGGCCCTGCGCGAGCTGATCTCGGCGCGGCTCAACCGCGGCAAGGTCGACTGCCGCCTCAACCTCCTGCCCTCGACCACGGGCGTGCGCGAGGCGAGCCTCAACCGGGCCCTGCTCGCGCAACTGGCCGACCTGCAGGCGGGCGTGCGCGACCGCCTGCCCGAGGCGCCCCCGCTCAGCGTGGCCGAGGTGCTGCGCTGGTCCGGCATGCTCGGCGACGATGCCGTCGGCGCCGACACGCTGCAGGCCGAATGCGCCGCGCTGGCGAAGGCCGCCCTCGACGAGCTGCTCGCCACGCGCGCGCGAGAGGGCGGCAAGCTGGCGACGATGATCCTCGAGCGGGTGGAGAGGATGCGCGCCCTGGTGGCGCAGGCCGCGCCCCTGCTGCCGCAGGCCCTCGCCGACTACCGCGAGCGCATGGCGGTCCGCCTGCGCGAGGCAGCCGCCAGCCTCGACGAGGAGCGCATCCGCCAGGAGGTGGGCCTGTTCGCCGCGCGCATCGACGTCGCCGAGGAGCTCAACCGGCTCGTCGCCCACCTCGACGAGGTGGCGCGCGTGGTCGGCAAGGGCGGCGCCATCGGCAAGCGGCTCGACTTCCTCATGCAGGAGCTCAACCGCGAGGCCAACACGCTCGCCTCGAAGTCGGTGTCGACGGAAATCACCGCCATCGCCGTGGACATGAAGCTGCTCATCGAGCAGATGCGCGAGCAAGTGCAGAACATCGAGTGATGGCCGGCTCGCTGTTCATCGTCTCCGCCCCCTCCGGCGCCGGCAAGACGACGCTGGTGAAGAGGCTGCTCGAGCGCGACGGCGGCATCCAGCTCTCCGTCTCCTACACCACGCGCGCGCCGCGCCCCGGCGAGCGGGACGGCCGCGAATACCATTTCATCGACGTGCCGGCCTTCCTCGCCATGCGCGAGAACGGCGACTTCCTCGAGAGCGCCGAGGTGCACGGCAACCACTACGGTACCTCGCGCCGCTGGATCGTCGGGCAGATGGCGGCCGGGCGCGATGTCCTGCTCGAGATCGACTGGCAGGGCGCGCAGCAGGTGCGCGGCCTGTTCCACGACAGCATCGGTATCTTCGTCCTGCCGCCCTCGGTGGCGGAGCTGGAGCGGCGCCTGCGCGGGCGCGGCCAGGACAGCGAGGACGTCATCGCCCGCCGCATGGCCGCCGCCCTGGACGAAATGCGCCACGTGGGCGAGTTCGATTATGTTATTATTAACAACAAGTTGCCGGAGGCCATCGAAGACCTCCAGACCGTGGTGCGCTCGACCCGTCTGCGCACCGCCGCGCAGCTCGACCGCCACCGCGCGTTGTTCCCGTTTCTCGAACACGAATCATAGGAAGACATCATGGCCCGCATCACCATCGAAGATTGCCTGACGAAGATCCCCAACCGCTTCCAGCTCACCCTGGCGGCGACCTACCGCGCGCGACAGATCACCGTCGGCGCCTCGCCCCAGCTCGACGACAACAAGGACAAGCCCACGGTGATCGCCCTGCGCGAGATCGCCGCCGGCAAGGTCGGCCTGGAAGTGCTCAACCGCGGTCAAGCCTAGCCCGCCATCGTGGGGATCGTGAGCCATGCATGCCGCCGCGTCCCCTCCCGGCTCGCAGACTCCGCAGTTCTATGAGACCGAGCAGCGCCTCCAGCTCGAGAAGCTGAGGGAACTGCTCGCCACCTACCTCAAGCCCGAGGACATCGAGCGCGTCGCCGCCGCCTTCGTCTTCTCGGCGGAGGCGCACAAGGGCCAGTTCCGCATCAGCGGCGACCCCTACTTCTCGCATCCCCTGGCCGTCGCCGGCATCCTCACCGGCTGGCACCTCGACGCCCAGGCGCTGATGGCGGCGCTGCTGCACGACGTCACCGAGGACACCGAGATCACCAACCAGGAGATCGGCGAGCGCTTCGGCAAGGTGACGGCCGAGCTGGTCGACGGCGTCTCCAAGCTGGACAAGATCGAGTTCCAGTCGATCGAGGACGCCCAGGCCGAGAACTTCCGCAAGATGCTGCTGGCGATGGCGCGCGACGTGCGCGTCATCCTCATCAAGCTGGCCGACCGCCTGCACAACATGCGCACGCTCGACACGCTGCGGCCGGACAAGCGCCGCCGCATCGCGCGCGAGACGCTGGAGATCTACGCGCCGATCGCCAACCGGCTGGGACTGAACAACCTCTATCGCGAGCTGCAGGAGATCGCTTTCCGTCACGTCTGGCCGATGCGCTACGCCGTGCTGGCCAAGGCCATCAAGGCGGCGCGCGGCAACCGGCGCGAGGTGGTGAGCAAGATCCTCGCCGGCATCAGGGCGCGCCTGGCCGAGGCGGGCATCGAAGCCGAGGTGATGGGCCGCGAGAAGCACCTCTACGGCATCTACCGCAAGATGCGCGGCAAGTCGCTCACCTTCTCGCAGGTGCTCGACATCTACGGCTTCCGCGTCATCGTCAAGGACGTGCCGACCTGCTACCTCGTGCTGGGCGCCCTGCACGCGCTCTACAAGCCGGTGCCGGGCAAGTTCAAGGACTACATCGCCATCCCCAAGGGCAACGGCTACCAGTCGCTGCACACCACGCTGATCGGCCCTTATGGCACGCCGGTGGAGGTGCAGATCCGCACCACCGAGATGCACCACGTCGCCGAGGCGGGCGTCGCCTCGCACTGGCTCTACAAGGACGACAAGAGCCTCTCCGAGCTGCAGCAGCGCACGCACAAGTGGCTGCAGTCGCTGCTCGAACTGCAGTCGGCCTCGGGCGATTCGGCGGAATTCCTCGAGCACCTCAAGATCGACCTCTTCCCCGGCGAGGTGTACGTGTTCACGCCGAAGGGCAAGATCCTGCCGCTGCCGCGCGGCTCGACGCCGGTCGACTTCGCCTATGCCGTGCACACCGACATCGGCAACCGCTGCGTTGCCTGCCGCATCAACCACGAGCTGATGCCGCTGCGCACCGAACTCAGGAACGGCGACCAGGTGGAGGTCATCACCGCCACGCACGCCAATCCGAACCCGGCCTGGCTCGGCTACGTCAAGACCGGCAAGGCGCGCTCGCAGATCCGCCATTTCCTCAAGACCATGCAGCACGAGGAGTCGGCCGCCCTGGGCGAGCGCCTGCTGGCGCAGGCCCTGCGCCCCTTCGAGATCGCCACGGGGGACGTGGCCGACGCGGTGTGGGAGAAGTTCGTCCTCGAATGCGGCGCCAAGTCGAGGAAGGAGGTGCTCACCGACATCGGCCTGGGCAAGCGACTGCCGGCGATCGTCGCGCGCCGTCTCGCCGAGGGCGTCGAGAGGGGCGCGCCGTCGGCCGAGCCGAAGCCGCAGGGCCCCATCCTCATCCGCGGCACCGAGGGCATGGCGGTGCAGCTGGCGCATTGCTGCCGGCCGATTCCGGGCGATCCGATCGTCGGCGTCATCAAGAAGGGTCAGGGCCTCGTCGTGCACCTGGCCGACTGCCCGAGCATCGGCGTGCGCGGTCGCGCCGAGCGCAACAAGTGGGTGGACGTCGAGTGGGAGCGCGACGGCGGACGCCTCTTCGAGGCGGCCATCAAGATCGAGGCGGAGAACCGCCGCGGCGTGCTGGCCAAGGTGGCGTCCGAGATCGCCGAGGCCGGCTCCAACATCCAGCACGTCACCATGGACGACGAGCATGGCGTCTACACCGCGCTCTACTTCACCCTGCAGGTGTCCAACCGCGTGCACCTGGCGCGCATCCTGCGCGCGCTGCGCGCCATCCACGAGGTGGTGCGCATCTCGCGCGTGCGGGAGTAAAATCGCGCTTTTGCGAATCAGAGAGCACCGACATGGCCCAGTACGAATCCGAGCACACCCGGTTCATGCGCGAATGGCTGGCGCAGCACCCCGAGGAGGCCGCCGTGCAGCAGGCAGGCCGCGCCCTCTGGTGGGACAAGGCGCCGCAGACGCCCGAAGAACAGCAGCGCCTGAAGGAATCGAAAGTGCCGCAGAAGGCCTACGTCTACCGATAAGGAAAAGTCAGCCGCCGTGCCACGGCGGCTGGCTTTTTCAGACACCCCGCTTGCTCGATTCCCCCCTCGTTTTCGTCGACCTCGAAACCACCGGCGCCAACCCGGCGTTCGACCGCGTCATCGAGGTCGGCATCGTCAAGGTGAGCGGCGGGCAGCTCGAGTACGAGTGGTCGACGCTGGTCGACCCGGGCGAGCCGATCCCGCCGGTCATCCAGGGCTTCACCGGCATCAGCGACGCCATGGTGCGCGGCGCGCCGTCCTTTGCCGCCATTGCCGACGAAGTCTTCGCGCGGATCGAGGGCAGCGTCTTCGTCGCCCACAACGCGCGCTTCGACTACGGCTTCCTCAAGAACGAGTTCGGGCGCCTCGACCTCGCCTTCCAGCCGCGCGTGCTGTGCACCGTCAAGCTCTCGCGCGCCCTCTACCCCGAACATCACCGCCACGGCCTCGACGCGCTGATCGCCCGCCACGGCCTCGCCTGCGACGCGCGCCACCGCGCGCTGGGCGACGCGCGCGTGCTGTGGGACTTCGTGCAGCTCGTGCAGGCGGAAAAGCCTGCCGAGGCGATCCAGGCCGCATTGAAGAAGGCGACGAAGTCGCCCAGCCTGCCCTCAGGCCTGGAAGCCACGGCGGTGGACGCCGTGCCCGAGGCGCCGGGCGTGTACCTCTTCCTTGGCGAGAATGAACTGCCGCTCTACATCGGCAAGGCCGTCAACCTGCGCTCGCGCGTGCAGTCGCATTTCGCCGCCGACCACGGCAGCGGCCGCGCCATGCGCATCGCGCAGGAGGTGAAGCGCATCGAATGGATCGAGACCGCCGGCGAGCTCGGCGCCCTGCTGCTGGAAGCGCGCCTGATCAAGGCGCGCCAGCCGATCCACAACCGCCGCCTGAGGAAGAACGAGGAGCTGTGCGCCTTCCGCCTGATCGAGGGCGGCGACGTTGTGCTCGAGCGCGTGCCGCCCGCCGGCGTGCCGGCGGGCGAACTCGGCGAACTCTACGGACAGTTCAAGTCGAAGCGCGAGGCCCACAACACCCTGCGCGAGCTGGCCGCCGAGCACGGCCTGTGCCTGAGGCGCCTCGGCCTGGAGCAAGGCAAGGGCCCCTGCTTCAACCACCAGATCAAGCGCTGCAAGGGCTGGTGCGCCGGCAAGGAAAGCGCCGAGAAGCATGACCTGCGCCTGAAAGCGGCGCTGGCGGTGCTCAAGCTGCGCGCCTGGCCCTTTCCCGGGCGCATCGCCATTCGTGAGCATGGCGAGCGCGACGAGGCGGGCGGGCGCTGCGAGTGGCACCTCTTCGAGCAGTGGTGCCACCTCGGCACGGCGAAGAGCGAGGCGGAATTGCACGAAGCGGCGCAGGCGCGCACCGACGCCGCCTTCGACCTCGACACCTACCGCATCCTGCGCCGCGAGCTGGACAAGCGCGCCGGCACGATCGACATCTTGCGCCTCGATGCCCCGTCATTCCCGCGCAAGCGGGAATCCATGGAAACAACTTGAGCGTTAGCATGTCTGACGACGGCAAAATCCGCATCTCCAAGCTGATGTCCGAGCAGGGGCTCTGCTCGCGGCGCGAGGCCGACGCCTACATCGAGCGCGGCTGGGTCTTTGTTGACGGCGAGCGCGTCACCGAGCTCGGCAGCCGGGCGTATCCGACGCAGAAGATCACGCTCAGCAAGGAGGCGAAATCGAACCAGCTGGCGCAGGTGACCATCCTGCTCCACAAGCCGATCGGCTACGTCTCCGGCCAGGCCGAGCCGGGCTACAAGCCGGCCGTCACGCTGATCGGCGCCGCCACGCATCACGCCGGCGACAAGTCGCCGCAGCGTTTCAACCCGGCGCACCTCAAGGGCCTCGCCCCGGCCGGACGCCTCGACATCGACTCCACCGGCCTCCTGGTGCTGACGCAGGACGGGCGCATCGCGAAGCTCCTCATCGGCGAGGACTCGCGCATCGAGAAGGAGTATCTCGTCCGCGTCGAGGGCAGGCTCGACGAAAAGGGGATCAGGCTGCTCAACCACGGCCTCTCCCTCGACGGCCAGGCATTGAAGCCGGCCAAGGTCAGCTGGCAGAACGAAGACCAGCTGCGCTTCGTCCTGCGCGAAGGCAAGAAGCGCCAGATCCGCCGCATGTGCGAGCTGGTCGGCCTGAAAGTCACCGGCCTGAAGCGCATCCGCATCGGCAGCGTGAAGCTCGGCGACCTGCCGCCGGGCAAGTGGCGCTACCTGCGCGAGGATGAGCGTTTCTGAGCGAGCGCTTCCGAGCATGGACAAGCCCGACGCCCCCTCTTGCGAGCGCAACCGCGAGCCGCTCGGCCGCGCCGACTCCGCCAAGATCTGCCGCGAGCATGCCGTGGTCACGGCCGCGGCGTGATCAGGCTTTAGTCCGCCCGCCCGTCGGCCGGCGTCTCCCACGGCATGAGGTGAATGCTCGCGGCGAGCAGGGTGACGCTGCCGGCGTGCCGGTTTCCGACGGCGTTTGCAATTACAATTCCTTCCATGATCGACTGCGGGCGCGCGAAGATGCGGTTATTTGGCGGCTTCAAGGGACTTTCCTCGAAAATCTACATCGCTTTCCTGGTGACGGCCGTGGTGCCGGTGCTGGTGGCGGGCCTGGTCGGCATTTATTTCTCGCTCGACGCGCTGCGCAAGGAAACGCTGCATCACCTCGAGCAGGAAGTGACCAGCCGGGCCGAGGGCATGGCACGCTTCTTCGATCAGCTCGCCAGCGAACTGCTCTACCTGGCGAGTTCCTCCCTCCTGCATGACGTGGCCAACCAGCGGGCGACGGGCAACAAGACCCTGCCTCAGGATGTGCGGCAGCGCCTGGAGCGCGACTATGCGGCTTTTGCCCGCGCCTATCCCTATATCTACCAGGTGCGCTTTCTTTCAGCGGACGGCCGCGAGGTGGTGCGCGTTGACCGGCGCGAGGGCCGCATCTATACGGTGCCGGAGCACGAACTGCAGGACAAGTCCGGCCGCTACTACGTGCATGAGGGCCTGGAGCATGAATCCGGCCAAGTCTATGTCTCGCCGCTCGACCTGAATATCGAGCACGGCGTCGTCGAGAAACCCGAACGCCCCGTCATCCGTTTCGCCACCCCCATCGTCGACCGCAAAGGCGTCAAGCAGGGATTGCTGATCATCAATCTGCACGCCGCTTTCGTGCTTGGCCAGATTCAGGAACTGGCCGGCAGCCGGGGTGGCGTTTCCTATCTCTTCGACCGCTCCGGCTTCTATCTATCGCGCACCGCCGACGCGCCGGAAGCGGAGTCGTTCAGCATGCAGTCCGTCGAAGCGTTGACCCCGCTCATGCCGCGCAGCCTGCTGACCCGCATCATCAGCCGCGACGAGGGCACCGAACTGCTGGGGGACTGGATCGTTGCCTATGCACCGATCGGCGTCGGCCAGACGCTGGCCGATCGCAGCGACAGTTCGATGGACTGGGCCGTCGCCCTGTCCTTCCCGCGCAAGTACCTTTTCGAAGCGGTGTTCAACCTCTACCTGCTCTATGGCGTGCTGGCACTGACGCTGGTCGGTACCGCGCTCGCCGGCTTCCTCCTGTCGCGCCATTTGCTGCGCCCGCTGGAGCAGCTCAGCGGCGAGACGGAAGAGATTGCCGCAGGACATTTCTCCCATCGCGTCGAGATCCGCGGCGACGACGAGATCGCCGACCTCGGCCGGCGCTTCAACGCCATGGCTGCGCGGCTGGAACAGTCCTACCGTGCGCTGGAGGACCGCAAGGGCGAGCTGGAGAAGGAAGTGCAGCAGCGCACCGCCGCGCTCGAGAAGGAGCAGCAGGAGCGGCGCGAGCTGGATCGCCAGATGTTCCAGGTGGAGAAGATGACGACCATGGGCGAGGTCGCCATGGGGCTGGCGCACGAGATCGGCAACCCGCTTGCCGGCATGAAGGCCGTGGCGCAGATGCTGCTGGAGGAGGAGCTCCCGCCGCCGCAGCGCGAGTACCTGGAACGCATCCTCAACGAGGTGAACCGCCTGTCGGAGTTCCTGCGCACCTTCCACGGCTTCGCCGCGCCGCAGGAGTTCCACCCCGTCGCCTGCCGCCTGGAGCAGGTGCTCGACGACATCCTGCTGTGGACGCGCAAGGAAGCGAAGTCGCGCGGCGTCGCCATTGACTTCACCCCCTGCAACTCAGCCGTGCCGGCGCTGTGGGCCGACCCGAACCGGCTCAAACAGGTGCTGCTCAACCTGGTCATCAACGCCATTCATGCGATGCCGCGGGGCGGACACATCGAGATCGGCATGTGCGCCGGCCTGGGCCATCCCGAGGATCTCGATGGGGAGGTGCCGAAGATGCGCTTCTGCGTGCGCGACACCGGCGTCGGCATCCCGCCCGAGGTGCTGCCAAAGGTGTTCGATCCCTTCTACACCACCCGGCCCGACGGCTCCGGCCTCGGTCTCGCCGTGGTGAAAAAGATCGCCCAGCAGCACGGCGCCGACATCCAGGTGGAGTCGACCCTTGGGCATGGAACCTGCTTCGAACTGGTCTGGCCGATCGCGCCGGGGGAAAATATCGACAAGCTGCGCGAGACGGCACGCGCCAGCACTTGCCGGGAGATCAAGCAAATTGCCTGAACAGATCCTCGTCGTCGAGGACGACACCACCATCCGCCTGACCCTGCGCGATGTGCTGGAGAAGCAGGGCTACGGCGTCGATCTGGCCGAGGACGGCGCGCAGGGACTCGAACGCTTCCGCGCCGGCAGCTACGCGCTGACGATGCTCGACCTGCGCCTGCCCGACATGCACGGTCTCGAGGTGCTGCGCGCCCTGCGCGAGACCGACGCCGAGGCGCTGGTGGTGGTGATGACCGCCTATCCGGAGGTGCGCACCGCCGTCGACTGCGTCAAGGCCGGCGCCTACGACTACCTCAACAAGCCCTTCGAGCTGGACGACCTGAAGGAGATCGTGCGCCGCGCGCTGGAGACGCGGCGCCTGCGCCTGGAAGTCGAACGCCTGCGCATGGCCGCGCCGCAGGCCGGCTCCATCGAGGGCATGGTGGGCGCCAGCCCGGCCTTCTTCGCCATGGTCGAAGTGACGCGGCGCATCGCCGCCGCGTCGCGCGTGCCGGTGCTGATCCGCGGCGAATCCGGCACCGGCAAGGAGCGCGTGGCGCAGGCCATCCACAACCTCAGCCCGCGCGCGGCCGGCCCCTGGGTGACGCTCAACTGCTCGGCGCTGGCCGAGGGCCTGCTCGAATCCGAGATGTTCGGCCACGAGCGCGGCGCCTTCACCGATGCCAAGGCGGCCAAGCGCGGCCTGCTCGAACTCGCCGACGGCGGCACGCTGTTCCTCGACGAGATCGGCGACCTCTCGCTCGCCCTGCAGCCGAAGCTGCTGCGCGCCATCGAGACGCAGGCCTTCCGCCGCGTCGGCGGGCAGAAGGAGCTGACGGTCGACGTGCGCTTCGTCGCCGCCACCAACCGCGATCTCGACGCCATGGTCAAGGCCGGCAGCTTTCGCGAGGACCTCTACTACCGCCTCAACGTCGGCAGCATCGATGTGCCGCCGCTGCGCGCGCGCCGCGCCGACATCCTGCCGCTGGCGCGCCACTTCCTGCTCGAGGCCGGCCGCATGATGGGCATCCATGAGCCCCGCCTCGATGCCGCCGCGCACGCGCTGCTGGAAAACTACGCCTGGCCCGGCAACGTGCGCGAGCTGCGCAACGTCATGGAGCGCGCCCTCATCCTCTCCGGCGGCACGCCGATCTCCGTCCAGCATCTGCCGCGCGAGGTTGCCGCTTCGACCGCGCCGCAGGCTCCCGCCGCGGACCAGGACGGTCTCGCCGTGCCGCCGCTCGCCGAGATCGAGAAGCGCCACATCCGCCGGGCGCTGGAGCACTGCCGCGGCAACAAGACCCAGGCCGCGAAACTCCTCGGCATCACACGCCTGACGCTGCGCACCAAGATCGCCGACTACGGCTGGACGGAATTCCTCGGCAGCGCGGAATAGCGGCAGGGGAGAAGTCAGTCTCCGCGACACGGCGCACCGGTCGATTTCCGGCCGTGACGGTCAGTTTTTGACCACCCGGGACTTCCTCCCTGATTCCGGCTGACGGCCGGAACTCCGCGCCAATATTGGGTTTTCGGTCGATCCCTCCACTGGCACGGTTGCTGCAATGACTCATGCGCGCGTTGCGCGCGAGATGAGACTAGGGAGGGATTTTGACCCAGGCAACCACACCATCGGCGTTCCAGGCCGTGAAGGGCACCTACAAGGGCGTCGTCAAGATTTCGCTCATGCTGACGGCGACCTATCTGATCGCCCAGGCCTTGTCGTCCATCCTGCCCGCCGCCGACTATCGTTCGCTGTTCGGCTTTTCCAACCGCACGGCGGTATGGATCGTCGCCGAGCTGCACCTGATGTTCGCCGCCTTCGTGCTCGGCGTGCCGATCTTCGCCTTCATCACCGAGATCGTCGGCGTGGCGACGAAGGAGAGGCGCTACGACGACCTGGCGCGCGAATTCACCAAGCTGCTGGCCATGGCCTACACGCTCACCGCCGTGCTCGGCTGCGTGCTGCTGGTGCTGTTCATCGTGCTGTACCCGAAGCTGACCGGCTACCTCTCGGGCCTGTTCAAGCCGACCTGGCTACTCTACATCGTGCTGATCTTCGGCGAGGTGATCGTCGCCTACCTCTACTGGTATACCTGGGATCTCCTGCAGGGCGCGCGCAAGAAATGGCACCTCCTGCTCGGCCTGCTGGTCAACCTGTGGGGCACGGCGCTGCTCTTCGTCGCCGACATCTGGGTCACCTTCATGATGAGCCCGGCCGGCATCGACGACGCCAACAACCTGGTCAGCCTGTGGGACGCCATCAACAACCACACCTGGATGCCGATCAACATCCATCGCCTGCTCGCCAACGTCGCCTTCGGCGGTGCCATCGTCGCCGCCTACGCCGCGGTGCGCTTCCTCAACGCGAAATCGGACGAGGAGAAGGCGCGCTTCGACTGGATGGGCTACGTCGGCTCCTTTATCGCCATCGCCGCCTTCATCCCGCTGCCCTTCGCAGGCTACTGGCTGGGGCGCGAGATCTACCAGTTCTCCGAGCAGATGGGCGTGTCCATGATGGGCGGCAGCTTCGCCTGGTTGTGGATCCTGCAGGCCATGCTGATCGGCGGGCTGTTCCTCGCCTCGAACTTCTACCTTTGGCTGGGCATGGGAAGGATTCCCGGCGGCGAGCGCTACAACAAGTTCCAGATCGGCATGATGATCGTGCTCACCGTGGGCTTCATCGTCTGGGCGACGCCGCGCTCCATCATCGCCTCCGGCGCCGAGATGGCGGCGATGGGCGGCTCGCACCATCCCTTCCTCGGCCTGTTCGGCGTCATGGCGGCGAAGAACACGGCGGTGAACCTGATGATTCTCACCACCTTCTTCTCCTTCATGCTTTACCGCCGCGGCAACCGCATTCCGACGGTGTCCTGGGCGACGACGGGCAAGATCGTGCAGGCTCTGGCCATCGCCGCCGCCGCCGCGGTGGTGGTCGGCTACGGCATCTACAGCTATTTCGTGCCCTCGATCACGCGCATCGGCTTTTCGGTGTACCAGGTTTCGGCGGTGCTCGCCGCCATGGCGGTGTTCGTCGCCATCGACATTCCCCTGCTGAAGGGGGCGAAGGAGATCGGCGCCATCCGTTGGGGGCAGATCCCGGCGCGCGCGCAGTACGCCCTGTTCTTCCTCGCCGTCTCATTCACCTGGCTGATGGGCCTGATGGGCTACATCCGCTCCGGCATCCGCCAGTACTGGCATGTCTACGGCCGCATCATGGACGAGAGCGCCAATGCCTACACCATGACCCACGGCCACGCCACGATCATCGTCTCTGTGATCGTCGTCATCTTCTTCCTGCTCGTGTCGGCGGTGTTCGCCATGGCGACGAGATACGACCCGCCCCCCAACCCCCGCCCCGTGGGCGGGGGTGACGGAAGTTCAGCCGCTGACGCGGCTTCTATGTCGTTGGCTGCCGCTTCCTTGGGGCGGCCCGGCGGAAGCGGCGGCGCGCAGGTGGAGGCCAAGGGATGAGCGACATGAGCAAAACCTTCCTCAAGGTCTTCGCCTTCGTTGTCGCGACGGTGAGCCTCTATGCCTACGTCGGCCAGCTGGTGCCGCAGTTCGAGGAGCATCCGCCGCAGAAGAAAGTCATCACGCCGGAGACGCCGCAGGAGGAACTCGTCGCCGCCGGCCAGGAACTGCTGCGCGGCAAGGGTGGCTGCCTGGTCTGCCACAAGGACCAGGAAAGCGGCAACGAGCGCGGCCCCGACCTGCGCCAGACCGCCGGCAAGGCCGCCACACGCAAGCCCGGCATGGCGGCCGAGGCCTACCTGATCGAGGCGCTGGTCGAGCCCGACGTCCACCTCGTCGAGGGCTATCCGAAGATGATGCCGCCCTCCATGAAGCCGCCGGCCAATTTCTCGATGGCGGAAGTGAAGGCGGTGGTGGCCTATCTGCAGTCGCTCGGCGGCGCCGAGGTGACGGTCAAGGTCGAGGCCGCCGATGTCGCCACCGGGAAGCAGGCCGCCGGCCCCGTGCATCGCGGCAAGGCGCTGATGGCGGAGCAGGGCTGCATCGGCTGCCACAAGGTCGAGGGCGAAGGCGGCGAGGTCGGCCCCGATCTGACGAAAGTCGTCGAGCGCTTCGAGCCGATGAAGATCGCCCAGAAGATCGCCGATCCGAAATTGTGGACGACAGAAGGCTACCAGGCGGGCCTGATGCCGCCGCGTCCCGACATGCCGGAAGGCGATCGGCAGGAGATCGCCGCCTATCTCGCCGGCCTCGCCGGCAAGAAGTACAGCCCGACCGGCGCCGCCTCGCCCTGGTCGCACGAGGGTGTGCGACTCGGCGTGGTGATCGCGGTATTCAACGTCGCCATGCTGCTGGTGCTGGGCTGGGCGCGCGCAAGAGAGAAGAAGGAGGTTGCGTAATGGTCAGGTGGACCTTCTACATCGCGCTCGTCCTCTGGCTGGCCATCCTCGTCGGGTTGAAGCTGCTGGTGCGGCCGCCCATGCCGGTCAGTGTGCTGATGATCTACATGACGCTGTCGACGCTCGGCATCCTGGTCTTCGTCGCAGCCAACGAGGAGCGCTTCCAGGCCTTCGTCGCGCCGCTGAGGTCGGTGTTCGAGGCGCGCGCGCCGAAGGCCGTGCAGGCGCTGGTGCTGGCCGGCATTCCCCTGCTGATCGGCTGGGGCGCCTGGCTGCGCACGGCGCCGTCCTGGGACGCGCCCTTCGAGCCGCGCGTGGTGCACCCCGAGCCGCCCTCGGCCTTCACCTCCCACGGCAAGCGCATCGATGCAGCTGCGCTGAAGAACCCGCTGCGCGTGGGCGATCCAGCCAAGCTCGCGCAATACACCGCCGAGGGCAAGACGATCTACTACCAGAACTGCTTCTTCTGCCACGGCGACGCGCTGGCCGGCGACGGCCACTTCGCCAACGCCTTCACGCCGATTCCGGCCAACTTCCGCGATGTCGGCACCATTTCCATGCTGCAGGAGTCCTTCGTCTACTGGCGCGTCGCCACCGGCGGCCCCGGCCTGCCCAAGGGCGCGACGCCCTGGCTCTCCGCCATGCCGGTGTGGCAGGACATGCTCTCCGAGGAGGACATCTGGAAGGCCATCCTCTACATCTACGAAGGCTCGGGCTCGACGCCGCGCACCTGGGAAGAGGAGGTCAAGCATGACAAGCATTGACCTTCGCCTGCTGGCCCTGGCGGCATGCCTGGCCGCACCGGCTTTCGCCGCCGACGCGCCCAAGGTGAAGACCGGGCCGGTCAAGCCCACGCCGGTCGCCGCCGATCTCGAAGCCGGCAAGAGGCTCTATCAGCGCTGGTGCGCGCAATGCCACGGCGACGAGGGCAAGGGCGACGGGCCGGCCGCCGATTTCGTCTATCCGCGCCCGCGCGACTTCACGCTGGCCATATACAAGGTGCGCACGACGCTCTCCGGCGCCCTGCCGACCGACCACGACCTCTTCAATATCATAGCCAAGGGCTTGCCCGGCACCTCGATGCCGGCCTGGGAGAAGTTCATCCCCGAGAAAGACCGCTGGCAACTGGTGCACTACGTCAAGACCTTCGACGAGCTGGGTCTGTTCAAGGAGGAGCCGGCCAAGGAACAGGTCGTCATCGACGCGCCGCCGAAAGTCACGCCGGAACTGGTCGCCAAGGGCAAGGCGCTCTACGAGCAGAAGAAGTGCTGGCAATGCCACGGCCAGGGCGGGCGCGGCGACGGGCCCTCCGCCTCCGGCATGAAGGACGAGTGGGGCTTCCCCATCCGTCCGGTGAACTTCACCAAGAGCTGGCGCTTTCGCGCCGGAGACGGCCTGGAGGACATCTACCGCACCTTCACCACCGGCTTCAACGGCACGCCGATGCCCTCCTTCGTCGATGCCATCCCCGCGGCGGAAGACCGCTGGGCGCTGGCGGCCTTCGTCAAGAGCCTGGCGCGGCCGCAGAAGACCGGCCAGGTGCTGAAGGCGGGTTTGGTGTCGGGCGAGATCCCCGCCGATGCCTATGCCAAGGCGTGGGAAGACGCCGAGTTCACCGACTTCCCGCTCGCCGGCCAGATCATCCGCGAGCCGCGCTGGTTCAAGCCCATGCACGATGTCATCACGGCGCGTGCGCTCTACAACGAGCGCGAGATCGCCATCCTGCTGGAGTGGGACGACGGCACGCACAACAAGGGCGAGGGCGGCAAGCCTTTTGACCAGGTGGCGCTGCAATGGCCGGCCGGTGCGCCGGAGGGAGCCGAGAAGCCCTACTTCATCCATGGCGACGCGAAGCACGGCGTCGAACTGTGGCGCTGGAATCCGGCGCAGGGTCTCGCCCGCGCGACCGCCAACGGCGCCGGCAAGGAAAAACCGCTCGAGGCCGGCGGCGTCGTGGCGCAGGGCTCGTACCGTGATGGCCAGTACCGCGTCATCCTGCGCCGTCCGCTCGATAAAGTCAGTCCCGGCGGCACGGCGATCGCGCCCGGCCAGTTCGTGCCGGTCGCGTTCCAGTTGTGGGACGGCGACAACGGCGAGGAAGGCATGAAGATGTCGCTGTCCACCTGGTACTACCTTCTTCCGCAGCCGGCCACGCCGCTCACCGCCTACCTCTGGCCCTTCGGCCTGGGCTTCCTCGCATTGGGCGGGGAGGTGTGGCTGCTGCGCAGGATGAGAAGGAAGGAAGCCGCTTGATCTCTCTCTCGCATCCGCTGCCGTGGCTGCTCGCCGCCGCCACGGCGGCGCTCAACCTGCCGCTTGGCCGCCTGCGCGCCCATGCGCCGCGCCATTCGCACCGCCGCTTCGGTCTGCTGGCGGCTTCCGTGTTCCTGTTTTTCGCCCTGCGCCATGCCTTCGCCCTCGACTGGGCGGCGGCGTTGCCGCTGGCGGCCGCCGTGATCTTCGGGCAGCTTCTCGGCCGGTGCGGCGCACGCAGCGACGAGCCTTCGCCGGCGCGCTGGCGCACCGCCGCCTATGCGGCGCTCGCAGCCGGCCTGCTGCTCTTCCTCGGCGCGCCGGTACAGGCCAACCCGAACAAGTGGGACCGGCTCGACGCCAACGAGCCGGCGCCGCCATTCGCGCTCACCGACCAGAACAATCGCCGTGTCGCGCTGACTGACTTTCGCGGGCGGGTGGCGATCGTCACCTTCCTGTTCACGAATTGCACCGACGTCTGCCCGGCGCTGCCGCAGATCCTCAACCGCGTCGACCAGCTCCTCTCCGAGGAGGAGCGAATGAAGCTGGCCTACATCGGCATCAGCATCGATCCGCGCCGCGACACGCCGGCGCAGATGAAGAAGTTCCTGCAGCAGTACGGCCTGTCCGAGGCGCGCTGGACGCTCCTCACCGGGTCGGTGAAGGAATTGACCAAGGCCGCCAACGACTACGGCGTGGTGGTGCGGCCCGACCCGCGCCTGGACTTCGTGCACAACACCGTGTTCGTGCTGATCGACGGTCGGGGCCGGCTGCGCACCGAGTTCCACGGCCTGGCCACGCCCACCGAGGAGATCGCCAGGGCGGCGCGCGCGCTGATGGCGCCGCCGGCTACGAAGAAGGGGAAATGACCATGTACAAATCCATCTATCTGCCGCTCGACAATTCCGCCCATTCCCTGCGCGGCGTGGATCTCGCCGTCGTCCTGGCGCAGGCCGGCGGCGCCGTGCTCACCGGCAGTCACGTCTATGCCGCGAAGCTGCACGACCGCCGCTTCCGCCAGATGGAGGGCGGGCTCCCGGAGGCCTACAGGAAGGAAGAAAAACTCGTCGAGCAGCGCGACATCCACGACGACCTGATCACCCGCGGCCTGCAGGTGATCTCGGACTCCTATCTCGATGTGTTCGAGGCGAAGTGCGCGGCGGCCGGTCTTGCCGGACGGGCTGTTTCGCTGGAAGGCAAGAACTGGCAGGCGCTGGTCAAGGACATCGCCGCCTCCGACTGCGACCTGGTGGTGATGGGCGCGCTCGGCCTCGGTGCCGTGGAAGCCTCGCAACTCGGCAGCGTCTGCGAGCGCGTGGCGCGGCGCGTCGACCGCGACCTGCTCGTCGTGCGCGAGCCGGAGGCACACGAGGACGGCGCCATCGTCGTGGCGCTCGACGGCAGCCCGCAATCCTACGGTGCGCTGCTGACGGCCATCGAACTGTCGCGCGTCTTCGCGCGTCCGGTCGAGGCGGTGGCCGCCTTCGACCCGGACTTCCACTACGTCGCCTTCAACAGCATCGCCAAGGTGCTCTCGCCCGAGGCGGCCAGCGTGTTCCGCTTCCAGGAGCAGGAGCGCCTGCACGAGGAGATCATCGACTCGGGGCTGGCGAAGATCTACCAGGGCCATCTCGACGTGGCGAAGCGCATCGCCGCCGATGAAGGCGTCGAATTGAAGACAAGGCTGCTTTCCGGCAAGGCCTTCGAGCAGTTACTCAGATACGCCCGAGAAACGAAGCCATGGCTGATGCTGCTGGGAAGAATCGGCGTCCACTCCGACTCGGACATGGACCTCGGCTCCGCCACGGAGAACCTGTTGCGCCAGGCGCCCTGCAACCTGCTGCTCTCGGCGCGGCTGTTCACCCCGCCGCTCGACCACATCGCCGAAACGACCATGAGCTGGACCGAGGAGGCGGAAGCGCGCATGACGAAAGTGCCGGAGTTCGTGCGCGCCATGGCGCGGAAAGCCGTCGTTAGGCAGGCCGCCGAGCAGGGCCACACGGTCGTCACCTCCGACGTCATCGATGCGTGTCTCGCGAAGTTCATGCCCGGCGGCGCGGCTGCGATGAAGTCCGGCGGCGGCAAGTGCCCCTTCGCCCACGGCGGCGCGAAAACGCCGGCGATGCAGGATGCCGCCCCGTCCTGGGAAGCGGAAGCGCTGGCGAAGCTGGAAGCGATCGGCGTGCCGGCCGTGCGCGAGCACGCCCGGCTGCGCATCGAGAAGATGGCCAAGCGCGCCGGCAAGGCCACGGTCGACGCCGCCCTGGTCGAGGAGGCGCTGCACGCCGTGACGGAGATGCTGGGCTGAGATGACAACCCATCCCCCAGCCCCTTCCCCGCGGGAAGGGGTGACGAAAGTTCAGCCGCCAAGCGGCTTCCGTGTCGTTGACTTCAGCCCGCCTTGGGGCGGCCCGGCGGCGTGCTAAGCGAATGGAAGCGCCCAAGCTCATTTCCTGGAACCTGACGCGGGTCTGCAACCTCGCCTGCGGCCACTGCTATCTCGACGCCGTGCAGCGGCGTCGCGAGGCGACGGACGAGCTCACCACCGACGAAGCGCTGCGCGTCGTCGAGGAGATCGGCACGCTCGCCCCCGGCGCCATGCTGGTGCTCACCGGCGGCGAGCCGCTCCTGCGGCGCGACCTCGATGCGCTGGTGGCCGCCGCGGCGGCGCGCGACCTCATGCCGGTCATCGGCACCAACGGCACGTTGCTCGACGCGAAGCGCGCGGCGGCGCTGCGCGCGGCCGGCGCGGTGGGTGTGGGCATCAGCCTGGATTCGATCACGCCGGACTTTCACGACCGCCTGCGCGGGCAGCCGGGCGCCTGGGAGAAGGCACTGGCGGGACTGCGTGCCGCGCGCGAAGCGGGTTTGGCGGTGCAGGTGCAGACCACGCTGTTCCGCGAGAACCTCGGCGAGATCGAGGCCATCGCCGACTGCGCCGAGGAGATCGGCGCGCTCGCCCTCAACCTGTTCTTCCTGGTGTGCACCGGCCGCGGCGTGACCCAGACCGACCTCGCCGGAGCGGAATACGAGGCGGCACTGGCGCGCATCGCAGCGCTGCAGAAGGGCCGCGTCGGGCTGATGATCCGCGCCCGCTGCGCGCCCTACGTCCGGCGCATGCTCGGCCTGCACGCCGGCGACGAGAATGGCGGCTACGCTTCGTGGTCGAGCGCCTGTCTGGCCGGCCGCAGCTACTTCCGCATCACGCCGGAGGGACGCGTCACCGCCTGCCCATACATCCCGCAGGCGGCCGGCGACCTGCGCGCCCGGCCGCTGGCCGAGGTGTGGGAGACGGCCGTCGATTTCCGCCGTCTGCGCGAGGAATTGCCGCAGGGCAAGTGCGGCGGCTGCGACTATCGCGTCTCCTGCGGCGGCTGCCGCGCCCGCGCGCTGGCGGCGAGCGGCGACCTGATGGGCGAGGACGCCAAGTGCGGTTACCAACCGGCAGCGGATACCCTCCCCGAAACGAAGCCGTCGCCGAAGCCGACCGCCGTTCAATGGACGCCGGAGGCGCAGGCCCTGCTGGCGCGCATCCCCGGCTTCGTGCGCGCCCGCGTGCGCGAACGACTGGAGCAGGCCGCCGCGCTTGAGGACGCTTCCCTCATCACTCTCGAATTCATGCGCGCGCATCGCCCGCAAGGAAACTTTCTCGCCGCCTTCGGCCGGAGGCCGGCATGACGGCGCTGGCCCAGCCTCCCGCATCGACCCTGCCCGCACCGAAAACCAGCGAGCTCTTCCAAAACATGCTGCCCGCCTATTTCCCCGCCGAACTGCGCAAGGCTTCGTCGCTGTTCAGGGCGGCGGCGGGCGAGCGCCTGTTCGAGGCGGGCGCGGCGGTGCAGGCCTGCTATCGCGTCGACAGGGGGCGCGTCAGCCTGTTTCGCCAGGTCGCCGACGGCGGTCGGATCGTGCTGCAGCAGGCAAACGAGGGCGACTGGCTGATCGAGCCGGGCCCCTACGACAGGACGGTTTCCTGCTCGGCGGTTGCAGACCGCGCCACCGCCCTGCGCATTGTGCCCGTGCGCCCCTTCCGCAAGGCGCTGCAGGAAGACGCCGCCTTCGCCAACGCCTGGGCGCGCGAGACGGCCCTGACGGCGCGCCGCCTGCAGCGCACGGTGGAGCGGCTGACCCTGTCGCTGGCCAGCGAGCGCGTCCTGCATTACGTCGCCACCGAGGCGGACGCGAATACCGGCGAGCTGGTGCTCGATTTCCCGCTCTGCGAATGGGCGCGCCGGCTCGGCATGAAAGGCGAGACCCTGTCGCGCGTGCTCGGTGAAATGGAGGCGGGGGGTGCGCTGCTGCGCACGGGGCGGCGCGGCTTCAGACTCCCCGCGCGCGGAACCCGGCGCGCGTAGTCCGCTCCAACCGGCATCGTCATCCCGCTTCAGCGAGGGTTCGCACATGCGCGTCCTGCTTGCCTGCCTCGGCCTGATCCCGGCGCTTCTGGCCGCGGCCGAGACCGACTGCGCCAGGCCCAACCGCCTGACCGATGCCGGCTCACCTTACCTGCTGCAGCACGCCTGCAATCCCGTCGACTGGCACCCCTGGAGCGTCGAAGCCATCGAGAAGGCGCGGCGCGAAGGCAAGCCGATCTTCGTTTCCGTCGGCTACAGCACCTGCTACTGGTGCCATGTCGCCAATCGCACGCTGTTCGAGAATCCCGCCGTCGCCGCGCTGCTCAACGCGCACTTCATTGCGATCAAGATCGACCGCGAGCAGCGGCCCGACCTCGACCGCCTGTTCATGGCCGCCACCCTCGTCCTTGCCGGCAGCGGCGGCTGGCCCAACAATCTGTTCCTCACGCCGGAGCTGGAACCCTTCTTCGCCGGCTCCTATTTCCCGCCGCACGACGACGAATACGGCCGCATCGGCTTACTCACGCTGCTCGGCCGCATCCGCGACGACTGGCGCGAGCGCCGAGTGCAGATCGTCGAGCACGGCAAACGCGTGTCGGCGCGCCTGCGCGACCAGGTGCGGGCGGCGGCTGGCGAACCGAAGCCGGACGAATGGCGCCGCGAAGCGCTGGCCCGCATCGTGCCGCGCCTCGACCGCGCCCACGGCGGCATGCGCACGGCGGGGGAGTCCAAGTTTCCGCAGCCGGCGCTCGTCGACTATCTGCTCGCCGAACACGCCGCGCGGCCGAACGCCGGGCTGCGCGAGGCGGTGGCGCAGGCGCTGGGGGCGATGGCTTCGGGCGGCATCCACGATCATCTCGGCGGCGGCTTCCATCGCTACACGGTGGACCGGCGCTGGTCGGTTCCGCACTTCGAGAAGATGCTCTACGACAACGCCCAGCTTCTTGCGCTTTACGCGCGCGCCTGGCAGGCAACGGGCAAGGCGGCGTGGCGGGAAACCGCGCGCGGCACCGCCCTGTTTCTGTTGCGCGATCTGCAGGCGCCGGAAGGCGGTTTTTACACCGCGCTCGATTCCGGCGCCGGCGGCGAGGAAGGCCGGCCCTATGTCTGGCCGCGCGAGGAGATCGTGGCGGCGCTTGGCAGCCGCGAAGCGGCGCGCTTCTTCGAGTCATTCGAGATCGTGCCCGCCGTCCCGCGCGAGACGACCGATCCGTTGGCGGACGAGGCCGGCGTGCTGCGACTGCGCGAAGGAAAAACCGGCAAGGCGCCGCCGCGCCTGCTGGAAATCCGCCGGGCGCGGCCGCAGCCGGCGCGCGACGAGAAGCAGGTGCTGGCCCTGAACGGACTGGCCATCGCCGCGCTGGCGCAGAGTGCGGGACCGCTCGCCGCGCCGGCGCAACTCGAAGCCGCCCGCCGTGCCGGCGAACGCTTGTGGACGATCGCCTGGAATGCCGGCGAAGGCAGGCTGGCGCACGAGCTGTATCGCGGCCGGCCGCAGGGAGATGGCCTGCTGGAGGATTACGCCCATCTCGCGCGCGGTTTTCTCGCCCTGCATGAGGCCGGCGCGGGCGCGCAATGGCGCGATCGCGCGGGCCTGCTGATGTCGGCCACGCTCAAACGCCTGCAGCGGCCCGACGGCCGGCTGGCGGCCTCGAACGAATCGGCCCGCCTGCCGATTCCGCTCGACGACGTCGAGGACTACGTTTACCCTTCCGGCACCAGCGCCGCCATCGAGGTCATGCTGCGCCTGGGCGGTGACGTGTTCCTCGCTGCCGCCGGACGGGCGCTCGCCGCCGCCGGCGGCCAGATCGGCGCAGCGCCCGGCTCCTGGCCGGCGCTGCTGGCGGTGCTGACGCGCGAGGAAGGCAGGGCGCGACGGGCGCTCGCGCTGGCGCAGCCGGCCGCCGCGGAAAAAGTCAGTCTCCCCGACACGGCGAAGCGCGTCGCGGTCTCCGCCAGGCTGCTCCCGGCGGCCGGCGCCGTGCTGCTGGAACTGACTTTGCGCATCGAGCCGGGCTGGCACGTGAATGCCAATCCGGCGAGCTTCGACTATCTCGTGCCAGCCAGGCTGCTGATCGATGGCGCCGTGCCGCGGCGCATCGTTTATCCGCCGGGCAGGCCGTTCCGCGCGGGCTTCGCGCCGGAGACGATTCAGGTCTATGAGGGACGCGTGACGATACTCGCCGAATTCCCGCCGGGCGCGGCCGACCGCCTGCGCGCGCGCCTGGCGGTTCAGGCCTGCAACGAGGAGGTCTGCCTGGCGCCGGCGACGCTTGAAGTGCCGCTGCGCTGAGCGGCGAGAAAGGTCCGGGCGCGGCTGGCAGTTCCACACGCCGCATCGATGCAGGCCGCGGTCGATACTCCCGTGATGTAGTTGCCGGTAACGAACAGGCCGGGCCATTCGGATTCGAGCCGGTGCAGGGCTTCGACGCGGCGCTCGTGGCCGAGGCCGGGCTGGGGCAGGCCGTATTTCCAGTAGCGCACGCTGGAGAACACCGGCGCCCCGCGCGCGCCGAGCAGCGCGCGCGCCTCGTCCAGCACCAGCGCCTCTAGGTCCTCGCGCGGCAGCAGCGCCAGCTCCGGCTGGCGTGCGCCGCCGACGTAGGCGGTGAGCAGGGCGTGGCCTTGCGGCGCACGGCCGGCGAACAACGTCGAGGAAAACAGCATGCCGAGCACATTGCGTCGCTCGATCTTCGGCATGAGCACACCGAGTCCGTCGAGCGGGTGGGTGAGGTCGGCTCCGCGGTATCCGAGCGCGACGACGGCCAGCGGCGGATGGGCTATGCCGGCCAGCGCCTCGCCCGTTTCGGACGAGAGCGGCGCCAGCACGCGCGCGGCGGCATAGGCGGGCAGCGCGACCACGACGCTGCGCGCGTGGATCTGGGCGACCTGCGCGCCGTCGCGCAGGCGCAGACGGAAGCCGGCGCGGAGTGGTTCGACGGCTTCGACGCGGACGCCGAAGCGCGTGCGTCCGGCCAGCGTCGCGATCAGGCGGGCAGGCAGGGTCGCCATGCCGCCGGCGAAAGAGAACAGCCGGCGCTTGCCCGGATCGAAGCCGCCGCGCCCGGCGCGCCGTGCCGCCAGCGCGCCGCGCACGATCGAGCCGTGCTCGCGCTCGAGGCGCTTCAGGTGGGGGAACAGCGCGGCAACGCTCAGTGCGTCCGGATCGCCGGCGTAGAGCCCGCCCACCAGCGGATCGAAAACGTAGTCGGCCAGTTCGCGCCCGAAACGCCGCGCGACGAAGGCGGAGACCGTTTCGTCCGCAGGCTCCGGGCGGATGAACGGTTCGCCGAGCAGGCGCAGCCGTCCGTGCAGCGAAAAGAAATTCGAGCAGAAGAAACCGAGCGGATCGAGCGGCAGCGCCCGCGCGCGGCCGTCTCGCACCAGATAGCGGTTCCGCACCCGTTCGCCGCGTTCGATGCGCGCCGCCGCGAGGCCGAGCGCTTCGATCAGCGCTTCCGCGCCGGGAGCCGGGCTGACCAGGCTGTTCGCCCCGTGTTCGACGAGGAAGCCGTCGCGCCGCTCGGTCTGAATGCGTCCGCCCGGGGCGTGGCGGCGGTCGATGACCAATACATCGTGCCCGGCGCGCGCCAGCGCATGGGCGGTGGTGAGGCCGGAGATGCCGGCGCCGAGGACGACGATGTCGTGTTCCGATCGCATGGACCGGAACACAGCAAGAGCCATGCCGCCGCGAATCTCCTTCATTCCCGCCTGCGCGGGCATGACGCGGGCGTCCAGCCCCGGTCAATTTCTGTTCACGCCGGTCGAAATCTGACCGCGCCCTGGGGACTCGCCGGAGGCAAGTTGCTGGCGTGACGGCTCGCGACCCGAGGTAAACATTGACATTTCGCAAGCGCAAGGGCGTGGCACGGCCGTTGCTTTGCAGCATTCAGCCATACCGCACACCGATTTCTTTAGGAGGAAACATATGAACAAGACCCTGACCCGCTGCGCACTCGCCGTCTCCGCCCTGTTCGTCGCCCATGCCGCCTTTGCTTACGACGGCAGCGCCGCCGGTTCGGCCAAGATCACCGGCAAGGTCGCCTTCAAGGGCGCACCGGTGTCGAAGAAGCTGCCCATTACCAAGGACAACGCCGTCTGCGGCACGGGCGAGCGGGAGATCGTCGAGGTGAACGCCAAGGGCGGCAATCTGGCCGGCGCCGTGGTGTATGTCGCCAAGATCGACAAGGGCAAGGCCTGGGGCGAGGTTGACAAGGCCGTGCTCGACCAGAAGGGCTGCAGGTTCCTGCCGGAAGTGATGGTGGTGAAGAAGGACTCGGAACTCACCATCCGCAACTCCGATCCGGTGCTGCACAACGTTCATACCTACGAGATCATCGGCACGGTCCGCCGCACCATGTTCAACGTCGGCCAGCCGGACAAGGGCGATCTCAAGCAGCCGGTGAAGATGCGCCGCGCCAACGTCGTCAAGATCGAGTGCGACGCCCACGACTTCATGCACGCCTGGGCATTTACCGCCGACAACCCCTACGCCGCCGTGACCAGGGACGACGGCTCCTTCTCCATCGATGGCCTGCCCGACGGCGAGTACGAGCTGAAGGCCTGGCATCCGGTGCTGGGCGAGAAGAGCGCCAAGGTGACGGTCAAGGGCGCGGCGACGGCGTCGTTCGAATTCAGCAAGTAACCGTGGCAACCTCAGGGAGGATTTCATGAAACCTCGCAACGTGAAGCGACTGGCGCTCGCCGCCGCGCTGGCCGGGCTGGTCTCGGCGGGCAACGCGGCCGATCTGGCGCCGCTGCCGGAGCCGAAATTCAACGCGGCCATGGCGGAAATGGGCAAGTATCTCTTTTTCGACGAGCGGCTCTCAGGCGATGCGGCGCTGTCCTGCGCCACCTGCCACAACCCGCAGAAGGGCTGGAGCGACGGCCTGCCGCTGTCGAAGGCCTATCCGGCCTCCGAGTATTTCCGCAACAGCCCGACCATCCTCAACGCCGGCTTCAAGAAGCGCTTCATGTGGGACGGCCGGCTCGACGGCTCCGACGCCGGCACGCTGGTGCGCGACATGATCACCGAGGCGCACACCATGAACATGGATGCGCGCCTGATGCAGGAACGCCTCAAGCAGGTGCCGGAATACAACGAGATGTGGCTGAAGTTCCGCAAGGACGACATCAACGGCATGCGCGTGTTCAACGTCGTCGGCGAATTCTTCAAGAGCATCGTCTCGAAGAACGCCCCCATCGACAAGTTCCTCAAGGGCGACCAGAGCGCGTTGAACAGCACCCAGCGCGAAGGCTACGAACTGTTCAAGGGCAAGGCCAACTGCGTCTCCTGCCACAACGGCCCGCTCGGCTCGGACGGCAACCTGCACCGCACCGGTGTGCCGGAGAATCCGGAGGTCACCAAGGACCCCCTGCGCCACATCACCATGGCGCGCCATTACTCCACCAGCGGCCTGCCCAACTACATGAACACGCACGAGGACGTCGGCTTCCAGGCGATCAGCAAGAACCCGAAAGACAAGGGCAAGTTCGCCACGCCTTCGATCCGCGACCTGAAGTACACCGCGCCCTACATGCACAACGGCATGTTCAGGACGCTCGACGAGGTGGTCGAGTTCTACAGCAAGGGTGGCGGCGCCGGCTCGGAGCTGAAGCCGCTGAACCTGAGCGACTACGAGAAGCGCGCCCTGGTGGCCTTCCTCCTGGAGGGCCTGTCGGGCGATCCGGTGATCGTCGAGAAACCGAAATTGCCGGCCTACAAGGTCCGCGCCTTCGGCAAGAACTGAGGGAGAACGAACATGACGACACTCAAGCGTAAAGTCACTGTCGCGGCGATTGCCGCATTGACGGTCGCGTCCGTTGGATTGGCGCCGATGGCAAATTCCGCCGACAAGCCGATGGCGAAGAAGGCCATGGCCGCCAAGCCCGCCGTCCCGCCGCTCGGCCCGCTGCCCGCCGTGCCGGTGCCGGCCGACAACCCGATGACCCCCGAGAAAGTCGAGCTCGGCAAGATGCTCTTCTGGGACAGCCGCCTCGGCGGCGACGCCAGTTCGCCCTGCGTGGTCTGCCACGAGCCCGGCAAGGGCTGGGGGGACGGCGGCGAGATCTCGCGCGGCTATCCCGGCACGCAGCACTGGCGCAACTCGCAGACGGTGCTCAATGCCGCCTTCTACAACAAGCTGTTCTGGGAAGGCAACGTCACCAGCCTGGAAGCCCAGGCGCCGGCTGCCGCCGAGGGCAACGTCGCCGGCAACGGCGATCGCTCGCTGATGGAGATGCGCCTGCGCTTCATTCCGGAATACGTCGAGCGCTTCAAGAAGGTGTTCGGCACCGAATGGCCGCGCATGACCCATGCTTATATGGCCATCGCCGCTTTCGAGCGCACCCTGGTCTCCGACCCGAAGCAGGTGCCCTTCGACCGCTACATGGCGGGAGACAAGAAGGCCCTCTCCGAGAGCGCCCAGCGCGGCATGGCGGTGTTCAACGGCAAGGGCGGCTGCATCCAGTGCCACAACGGCCCGCTCGCCTCCGACCAGCGTTTCTATTCCCTCGGCGTGCCGGAGAACGAGGTCTTCAAGACCGATCCGCTCTACCAGATCACGCATCGCTGGGAGCACTACCAGAAGGGCATTTCGGAGAAGGGTTACCGCGGCGCCGACCTGGACCATGGTTACTACTACGTGACCAAGAATCCCAAGGACATCGGCAAGTTCAGGACGCCCAGCTTGCGCGAGCTGAAGTACACCGCGCCCTTCATGCACAACGGCATCTTCTACACGCTGGACGAGGTGGTGGACTTCTACAACAAGGGGGGCGGCACGACCGGGCCGAACAAGAGCCCGCTCATCAAGCCGCTCGGGCTGAGCGACCAGGAGAAGAAGGACCTGGTGGCCTTCCTCGAAGCGCTGTCCATGGACAAGCCGCTGCTGATGGATCCGCCCAAGCTGCCGCCCTACCAGCCGCTGAAGACCGCCAAATAGGAGCCGAACATGGACATCAAAACGATTTCGATGCATGAACACGAGGACGGCGAGCGCGCCTGCATGAGCCGCCGCCAGTTCCTGCTTGCCGGCGGCGCGGTGGTGACACTGGCCGCCGTTCCCGGGGGACTGACTTTCGCCGCGCCGCTGCAGGCGCTGAAGGCCGACTACCCGAGGACGAAGATCGGCAGCCTCTCGGCGCTGAAGCTCGGCAAGCCGGTGGCCTTCGCCTACCCGTACCCGAGCGTGCGCAACATCCTGGTCAAGCTGGGCGCGCCGGCCGGCGCCGGCGTCGGCAAGGACGGCGACGTGGTGGCCTTCAACCAGCAGTGCACCCACATGGGCGGCCCGCTCGACGGCACCTACAAGGAGAAGCACCAGGCGCTCGGGCCCTGCCCGCTGCACCTGACCACCTTCGACCTGACGCGTCACGGCATGGTCATCTCGGGCCACGGCACCGAGAGCCTGCCGCAGATCGTACTGGAGACCCAGGGCGACGACATCTACGCCGTCGGCGTGCTGGGACTGATATGGGGCTACTCGGCCAACACGGCCGGGCGCCGGGCTTGAGGAGAAAGACATGAGCGAAAAAGACATATCCGGCGCCTTCGGCGTCTTCGCCAGGGATTACGTGCCGCTGCCGCCGAAGAACGCGGAAGTGCTTACCACGGCCTGCGATTACTGCACCGTCGCCTGCGGCTACAAGGTGTACCGCTGGCCGGTAGGCAAGGAGGGCGGTCGTGCCGCCGGGCAGAACGCCCTCGGCGCCGATTTTCCGAACCAGATGATCAACAGCGCATCGTGGGTGAGCCCCTCGCAGCACAACATCGTGCGCCACAAGGGCAAGCCGCACCACGTTGTCGTCGTGCCGGACAAGGATGCCAAGGTGGTGAACGTCGGCGGCAACCACTCCATCCGCGGCGGCACGCTGGCGCAGAAGTGCTTCAACCCGGAAAACCGCACCAGCGAGCGCCTGCTCTACCCGATGATCCGCGTGCGCGGCACGCTGATGCCGGTCTCGTGGGACCTCGCCACCGAGGTGATGGCCGACATCTCGAAGTACATCATCGCCAAGTACGGCGAGCATGCCTGGGCGATCAAGATGTACTCCTACCAATACTTCGAGAACACCTACGCCATCACCAAGCTGGGCATGACCTCGGTCGGCACGCCGGCCATCGCGCCGCACGACAAGTGTTCCAACACCAACGACGCCACCGGCCTCGACGACGTCGGCATCGATTCCTTCGCCGCCAGCTACCAGGACTGGGCCGACGCCGAGGTGGCCTTCCTCTCGGGTGTCGATCCCTACGAGACGAAGACGACGCTGTTTACCACCTGGATGATGCCGGGGAACAAGAAGTTCGTCTTCGTCACGCCGCACATGACCATGGGCGTGGCCTGGTCGGTGAAGGAGGGGCGCGGCCTCTGGCTGCCCATCATCCCAGGCACCGACAGCGTGCTGCACATGGCCTTGGCGCGCATCGTCATCGAGAACGGCTGGCAGGACCAGGCGTTCATCGACAAGTGGATTGCCAACTCCTGGGAAGTGGACTCCGGCTACGGCCGCGGCACGCGCAACACCGGCTGGCAGTGGCGCACCACCTGGGGCACCTGGCAGAGCGACTGGGAGGACTACAAGAAGTTCATCCTGTCGCAGGAGGAATCCAAGCTCGACGTGGCGGCGAAGATCACCGGCCTCAACCCGGACGACATCAGGAAGGCCGCCGAATGGATCGCCAAGCCGGTGAATGGCAAGCGGCCGAAGACCTCGTTCATGCTGGAGAAGGGCAACTACTGGTCCAACAACTACATGAACACCACCTCGCTGGCGAGCCTGGGTCTCATCTGCGGCGCCGGCAATCGGCCGGGCCAGGTCATCTCGCGCGGTGGCGGCCACCAGCGCGGCATGATGGGCGCCGGCGGCGGCTCCGGCTGGCTCAACCCGGAGAAGTACCCGGGCCGGCGCAAGAAGAGCTTCAACCTCGACCAGTGGGTGATGACCGACCAGGTGAGGTTTGCCTGGGTCTTCGGCACCACCTGGGTGGCGGCGATGATGGCCTCCCAGGCCCTCGGTGACAAGCTGAACTCGCTCACGCGCGGCAATCCGCACCAGATCGCCAGCCTCGACCGCAAGGCCATCTTCGAGACGCTGAAGAAGCGCGTCGATTCCGGCGGCATGGTGATGGTGGATTCCGACATCTATCCCTGTGTGCCGGTCGGCACCGAGTACGCCGACATCGTGCTGCCGGCGGCAACCTGGGGCGAGGACAATTTCACCCGCTGCAACTCGGAGCGGCGCCTGCGCCTGTATTCCAAGTTCTACGACGCGCCGGGCGATGCCAAGCCGGACTGGTGGGCGGTGCAGAAGTTCGCCCAGAAGATGGGCTACGACAAGGACGGTGGCTACAACTGGAAGACCTCCAACGACGTTTTCGAGGAGGCGGCGCGCTTCGGTCGCAACGGCGTGCTCAACTACCACCCGCTGGTGGTGAAGGCCAAGGAGATGAAGGTGCCGGCGCAGGAACTGCTGCGCACCTACGGCACCGAGGGCATCCAGACGCCGATCCGCCAGAAGGACGGCAAGCTCATTGGCACCCAGCGCCTGCACGATCCGGCCAACGAATGGGAGGACATCGAAGGCCAGGAGGTGAAGCGCAAGTGGCTCTACGCCTTCAACACGCATAGCGGCAAGGCTCTCCTGCTGAAGAGTCCATGGAAGTTCGCCGGCTGGATCCAGTTCTACGAGGCCATCAAGCCGCGCGCCGAGAAGGGCGAGATCTGGGTCACCAACGGCCGCATCAACGAGACCTGGCAGTCGGGCTTCGACGATCTGAGGAAGCCCTATCTGTCGCAGCGCTGGCCCTATCCCTTCCTCATCGTCCATCCCAACGACGCGAAGAAGAAGGGTATCGAGTCGGGCGACTTCGTCCAGGTGCACAACGACACCGTGTACGTGCAAGTGGGCCAGCCGCAGGGTGTGCTCGACGCGGACCTGAACTTCAACAACCTGATGAAGGACGGGCACATCAAGACGACAGAGGGCCAGTTCGTCGCCGTGGCCATCGTCTCCGACGAAATGCGGGAAGGGGTGGCCATGGCCAACTTCAACTTCCCCGGTGCGCCGGCCAACTCGGTGGTCTCGGCGGTGCCCGATCCGATGACCAACAACTATCGCTACAAGCTTGGCCGCGGCGTGCTGACCAAGGTCGGCGAGTCGCCCTACAAGCACAGCTTCACGGCCATGAGCCTGAAGCCGCGCCACATCGTCTGATCCCTTGTCGTCGCAGTACGGCGGGGCGGCCCGAATCTCCCTCGGGCCGCCCCGCTTTTATTCCAGCACCGGCCCCACCTCCCCCGGCATGAGATGAATGCTCGCGGCGAGCAGGGTGACGCGCGCCGCGGCGCCGGGGGCGATGTCGTTGCGCTCGGCGACGTGGCTGGGGACGGAGAAGGCGATCGGCTCGCTGCCGCCGTCCGGCAGCAGGCGGATCTGCGTGAAGGGGCCGAGGCGCAGGCAGTCCTGCACGACACCTGAAACGGGATTCTCGGCTTCGCCGCGCGAGGGCCGTTCGCGCCGGTGCAGCAGCACGCCCTCAGGCGGGATGACCCAGTTGACGCGATCCCCCTGCCGGCCCTCGACACGCGTCACCTCCAGCCTGTGCCCGAGCCATGCCAGCTTCAGGCCGCCGCCGTCTTCCGCCAGCGTGCCCTCGAAGAGGTTGTGCAGGCCGACCAGGCGTGCGATCGCGGCGCTGGCCGGGCGCGTCATCACCTCGTCGGGCGTGCCGGCCTGCAGCGTGCGGCCGCGGTGCAGGATGACCATGCGGTCGGCCAGCATGCGCGCCTCGTCGAGGTCGTGCGTCACCAGCAGCATCGGGATGTCGAGTTCGGCGCGCAGCCGCGCCAGTTCCTGCTGCAGCTTGCGTCGCGTGACCTGGTCCACCGCAGAGAAGGGCTCGTCGAGCAGCAGCACAGCGGGGTCGCGCGCCAGGGCGCGGGCGACGGCGACGCGCTGTTGCTGGCCGCCGGAGAGCTCGGCCGGCCTGCGGCTTGCCAGCCCGTCGAGGTGCACGCGCGCCAGCAGCTCGTGCGCGCGCGCCTGGCGTTCCGCAAAAGTCAGTCCGCCCAGGGCGGCGGCGACGTTCTCCAACGCGGAGAGGTGGGGGAAGAGGCCGTAGTTCTGGAAGACGAAGCCGATGCGCCGCGCCTGCACCGGGCGGTTCGCGCCGGACCCGGCGTCGAACCAGGTCTCGCCGTTGCAGCGGATCGCGCCTTCGGCGGCGGCATGCAGGCCGGCGATGCAGCGCAGGAGGGTGGACTTGCCGCTGCCCGAGGGGCCGACCAGCGCCAGCAGTTCGCCCGGCGCGCAAACGAGCTCGGCCTCGAGCGGAATCGGCGCGCGCTGGCGCAGCGTGACGTGCAGGCCCTCAGCCACGGTGATCCACCTTGCGGCCGAGCCAGTTGATGGCGGCGATGGCGGCGAAGGAGAAGGCCACCAGCGTCGCCGACATGATGGCCGCGCCGCGGTCATCGAAGGTCTGCACGCGGTCGTAGATGGCGATGGCGACGGTGCGCGTCTCGTTCGAGATGTTGCCGCCGACCATCAGCACGACGCCGAACTCGCCGAGGGTGTGGGCGAAGGTCAGCACGACGGCGGCGAGCAGCCCCGGCCAGGCCAGCGGCAGTTCCACTTTCCACAGCGCCTGCCAGCGCGTCATGCCGCAGCACCAGGCCGCCTCGCGCACCTCGCGCGGGATGGCGTCGAAGGCGCGCTGCACCGGCTGCACGGCGAAGGGCAGGTTGAAGACGATGGAAGCGAGCAGCAGGCCGTCGAAGGTAAACACCAGCGCGCGGCCGGTGAGTGCCTGGTAGGCCTGGCCGAGGGCGGAGGCGTCGCCCAGGGCGACGAGGAGGTAGAAGCCGAGCACGGTGGGCGGCAGCACCAGCGGCAGTGCCACCAGCGCTTCGGCGAAGCTGCGGCCGGGGAAGCGCCGCCAGGCGAGCGGCCGAGCGATCAGCACCGCCAGCGGCAGCAGGATGGCCGTCGTCGCCAGGGCGAGTTGCAGCGAGAGGGCGAGGGCGGACCAGTCCATTTATCTGTTTTCGTCCGGCAGGACGAAGCCGTGCTTCAGCAGAATCGCGCGCGCCTCCGGCGACTGCAGGAAGACATAGAACGCCCGTGCCGCCGCGCCCGCTCCCTTCACCAGCACCATGCGCTGCCGCAGCGGCGCATGCCAGGATTCCGGCAGGGTGGCGAAGCCGCCCTTGGCGGCGAGCTCCTCGGCGCGTACAAGAGAAAGGGGCAGGATGCCCGCCTGCGCCGAGCCGCTCGCGGCGAAGCGCGCCGCCTGCGCCGCGTTCTCGCCCAGCACCAGCTTGTCCTGCACCGCCTCCCAGGCGCCGGCGCGCTGCAGGGCCTCGCGCGCGGCGCGGCCATAGGGCGCGTGCTCGGGGTTGGCGATGGCGAGCTTCTTCAGCCGGCCGTCCTTCGCGGCGGCGGCAAGGTCGCGCAATTTGCTGTCGGCCTTCACCGGCGAGCCGTTGGGCAGGTAGAGCGCGATGCGGCCGATGGCATACAGCGCGCCCGGCCCCTCGGCGCGGCCTTCCTGAATGAGCGCCTCGGCATAGGCCTCGTCGGCGGAGAGGAACAGCTCGAAGGGCGCGCCCTGCGCGATCTGGCGGCGGAAGATGCCGGAGGAGCCGAAAGTCAGTCTCGGCGGGACGGCCCCGGCGCGTGCATGCGCGGCGGCGATTTCGCTCAGGGCGAACTTGAGGTCGGCCGCCGCGGCGACGCCGGGCGCCTCGGCGGCGTGCGCCGGCGCGAACAGGTTCAGCGCGAAGGTCAGCAGGGCCAGGGCATGCTTCATGGGGTGAATGGTTGACCAAAACAGTCGACGAAACTGTAACACGCGGGCCGAACAATCATCGCTTCGATGGCGGAATAAGGCGCGCTGTTCCTTGAGCCTTGAAATTTGATTTCAAAATTGACATTTATCAATACGTCTCGAGCATCGACTGGCCTAGCATGACGTTCGTGCCCCGTTAGGGCAGACGCATTTTCCGCAAGACGCATGAATATTTCCAGCATCATCGTGCACGCCAAGCCGACCGAGATCCTGTCGGTGCGCGGCAACCTCGAGCAGATCCCCGGCGTGGAGATCCACGCCGCCACAGACGACGGCAGGCTCGTCGTCACCATCGAAAGCGAAACCGACGGCGACACCACCGGCACCTTCGACCGCATCAACGCGACCGAGGGCGTGCTGTCGTGCGCCATGGTTTTTCATCAATTCGAATCCGATCCTGAGAAGGAGGCCTGAAATGAAACTGACGCGTCGTGACTTTATCAAGGCGAATGCGGCCGTTGCCGCCGCTACCGCCGCCGGCATTTCCCTTCCCGCCAAGGAAGCGCTTGCCCAGCAGGCCGCCGACGGCATCCGCTGGGACAAGGGCGTCTGCCGCTACTGCGCCGTGGGCTGCGGCGTGCTGGTCGGCGTCAAGGATGGCCGCATCGTCGCCACCCAGGGCGACCCGGACTGCCCGGTGAATAGCGGCCTGAACTGCATCAAGGGCTACTTCCTGGCGAAGATGCTGTACGCCAAGGACCGCCTGACCAAGCCGCTGCTGCGCATGAAGGACGGCAAGTTCGACAAGAACGGCGAGTTCGCCCCGGTTTCCTGGGATGCGGCCTTCGACATCATGGCGCAGAAGGTCAAGGAAACGATGAAGAACCCCGATCAGGGGCCGTTCGGCGTTTCCATGTTCGGTTCCGGCCAGGCGACGATCTGGGAAGGCTATGCCGCCGTCAAGCTCTGGAAGGCCGGCTTCCGCTCCAACAGCATCGACCCGAATGCGCGCCACTGCATGGCCTCCGCCGTGGCCGCCTTCATGCGCACCTTCAACATGGACGAGCCGATGGGCTGCTACGACGACATCGAGCACGCCGACGCCTTCGTGCTGTGGGGCTCGAACATGGCCGAGATGCACCCGGTGCTGTGGTCGCGCATGACCAACCGCCGCCTGACCGCCAAGCACGTCAAGTTCCATGTGCTGTCCACCTTCGGTACCCGCTCCTGCGAGCTGGCGGACAACGAGATGATCTTCAAGCCGCAGTCCGACCTGGCGATCCAGAACTACATCTGCAACTACATCATCCAGTCCGGCGCGGTGAACAAGGACTTCGTCGCCAAGACCGCCCTCTTCCGCCAGGGCGTGACCGACATCGGCTACGGCCTGCGCCCCAACCATCCGCTCGAGCAGGTGGCGAACAACAACGGCTATCCCGGCCCGGACGGCAAGCCCAAGGGCGACCCGAATGCGTCCAAGCCGATCAGCTTCGAGGAGTTCGCCAAGTTCGTTTCGGAATACACGCTCGAGAAGACCCACGAAATCTCCGGCGTGCCGAAGGACAAGCTCGAGCTGCTGGCGAAGACCTACGCCGACCCGAAGATCAAGGTCACGTCGTTCTGGTGCATGGGCTTCAACCAGCACACCCGCGGCACCTGGGTGAACAACATGAACTACAACATCCACCTGCTGGTCGGCAAGATCTCCGAGCCGGGCAACAGCCCCTTCTCGCTCACCGGCCAGCCGACGGCCTGCGGCACGGCGCGCGAGGTCGGCGTCTTCGCCCACCGCCTGCCCGCCGACATGGTGGTGATGAATCCGAAGCACCGCGAGATTTCCGAGAAGATCTGGAAACTGCCGGACGGCACGATTCCCGCGCGCATCGGCTACCACGCCGTGTTGCAGTCGCGCATGCTCAAGGACGGCAAGATCGGCTTCTACTGGACCACCACCACCAACAACATGCAGGCCGGCCCGAACATCAACGGCGAGATCTATCCCGGCTGGCGCAACCCGAAGGCCTTCGTGGTGGTGTCCGACATCTATCCGACCGTCTCGGCCATGGCGGCCGACCTGATCCTGCCCTGCGCGTCCTGGATGGAGAAGGAAGGCGCCTTCGGCAACGCCGAGCGGCGCGGCCAGTTCTGGCGCCAGCAGGTCAAGGCGCCGGGCGACTGCAAGTCCGATCTCTGGCAGATCATGGAGTTCTCCAAGCGCTTCAAGACCGACGAGGTGTGGCCGGCCGATCTGCTCGCCAAGGCGCCCGAACTGAAGGGCAAGACCCTCTACGAGGTGTTGTTCGCCAACGGTCAGGTCAACAAGTTCCCGAAGGAAGAGGCCGCCAAGACCAATGCGCACGCCTGGGCGGGCTACACCACCGACGAGAACGAGCATTTCGGCTACTACGTGCAGAAGGGCCTGTTCGAGGAATACCGCACCTTCACGCTCGGCAAGGGCAAGGACATGGGCGAGTTCGACCACTACCACAAGGTGCGCGGACTGCGCTGGCCGGTGGTGAACGGCAAGGAAACCCTGTGGCGCTTCCGCGAGGGCTATGACCCCTATGTCAAGGCCGGCGAAGGCGTGCGCTTCTACGGCCGCGAGGACGGCAAGGCCTGGATCTTCGCCCTGCCCTACCAGCCGGCCGCCGAGATGCCGGACAAGGAATACGACCTCTGGCTGTGCACCGGCCGCGTGCTCGAGCACTGGCATACCGGCTCCATGACGCGCCGCGTGCCCGAGCTCTACCGCGCCTTCCCGGACGCCCCGGTGTGGATGCACCCGAAGGACGCCGAGAAGCGCGGCCTGAAGAACGGCGACGCGGTCAAGGCCGTCACCCGCCGCGGCGAGGTCGCCCTGCGCGTGAGCACACGCGGCCGCAACAAGATGCCGGAAGGGATGGTCTTCATCCCCTTCTTCGACGAACACCGCCTGGTGAACAAGCTGACGCTCGACGCCACCTGCCCGATCTCGAAAGAGACGGACTTCAAGAAGTGCGCGGTGAAGATCGTCAAGGCGTAATCCGACAAGGCATCAGGGAGCGCGACGGCGGGCGACCCGCATGGGCCGTCCGACGGGAGACGCAGCCCGGCACGCATCATGGATACCGAAAAGCCCAGGAAGGCGCCCGCCTCCTCGCAGGCGCGGCGGCAGTTTCTGTTCGATTCCGCCCGCATGGCGTGCGGCGTCAGTCTGCTGGGACTGGGTGTCGGACTCTATGCGCGGAACGCCACCGCGCTGCCCCCTGCCGCCCTGCGCCCGCCGGGCGCCCTGCCCGAGCCCGAATTTTCCGCCGCCTGCATCCGCTGCGGCATGTGCGTGCGCGACTGTCCCTACCACATGCTCCATCTGGCCAAGCCGGAAGACCCGATGCCGACGGGAACCCCGTACTTCGTGGCGCGCCAGGCGCCCTGCGAAATGTGCGAGGACATCCCCTGCGTGAAGGCTTGTCCGACCAGCGCGCTGGATCACTCGCTGAAGGACATCACCAAGGCAAAAATGGGCCTGGCGGTGCTGGTCGACCAGGAAACCTGCCTCAACTTCCTCGGCCTGCGCTGCGACATCTGCTATCGCGTCTGCCCGGTGCTCGACAAGGCGATCACCCTCGCTCCGCAGTCCAACACCCGCACCGGTGCGCATACGCTGTTCATCCCGGTGGTGCATTCCGAGCACTGCACCGGCTGCGGTCTGTGCGAGAAGGCCTGCCCGACGGCGATTGCCGCGATCAAGGTTCTGCCGATCTACGTGGCCAAGGGCCAGTTGTCCGCCCACTACCGCCTCGGCTGGGTCGAGAAGGAGAAAGCGGGCGGCAGCCTGGTGACGCCGGACGTCGAGCACCGCTACCACACGCCGGAAGGCCTGAAATACGATCACCGCTCCGGCAAGGTGGTTCCCGACATGCCGCCGTCGTCGGACGCCGCCCCGCCGGCGCCGGCGCTCAAGGCCTTGCAGGGGAACAAGCTGTGAACGCCCCGCCCAACAGAATCGGCGCCGAGGCGATCGCCGCCAAGGGCTGGCTGGCCGCCCACAAGTGGCTGTTCCTGCGCCGCATCAGCCAGATCGGCATCCTGCTGCTGTTCCTCGTCGGGCCGTGGTTCGGCTGGTGGATCGTCAAGGGCAACCTCAACTTCAGCTATACCCTGAATCTGCTGCCGCTCACCGATCCCTATTTGCTCGCGCAGATGCTGGTGGCGGGGAAGACGCCCGAGCAACTGGCCTGGATCGGCGTCGCCATCGTCGTCGTGTTCTACTTCCTGGTCGGCGGGCGCAGCTATTGTTCCTGGGTCTGTCCGGTCAACCTGGTGAGCGACCTTGCCAGCTGGCTGCGCACGCGGCTGGGACTGAAGGGCGGGGCGCACCTGTCGCGCAGCGCGCGCTACTGGATTCTCGGCATGACCCTGGTCGTCGCCGCCGTGACCGGCACGATCGCCTGGGAAATGGTCAATCCGGTGTCGATGCTGCACCGCGGCCTGTTCTTCGGCGTCGGTTTCGCCTGGGCGGTGGTGCTCGCGGTGTTCCTGTTCGAGCTGTTCGTGATGCGCCAGGGCTGGTGCGGCCGTCTTTGTCCGGTCGGCGCGTTCTACAGCCTGATCGGCAAGCTTTCGCTGCTGCGCATCAGGCTGCCGCAACGCGAGGCCTGCAACGATTGCATGGACTGCTTTGCCGTCTGCCCCGAGCCGCAGGTGATCCGCCCGGCGCTGAAGGGCGTGGATGGCGCGGGACCGGCGATCCTGGCCGCCAACTGCACGAATTGCGGGCGCTGCATCGATGTCTGCTCGAAGGACGTGTTCGTTTTCGGCACGCGTTTCGGCGACAAGGTGGAAAAAATTTCTCCGTCGGCGAAGAGAATTGCGCCGGCGGCATGAAGGCAAGAGGTAAGTTCGATTAACTTTATACGCGAAGGGAGACGATCATGAAAAGGTCCGTCACGATTGGTCTGGCAGCCGTTCTTGCGGCGGTGTTGTACGGGTGCGCCCAATACGGGGGCGTGGCGGCGTTGCGCGGGTCGGATACGGCCGCCGCCGACCAGGCGCCTGCCGCGCATTTTGTTTACATGGGCAAGAAGCCCGGTCTGCAGAAGCCGATCGATCGCACTATCAAGGGGCAGCCGCCCCTGGTGCCCCACGCTGTCGACAACTTCGACGAAATCACCGTCGCGGAAAACCAGTGCATGGATTGCCACAGTATCGAGAAATACCGCGAAAAACAGGCGCCCAAACTCGGCGACAGCCACCTCGCCTTCAGCAAGGACGGCATGAAGAAGACGCTACTCATGGACCGCTACCAGTGCAATACTTGCCACGTGCCGCAGGTGGACGCCAAGCCGCTGGTCGAGACGAATTTCGTCGGCAGCATCCAGAAGTAAGCCGGACGACCCTTCGCGCCGCTTGCAGTAATCACGCAGGCCGTGACCGGCAGTGCCGGTCGCGGCCTTTTTTTTTGCCTTCAGGATTCGTAGGCGATGAGCGTGACGTCGGCCGCTTCCTCGCGCAGCGGGATCAGCGCCTGGTAAGCCGGCGAGTCGAACCATGCGCGCGCGGCCGCGGCATCGGCAAAGCGCAGCACGACGACGTCGCTGTGGTCGATCGCGCCGCTGAAGGCGGCGAAGGGCTTGCCGCGAAACACCACTTCCGCCTGCCAGGGCGCCAGCGTCTCCGACACCCGGCTGCGATAGCTTTCCCACTTCCGCAGGTCCTTCACCGCGATGCGGCCGATGACGTAGGCGGCCATCCTTGCCTCAAATGACGAGACGCGCCGCGGCCAGGCCGACGGCGAGCAGGATGCCGTGCAGCATGGCAGCGCCGATGGTGGCGCGGATGGCCGGCACGAGTTGCGCCGGTTGCGCGGCGAGCGCCAGCAGGCCCTTCGTCGCGGCCAGCGCCGGCGCCAGCGCGACGAGCGCGGCGAGCGCCGTCCACGGCAGCGCGCCCAGCGCGACTGCGCCGATCAGCCAGCCATAGGCGATGCCGACGACGAGCGGGTAGCCGTAGCGCGCGCGCCCGGGGCCCAGCCGCACCACCCAGTTGCGCTTGCCGGTGGCGAGGTCCGCCTTGTAATCGGGGAACTGGTTGATGTAGAGCACGTTGGCGACGTGCAGCGCATAGGGCAGGCCGGCGACGAAGGGCAGCGCCGAGAAGGCGCCGCGCTGCACGTAGTCGGCGCCGACGACGACGATGAGCCAGCCGCAGGCCACCGCCGCTTCGCCGAGCCCTCGGCTCATCAGCTTGAAGGGCGGCGCCGAGTAGGCCCAGCCGACGAACAGCCCGGCCAGGCCGATCAGGATGAGTCCGTTGGCCGAGGTCCACGCCAGCCACAGGCCGGCGGGTATCACCGCCGCGAGCAGGGCATAGCCGAAGACGCCGGCCGCGCGCAGGCCGAGCACGCCGTTCTGGATGAAGCGGCTGCCGCCGGTGAAGGGGAACTGGCGCTCGGTGTTGGCGGCGTCGGTGCCGTTCAACGCGTCGTAGTAGTCGTTGAGCACGTTGATGCCGGCGTGCGCCACGAGGGCGAAGAAGACGGTGAAGAAGGCCGCCGCCGGGCGCAGCATGGCGCCGTCCGCCGCGGCCGTGGCCAGGCCGACGAGACAGGCGGCGAAGGTGACGCTGAGGAAGGGCGGCCGCGTCGCGGCGAAGTAGCGCAGGAAGGGGTTGGGGAAGGCGGCGAGCGTGGGCTCCATCGGCGGCGGCATCATTTTGCTCCAAGAAGCTGTTTCGCGGCGGCTTCGATTTCCTCGTGGTTCATGGCGCCCAGTTTACTGCCGATGACGTTGCCCTTGCGGTCGATGACGAGGGTGAACGGCACCACCGCCTTCGGATTGCCGCTGGCCTGCATCAGGGCGATGCCGCCCTCCTTGGCGAGCAGTCCCGTGTAGCGCATCTCGTAGGCCTTGGCGAAATCCTTCGTCGCCTCGAGCTTGTCGTCGAGGGCGATGCCGACGACGACGAGGCCGCGCTTCGCGTACTGGTCGTGCGCGGCGGCGAGTTCGGGGATCTCCTTGCGGCAGGGCCCGCACCAGCGCGCCCAGAAGTTCACGATGAGCGGCTTGCCGCGCAACTGTTCGAGTGCGAAGGGCTTGTCGTCGAAATCGTGCAGGGTGGCGGCGAACAGCGCGTCGGCCGAGCCCTGCGCCCAGGCTGGTGCGGCAACGAGGCAGGCAAGCAGGAAGAGCAACCGCATCAGGGGAGATCGCCGCGCCGGAAGACCAGGTAGCCGGCCAGCGCCGCCAGCGCGCCGACGACGGTCGGGTAGAGCACGGCGAAGACCTTGTAGCCGGTCGCGCCGAAGGTGTCGAGGATGACGAAGGCCGAGGGACCGAGCACGATGAGCTGCGGGTCGAACAGCGCCAGCGCCGCCGTGCGGAACACCTGCAGCGGGTTGGCCAGCGCGATGCCCACCGCCACCTCCGGCGCCACCTGGCCCTGGATCATGACGCCGAGCAGGATCAGGTCGAGGAACAGCAGCAGCGTCAGCCAGACCATGAAGGCCAGGCCTTGGGCGACGTCGGTGCTGCGCGCGATGGCGGAGACCAGCATGCCGAGGCCAAGGAAGCACCAGCCCATGGTGGCCAGCAGCAGCGTGTAGTAGCCGAACATGCCCCAGGGCACTTCGATGCCGCGGATCAGTGCCCAGCCGACCGAGCCGGCCATGGCGGCGAACACCGGCAGGAAAATCATCAAATAGCGGCCGAGGATCTTGCCCCAGAACCAGGCGGCCAGCCCGACCGGCAGCGAGAGCAGGTACTCGAAGACGCCGGCCTCGCGGTCGCCCGCCACCGAGCGCACCGTGGTGATCAGCACGAAGATCGGCAAAATCGCCATGGTGAGCTGGATGAAGGTGACGAGCAGGCGCGACAGGCCGATGAAGCCGAGCACGCGCGACTCGGTCAGGCCGAAGACGAAGAGCAGCGCCACCAGCCCGCCGAAGATCAGGCAGTAGATGGCGAACCAGCGCGCGCGCAGCGATTCGACGATGTCCAGCTTCGCGGTGAGCCAGAGTTCCTTCATTTGCCTTTGGCGAGAATTTGCTCTCGCATCGCTTCAAAAGTCAGGCTCTGCGGGACGGCATCGCGCACCGCGGCGAAATTGTAGCCCATCGGCGAGAGCCGCCCGCCGAGGTAGTGCGCCGCGCGCGGGTCGAGCCAGGTCGTGCCGCGCATGTCGGTCGAGTCGGCCACCCACATGCGGGTAGCGGGCGCCGCCATCCACGGGTGCAGCGCCGCCTTGTCGCGCAGCCAGAAGACGAGGCAGCCGATGTCGTCGAACTTGAAGACGGCGTCCTTCTCGCCGCCGCGCAACTCGGCGGCGAAGCGCGGGTCGGAGATCACCATGTTGCAGCGGACGCAGGTGTCGCGGTCCCACTTGATCTCGGCCATGCCTTCCGGCCAGTTGCCCTTTTTGCCGCAGGCGCCGAGGGCAGCGGCGAGGGCGCCGCCGGCAGTCAGATGCAGGAATTCGCGCCGCCGCATCATGCCGCCGTCTCCGCGGGGCTGACTTTTTCCGTCTCGCTGAAGGAGAGGTCGGCGATCAGGGCGACGTAGCGGCTGGTCATGCCGAGGAAGCGCAGGCGGTCGGGGCCGGCCACCTCGCCGGTCCATTCCAGCCCGTCGGCGGAGGAACGGAAATCCCAGGCGGCGAGCGCCTTGGCGAAGGCGGGCTCGGCGCGCTTGACACGGATGCGGCAGTCGAGCAGCCCCGAGAGCGAGACGTCGTCGGCGACGCGGTCGTCGAGCACCACGCGGCCCATGTCGAGCTCGACGACGCGATTCACCAGGCTCGCCACCTCGTTGAGGCGGTGGCTCGAGATGAGCATGGTGGCGCTGTCCTGGCGCTCGGCGAGCAGCTCGAAGAAGATCTTGCGCGCTTCCGGATCGAGGTTGGCGGCCGGCTCGTCCATCACCAGCACCTTGGCGTCGCGGCCGAGCGCGATGGCGATGAGGATCTTCTGCTTCTGCCCGCCGGAGAGCTTGACGAAGGGCTGCTGGCGCACTTTCTCGGCGTCGAGGCCGAGGCGCCCGGCGATTGCGGCGATGCGCTTCTCGTCCGAGCCGCACAGCGCGGCGGCGAAGCCGATCAGCTGGCCGACCGGCATTTTCAGCGGCGGCGGCAGCTGCGGCACGAAGCCGACCTTCGCCAGCACCTCGGTGCGTCGTGTGCGCGGGGCCATGCCGTCGATGGCGACCTCGCCCTCGTGGGTGTACTCGCCGAGCAGGCAGCGGATCAGCGTCGTCTTGCCGGCGCCGTTGGAGCCGATCAGGGCGACGCGCTCGCCGAGGGCGATGTCGAGGCCGATGCCGTCGAGGACGCGGTTGCGCTTGAAGGTCTTTGAGACGTTCTGGAAGTGAATCATGAAGGGGTGAATTATACGGTCACAGCAGCTTGGAAAGCCCCTTCACGTCGAAGGTCAATGAGCCGGTCGGGCAGACGTCCACGCAGAGGCCGCAGCGCGTGCAGTCGGGGCCGATCGGCACTTCGGTGTGCACGGCGCGACCCTTGATCACGGTGTCGAGGACATGCGGCACCAGGCAGACCTTGCGGCAGTTGCCCTCGTGGAAGCAGCTCTCCAGGGTGTACTTGATGCGCAGCGGGGTGAAGATGCCGACGACGCCGTAGGTGAGTCCGATCGGGCAGGCGTAGCGGCACCAGGCGCGGCGCACGAAGAAGACCTCGAACACCAGCAGCGCCAGCACCCAGAGCAGGGCCAGGCCGGGGCCGTAGATGAGGGCGCGCGAGACGATGCCGGTGGGCGAGATGGCCTCGTACACCGTGTAGCCGGTGGCCACCGCCAATAGCGCGAAGACGATCCAGAACACCGTGCGCAGCCGCCGGTCGACCGGCGCGTCGGTGACCAGCTTTTCCCTCATCAGCCGGAGGTGGATCTTCTCCGCCCACTCGGCGAGCAGGTGGTAGGGACAGACCCAGGAGCAGAAGGAACGCCCGCCGAAGAGGATCCACAGCACCAGCACGGTGGCGGTGCCGATCAGCAGGTTGGTGATGATGTGCTTGTGGGCGAGCATCACCTGCAGGGCGGAATTGAGGTCGATGAGATGAAAGCCGATGAAGCGCGAGGCGGTGAGCGCCCCTTCCAGGATCTGGACGTCGAAGTAATACGAGAAGACGAAGAACAGGTTGACCAGCGCCAGGGTGATCCAGCGCCGGTTGCGCCACTTGTGCGAGGTGTTCATGTGCGCCTCGGCGTGCGCCGCCGCGGCCTGCAGCTTCTCCTTGTTGGTGGTGCGTTTGACGAGGTGAATCTGCCGCGCCTCTTCGCTGACGGCTTCCGGCTTCCTCGGCTCGCGGCCGAACATTACCAGGATCTGCTCGAGGAAACGCTTTCTCAGAAAAGTGTTCATGCTCTCCAGACCTCCCTCGGCACGATTTCGATGCTGACCGGCTCGGTCGGACAGATCATCTCGCAGACGCCGCAGCCGACGCAGGGCTCGTGCACCACCGGCGACTTGCGCTGCGTGCCGTCGGGCGCGTACACCGTCTCGATGGAAATGGCGCCCTTGATCGGGCACTCGCGCACGCACAGGTCGCATTCCTCGACCTCGTAGCGCACCTCGGCAATGGGAACCGGCTTCCAGCGGTCGATGCGCATGTAGCGCATCTTGCCGCGGAAACTGTGGCCGCGCGCCGGGCCCTTGAAGCCCTTGCCCTTGATCGCCAGGCACATCTCGGGCCGCGTCAGGCGCGCCACGCCCATGCGTTCGCTCAGATTGAGCGTCGGCTCCGGATCCTTTTCCTTGGGGATGAGAATCGGCTTGGCGGCAAGCTGCGCGCCCGGCCGCACCGGCATGAAGGCCGGCTTGTCGTAGGTGAGCGAGCCGGTCGGGCAGGCGAGGATGCACTGCACGGCGTCGCAGGAGAAATCGCAGGCCTGGCTGCGCGCGTCGATGTAGGGCGCGCCGACGCCGACGCCGTCGATGAGATCGGCCAGCTTGATGGCGTCCACCGGACAGACCTGCACGCATTGCCCGCACTTGATGCAGGAGGCGAGGAAATCCTTTTCGTCCAGAGCGCCGGGCGGGCGCAGGCGCGGCTTGCGCGCATAGACCAGCGGCAAAAAACCCGACAGGCCGGCGCCGACGATGCCGCCGGTGAGCAGCACGGTGCGCAGGAACTTGCGGCGCAGCTCCTGGCGCTTGGCGCGCGAGAGCGGCGGCGGCTTGGGCTTTCCGGGCGGGACCGGCCGATCGTCCGGCTTGTCTTCATCGCTCATGATGTTTTCCTTTCCTCCTTGCGGAAGCGCGGCGCCTCGTCCCTGAGCATGAGGTCGGGCGAGGAGAAGGGCGCCAGGCGCTCGAGGAAGTCGAGCAGTTCGAGCGCCGGCGAGGTCTTGAAGAAGCGCGCTTGCGGGATCTCCATCCAGATGCGGTCGGCGAAGGCGTACAGCTCGTAGGCGGTGTCGCCGACGTTGT